>JAEEGJ010006346.1_pt1 | contig 35610 bp, 27 predicted proteins | sample 8958761 | NCBI WGS metagenome assembly JAEEGJ01 (sample SAMN16246546, study PRJNA631951) | gut metagenome | biome: gut microbiome; feature: rumen; material: RS-attached | host: Bos | place: Iran: Karaj | collected 2018-10
ATTGTCGAGAAGCTGTTGTCATGACCGAGCATCTTGAACTTGCAGGGTCTGCCGTATTCAGCAATGACTTCGGCGACGGCTGAGCCGAGGCCGCCCTGAAGGACATGGTCCTCAACGGTAACAATACAGCCTGTCTCGTCAATCGCACGGATGATAGCCTCTTTATCTATAGGCTTGAGTGTGTGCATGTTGAGTACGCGTGCATGTATGTCGCAGTCATACTCGAGCATGTTTGCGGCCTGAAGTGCCTGATAAACACCTGCACCGATACCGATGAATGTGGCATCTCTGCCCTTCTTGAGTTCATCGGCCTTGTCCCATACGAAGTTTACGGAATCCGGTCCGCCGCCGTAAACGACTGCGTCAAATCCGCGGTTGATACGGATATACACGGGACCCGGGATATCGTAGGATGCCAGAACGAGTTTGTAGGCCTCGGCACCGTCTGCGGGACACATGACAGTCATGTTCGGAAGTGAACGCGCGACTGCAAGGTCAATAATCGCATGGTGCGTGGAACCCGCCTGTCCGAAAGATGTGCCCGCGTGTGATGCGAGAATCTTTACGGGGACATTCTGGTAGCAGATATCCGTGTGAATCTGATCAAGGGAACGTGCGGCAGCAAAAATCGAGAAGGTCGATGCATAAGGCACGAATCCGTTCTTTGCGAGACCCGCGGCAATACCGAACATGTTCTGCTCGGCTATACCTACGTTTATGAGTCTCTCGGGGAAAGCCTTTACGAACGGTGCTATTTTGGTGGACTTTGCAAGGTCCGCCGTGAGAGCAATAACATCGGCATGCTTTGCACCGAGGTCGTGAAGTGCTTTACCGTAGTATTCAGCAGTAGTGAGCTGTTCAGCCTCAATACTGGTATACGCCATTCCGCCCATTATTTGCCCTCCTTTTCCGCACGCTCGCAGCGCTCTTTGTAATAAGCGTCAAGTGACGCAAATGCCTTGGCAGCCTTCTCGTCATCAAGGGAACCGTAATGCCAGAGGTAGTTGTCCTTCATGAAGTCAACGCCCTCACCCTTGAATGTGTCGAAGACAATTGCGGTCGGCTTGTCGCCTCCCTTGTTGCGATACTCTATCGCAGCTTCCAAAGCCTCATTGATTTCGGAAAGATTGTGTCCGTCAACCCTGTAAGTGTTGCAGTTGAATGCATTGAACTTCCTGTCGAGAGGTTCGATGTTCATCTCATCGGCAACACGTCCGTCAATCATGCACTTGTTGTTGTCAACCATGATGACGAGGTTTGAGAGTTTGAACTGAGCGGCACTCATTATGCCCTCCCAGTTTGAGCCCTCGTTCATCTCACCGTCACCGCAGAGAACAAAGGTCATATAGTCCTTGTTGTGGAACCTGGCTGCAAGAGCAGCACCTACGCCGAGTGAAATTCCGTGTCCGAGTGAACCGGTCGAGAAGTCGACACCCTTTACCTTGTTGGAATCAAGATGCATGCCTATCTTTGCTCCGGTGAGGTTGAATATCTTCAGCTCCTCAATAGGCATGTAACCGTAATCCACGAGAACAGGGGCATAACCTACGGCAGCATGACCCTTTGAGAGTACAAAGCGGTCTCTGTCCTCGTATTCGGGATCCTTCGGATCGAGTTTCATAATTCTGTAATAGAGTACCGTCAGGATATCCATACAGGACATGGCACCGCCGATATGTCCCGAACCGCCCCAGATGGCTGTCTGAAGAGTCAGGCGACGAAGTTCGTCGGCCTTCTTTTCAAGGCGGAGCCATTCGGCCTTATCGAAAGGCCCGTAATTTGCCGGCATTTGAATTATCTCCTTTCTTTACTTTATAAGACCCATGTCGGGATGACGCTCGGCCACAACCGAGAAGGCGTCGTCCGCAACATCGATAGTATACTCAATATCTTCATCGGTAAGCGCCGCATTGATAAAGTGATTATGATGCGACGCGAAGAAAATTCCGCGGCTTACACACTCCGCTACCCACTCCTGATGAAGGAAGAGGCTGTCGTCGTTCGCTATGCGCAGATAGAAGAGTGCGGGCTCGCCTGATGCAACAAGGTCAAATCCGTGTCTCTTTCCGGCCTCCTGAAGACCCGTGGTGAGTTTTGTGCCCTTCTCACGGAACATCGTCGGAATGTCGAGCTTCTTCATCTTGTTTATGCAGGCAATGCAGGCCGCAAACGGCTCTGCCGAAAGCCAGTATGAACCCGTATAAACGACTGATGAAGCCGTGTTCTTCATATGCTCCTGTCCGCATACGCATGACATGTTATAGCCGTTTGCGAGCGCCTTGCAGAAGCAGATAAGGTCTGCCTTGAAGCCGTAGTAGTGATCCGAACCGGCGAGATCAAGACGGAAGCCTACGCGTACGTCATCTATGATGAGGACCATTCCGTGGTCGTCACAGAACTTGCGGACCGCAGCCCACTGTTCCTTGGTGGCGCAGACATTGTCATAGAAGTTGCCGTGGTCGTACGGCTGGGCAATGATGCCCGCTATGTCTCCGTGGTTCTCGTCATAGACTCTCTGAAGAGCTTCCATATCAAACCAGGGTATTACGATATTGTTCGCAACCTCCTCGGGAAGAATGCCGGGATAGTCGGCCTTCTGTGCCCACTGGAAGTCACCGTGATAGTAGCCCTTGAAGAATACTATCTTCTTTTTGCCCGTATGTGCTCTGGCGCACATTACACTGAAGGTCGTGGCGTCTGAGCCGTTCTTCATGAAGAAAGCCCAGTCAGCGCAGTTTACGGTGTCCTTGAGGAGCTCTGCGCACTCAACCATCTTGTAGGATACGGAGGTGGTGCAGTTGCCTCTCTTGAGCTGCTCGATTGCGGCAGCGTCTACATCGTCATCACAGTAACCCAGTACGTTCGGGCCGTAAGCGCACATATAGTCGATGTAGCGGTTACCGTCCACATCCCAGAAATAGGTGCCCTTGGCGTGGTCACTCATGAGGGGCCACTTCGTGATCGGGAGGAAGAGTCCTTCCGAGGGACCGAGGTGACCGTATACGCCTGACGGGACAGCTGCGAGCGCTCTGTCAAACCATTTCTTTGACTCGGTATGTACATATTCCGGATACTTGCTCATTATCTGTCCCCCCTTTTATGCAAGATAAAGGCCTACTCTGTCGAGTATGCGGTTGATGTTGTCGATCATGTTACACATGCCCGCAAGATAGATGTTGCCGGCACAGAGTTCCGCCATCGTTGAAGCGGTTCCGTTGAAGAGCGAGTTCGCAAGCTCAATCGTCTTAAACTCCATAATGGCTCTCGGGTTCTGTGACTTCTCCTTCTTCAGGGTAAGGTGATGATTCTCAGCAATTACGGTCACATACACCTTGTCACTGATACCCATGGATATTTCTCCGTCAACGATGTAAGATGCGGAGAGTTTGCTTATCTCATCGTTGTTACCGAGAGCGCAGATGGCGCCGCCGATGACATACATGGTGAGAATGGTGGATTTCTCGAAGAAATCCTTGTCCTTCAGGTCACTGTCGGACGGTCTTAAGTACTTGACCAGGATATTGGTAAGTTTTGTGAAAGGACCGAGCAGAAAGCTTAAAACCTGGGTGGGATTCTTCGAAGGAATTCCCGGTTTTGAGTTGTCAATGAGGTTGTTGAAGCCGTCGGGTGAACGGAATGACATCTTACAGGTGCAGCCTGCATCGCCGTCAGTCATCTTGCAGCCGTCAGCCGAAAAATTCAGCGTAAAACAGGGACCGTCCTTGACATCGAAGCAGAAGTTCACGGGCTTTTTGAGCTTCTGACAGATTTTCTTGGCCTCGTCATCGATTTCGCACAGGTTTTCAAGTGCGCCGAGCACGCCGTATGCGTTTACGAAAGCCATTGCTCTGGCATCTTTCAATTTCATTTCCCCCTTTGCAAAAGAATATGCCGTATCAAAAAATACTACAGATAATATTTTAGCACCTGACTCCCCGTTTTGTCTATTTAACATATATTTAATTTTAAGATAATCTTTATGTAACATTAGCACAAAAAAAGACGGCCCCTTTCCGGAACCGTCCCGTTTCAGATTTAAGCGTTGTGCCAGACATCAAGGTCGGTGGGCTTGTTGTCGTTCTCCTCTTCGAGCATTCCGAGATTGGAGAGAAGTTCTTTTGCGGAGTTGTAACCCATCTTCTTCTGGCGGTTGTTTATGGCCGCGACCTCAATGATTACGGCGAGGTTGCGTCCCGGGGATACGGGTACTGTACAGAGCGGAACATTCACGCCGAGGATGCTTATGTCCTCCTCGTCAATACCCATACGCTCATAGGCCTTGGTGTCGTCCCAGGCCTCGAGGTCAACTACGAGATCGATTCTCGAGGTGTTCTTTACCGACTTCATACCGAAGAGTCTGCGGGCATCGATGATGCCGACGCCGCGGAGTTCAATAAAGTGTCGGATATTGTCCGGGGCGGAGCCTACGAGTGTCCTCTTCGACACTTTTCTTATCTCAACGGCGTCGTCAGCCACGAGGCGATGCCCGCGGTTTATAAGCTCAACGACGTTTTCGGACTTGCCCACGCCGCTGTCTCCGGTGATGAGTATGCCTTCACCGAAGACCTCGACGAGCACGCCGTGGCGTGTCTCGCGCTCGGCAAGTTCGACATTGAGATATGAAACGAGTGACGATACGGAGAACGAGGTCTCGCTGTCGCTCTTTAACAGAGGAACTTCATACTTCTTCGCGAAAGGCATGAAGAGGTCGACAATGTCCTCCGTGACGCTTACGGAGAATACAATTGCCTTCGGATGCCTTGACATAAGCCTTTCAACGCAGTCCTCAGCCTTTTCATTCTCCGGAAGTCCCTTGAGGAAGAGCTGTTCCGAGTTACCTATGAACTGAATTCTGTTTGCGGAGAAGTTTACATCGTCACGGGCAAGAATAAGGCCGGGACGGGAAACCTCCATAGCCGATACCAGAACCTCCTCCGGCGGGACCGGGGAATAGATTTCGGTATAGCCTTCCGAAGCAATTATTTTACTAAGTGAAACAGAATAATTCGTAGCCATATCCGTTCCCTTTCTTCAACTTATTTAAGATAGATTATACACAAATTACGCATCAATGTAAATTGAAAGAAGACGGCAGGAGTTCCTTCATCGTGCACTCCTTTGTCTCGCCTTCCCCGTTTTTGAAAAAGAAGCTGAAATCGCCTCCGACAAACTCGGAGAGCGCCTGCCTGCAAGTGCCGCAGGGGAAGCAGAAATCCTCAGGATTACCGTCATGTCCTCCGACTATGGCTATTGCCTCAAATTCGGTATGCCCCTCCGACACGGCCTTGAAGAGGGCTGTGCGCTCGGCACAGTTCGTCACGCCGTAGGAGGCATTCTCGACATTGCAGCCCGTAAAGACCGTGCCGTCACTGCACAAAAGTGCGGCCCCCACCTTGAAATTCGAGTAAGGTGCATAAGCGAGATGCATTGCGTTTTCAGCCTGTTTTAAAAGTTCTTCGGGTGTAATCATAGCTACCTCATTTTTTCGTAAATCTGTAAAACTCGTTCGGTGTAAATGTAACTTCAGAGAGGAAACTCTCTCCGTCAAGGTCCGTCAGATATCCGAACATGTCCTCAATTGTTTTTCCTATGTCTGCGTATGTTTTGCGGGTTCCGAGATTAACTGCGGGTCCTCCTCTCGTGTACCAGAGAAGCGGTATATACTCGCGTGTATGGTCGGTATGGGCCGTAAATGAGGGGTCGCAGCCGTGGTCTGCAGTGATGATTAAAGCATCATCCTCGCGAAGCTTCGTCAGAAACTTTGAGAGCCACGAGTCAAATTCCGAGATCGCAGAGGCATAGCCGTCGATATCCCTTCTGTGACCGTAAAGCATATCAAAGTCCACGAGATTCGCAAAGCAGAGTCCGTCGAAATCACGGCCGGCAAGAGAGTCAAGCACCTCCATGCCGTTGGTGTTTCCCGTGGTGGGATTACTCTCGGTCACACCGGAGCCCGCGAAAATGTCGTTTATTTTTCCTATTGAGATTACGTCCTTGCCGTAGTACTTAAGGACATTGAGCAGCGTGCCCGGAGGCGTCAGTGAAAAGTCATGGCGGCGAGGGGTGCGTGTATAGTTCCCCGAGCTGCCGGTAAACGGCCTCGCTATGACCCTGCCGACGGGCACTATCTCCCGCGCAATTTTGCAGTACTCATAGAGCTGCTCGACGGGGACAACGTCCTCGTGGGCAGCGATCTGGAATACGGAATCTGCGGATGTGTAGACGATAAGTTTTCCCGTAGCTACGTGCTCATCACCGTAGTCGCGGATGACATCCGTGCCCGAGTACGGCCTGTTCACAAGCCATCCCCTGCCCGTGCGCTTTTCAAACTCACCCATTATCTCGGGCGGGAATCCGTCCGGATAAGTCGGCAGAGGCTCGGGACTTATATGTCCGCAGATCTCCCAGTGACCTATGGTCGTATCCTTGCCTTTTGAGGCCTCGGCACATCTGCCGAATGAGGCCATGGGACTTGAGAACGAAGGCAGGAAATCCACGCCTTCGATATTGAAAAGTCCGAGTTTTTCCAGCGTGGGCGCAGAGAACTTATCCGAGCCGGAAACCGCTTTTATTGTATTCGCCCCGATATCACCGAAAGCCCCGGCATCGGGCAGTTCGCCCACGCCGAAGCTGTCGAGTACTATCATGAATACACGCTTTGACATCAGTCTGCCTCCCTGTCAAGTTCAACGGCAATGCCCAGGGCAATCTCCATCATCTGCGTGAAAGAGGTCTGCCTGGCCTCAGCGTCCAGAAACTGATCCTTAAGCGGACAGTCCGAGATTGTGCAGATGGCGAGCGCGTTCTTTCCTGCTCTTGCGGCCTCCATATAAAGGGCTGCCGCCTCCATCTCAGTCGCAAGGACATTGTGCATCTTCTGCCAGGCCGAGAGGTCATGGGTATCGTCATAGAAGGTGTCAGATGAATAGATTGATCCCACCTTCATTTCAATGCCGAGACCGGCAGCCACATCGACTGCCGTCTTCAGCAGTTTAAAGCTCGCCGTCGGCGCATATCTGCCGGGCAGACTGTACTGCGCTTCAAAATTTGAATTCGTGCACGCCGACATGGCGGCAACGACATCGCGCAGTTCTATGTCGTCGGCTATGCCGCCGGCGGTGCCTATGCGGATTATGTTATCAACATCATAGAAGTTGAACAGTTCGTGTGAATAGATTGCCATGGAAGGCATACCCATGCCTGAGGCCATGACAGAGACACGAGTGCCCTTGTAGAATCCCGTATATCCCTGAATGCCGCGCACGTTGTTCACGAGTTTCGCGTCAGTCAGGAAGTTCTCCGCGATAAATTTCGCGCGCAGCGGGTCGCCGGGCATGAGCACGGTCTTTGCGAAATCAGCAGGTGTCGCTGTGTTATGAGGTGTAGGTGTCATTAAAACATCTCCTTTATTTCATTCATGCGCGCCGCCGCGACATCATAGCCGTGATGATAAAACGCGGCGAGTTTATCCGTATCGCTCTCCATTGAGTCTATCATTTTATCGGCGTCAGGCCTCAGTATTACGGCCTTTCCCTCCGCTTCGAGTTTTTCGCAGAAGGCTATCTCTGCGTTATACATCTCAGACCTTCTCCTGAGCGCTTCGGCCAGTTTCGGATACTTGCCGTTCATCGCCTTCGCGCCCATCTCCATCTTCGGGTCGAAGTCCTTCTTCTTATACCCGAGCGGTCTGGTCAATACAATCAGCAATTTGTCGCATCCGTCCTTTACGGCCTTCTCCGCGGGAATCGAATCGGCAATGCCGCCGTCATAGTACGGCACGCCGTCAATCTCAATTGCCGGGAAGAACAGCGGCTGTGCGCAGGTCGCCTTGAGCATTGTGGCCTTCTCATCCAGCTTCATGCCGTCCAGATACTCCGCCTCACCCGTCAGGGCGTTTGTGACGCCCACGACAACCTTGTCTCCGCTGTTTCTGTAAGTTTCAAAATCAAACGGCACAAGTTTCATAGGCACTTCCTCATAGAGGAACTTCAGACCGAAGAGACTCTTCTCCTTCGGATAGTTTAAAAGGCCGAAATACCTTCTGTCGTTTCTGTAAGTTGTCGTTATCTTATAATTTCTTCCGTTCTGTCTCGAGACATAGGACACGCCGTCGGTGATACCGGCGGAAACGCCTATGACATACGGAAAATGAATGTCATTATCCAGCAGGGCATCCATGACGCCGCTTGAGAACATGGGGCGCATGCTGCCGCCTTCGAGTACGAGTCCCTGCATTACAAAAGTCCCTCCGACTTGACTATCTTCACAATTCTGCTCGTGCCGAGCCTGTCGGCCCCGAGAGCCAGGAATTTCTCGGCATCCTCTATTGACGAGATACCTCCTGCGGCCTTGATCCTGGTGCTGCTCTTCATCTCGTCGAGGGTCTTTTTGAACAATTCAACATCATGGAATGTTGCGCCGGCCTTCGAGAAGCCCGTCGAGGTCTTTATGAACTCGGCATTTGACTCGCTGACGATCCTCGTGATTTTTACAATCTCCTCGTCAGTCAGCTCGCAGGTCTCCACTATGACCTTCAGCACCTTGCCGCAGCAATGGGCTTTGACTTCATTTATCTCGGCCAGGATCTCATCATACTTTCCGTCTTTCAGCCAGCCGAGATTAATAACCATATCTATTTCATCGGCACCGTCGAGCACTGCCGAACGGGCCTCGTCACACTTGACGAACGTCGTGTTATAGCCGTTCGGGAAGCCGATGACGGTGCAGACGGGCACCCTGTGATGCAGGTAGTCCGCGCACTGCTTAACATATGACGGCGGTACGCAGACCGATGCAGTCTTATACAAAACCGCATCGTCGCAGAGGGACTTGATCTCCTCCCACGTCGCCGTCGGGCTGAGCAATGTATGGTCGACCTTCACCAGAATATCCCTAATCTCCATAAGTATCACCTTCAAATCGTCGGCTGAGGCATTTACCGCCGGGAAACACACCTCGAGTATTTGCAGAGATTTGTAGACCTTTAAGTGTAGGTCGCAAATAATACGGTGGTTTCCGTCGGCAAACACCTCACCCTCCTCTAGTTTATGATTTTATATATCAGAGTTTCCTCAGTTGGCTGAGTATCCGAGAACTCAATGGCATTGAGAATCATCTGCTCAGCCTGAGGAATCTTGTCTTCCGTGTCAGTACAGAGCACTGCTATGACATCACCTTCAGCTACGGCATCGCCGGTCTTCCTGAGGAGCGAGATGCCGGCTTTGTAGTCAATGGGGTCGCCCTTCTTCTCGCGGCCGGCGCCTAACACTACGGAGGCTATGCCGACCTGTTCGGCATTCATGTGCGAGATAAAGCCGCCGCGGGGACTTTTGACCTCATGGGAATACTGCGGGGCCGGGAAGAGCGACGGGTCGTCAAGGACGGCGGTATCGCCGCCCTGGGCAGAGACCATGGCCTTTAGTTTCTCAAAGGCGCTGCCGTCCTCAAGGACTTCAAGAACCTTGGGCCTTGCCTCGTCGGCAGCGCAGTCAAAGCAGGATGCGTACATGAGGGATGCGATTTCGACGCAGACCTCGCGAAGGTCGGCGGGACCGCCGCCTTTCAGCACGTCAACAGCCTCTTTGACTTCGAGTATATTGCCTATGTTTACGCCTAACGGAGTGTCCATGTTCGTGATTACGGCAGTCATTTTCCTGCCGGCCATGGTGCCGATTTCCACCATGGCTTTCGCGAGCTCTTCCGCGGCAGCCGGAGTCTTCATAAAGGCTCCGGAACCGCAGGTTACGTCGAGCACAATGTGCCGGCTGCCGCCCGCGAGTTTCTTCGAAATTATTGATGAAGCGATGAGAGGTACGGATTCCACGGTTGCGGTGACATCACGGAGGGCATAGAGTTTCTTGTCGGCGGGCGTCAGGTTTCCCGACTGCCCTATTACCGAGATGCCTATGTCCCTTACCTGACCGAAGAACTCATCGGATGAGAGTTCGACTTTAAAGCCCGGTATGGACTCGAGTTTGTCGACCGTTCCTCCGGTGTGGCCGAGGCCTCTGCCGCTCATCTTCGCTACCGTGCATCCCAGAGCGGCTGCGACAGGCGCTACGACGAGGGTTACCTTGTCGCCCACACCTCCCGTGGAATGCTTATCGACGGTTTTGTCGCCTAAAACGGTGAGATCAAGCATGTCGCCGCTCTTCGCCATTGCGAGTGTGAGGTCAGTCGTCTCTCTCGGTGTCATACCGGAGAAGAACACCGCCATACAGAGGGCGGATGCCTGATAATCCGGAATCGAGCCGTCGACATAACCGGAAATAAAGAAGTTTATCTCCTCAGTCGTCAGCTCATTGCCGTCCCTTTTCTTTTTTATGATGTCGTACATTCTCATGGGCCACACCTCTTTAATGAATATTATACTATAAAAAGAGAAGAAGAGCCACACCGAGTTGGTGTGACTCTTCCCCTCTTTTAATGGGATTTTAACAATGATTACTCATCGTTGGATACATCTGTGGCTTTGTCGAATATGGCTTCGACTTCCTGTGACGGAGCCTTTGTGAGAAGCGTTACGACTACTGCAACGATTGTTGCGGCAATGACGCCGGGAACGATTTCATAGACGCCTGTCTTTGCAGTAAGAGTGTACAGCCAGATAATGTCGACTGTGGCACCGGTTATGATACCTGCAATGGCGCCCGGATAGTTGAAGCGCTTCCAGAAGAGTGAAAGCAGAACAACGGGTCCGAATGAAGCACCGAAGATACCCCAGGCATTGTCAACCATTTCCATGATTGCCTGAGCGCCCTGGCCCTTTGCGTTGGCAATAAAGAAGGCAACCACGGTTACGAGAAGAACGACCAGTCGTCCGACCCAGAGGACCTCTTTTTCAGAGGCCTTCTTTCTGAGAATGGGCTTGTAGATATCGCTTGTGAAAGCGGAACTTGCGACGAGGAGCTGAGAGTCGGCAGTTGACATTGAAGCCGCGATAATGGCCGCAAGAAGAATACCTGCGATGAATGCCGGGAAGTATTCACGTGCGAATACTATGAATATAGTCTTCTGGAGACCGGCCTCAAGAAGCTCGGCACCGAAGATCATACGTCCGTAGTATGCGACGAGTATTGCGCAGAGAAGTGTGATTACAACCCATACGCTGCCAACAACGGCAGATTTTTTAAGCATGGAAGGCTTTTCAACAGCCATGAAGCGAACAAGGATATGCGGCATTCCGAAGTAGCCGAGACCCCAGCCGAAGCCGGTTACGATATCCTGCCATGAAGCACTGAAGAGATTGCCGGTGAATGCCGGATACTCGCCCACTGCCTGTACATTTGCGGCGATAACCGCAGGATCTACGTTCTTTATGTGAATAGCGGCGAAGATAGGCACGAGGAGAAGCGCCACGAACATAAGCGTTCCCTGGAGGAAGTCAGTTGATGAAACCGCCTTGAAGCCGCCGAGGAATGTATATGTGAGAATGATTGCCGCAAAGATAATCATTGCAGTCTTTGTGGAGAGACTCGGGATGAGAGTCGTGAACACCGTGGAACCGGCAACAAATGCGGACGCAACATAGAGCGTAAATGCTATAAGGAAGATTACGGCACAGACTATTGCGAGCGCAGGTGACTTCGAAGCGAATCTGTTGGTCAGATACTGAGGAAGTGTTATGGAGTCACCGGAGGCCTTTGAGAACCTTCTGAGTCTCTGTGAGCAGAGGAACCAGTTTGCGATTGTACCGCATGCGAGACCGATACCGATCCAGGCCTGTCCCATACCGAAAGCAAGCATTGAACCCGGGAGACCCATGAGAAGCCATGCGCTCATGTCGGATGCCTGCGCAGAGAGAGCGGTTACCCAGGGACCCATCTTACGGCCGCCGAGGAAGTACTCCTTCTGGTTTGCGTTTTTCATTGTCTGAAGGAAGAAGTAAATACCTACTCCCATCATGCATACAAAGTAGAGAATAAAAGCTAAAATTTCTCCGTTCATAGATAAAACCCCCTTTGGGAATGGAGATATTCTAACATGACGAATACCTAAAATCAATACAGAACGAAGTATAGACTTTTTTCCGAACTAAATTCTATATTTTGGCAAGATTTTACCTTATTATAGGGATTTATAAATAGACTAAAATGAGAAATACAACAAAAACAAAAAGTGGAATCTGCATCGCGATGCAAATTCCACTCTTAAATTATACCTTTATAAACGCGAGGAGCTGAGGCATGAGCTTTGCCGCATAGTCCTTCAGGGGATAATCCCCGTTGCAGATACACCAGTCATAGAGCAGGCCGCGCTCCAAAAGAGCATAGGTCTTCACTATGTCGTTTGTCGAGAGATCCGCTCTAATCTCCCCCGCCTTCTGACCGTCAGACACAACCTCACGGAGAAGTTTATAGTACATGCGGTTGTAGTCGAGAAGCTGCTTTTCGCCTTTGGTCACGAGCTGGGAGGAATAGAGTCTGCCGAGGAGGTCGAGTGAGACGGAGTCCTCTATCATTCCGAAGAGGGCGGAATTCATAAAGAGCAGCCTGTCAAAGGAGTTCTTTATTGTCCGGACCTCAGGGGAGATCTCCTCGTACTTCTCGTCAAAGAGATATGAGAGGGATCCCATAAGTTCATCTTTTGACTTGAAGTAGTGGTAGAAGGAGCCTTTGGAAGTCTTCGACTCGGCGATTATCTCGTCAACTGTCGTATCTTCGTAGCCCTGCTCATAGAAGAGTTTCCAGGCAGCGGCAACGATTTTGCTCTTCGTAGTATTTGACTTTTTCATGGTCTGTTACTCTATCATGAGTCCGGCAAGAATGCTCGAATACACCTTTGCCGGGTCCTCAAGGAAATTGTCCTTCACCTTTTCGGCGAGATCACGGTCGCCGGAGAAGATAGAGAGTTCCATAAGGGTGGACTCCCCTGCCTTCATGGTGAAAGTGACAGTATAGCCGTCCTGTGCGGGCTCAATCTTTACCTCGTTTTCCTTCGCGTTGCGTTCAAGGGTAATAAGATGTATGGCGGAGCGGATGGCATTTTCACGCACCGTCTTGGGGAGGTCCTTCTCAACGAGGGATACGGCCTCCTTGCCGGACTCGGTCACGTGGAGATATTCCTTGTCATCGACAAGATCACCGGTCACGCTGCCGTTTGAGAGAAGATCGGAAACGGCATCCATGGCCTCGAAGTAATTGGCTATGCCGCGTTCCTGCATTATGCTGCCTATCTGCTCCCTTGTGAGACCGCCGTCTATGTTCTTGAGAAGATAGCAGACAAGGACCTTTATCTCATCCTTACTGCGAAGTCCGCCCGGGATTATGCCCTCATCGAGCGCGTCGAATTCAGTGTAATTCTCCAAATCAGTAAACCTCCTTGTCCTCTTCTATTCCGCCGGTGATATCCTGTCTGGACTTGAACAGATAGCCGTTCTCCTCCAGGAAGAATTTATCGCCGAGCACCTTTTCTATGCCTTTTATAACACAGTTTAAGGGGTCGTCGGCAACCCTTGTGTTAATCTTCGTAAGTTTGCTTATCGCCTGGTCAATGCCGAAGAGCTGGGCCGTGCCGCCCGTCAGGATAATACCCTCTTCTATGATGTCGGCGACAAGTTCGGGCGGAGTGCGTTCAAAGACATCCCTTACAGCCTCAAGAATCATCTTGATGTGTTCTCTCATCGCGAGGTAGACCTCGTTGGAGGTTATCTCAAAGTCCAGAGGCATGCCGGTGAAGTAGTCTTTTCCGCGCGCGAAGGCAGCTGTCTCCTCGCGACGCAGGAAGGCACAGCCGACCTGTTTCTTTATCTCCTCCGCCGTCTGTTCGCCGATTATGATATCGCGTTCGCGGCGGCAGTAGCGGACAATGTCCTCATTGAGAGCGTTGCCGGCGACCTTCACGCTGGAGGCCACGGCCATCGTGCCCATAGTGATAACGGCGATATCCGTCGTACCTCCGCCGAGGTCGACTATCATAACGCCGCTCGGATGGTCTATGTCAATGCCCGCACCGATGGCCGCCGCCAGGGGTTCCTCCATGAGGCAGGCCCTGCCTGCGCCGCTCGCGGTGATGACATCGAGGATTGTACGCTTTTCAAGGTTCGTCACCGAACCGGGCATACTGATTATGATATTCGGTTTGAAGATTCTGTTTCCGCAGATCTGTTTGATGTAGTAACGGAGCATGTGCTCGGTTACGGTGAAGTCGGATACCACTCCGTCCTTCATCGGACGGACAACGCTGACCGAGTCGGGCTCCCTTCCCAGCATTTTAAGCGCGGGCCTTCCGATGGCCATAATCTTGCCCGTGGTCTTTCTGTAGGCGACTATGGAAGGTTCGGAGACAACTACTCCCTTGCCCTCCACACAGGCAATCAGCGAAGTGGTACCGAGATCAATTCCGATATTGATTCCCAGCATTTTACACCTCTGAAGAAAACTAGACTGAAGTCTGTACTTTCTTTCGCGTAAACTTCATTATACTATCATTCATTTATAAAATAAATACCTTTTATTTGCGCGGAGTCAGCGTGGCACAGGCTATGTGGACTGACTTCGCGCCGGAAAACAGAAGCACGCGGGCGCAGGCCTTACAGGTGGCGCCGGTCGTCAGAATGTCATCCACCAGCAGGATGCGTTTACCGACGACGGACCGGCCTCTGTTCATGCTGTAGGCGCTTTCAATGTTCTTCTGCCTGTGCTCCGCGTCCAGCAGATGCTGAACCTGCGTGTCCCTGCTCTTTCGGAGCAGCTCGCAGTCGCGCTCGCAGCCGAGACGCATCTGCTCCGCTATGAGACGGCTCTGGTTGTAGCCGCGCTCGGCGAGGCTCGCACGGGTTGCGGGCACGCAGGTGAGAATATCAAACTCCAGGCCGTAGAACTTTGCCCGGACCTCACGTTCAAGCTCCGCCGCGAAAAACGGCGCGGACGAGATATCCGAGCTGAACTTCAGCCTCTGCATTGCGTTCTTTACCGCGCCGTCATACAAAAGCGGCGACGCGACATTTTCAAGTTCGCGGTCCGGGCGCGTTATTGTCTTCGCGCATTCCCCGCAGAAAAAATGAGCGAGCAGAAAATCTCCGGGCCGGTTTTCGTCCGAGATATACTCTCCGCAGGAGATGCACTTCTCGGGAAAGACCAGGTTTAAGAGTTTTTCTGCTCCGCTGATTGATTTTGACATGACTATTCCGCCTTCAGTAAGTATTTCAGGGCGGAATATCTTTTGATTTTTCTGTCGTTTTCGACCATTCTGAGTATGGTCTCACGGGTTCCTATGGTGATCATCTTGCTCTTTGCCCTCGTGACCGCAGTATAGAAAAGATTGCGATAACAGAGGTTCGGCGGCACGCCTATAACCGGCATTATAACCGCCTCAAACTCGCTGCCCTGACTCTTGTGAACCGTCACGGCATAGGCGAGTTCGAGCTCCTTGAAACTCTCTGCCGGGTAGGTGGCGACCCTGCCGCCAAAGTCTATCTTCATGACGGCCGCGCGCCTGTCTATCGAGAGCAGGGTTCCTATATCGCCGTTGAAGATGCCTTCACCCTGCTCGACTTTGCCGCGCGCGTCCCTGCGCTCCCAGACAATGTCATAGTTGTTTTTGATCTGCATGACCTTGTCGCCTTCCCTGAAGGTGCGGGCCATGTTCTTATACTCGTTCTTGCCCTTGGCCGGAGGGTTTACGGCCTCCTGCAGAAGACGATTGAGGTTTGCGGTTCCCGCATCGCCTTTTCTGCTAGGGCAGAGGACCTGAATGTCCTTAACGGGATCGTACCCGTATGCCTTCGGCAGTCTGTTCCGGTAAAGGTCTATTATGTCATAGACGGCTTTGTCGCTGCTCTCCCTCTCCATGTGGAAGAAGTCATTGTCTACACGGGAGAGGTCGGGCTCCTCGCCGCTCACAATCCTGTGGGCATTTGTGACTATGAGACTCTGCATCGCCTGCCTGAAGACCTCTGAAAGTTCCACTACGGGAAGAAGTCCGGACTCCAGGAGGTCGTGCAGCACGCTGCCCGCTCCGACAGCCGGAAGCTGGTCGTTGTCTCCCACCATTATCAGGCGGCAGCCAATCGGCAGCGCTGAGAGCAGGGCCGAGAAGAGTATGACATCCACCATCGAGAGCTCATCGACGATGAGCACATCGGCCTCGATGGGGTTCTTCTCGTTCCTCTTGAAGGCCATGCGGTCATCGCTGCCCCGCTCCGCCTCAAGAAGCCTGTGTATGGTGCTCGCCTCCTTGCCCGTAATCTCGGACATGCGCTGCGCCGCACGTCCCGTAGGGGCACAGAGGACGACATTCAGGCCGTCTCTCTCAAAGAGTTCGAGTATACCGTTTACGGTAGTAGTCTTTCCCGTGCCGGGCCCGCCGGTCAGTATGAGCACTCCCTTCTGGGCTGCAGTCATTATCGCCTCTTTCTGGAGTTTTTCATATGTTATTCCGTTGGCCTTTTCGAGTTTCTCTATCTCCTTGTCGAGAGTGCGCCTTCCCGCGGGCGGGAACTTCACCATCATCTTTATCTTATATGCGGCCATACACTCCGCCTCATGTATGTAAGGCAGTGAGAGATACTCCTTGCCGTCCATCTCAAAGGCGGTGAGCTGCCTCTGTTCGACAAGGGTATCCATGGCAATGTCTATGGTGTCCTTATCTATGTCTAAAAGGTCAGCACACGGGGAGAGCATCTTCTCCCTCGGAAGACAGGTATGTCCGTTGCTTGAGAGATTATACGCAACAACATGCAATATGCCCGCTTCAATCCTGTACTCAGGCTTCGTCGCCTGAGGCAGCGCGGCCGCAATTGCGTCGGCGCGTTCAAAACTTATTCCTATCTCGGGTATACAGAGCATATATGGGTTCTCCGTAACCCTGGGCACAGCATAGCCTCCGAAGACACGGAAGACATTTATACTCTCGTTTGCGGTGAGCCCAAGCGCCTCAAGTTTAATCATTATCTCGCGGACCTCATTGGTCTTGCGAAACTCCTCGCTTATGGCCTTTGCCTTCGCCGCGGTTATTCCCTTTATCTTTGCGAGGCGCTCGGGGTCGTTCTCAATTACATCGAACGCGTCCTCACCGAATGCCTCTATTATCTTTACAGCCGTGGACGGGCCCACACCCTTTACCGCACCCGATGAGAGGTACTTCAGCATGGTCGCCGCAGTGGACGGCATGGCCCTCTCAACCGACTCGGCGCGAAACTGCCTGCCGAAGGTCGGATGTCTGTCCCAGCTGCCGGTGAAGTGAACCTCCTCGCCCGCCGCTATCTCCGGCAGGACGCCTACGACGGTTATGAGTTCCCCGTCCTCGCTTGCGACATCGAGCACGGTATAGCCGGTATCTTCCTTACGATAGATTATCTCTTCGGCGACACCGAAAAGATTGTCCATATCTTCCGTCAGCACAAGGTTCACCTCCTCTTTGATAATACTAATCCATTATAACAAAAAAGGGTGCATCGTGCGCACCCCTTTTTCATATAGCGTGATAGGATCTGTAAGCCGAGTTCTGTCTTTTAAGGCAATCATCTATCTAGACCGCCCATTGCTGAGCGGTTCAAGCCACCCTTCTGCTTTATAGCGGCCGAGCAAGCCTTGCAAGTCGGTGTTGCTCCGGATGGGGTTTACATGGCCACGATGTCTCCACCGTGCCGGTGAGCTCTTACCTCGCCTTTCCACCCTTACTGCGCAAGCGCAGCGGTATATCTCTGTTGCACTTTCCCTAAGGTCACCCTCGGCGGCCGTTAGCCGTCATCCTGCTCTTCGGGGCTCGGACTTTCCTCCCGCGTAACACGCCGGCGACTGCCCAATCCAATCACGCGCTTATTTTACCCAAACGGGAGATTAAAGTCAATACACAGCGCCGTACAATAAGGTTTACTTTTAACTGAATATTTGCTAAACTGTATTTATGTTTTTAAAGGTGGTGTAACATCTTGAGCAAAAATAGCGAGAACAAACCATTACCCAGGCGTGCATTTATAGTATTCTTTACCCTGGTCTTCCTCATCGCGCAGCTTGTTTTCTTTATAGTAACATTGTCGAGCATGCCGATTATCAAGGACACCATAGACATGTCAAGCAGATTCAATCAGATCTTTGCCGCAACCCTTGATGAGTACTATCTCGTGGCATGTATCTCAGCTTCCGTAATTGAGGGACTCTGCCTGGTAATAGCATCATATCTCTTTGCGGAGAGGCATTGGCCGGCTCTCATTACCCTCATCACAATGTCGGTAAACTTCCTGGTCTGCCTGCTCACATTCATCGGACTCTACTTCATAGACCTGAGAAATGTATACTTCACCATCCAGGTCACCTTCCTGATTCCGATAATTACCATATTCCTCTCCAGCGTCTTCATCATCGATGACACCGTGGATGTTTTAAACGGCAAGTATGAAAAGCACCTGTCCAAGATCACGAGAAACGTCCAGGAGAGACTCGACACCTCAATTGAGAAGACAAAGACAAAGACAAAAAGAGGAACTCTCAGACCCGCGGACAATCCCAACAGGGAGCTCGTAAGAATACCGGCCACCGAAGAGGGCACCCTCCTTCGCGCAAACGATATCTCACAGGCCGCGGCCAACACAATCCCGGATCTCGGCAAATAAAAAAAACAAACCTGAGGAGAAATCCTCAGGTTTTCTTTATATCATTTCAAGTATTTCGGAGATGACGCGGTTTGATATCAGAAAACCGCGTCTGTTAAGTTTCAGGGAGGTGTCACCCGCCTCGATGAAAGGCGCGAGGTCAGCCCTGGCGGCGACACGTCCGGCAAAGCCGGCGGTAAGGTCTGACACGCCCTCAGCGAGTCGAAGGCCGAGCATAAGTCTCTCTTCGAATGAACCGCCCGGCCCGTCATCGACGGTGCCGGCACCCGAAATAAAAGCATTTATATCTGACGGGAAGAAGAAGCGCCTGCCGTCGGCAAAGGAGTGTGCTGCCGGACCTATGCCGAGGTATTCCTCATCTCTCCAGTATTTCAGATTGTGCCGGCTCTCAAGACCCGGCACGGCAAAGTTTGAAATCTCATACTGTTTAAGTCCCGCGGCCTCAAGTGTATCGCAGGTCAGTTCGTACATGTCGCAGACCTCGTCCTCGGAGGGCAGATCAAGGCTTTCCCTCCTGTCAAAGAATACGGTACCCTCTTCAAGTTTAAGCATATATGCGCTTATGTGGGGCACTTTAAGTCCACTGCAGAATTCAAGTGTTTCAAGAAGGCTCTCCCTGTCCTGACCGGGCACACCGAGCATGACATCCAGGGAGATATTTTCAATTCCGGCGGCGCGCACCAGTGCGACCGCCTGTTTTACGCGGACGGCATCCGAGGCGCGGCCGAGAGCGCGGCGCTCGCCGTCCGCCGCGGACTGAAGGCCCAGCGACACGCGATTGACGCCTGCCGCAGAGACAACCGGCAGAAAGCTTTCAAGATCCGACGAGGGATTGCACTCAACGGTTATTTCCGCATCCGGTGCGACATCGAAGTTTTCACGTACGGACTGCAGCATTTCGGCGATAAAAGATCCGGGCACGGCAGAGGGCGTGCCTCCGCCGAAATAGATTGTGTCGACCGGACGGCGGCCGTAAATATGAGAAAAAGAGGCAGTGGTGTTCACTACTGCCTCTGTGTATTTTTGCATGAGTTCCCCGTCCGGTCTGACCTTGTAAAAGTCACAGTACGGGCAAAACGACCTGCAAAAAGGGATGTGGATGTAAATGCCGACAGGCTTCATGCTGATCCCTCTCAGTCGTCGAGTTTAAGAACCGCCATAAACGCCTCCTGAGGCACCTCAACGGTACCGAACTGGCGCATGCGCTTCTTACCCTCCTTCTGCTTCTCGAGCAATTTCTTCTTTCTGGTTATGTCACCGCCGTAGCACTTGGCAAGTACGTCCTTGCGCATGGCCTTTACGGTCTCCCTGGCGATTATCTTACCGCCGATTGACATCTGGATGGGTATTTCAAAGAGCTGACGCGGGATGTTCTCCTTGAGCTTCTCGGCAATCTTCCTGGCCTTGTTATAGGCCTTTTCGGAATGAATGATGAATGAGAGCGCGTCTATCTGGTCACCGTTTAAGAGAACGTCAAGCTTGACGAGGTCTGACTGGCGGTAACCCATAATCTCATAGTCGAGCGAGGCATAGCCCCTCGTACGCGACTTTAAGACGTCAAAGAAATCGTAGATTATTTCGTTGAGCGGAAGCTCGTAATGAATATCAACTCTGTCCGGTGTGATATAGGACATATCGCGGAAGGTTCCCCTTCTGTCCTGGCAGAGGTCCATAATCTGTCCGACATAGTCGGGCGGAGAATAGATGTGCGCGTTTACTATCGGTTCCTCGGAGAACTGAATGGTCGCGGGATCAGGATAGTTTGAGGGGTTGTCTATCTCAACCACCTGACCGTTTGTCAGATGGATTTTGTAGATGACGCTCGGTATGGTGGTTACGAGGTCGAGATCGTATTCACGCTCGAGTCTCTCCTGGATTATCTCAAGATGCAGAAGTCCCAGAAAGCCGCAGCGGAAGCCGAAGCCCAGGGCACCCGATGTCTCGGGTTCAAAGCTCAAGGCGGCATCGTTGAGCTGAAGCTTGGCGAGAGCCTCTTTCAGGGCCTCATAGTCAGCGCCGTCGGCCGGATAGATACCGCAGAATACCATCGGATTGACCTTGCGGTATCCGGGCAGGGCCTGCGGCGCGGGATTTGCCGCCAGGGTCACGGTGTCACCTACCCTGGCCTCGGAAACGGTCTTGATTGAGGCGGTAATATAACCGACCTCACCCGCTCTGAGGGAGGATGCGGGCTCCATGGTTTGGGCGCGCATATAGCCGACTTCAACTACCGTGAACTCGGCACCCGTGGACATGAGGCGCATGGTGTCGCCCGCCTTTATTGTGCCGTCGACGATTCGCACGTACACGATTACGCCCTTGTAACTGTCGTAGATCGAGTCAAAGATAAGGGCGCGCAAAGGTGCGTGCTCATCACCCGTCGGCGGCGGCACGATCTTTACAATCTGCTCGAGCACCTGCTCCACATTCTCGCCGGTCTTGGCGGAGACGCGCGGTGCCTCGCTGCAGTCGAGTCCGATAATGTCTTCGACCTCCTTGCACACCTCTTCGGGATGTGCCGCAGGGAGGTCAATTTTATTTATGACGGGGCAGATTTCGAGGTCGTGGTCCAGGGCGAGATACGTGTTTGCCAGTGTCTGTGCCTCTATGCCCTGTGTGGAGTCAACAATCAAAACCGCTCCCTCGCAGGCCGCGAGCGAGCGTGATACCTCATAGTTGAAGTCAACATGGCCCGGGGTGTCTATGAGATTGAGCTCATAGACCTGTCCGTCCTCAGCCTTATAGTCGAGCTTTACGGCATGCGCCTTAATGGTTATGCCGCGCTCGCGCTCAAGGTCCATGTTGTCGAGGAGCTGTTCCGTCATATCGCGCTTCGCGACCATGCCCGTGAGTTCAAGCAGACGGTCCGCCAGTGTGGACTTACCGTGGTCGATATGCGCTATTATGGAAAAGTTCCTTATGTTCTGCTTATAGTCGGACAAATCAATCACCTGACTGTCCCGAAATCCAGGCTTCTGCCTCAAGAAGCCCTTCGGGACTATACTCAAATTCTTTCTTTTCGGTTCTGCCGGCCGCATCCTCAACCTCAAAGCAGTTGTTCCTGTATGTGGCGGCAACGAAGACCTTGTCGGTCTCGTTTATGTTCTTCGGAAATACTTTGTATCTGAAACTTCCCACGCTGCCTGAATAGGTGTTCTTCTGACACATATAGTCAAAGCGCGGAATCCTGATCTCTGTACTCATGGATACTCCTAGTTTACGCGGAGATAGCTCATCGGCTGGATTGTAAGGCCGTTGTAGTAGCTGACTTCGCTGTTGTAGTTTACGTAAATGTATGTGCCCTTGTTGAACTCGGAGACATAGAGTCCGTCCTTGAGCTTCTTATGGTCGGTCATCTTTGCGGAGCGCAGGTCTGAAAGCGCCGCGTCAAAGGTCCTGTAGGCATCGAGAGCCTGCTGTGACCACAGCTCGTAGTAGTTCTTCTCCTTGCTGTCGAAAGTGAGATTATAGGCAGGCATGGCGCCGTATTCAAGGCAGCGCAGAAGCATCCTGTCATAATCGTCAACAGAATTGAGATAAGGGCTTGTATACTCGACCGTGCCGCGGAGAACCATCTGTACGAAAGGCTCAGCCGAATAGATGGCCGACTCCGGATAAGACGGTTTTATCGGAAGGCACGATACGATGTTCGCATTCTTCAAGGTATAGAGGTTGCCGTTGTCCACCATTATGCTCTTGTTTGTGGAGAGCGAGATGGACTGATTGAAGATACTCTCGGCAAATTCCTGGCGCGATACAGACTCCGTAGAAGGCAGGATTGTACCTACATCACCGAGGCAGTAACCCTTGAAGTCATATTTCTTCACGTTCTTGATGAAGGACATGACGTTGGATGTCAGGTCCTTTGTCGTAGTGGCTTTTCCGTCAAAGAAATTGGCTGTGACATAGAAACCGAAGCCCTGGGAAGAGAGATATGACATGAGTGAGTCAAGGGCCTCTCTGCTGCCGAACTTTGACTGTACGCGGAACTTCTTCAGAAGATTGTCATAGCGCAGATTGAGGGCGTTTATTCCCTTGGCCTTAAGTACCGAGACCATGTCCTCGGCGTTCTCGTACTTGTTCTTTGAGTCCGCGGCTATGGTTATGTTTACGGGGAGATTACCCTCCTCTGCAACGGTACGTGTGGACATCATACCGTCACGCACCATCTCCTCACGGCACATGGATGCGAGTGAAGAGCAGGTTGCTGCAGAACCGGAGATAAACTTGTATGAGACCTTGAGGACCTGATTGGCGGGATATGAGAAAGCGGCAGAGACGTAATCCGTAGCTCCGGTCGTCGCCTTTATTTTCGAAATCGCGTCGCCGCCGGTGACAATACCGGCGAAGGCGGCGTCGCCGTGCTTTAAGCCGAAGGCGCCGAATACGGCCGGGTGCTTGTTCTCCTCCGTCCTCGTAAGGTCAGCGCCGTATGTATCGAGGACATATACGGCCTCCTCGGACGAGGTCAGGTCAATGAGAGCGCCCGGTCCGTCCGGAATGACGATGAAATCCCCGCCCTGCGGGTCAGAGACCGCGCCGAAGGTCGGAAGAATTTCAATGCTGATTATTGTTACGTCCTTGCTGACTGAGGATGTGTCGACAGATGCGGAGAGTACGCCGTCCTCAAGTTTGAAACTCAGGGTAAGATCCACGCCGATTGACGGGTTCTTTGCCTTGTCCCTGAACTTGTACTGGATGTCGAGTCCCTCGGCGCTTGTCGCCACCTTCGCTCCGCCGAGCGCGACGGCATTGTCCTGTGAATTGAGTTTATACCACTTGACGCCGTCGGTGACCTCGACATTGAGGAGAGCGCCTACGCTGTTCTCGACGGTCGGCATTGAATAGTCAATATTACCCGTCGTGTCCTTGAGCGCTATGGCGCAGTTTGCCTCATCGAGCAGAAGCTCATAGAGTCCGGATTTTAAAACCGACTGATAATTTTCAGGCACTGAAGTATGATACTGCGTGCCCTGGGAAGTATTTTCCACAACCTTGAGGCTCTCCTCCGTGAAATGGGAGCTACAGCCCGCAAAGCTGAGAACAAGTGCCAGGGCAAGTAAAATGCAAATTACTCTTTTCGTTGAAAACCGGTTGTTCATAAACCATCCTTACTTAAGCGGATTGTTTTCGGAGTCCTTCTCCTCTTTCGGAGTCTCCTTGTCATCCATATTTGCGTAACGCTTAATCTTCATCGTTGTGGTCTTGATGAACTCGTTGTCACGGAGCGTTACTTTCTTTACGTTCTTATAATTCGGAAGTCTCTTGTTGAGGTCCTTGATAATCTCGTCAAAGAGACGCTCGAGCTCGCCGCCCGTGGGGGCATCCTTGCCCTTTTCCGTATATTTCTTCTTTATTGCCTCGAAGTCAGGGAATATCTTCGCCTCGACTATGGTCTCGTTCTCCTCTTCATTGTCGAAGCCGACAACCATTGACTCGGCAATAAGAGGATTGTTGTTGAGGTGATACTCAATCTCCTCAGGGTAGATATTCTTACCGTTCTTCGTTACGATTACGTTCTTGATACGGCCGTGGATTCTGAGGATTCCCTCCTCGTCCATTGAGCCGAGGTCACCGGTATGGAGGTAACCGAACTCGTCGATTGTCTCCTTAGTGAGTACGTCATCCTTATAGTAACCGAGCATTACGTTCGGACCTTTGACACAGATCTCGCCTATTCCGTTGGAGTCCTCGTTGATGATTTTGACATCGAGTCCGGGGATGGGTTTGCCGACGGAATCAATCGTAAAGAGCTGATCGTGGTTGCAGGCTATGAGCGGAGCGCACTCCGTCATACCGTAACCGATGTAGGATGTAATACCGAAGGTCTTGAAGTCCTTTATGACTTCGGGACGCACTGCGGCCGCTCCTATGATGATAAGGCGCAGACGGCCGCCGAAGTTCTTCGTGATCTCCTCGAAGATACGGTCGTTCATGTTTACACCTACGGCATTCGTCGCCTCGGCAAGAATCTTACCGAAGGTGAGTTTGAGCCTTCCGCCCTTCTTCTCGGAGACGGCCTGCATTATGCGGCCGTGGAACTTCTCAAGCATGAGAGGCACCGTGACAAAGATGGTGGGCTTGACTTCCTGAAGATTTCTCATCAGGTGGAGAAGGCTGTCGTTGAAAGCAATACAGCATCCGCAGTAGAGCGGGATGAGAATACCTTCCGTGCATTCCATTGTGTGATGTATGGGACATACGGAAAGATACTGGTCACCGGGGCCGCATTTCGCGACCGAGCAGTTTGAAACTATTACAAAACAGATATTGGCCTGTGAGAGCATGACACCCTTTGTGAGGCCGGAAGTACCGGATGTGAAGCTGAGAACAGCCAGGGCATTCGGATCGATTTCAGCGTTTTTGTACTCGGCAACGCAGGGTGCGTTGTGCGAGAGAAGTTCGTGGCCGTGGGCAAGTAAATCACTGAAGAGTATTGTGCCCGGCACGGCCTCTTTTCCCTCAAGAAGGACTATTTCAATTCCCTCGGGAAGTTCAGCCCTGTGCTCTGAAATCTTTGAGTAGGACTTGTTGTCGACAAAGATGAGCTTGGTTTCTGAGACCTTGAGAATTGTGTTGATGTCCTCAAAATAGAGTTCCTTGTCTATGGGTACAACGATGCCCGAACCGATATGCGCGGCAAGATATGTGAGAAGCCATTCGTATGAATTGCCACCCATTATCGCGACATTCTTTCTCGGCAGCCAGCCACGCTCCTGCATGGCGACACCGAGGGCATCTATCTCTGTACGAAACTGCGCGTATGTTACTTCGCTGTACTCACCATTCGGCTGTCTGAGTTTGAAAGCCGGCTCGTTCGCGAACTCCCTCGCGCTCTGATTCATCATGTCACGAAAATCGCGGATTTCCCTCATCTCGTATAGTGCTTTGTTGGTGTTCATATGAGTCCTCCGTTATTTCTTGTTCCAGGGGTTGTTCTTGTCGGGGTCTGTCGGATCCCACCCCTTGTTCGGGCTGTTGACATCTATCTTTTTCAGCTGAGGCACTCCAAGGGGGCTGGGTGTATCACTGTCATAAATGAATACGACCGTCTTCCATTCAATATTGTCATACAGCCATTTTATGTCGGCCATATTCATTCTTATGCAACCCAGCGAAGCGGGAGTACCTAATTTGTTGTACTCTTCATATTCAAGAGCACCTTTATCTTTGTCCGTGTATGGTACAGAGTGGAACCATATTTGATCAACAATGCGTACTGCATAGCGCGCATATGATCCGTCAACCATCTTAAGCCACGGGTTGTCTTCCGGAATTGATTTTTCCGTCGTGGTGAATACACCAAGCGGTGTCTCAGCATCTTCAGATCCGCCTTTACCGCAGGAACAAAGGAAAGCTTTTACCGGGACAGTATAATCACCGTTTGTGTCCTTTTCATAGAATGTGACAACATTCATCTTCCTGTTTACGCCTACGCAATACTTGTGAGTTCTCTTATACGCATCGTCAACATCAAACGCTATGTCACGCTCATACGTGACGGTCTCCGTCGGGGCCTCCGTCGTAGTCTTTGTCGCGGCCTTTGAGGATGCCTCCTCCGCGGACTTCTTCTTGTGGCTGTGGGAGATACAGCTGCTGAGGATGAGAATGAAGATAAGCAGAATAATGCCTATTCCGACTATCGTGGTTCTCCTGCGGCGCTGCATCATGATCTGCCGCTTCGTCATATACTTGTTTTTGTTGGTGTTTCTCGTGTACTTAGCCATTGGTCTTCTCCTCATAAGTCTTGGCCATATACTGCGCGGCCTTGTAGATGTCTCCGCAGCCTAAGGTGATGATTAAATCGCCCGGTTCAGCCTTTGACATGACATAGTCTGCGACTTCCTTCTGAGTCTCATACCAGACGCTTCCGGGTATCAGCTCTGCAAGCTGCGATGTATAGACACCGTCCGTGTTGACTTCGCGCGAGCCCATGATTTCCGTCATAACGGCGTAGTCGGGAATTGAGAGGGCTTCGGCAAAGGCCTTCATATGTGTCTTCGTACGGGAATAAGTAAACGGCTGGAAAACTGCCCAGACGTGTTTGTAACCCATTGTCATGACGGCAGAGAGCGTGGCTTTCAGCTCCGTCGGATGATGAGCATAGTCATCCGCGATGGTGATGCCGTCAAACTCTCCGAGCACCTCAAAGCGTCTGCCCGCTCCCCTGAAGTTGCCTATGGTCTTCGCTATGGCATCCATACCGATGCCGTTTTCAATGGCAACCGCCACTGCAGAGAGAGCGTTGAGCACGTTGTGCCTGCCGGGGATATTCAATGCGACATGTCCGATACACTTGCCGTATGCAATGATGTCGAACTCGGGGAATGCTCCCCTGTTGTATGTGATGTTTTCAGCTGTGTAATCGTTTGATGGGTCAAAGCCGAAGGTGATGAATTTCTTTCCTTCCTTTGAAGTCATATTCTCAATGGCCCTGACCGTATTTGCGTCATCACCGTTGTAGACGATGAGGTTTGTCGTCATATCCGCAAACTTCGTGAATGAACGGATGGAGTTCTCGATGGTTCCGAAGTATTCCATGTGGTCATTGTCGATGTTCAGGATAATCGCGGTGTCCGGCGCAAGTTCCAGGAAGGTGTCCTTGAACTCGCAGGCCTCACAGACCATTGTCTGCGAAGAGCCTGAGCGGCCGTGGCTGTCGATGAGCGGAAGGCGTCCGCCGATGACAAGTGTCGGGTCGGCGCCGTTCTCAAGCAGCAGCTGCGACAGCAGCGAAGTCGTTGTCGTCTTGCCGTGTGTTCCGCAGACGCCTATACAGTTGTCATACATACGTGAAACGGCGCCGAAGAGGATTGCGCGTTCGACGCACGGCACGCCCGAGGCCTTCGCGGCCTCCAGTTCCGGGTTGCCCGGAAGTATGGCATTGGTATAGACGATGAGTTCCGGTTTGAACTGTTCGAGATTCTCCGGAACCTGCTCCATATTTATGACCGCACCGAGTGTGCGGAGTTTATTGATATTGTCACCGGGATTGTTGTCGGAACCCGTGAGCGTGTAGCCCTTGGCTATGAGAATTTCGGCCAGAGGACACATACCGGAACCGCCTATTCCGATAAAGTGAATTCTGTTTATTTTTCCAAGCAAATCATCGATATGCATGAACTGCCTCCGTGAAAGACATAATTATATATACTAAAGCATTATACAACACTTCAGTTAGAAAATAAACTAATATTTGTACACAATTATATTTTGGATGTCCCATTATTTGCTCGCAGAAAATCCGCGAATATGGTAGAATAAACGCATATCATCTGAAAGGATCACGAAATGCTGAATCTTGTTCTAGGCCGTGCAGGCACAGGCAAAACCGAATATGTCAGAAATCTCCTCTGCGAAAAGGCAAAGTCCGGAAACGACAGGCTCCTGCTCATCGTTCCCGAACAGTTTTCCTATTCCTGTGAGCGTGCCATTCTCGAGACGCTCGACGCAAAATCCGCTCAGAACATAGAAATACTCAGCTTCACGCGTCTCGCCGACTTCGTAAACCGCAAAGTCGGCGGCATCAACGGAGCCGTCCTCGACGACGCCGATGAGGTCATCCTCATGCTCCATACACTGAACGACATACAGGACAAGCTGACCTTCTACAAGCGTCAGGCCATGAAAACATTTTTTGCCGAGGACCTCATCGTCCTCTTCTCGGAATTCCGCAAGGAATGCGTGACGACTGAGATTCTTCAGACTGCCGCCTCAAAGTCGGCAAATGCCACACTTAAGGCAAAATTGACAGACCTCGCCTTAATCTTTGAGCGCTACACGGCCATCCTTGAGGAGAACAGTCTGACCAACGCTGACCTCACCGTGTACCAGGTAATCAATGCTCTCTATGAGAACGATATTTTCAGCAAATACACCATCTGTATCGACGCATTCAAAGGCTTTACCGGCCAGGAACTCGAAATAATAAAATTGCTTGAAGCACAGGCGGATGACCTATATATCTCCCTCTGCGCCGACCCGGACTTCCTTGACAAAGATGATCCCTCCATGATCTTCGGCGCAGTCAGGGCGACAATAGCGAGCATCAAAAGCGTATGTAAAGAAAAACCCAATATCATCGCGCTGAAAGAGCAGCACCGCTTCAAGCGCGATTCTCTCGCCTTCATTGAGAAAGAAATCTTCACCGCGAGTGAAGAGAAGTTCGGAGAGAAAACAGATGACATTGTCCTCTTCTCCGCCGAGACGAAATACGACGAGTGCAACTTCATCGCCGCGAGCATACGAAAGCTCATGCGCGAAAAAGAGATGCGCCTTCGCGACATTGCAATAATTACCCGGACCGAGGACGACTACAGAACTGATCTCGTGGCCGCCCTCGCCCGCTACGGTGTCCCCGTCTACACTGACGAACGACAGCCTCTGAACAATCAGCCGATAATCGTTCTCTGCAAATCCCTCCTGAGTTTAATGATGAGCAGAGAGCTTCGGACGAACGATATTTTAACCTTCCTGAAGACCGGTTTTTCTCCCCTCACCGAAGAAGAAGCCGCGGACCTGGAAAACTATGTTTTTACCTGGAATATCAAGGGAAAAGAGTGGGAATCGCCGTTCACGGGCGACCCGAACGGAGATGTCAAAGAGAAGGACGAGGAAGCCATAAACCGCATAAATACGTTGCGTGAGACCATCCTGTCCGAACTTGCCGACCTGAGAAACGGTATAGACACAGAGGACGGCAAGAACTGTAAAGTAAAACCGCTTTACATTTCTGAAAAACTCTTCAATTTCCTTCAGAAGGAATATATAAAAACCAAGTTCAGAAACTATGCCGCCTCACTCGATGAGGCAGGCTTCTCCGAGCTCGCTGCGGAGCAGAATCGTATATGGGAATTCCTTGTAAATATCCTCAACAAACTCGCCGTCATCCAGGGCGAGTATGAGATTACTCTCGAGATGTACAACGAACTCTTCTGCGCTGCCTGCGACATGGCCACACTCGGAACTCTCCCCCACGGTCTCGATGAGATAACCATAGGTTCAGCCGACAGGACAAGACTCTCCAACCCGAGAGTTGTCTTTGTCTGCGGCGTCGTTGAAGGCGAGTTCCCGAAGAACATCTCCACAAACAGCCTGCTTACCGGCAGCGACCGCGTACAGCTGCGCGAGAAGCTCGGGGTCGAGCTCTCTCTTCCGAACGATCTCGCGGCCTGTGACGAGCGCTTCATAGCCTACTCTGCCGTCACATCCGCTACAGAGAAGCTCATTATTACATACCATCAGAAGAAAGGCGCGGACGAGCCGCTCTCCCCCTCGCCCCTCTTCGAAGACATTAAAAACCGTTTTGACGAAGAAATCGTTGAAGACATTCTTCTGGACCAGAGTGAGACGGATGCCTACTACTACAGTGAAACAAAGGACTCCGCCTTCTCAACATATGCCTCCGGCTACTACAGGCGTTCAAAGAACAATGTCGAGGAGTACAACACCATCAAAGCCGTGCTCGACGAAACTCCCGGCTATGACGAGCGCCTCCGTGCACTTGAGACAGTAATCAATAAGAAACCGCAGATCCTTGAGGACAAAGAGGTTGCGAGAGAACTCTTCGGCCGCAACATAGGCATGTCCGCCTCGCGCGCCGAAACCTTCTACAACTGCCCCTTCCAGTACTTCTGCAAATACGGTCTCAATGTCTATCCCAGAAAGAGAGTTGCAGTCAACAACCTCATCCGCGGCTCCGCCGTTCACCATGTTCTCGAGTACATTGTCAGGGAACACAAAACCGGCATAGTAACTCTCACAAAAGACGAACAGGCAAAACTCGTCGAGAAATATTTAAACCACTATCTCGAGGAGAACAACATAACCGAAATCTCCAAAGATCCCCGCTTCAAGCACGAGTTCAAGGACATCTGCCGTCAGGTTCTCTCTGTCCTTGAACGCATGATTGAGGAGTTCAGGGTCTCTGATTTCGTCCCCGAAAAGTTTGAGAGCGACGTAGTTTATGAGCTTAAAGTTCCCGACGGTACAACCCTGAAACTGCGCGGCAATATTGACCGCGTCGACACATATGAAAAAGACGGCAACACATACATACGCGTTGTCGACTACAAAACCTATGTCAAGGATTTCAGGCTTGACCATGTCCTTGCAGGTCTCAACATGCAGATGCTCATCTACCTCTTTGCAGAAAGAGAGGCAGACAATTCCGTCACCCCTGCCGGCATCCTCTACTACAATGCCGGCGACGCATCGCTGAGTGCCAAAAGAAGGGATATTTCCGAGGAAGAAAAACTTGCAAAACGAATCGAGAAAAAGCAAAGCAGCGGTCTTTTTGTCAATGATCCCGCTGTCTTAAACGCCATGGAAAACGATGGACAGGAGCGCTTCTACAAGTTCTTCAAAGACGGTGTTCCCCTTGATAATATCGTATCGGCTGAAGAGATGGGCAAGGTTAAAGAGATGGTTGACGACAACCTGATTACAATGGCCCTCGCCCTTCACGACGGATTCATTGCCGTAAGCCCAGTTATGGAAGAAACGGACAAGACCAAGCCCATAACCGGCTGCAAATACTGTGATTACGCAAATGTCTGCGGATTCGAAGGTGAAAGTTATCTTGTCCGTGACATAAGCAAACAGCTTACAAACGCAGAAGTATTTGAAAGATTGGACGGTGATGCAGATGACTAAATGGACCGACTCACAGCGCAAAGCCATTGATGCCCGCGGCGAAGCCATCGTAGTCAGCGCAGCTGCAGGCTCCGGCAAAACCACCGTTCTCATACAGCGCATTATAGAAATGGTAATAAATAAAGAATGTACAATCGACAGAATGCTGATTGTCACCTTCACGCGCGCTGCAACTGCCGAAATTCGCTCAAGGCTCGCCACTGCCATTACAGACGCCCTGAAAAAGGACCCGGACAACACCGAACTAATAAAACAGCAGATGCTCGTCCCCTCCGCGCACATCTACACAATGGACGCCTTCTGCTCAAACTTTGTCCGTGAAAACTTTGAGACCCTGGGCCTCACGCCCGACTTCAAAGTACTTGATGAGAGCATGACCCCCATCTACATGGCAGAGGCCTTAAACAACACTCTCGACAAATATTTTAGCGAGGACAGCGAGGAGTTCAGGCAGCTTCGTATGCTCCTCACAGAGAAGGGTTACAAAAGCACCACCCTCGAAAAGACAATAAAAGATATTTACGAAAAAAGCCGTGCCTACGCAAACCCTCAGGCAGCCTTAAAGAACGCTCTGTCATACTATGAATATGACGGACCGGTCGAGGATTCCCCGGCAGTAAAAGCTTTCGTCACATATTTCCTCGACTATACCGACTACCTTATTGACGGCATAAAGCACGGAATAGAATTCTTTGAAAGCGACCCGGAAATACTGACCAACAGCAACTGTGAACACAACTACTCAGTTCTGAAAACCGAGCTTCCGATCTATGAAGATTTCCGTAACGCGGTAAGCAGGGCTGACTTTGAAAAAGCCTTTTCCTTAAAGGACACTTTCAGATTCGGCAGCTGGCAGGTAAGCAAATACAACGGCACAGACTTTGATTTTTATGCCACACAGCAATACAGGGAAGCCCTCAAGAAGCTCATGAAAGGAGAAAAAGATCCTTTCAGCACAGACTGTATCACATGGACGCATTTCCTTGAAAAAGATATAAAGACGGGACTTCCGCTGCTTAAGACGCTCATCAAGGCGGTAAACGACTTCGAAGCGGAATATAAAAAACTGAAAAGTGATAAAAACCTCATAGACTTTTCGGACATGCAGCACTACGCCTATGACCTGCTGTATAACAAGGACGGAAGCAAGTCCGACAAAGCGAAAGATCTCGCCGAAAGTTTCGACCAGATTCTCATAGATGAGTATCAGGACACCACCGACCTTCAGGACAAAATCTTCTCCGCGGTTTCAAGAGATGAGAAGAATCTGTTCATTGTCGGCGACATAAAGCAGAGCATCTACGGTTTCCGTAATGCCATGCCCGAGCTTTTCCTGTACAAGAAGGAAAACTATCCCCGTTCTCTTCATCTCGGTGAGAATTTCAGAAGCACGTACGGTATTATCGACTATGTAAACTTCGTTTTCTCGCAGGCAATGACAAAGACCTGCGGAGACATTGATTACCGCAATGAAGATGAAAAACTCATATACGGCGGAGAAGAAAAAGACAAGGACTTAAACCGCGTCGATGTAGAACTTCACGTTTTCGGAGACAGCCCTTATCATGTTGCTCAGAAGGAATCCGCCTTCGTCGCAAAATACATCGCAGAGCGCATGGCTGAAGACGAGAATCTCTCCTACTCGGACTTTGCAATTCTGCTCAGAAAAACAGCTTACGGAGTGGGTCAGACCTATGCAGCAACGCTCAGTGACGCAAATATACCGGTCCTGTTCGCGGGAGATGAGGATTTCTTTGAAACAGCAGACACAAGAATTGTTCTGTCACTTCTCCATGTAATTGACAATCCCGTTCAGGATATTCATCTGCTCTCAGTTTTAATGTCCCCCATCTTCAATTTCTCGGCGGACAAAGTTGCTGCAATCAGAGCAAAGGGAAAGAACAAGGATCACTCCCTTTACGCTAACCTGTTAAGCGAAGAAAAAGACGACGAGGAAGTTAAGAAAGTTCTCGACACCATCCGTCTTTACAGACAACTCTCCGTCGCCATGCCCGTAGGTGAGCTCATCAGGAAGATATATGATGACACCCTCCTGCCGAGCATTGTCGCTTCAATGCCAAACGGAATATCACGCCAGGCAAACCTTATGCTCCTGAGTGATTATGCTGACGGCTACGAACAAAACACTGAAATAGGCATAGGCAGTTTCGTCAGATTCCTGGACAGCTTGCTTGAAAACGACCTGAGTCTTAAGACAGCATCGCTCACTGCAGGTAAGACAGATGCCGTAAAAATAATGACCATTCATAAGAGCAAAGGCCTGCAGTTCAAGTACTGTATTGTGCCGGGACTGAATACCGCCTTCAAAAACGAATCTCATAACATACAGTTCGGACACGATATGGTTATGGGCATCAAGGCGTTGGACAAAGAGACCGGAGACCTTTTACCGTCTTTCATCAATGAACTGATGAAAATCGAACGCAGCAGGATTGAAACAGCAGAGGCGCTCCGCGTCCTCTATGTGGCAATGACAAGGGCAAAGGAAAAACTGATTCTGGTAGGAAGCACAAATCTTACAAAAGCTTCAAAAATGAAGAATTTCATTCCGGATCTGCGTGAGAACAACACCCTGTATCCGCAGATGATAATGAATGCAAAGGACCCACTTCAGATTCTGCTGGCAGCGACTTTCCATCATACAAACGCCTCTCCTCTGCTGCATGAAACCGATATCAAATATCCGACAATAACTACCGAAACACCCATTCACTGCGAAGTCCATCACGATCCCGAGGAGACGGAGCAGGAAATTGAGACAGAGCAGCTGTCAACTGCGGTTGATAAGGATATGCTCGAAGAACTGAAGAAGCGCATGGACTATGAGTACCCTTATCTTGCGCTGGCAACGGTACCGACAAAAAGGTCTGCGTCAGCTACGGAGGCAGCGGGCTTTGATGCAAGATACTTTGCAACAGCAATACCGGAGTTTATGCTTCAGAGAGGCCTTACGGCAGCACAGATAGGCACATGCCTGCACAGATTCATGCAGTTTGCGGATTTCGAAAACGCAAAGACAGATCCCGGAAAAGAGGTCGAAAGGCTTACGGATCTGGGCTACTTCACGGAGAATGAAGCACTGACAATAGACACGGGAAAGGTCAGCAATTTCTTCAAGTCAGACATCTATAAGAGAATGGAAAAGAGTCCGGATGTCATGCGGGAGAAGAAATTTGCAGTGCTTGTGCCGGCAAGCAGGTTCAATCCGGACCTGCCACCAGAACTCGCAAAAGAGACAGTTCTCATTCAGGGTATTGCCGACTGCGTCTTTGTTGAGGACGACAAGCTTGTAATCGTTGACTACAAGACTGACAGGACGACTGTTGAGGAAGAACTTATAAATCGCCACAAGGCACAGCTTATGACCTACGCCGAGGCGCTCTCACAGGTACTCGCAATGGAAGTCAAAGCCGCTTATGTCTACGCCTTCAGCCTCGACAAAGAAATACAGGTAATATGAAAAAAGCCCCTGGTGTCAGGGGCTTTTTCCCTTGATTTTAGGGGTAATATCACATATAATTATATTGGGAATTGATTAGGGGTAATTAATACCGGAGGTGTTATTTTGCCCACTATTAGTTCCTTTTATGGGATAATCATTGTTATGTATCTGCGTAACAAAGAGCACAATCCCCCTCACATTCACGCAATCACGCAAGATTTTGATGCGCCGTTTCAGATTTCAGACGGCGAAATTATGGACGGAGAGTTTCCCCCTAAAGCAAGCGCGATGGTAAAAGAGTTCATTCTTAAAAACCAAGACGATCTTTTGGAGATGTGGGAAACAGGTTGTTACAGAAAACTTCCTCCTTTAAAGTGAGTACAAAAGAAGGTGTGTTCTATGTTTCACCGGGCAATGAGCCTTGAGTTTTTGGACGGAACAAGTCTGAAAGTCAGGTTTCAGGACGGCAATGTAAAAAGCTATGACATGAAGGTACTGTTTAAAAAGTACCCTCAGTTGAAAGCTTTAAAGGATCGTGAATTGTTCACTTCCGGAAAGCTTTTAAGTCCCTATGGTATAGTCTGGAACGACGAACTCGATATTGAGACCGAAACAATCTATCAGGAAGGTAAAACTGTCGGGCAGGAAAATGCTGCCGATATGAGTTTTTCAGATGCCGTGCGCAAAGCACGTGCCGAAGCCGGAATATCTCAGACTCAGCTTGCGGAGTTGACCGGTATAGATCAATCAGATATTTCCAAGATAGAAAGAGGTGTTGCGAACCCGTCGGTTTCAACACTTCAGCGAATAGCCAGAGCACTTGGCGGGCGATTGTCTATTACCATTGATTTACCTGGCGCCGTCTGACAACAATAAAAAAGCTCCCCGCGAGGGGAGCTTTTAATTTTGGGTTAGTCCTTTGCTTTCGGAAGGGCTACGG
>JAEEGJ010006348.1_pt1 | contig 35579 bp, 14 predicted proteins | sample 8958761 | NCBI WGS metagenome assembly JAEEGJ01 (sample SAMN16246546, study PRJNA631951) | gut metagenome | biome: gut microbiome; feature: rumen; material: RS-attached | host: Bos | place: Iran: Karaj | collected 2018-10
ACGCCGGCGCCGCCTTTGCCGTCGCCCCCGGCCTCAACGCGCGCGTCGTCGGATCCGCGCGCGCCTTCGGGCTGCCCTTCGTCCCCGGCACGGCGAACCCGTCCGACGTGGAGATCGGCCTCGAGCTCGGATGCAAGCTCCTGAAGTTCTTCCCGGCGGAGGCCCTGGGCGGGGCCAAGCTCCTTTCGGCCATCTACGCCCCCTACAAGCACACAGGCGTGAAGTTCATGCCGACTGGCGGAGTGACGGCCGACAACCTCGAAAGCTACCTCAGCCTTCCCGCCGTCGCGGCCGTTGGCGGCACCTGGCTCGCCAAGCCCGCCGACATCGCCGCCGGCAACTGGGACGCCATCGCGGACCGCTGCCGCGCCGCGCGCGAAATCGTCGCCCGCGTCCGCTAGAGCATGAAGGGAACGGGCAAAACCCGTTCCCTTCTTGTTTTCAAAACTATCAAAGCCAGCGCCCGTGTCGCGGACATGTCCGTGACACGGGCGCCGGGATTATCAGTTGCCTTGTTCGACTTCGACAAAGTCGAGGCCTGTAATAAAGGCCTTGCTTTCGCATGCCTCGGGGAGAGTGACCTCCGCGATGGACGTACAGGTGTTCTCGTCGCCGCTTACAAGTGTGACATTGGCGATGTCGCTCACAAGTGTCTCCGCGGAGTCGATCGCCGTCTTGTAGATTAGCCGGTAGGCATCCGCCTTCCCGCCGGTCGGCTTGAACTCGAAGGTCACGGCAACCTTCCGCCCGTTGGCCTTGATCGATGTGAAGTGCAGCGTGCCCGGCACGATGCCGTCTAAGAAATCAAGAGCCGTGAACTGGGCGAAGTAATCCGCGTCGCCGAGTGCGTCCGCATAGGCCGGCGCCCAGCCCGCGAACCTCGCGTTGCCTTCGGAGGAGTTGGCCCCTATCGGGGCAAGGGCCGCGATTTCCGCTGCTGGAGTTCCGTTCGTGACGGACACAGACTTCACAACGGTGTCTCCCGTCATCCAGCGTATCGTGCAGGAGTTGGAGAAGGTCGCCGTGTAGGTCGTGTTCGAAACCGCAGCCTCCAGTTTGGGTTTCCAGCCCTTGAAGGTGTATATGCCATTGTCGTCGGGGTCCTTGACGGGGGTTTCACCAGCATACACCGGCACGGTGTTGGATGTGACCACGTCGACAGCTAGGATTTCGCCTTCCGAAACCCATGTGATCTCGTAGGTCGGGGCGGCGGATACGACCGTGTACGGGTAGGCCGCCGCCGTCTCGGCGTTGGTGTTGTCCGCCGGGGCGTAGCCTTCCGCGCAGAACGCTTCCGGCACTTCCACGTTGAACACGCCGCCGGAGACCGCATACGGCTTCTCGTAGCTCGTCCACGAGGTCGCGCCGCAGTCGTAGGAGAGGCCGAACGCCTTGCCGGTGACGAACGCGAACTTGCCGCCGGAGATGTACACCATCGGCTCGGTCGGCTCCGCGAGGGACGCGTTGTACTCGCTGTACTTGCGCACCCACAGCTTCGTGTTCGTGAAGTCGCCACCCGTGATGTTCAGCGACGTGTTGAACGGATGGCGGATCTTCATGTCGATGAGGCCGTTGATCGTGCCGCCGGAGATGTTGATCTCATTCGCGAGGTTGTCGCCAGTGAAGCTCTCGCTGTAGGTCCCGCCGAGGTAGGTGTCGATGAAGATGCCGTTGTCGGCGATCGTGCCGCCCGTGATGTTGACGTAGTTCTTGCAGTCCGCGGTCACGTTGAATGCAGTGTTGTTGTAGACGCGCAGGTCGGCGTCGCCGTTCGGCGCGGAGATCGTGCCGCCCGCCATGTTGAACGTCGAGACGTGGCCATGGTTGACGGCGTTGTTCACCGCGTAGGCCAGGCCGCCCGACGTGTTCCTGATCGTGCCGGAGGCCAGTGTCAGCGTACCGCCCTGGTTGTACACTGTCATGGACTGTGCGCCAACGCCGGAGGTGAGCAGGAGGAGGCCCGTCTCGTTCTCGCTGGAATCCTGAATGGTCAAAGTCCCATTGTTAGTGATCAACGTCGAGGCATTCGCAAGGCTCACCGTCTTGCCGTTCAGGTCGAGGACGACGTTCTTTCCGGCCGCAAGCGTGCTGCACGTCGTCTCCGCCGAGTCGGCGGTCATCTGAATGGTGTCGCCACTCTGCGCCGTCTCAAAAGCCTCGGCCAGTGACGCGTACTTGTTCGTCGTGGTACCCGTCACAATCTGCGCGACATAGTTCGGGGCAACCATGACCGTGTACGGGTAGGCCGCCGCCGTCTCGGCGTCGGTGTTCTCCGCTGGGATGTAGCCTTCCGCGCAGAACGCTTCCGGCACTTCCACGTTGAACACGCCGCCCGAGACTGCGTACGGCTTCTCGTAGCTCGTCCACGAGGTCGCGCCGCAGTCGTAGGAGAGGCCGAACGCCTTGCCGGTGATGAACGCGAACTTGCCGCCGGAGATGTACACCATCGGCTCGGTCGGCTCGTCGCCCTTGTATTCACCTGTGTACTTGCGCACCCACAGCTTCGCGTTCGTGAAGTCGCCGCCGGTGATGTTGAGCTTCGTGTTGTTCTTGTGGCGGATCTTCATGTCGATGAGGCCGTTGATTGTGCCGCCGCTGATGTTGATCTGCGTGTCGATGCTGTCCGCGAAGCCCTCCTGAATGCCGTTGTCGGTGTACAGAACGGTGTCCACAAATATGCCCGTGTCAAGGATCGTGCCGCCGGTGATGTTCACGTAGTTCTTCGAGACAGGTGACACGTGGGACGAGCAGTTCTGGTACACGCGCAGGGCCGCGTCGCCACTCGGCGCGCTGACCGTGCCACCCTCCATGTTGAACGTGGAGACCACGTCGGAGCCCCAGGCGTTCGAGCTGTTGTTCACCGCGTAGGCGAGACCGCCAGCCGTCGCGTTCTTGATCGTGCCGGAGAGGAGCGTCAGCGTGCCGTTCTCGTTGTAGATCGTCACGTTCTCCACGCTGTAGCCCGTGTCGGGCTGCGCCGTAAGCAGAATTTGCCCGTCTGCGTTCGCGCTGTTGTCCTCGATCGTCAGCGCTCCCTTGTTCGTGATGAAGTACACGCTCTTCGCGTCCGTCGTGTAGCTCACCGTCTTGCCGTTCAGGTCGAGGACGATGTTCTTGCCGGAGGCGACCGTGATCACCGCCGTCTCGACGGAGTTTGTAATCATCGTGATCGTCGTCTCAGTGCCGTCTGTCGGTACCACCGCGATGGCCGCCTCCAACGACGCATACTTGTTCGTTGTCGTGCCGCTTACGATCTGCGCGACATAGCTGCCCGCCACGACGCCATAAGTCCCGTTGCCGAGATCCGTCAGGATGTAGCCGTCGGCAAGGACGGAGTACGGATCGGTGCGTCCGCCCTGGTTAAAGAGCCCGGTTGACTTATATGTGCCGCCAGAGATGAATCCGTTGTTGCTCGAACTGGCTCCAAACGCGGCGTATGTGCCGCCCGTCACTTCAAGGGATTTGAACGCCGTGTCAGAACCGAGCCAGACACCGGATCCATTCACAGTGCCGCCAGTGAAGGACACGTCGATGTTGCTCGCGTCACGATATCCCCCGCCCGCATAGACCGCATAGCCCGTTGAGGAGCTAATCGTTCCACCTGAAACGTTGAGCGAAGCTTTGTTGGCGTTGCGGTTCGCGTACTGGAGCCACACGCCGTATGTTCCGCTAATTTCCGCTGTGCCACTTATGTTGAGGGCGTTCTCCGACGTCGTGCTGTTGAGGAACATGCGAACTACATATGTGTATGGCGCGATGTTTGTCAACTTGCCGCCGGAAATGTTAGCCGTTCCGCCTGAATGGTTGTCCACGACGTAACTCGCGTATCCTGCAGTGGTCGTCTCCTCGTAAAGGCCGCTTTCAATGTTGAGCGTGCCGTGGTTCTCGATGAGATTCGTGGCATATTCAGGGGAGTCTTTGGTGTCGGGATGCAGGGCTCTGGCCGTCATCCTGCCATTGCCAGTCCCGTTCTTCAGGATGTCCGTGCTGTCCTTGATTGTTAATGTCCCGTTATTCAAGATCATGTAACCGTATGCGGCGTCGGGAGCAATGTTGGATACTGTATGACCGTTCAGGTCAAGCGTGATGTTCGAACCGGCATTGACCGTCACGCCGATGTTGCCGACAAGCGTGTAGTCGTCGAGGATTGTGATCGCCGCCGTGCCAGCCGCGTTCGCCGCCGTGAAGGCTTCCTCAAGGGTCGCGTACATGTTCGTGGTCATGCCGTTGTCCGTGACCACCTGGACGACTGCGGCGGACACGACCAGATTGCCGTCCACCTCGATCAGAACCAGGCCTTCTGGTATCACGGCGTCCACGAGGTTGTCGCCGTCCCAAGTCTTTAAGACCACGCTATCGAGCGAAAGGCCGTCGACATGGGTCGCCAGCGTCTGCCCCGACGAAAGTTCACCAACCACAAGCGTCACAGCCTCGCCCGCCTTGATGGTTACGTTGTCGCCGAACTTGACGGCGGCGCCCTGGGCGGAGATGTCGAGGATGGTGTCGGACGTGAGGACGACGTTCTTGAGCTCGCCTGCCGAGGCCGTGTACTTGATGGTGCCGGTCAGCTCGTTGCCGTTGCCGTTGACGGAGAAGTTGGCGTCCTCGAAGACGAACGTGCCGGGAAGTTCCGTGTTCGTGAGGAGGCCGACCTCGACAGGCGTCGATTCCTTGTCCAGTCCTTCATAGCCAAGGGAGGTGGAGACGTCCATGATCTCCTTGCCGTAGTCGATGATGTCGTTCCATGTGCGCGGCGAGGCGCCGGTGAAGGCGTAGTCGGAGCCGTCACCCAGCGTGAGGGTGTACGGGATGAAGCGCGACGGCACTTGCATGTAGTCGAGGATGGCCTGCGCCGTGTCGGGTTCGATCGCCCCGATCATGCCGACGAGCAGGAGGTCGTCGGCGATGTCCACCGTCGGGGTGGCGTCGGAGTCCTCGACAAGGTCGAACATGACGGAGGCGTTGCCCTCCGGCAAGATGCCCGTGAACGGGAAGACGCCGTCTTCCGCGCCGCCGGTGCAGGCGTAGAAGCCGTCCTTCACGACGAGCGAGGCGTTGTTGACGTGGATGCCCGCGCCGTAGCCGGCGCCAGGCGTGCCGCTGTTGTCAAGTTCGCCGCCGTTCAGGAGGCTGATGTCGCCGACCGTCAGCGACGCACCGGAGTTGACGACCTCGATGAGATAGGTATAGGCGTGGGTCGCGTGGCCGTTGAAGGTGATGTTCGTGACCGTCACGGCGCCGCCGCCGATCTTCAGCATCGACGTGCCGCCCGTGAAGGCATGGATCATGTCGCGGTGTTCGCCTTCCGGAACGGCGGCCGCCGTGATTGAGTGGCCCGCGCCATTGATGGTCAGCGACTTGTTGATGAGCGTCGTTCCGGCGTAGTCGGCGATGTCCGCGAGCAGTGTCACGGTGTCGCCCTCGATGGCTGCGGCGGCGATTGTACCAGCGAGAGAGGAGTAGATCGGCTTGTCATGAGTCGGACCCGTCAGGCGTGCCACGCATGTCCCAAGGTAGGCGACACCCGCCTCCATGTCGAACGTGAGCGTGGCGGCGTCACCGGTGGGTGAGCCGTTTTCATCGACTATGACCACCGAGAGGCGGCCGCTCTGGTCGACGGAAGGCTCTCCGGCTTCGGGGTCCCAAGCGAAGATCTCCGTGCCATCCGCTGCGTGCGACTCGGCCACTAGAAGGACGACGTTCTCGACGACGATGCCGTCGCCTAGGCTGGCGATGTCCGTCACATGCGTGAGGTCGATCACGAGCGGGGTGTCCGCCGTGCCGAGGACGGCGTTCGAGACGACGCCCGCGTTGTCGGTGTAGACAATTGTGCCGGAGAGGACATTCCCGTCGCCGTCCACGGTCAGGTTCCCGTAGCGGAACTCGAAGGGTTCCTCGCCGAGATCGGTGTCGTCATTCAGCGTAAGCAGGACGGGCACTTCTTCCGAGTCCTCGCCAATGGCGTCGAGCACCAGTGTGCCCGTATCGATGATTTCGTTCCAGTCGCCCGCGGCCCAGCCCGTCGTTGGCGTCGTGCCGTCACCCAGGAACCCGATGTCCGCCTCGATCGTCAGCGTGTAGCTGTAGAAGCGCTCCGGCAGCGTCACGCCGTCAAGTGTGTCGTTACCCGGCATGTTCGCAAGATAGAGGATCGAACCCGCCTGCGTGAGTGGTTTGTTCTGCGCGTCGGAGAGCGACACCGTCTCGTCGCCGTTCTCGCGCACGATGTCCATGAACGGAAGCGTCACGGTCTCGCCCGTGACCTTGGAGAGGTCCATGCCGAACGGTGCCTCGGAGGCGTCATGGGTCTCGCCGCGGTAGGTGTAGGTCTGGCCGTCGGCCGCGACGACGACCTCGTCGCCGAGCATCGTCACGCCGGAACCCTCAAGCGACCCGCCGTTCAAGTGGACGTTGCACCACTGGCCGCCGCCGACCGTCACGTTCGTCATGGCCACGGACGCGCCGCCCGCGATGTCGAGCGCGTAGATCATGCAGTTCGCATCGAGGGTCAGCCCTTCCATCGCAACCGCAGCGCCGTCCGTTACCTTCGTTGTGCCAGTGATCTTGTAATCGCCCGTCAATGTAAGGCTCTTGCGGATCGTCAGGCTTTCCCCGATGTCCGCGAGCAAGACCACCGTATCACCCGCGCTTGCGGCGCCAACCGCCCCATACAGTGATTCGTACTTGGCGGAAATCGCTCCGTCGTGCATGACTTGGGCGACATAAGTGCCTGGCTTTACCGTGTATAAGCCGGTTTCCGGGTCTTGCTCCCCGGGGATGAACCCCTCCGCACAGTACTGTTCCGGGACGATCTGCGTGAAACTGCCGCCGGAGACGGCGATTATTCCAGGATTGTCGGCGTTGTCCGAATCTATCTCGACCCGAAATTGCGCATTGGCGTTTCCAGACTTGGTGAACGTGCCCTTCGTCACAACGGTGCTGCCGCAGTAGGAGTACACGGACTGGTAGGACGAGGCGCCAGTGAGGTCGTAGACGCCGCCGTTCACCGTGACCGTGCCGCAATTGTTCGCGATGTTTCCGTTATTTCTGCCGTAAACGTCGGCATCGTTGATCGTGAGCGTTGGACCTTCGTCTTCGTCGCCGTTGATGATGGCGTAGGCGTACCCGCCATTCGTATAGTTGTCGCAGGCAGTGAAGTGTCCGCCATTGATCGTCGCCGTGCCGAAGTTGCGGAAAGCCGCGCCACGGTTGATGCCGTTGGCGTTCGTCTTGTCGTTGTCTGCATCGCCGAACCAGCCGCCGTTGACCGTCGCCGTGCCGTTGTTCAGGAACGCATCGTGACCCTGTGCGGAGATGTCCTGGTTGTAGACGCAGCCCGTCGTGCCCTCGATCGTGACAGTGCCGTTGTTCGTGATGAGCTTGCCGTTCACCGTGCCGGAGATGTCGAACGCGCCGATGTCGAGCGTGAAGTTCTTGTCCGCGGCGATCACCAGTCCCGTCGTCCCGAGATCGACGTCCGCCAGCAGCGTCACCGTGTCGCCATTCTGCGCGGCCGCAACGGCCGCCGCCAGCGTCGCGTAGCCGGTCGTTCCAATCGCCGCGATCGGGTTGGCTGTCTCGCCGTCGAGAAGTTCGTAGCTGTAGGGGCTGAAGTCGGCGGACTCAACCTCGATGAACTTCTCGTTATCGTAGGTCTGCACCGGATAGATACCGAACTGCGCGTCACCGTGATAGACGATGGACGCAAGCTGCGTCGCCTCAGCAGCGACCGGCAGACGGAACTTGAGCGTCTGGCCTTCCGCGAGCGATTGGCCGGCGTGGAGATGCGGCACCACGTCGAACGTCACGGAACGGATAATCGTATCGGCGCCAACGACCTCTTCCACGATCTTCGTCGGCGTGACGGTGATCTTGTCAAGCACGTCGAGCTTGTCCGTGTTGTCCGTGCGCGACACGTCGTGGTTGCCGGTCAACGCGTGGACGGCCTCATTCACGAGCGAGGCGTCCGAAACCTCGTTCGTCACGCCGTGATCGACCTTCACCACCTCAACCGCGCTCGGCTTCTCCATTTTGACGGTGATCTGCTTCGATTCGTAGGTTGTTGTCGTCCCCTCGGTAGCCGTCTCAAGGAACGAACCCTCGGGAACTTCAACAGTGACGTTCGCCGTCACACCGTCATTCACCGTGACCGTCAGCGTCTTGCCCTGCGGGAGCGTGACCGTCTCTGTGTCGTCCGCCGTGACTGTGACGGCGATTGTGTCATCGCTCGACGCCTCAACGGCCGCCTCGATGGAGACATACTTGGTCTCGCCGCACTCAATCGTGCCCGCATTTTCAACGACGTAGGTGATCGTCATGGCGTCAGGCACAAGAACCTTCGCGCTGGACTCAACGGCGTTTGTCGTCACAGACGCAATCTTCAATCCGGAGCCAACCACAGGCTCCCCTCCCGAATAGGCAAAGCCCATCGTGTCGAAAGTGTAGGTGCCGGCCTTGTTGAGCGCCAGCGCCGCATCGCAGTCGTTGGCGAGCATCACCGTGCCGCCATCCGCGACCGCGTCCATCGCCGCGCCAAGCGTCGCGTAGAACGTCGCCGCCCCCGAAGCCGGACGAATCATGGCCTTGTTGGAACCGGCGTTAAGGACATACTTTCGAGATCCAATTACATCATACTGCGTATAAGAATAATCTTTCTTACCCGACGAAGACTGAATGTCCGAGGCAAGCCGCATTTGTACGATAAGCAAAGTACCGTTGTTCGCAGAGTTTCCATTGGTCAATGCAAACGACACGCTACTATGTTCACCCCCAGGCAAAAATGTCGAATACGCCCACGGAGCATACCGAGGTGTATGAGGATAATCACGTATCATGGGCAACAAGGCGCTAAATCCAAATTCAGAGACTAAAATATCGGCATCAATCGGTTGCGTGCCAACAATAGGTGCTTTTAGAGAAAGCGTACCGGCAGTAACAGTGCGGTCAACAAGAACAGCACAATCTATACCCTGAGTCTGATAATACTCAAAAGTAGACTGCAACTCGCACGCACGATACCATTCTGCCGCAGTGAAGTTTGCTCTTGTTGGAGTACTAGCGAAACGGGTCCACAAGGATGAATCGTCAGTACCAAGCGCAACAGCCGAAAGCGACATGGTGCCAGTGTCAGTCACGATTGCAGCAGGGAACCGAGCAACGCGGAAACGCCCGTTTTTTGCTCTCACAACATGTTCTGATTCCACTGCCTCACAGATAGTCGAAATATCCTTGGTCTCGCTTCCATGAGTGAACGAATGGCTAGCAAATTGACCACCTTTTAGATTAGCAACGGTAGCAGGATCTTCGACCGAAGATGCCACCGTGATACTACCATCCACAGTTCCGTTGTAAACGGTGAACATTCCAGCATTCAACTGTATAGAACCGGCATATTCGCCGTAGGCAATCGTAATCGTTCCATTGTTCACAATGCCGGATGAAACAGTTCCCGGATTGCTCGTCATCTTACGGTCTTCCAAATGCAAGATTCCAGCATTAACAATGTTATGTCCAGAAATGTCGCACCCCGTCATCTCAATTGTGACCTCACGTCCTGCGCCAATTTGAAGATCTGCTTCAAGTTCAATGTCCTGCATCAAAAAGACAGTTCCTCCATTGACGACCGCACCAATGGCTTCGGACAAGGATTCATACTCGGTAGTAGTGGTTCCCGTAACCGTATATGCCACGTACACGGTCGGCTTCTTTTCGACTACCTTCCAATTAGAACCTTCTGGTTGAATTTCATAATTAGTAGAATCCCACAAATAATCTGTTGAAGGCTTGCTCTTAAATGTCCCGCCATAAATGTGCCACAATTTATTAAATGATGCCGAATAGGGACCGCCACTGTAGATATTGACCTCCCCCGATTGCACTGTTGACGGATCATAGGAAATTGACAAGTCGCCGCAATCATAACAATTGACTATTGTCGAATTCTTCGAGTTTATCTTAACGCCCGCCTTCTTGCAATTAAAGAAATGAACGCGCGTATTTGTGATTGTTGACTTAAGCTGATTACCTGCAGTATAAGGGCAATTGAGAATGACCACATCATAATTTGACTTCAATGTTGCCGAAAAGGCAAGATTACAACCTGCGCAGTCCACCATAAAACCATACCGTTGCTCGCCCGATTCACTGGCTGATGTATCATTTGCAAGCATTACAATCAACTTGCTATTGCCTTTAATGCTTTGACTCGTACCCGATCCTGCCGTAGCACTCTGACGAGCACTTTCATACGCCAACGTAAAAGAGGTGTAATCCGTATCAATGGACATTATATGATTAACTGCCGTACTCATGTCAGCCGTGCACACAAGTGCCTTGGCCGTTGTTGCCGAAGTACGGAACACATTACCATAACCATTCACAACCGTTATGTGAGAAGCCGAACTGGAAACCGAAATTGACGGTGTCGTAGTTGTAGTTCTCCAATACTTGACACCATCGTATGGAATGAACGGATTCGGCTTGCCGGTTTCCGCATTGACGGTTCCATCGCCCGTCTGCTGAATGAGCTTCGTGCACTTTGAGACCGTGCCGGAAATCGTGCCGTTGACTGTGGCCGAGCCATCAATGTACAGCGTCGCACCGGAGGTGACGGTCAGCGTCACGCCAGCTGCAACATCAAGCATCACCCCGGGATTCACATACGCATCTGCGGCCAATGCACCACTGGCGACAACCTTCAGTTTGTCGCCGGACTTTGCGGCGGCAAAAGCCGCATCAAAATCATCGTAATCTACGATTCCAAAGGACGTCACCAACATGACAGGTGCCGTAATCGCGACGAAATCCGCGCCGAGCATAACGTCGCTCTTTTTCGTGACCGAAGTGGATGCGTCAGTGGAAATGATCGTTTTGTTGCCGTCAACAATCTCGTACCAACCAGCGAACATGTAGCCGCTTGCCGCAGTGGGGGCTGAGAGATTGACAGTCAGAGTTCCATATCCGGAAATTTGATATTCCGAACTGGAGACGGTTGTGCTTCCCACCTTGTAACTGCAACCGGCAGGAACGGCCTGGCACGTGGCGTAGTAGGTTACCAACTTGTTTACGACCGCCTGAACCGTGGAGGCAGACGAAAAGGTCTTGGTCAATGTAGTAGACGTACCGGCATCTGCGCCATTAACCGTCCATTTGACGAACTCATATCCCGTGGCGACAGTGGCACTGAAAGTGAACGAATCTCCCTTATAGGCTGTGAATTCCCCGCCGTTTGACAGACCAGAACCGTTAAAGCCCGTCGGTCCCGTAACGGAATATGATGACAGCCCCTCTGGCGCAATAAGGCTAACGGCATAGTCATCGGTATTTTGCTCAAACTTCGCATAGCATCCACCGCCATCCGTTGGACTGTTTTCGCTACCCGAAGCGGAAACCGACAGCGAATATTCCGCATTACTTGATTTCGCAGTACCTGTGCCTGCCGCATTACCATACCAACCAGAAAACTTGTATCCGTAATTGGCTTTTGCAGAAAGGTAAAAGGTAACATTCAACGACGAAGGCTTGGAATTGGAAGTATAGCTCTCAGAGGCGGAATAGGTTTCTGACCTAGTATTCACGCTATATGTGGAAGAACTCCCTGCCTCTGCATTACCAAGGTAGACCGTTCCCGAACCAGTCGGTGAAGATGATGTCAAGCCTGTCGTCAGTTTTGCGTAATAAATTGCCGTACCACCACCAAACACAACCGCCGGCATCAACATCGCCAGCAAGGCCGCAATCATGTGAATCTTCTTCATCTTGTTTACCTCTTTCCTAGTTATGTCCCAATTGACCAATCATCGGGACTACACATCATCACACGGTAGGCGGACGCATCGTGGATGCGTCCCTACCAGAACATAAACCAATCCATGCGATGCCGTGCCGCGACACCCGCCACGGACAGCCGATTCGCACATACATCAAGACAAAAGCAGCTACCAGCACCAGATACGCCGGATCGGTGAGACGGTGCGGAGAGAGGATCATCCCGCACTCCCAGAGAACCAGGGCTGCCGCAAACCACAAGGCCCATTTCCGCCGCCACTTCCAGAAGATGGCCGGAAGAAGGTTGAATGGCACGGTGAGCCAGTGCCAACTTGTGGCCGGAAGGTTTGAAAAGAAGACGAGGTACGTGAAGAAGGCGCCGGCCAGGATTTGGAATAACAAAAAGCCCACATCGATCCAAGTTGATTTCAGGAAGATGTTGGCGGCCGCAACGGCGAAAAACAAAGCCGAGGCGGCTATGGGCGTAAACACGGATGGCGCCTTCACCGGCTTTGTCGTGAGCAACTTATCGCCTTCTCCGTCAATGACCGCGCGTCCGTCCACTTTTGCTTCGCGAAGCAAGGCCAGCAAATCGTCGGGCAGCAAAACCTTCTGTGCGTTGGGAACATCTCGATCCAATTCCGCGCCGCAAAAGGCCTGCAGGAAGAAGAGGTTCCACGGATGGGTGTGCTGTATGGCGTTAATGACAAATTCCCGGCGTGTCTGCATGTACTGCGGGGGCCAGGAAGTCACGGACAACCGATAGGGCTTGAGCGCTTCCTGTAGAACCGCCAGGACGGATTGGGCGCATCCTCTCTTCAGATGGTCGTATGGCAAATTCGGTCCTTCGGCGACCTTGTCGTCCAAGAGCTTCCACAGCCTCTGTTTCGCATCAGGCGGAAGGTTTAACCGATACTGTCTCACGCCACGGCCACTTTCTCGACCGAGCTTCAAATAGTCAGCTGTCGGGATGGCGAACATGCCCATCTTGAGCTTGCCCATGAAGAAGGTCAGGACCTTCTCCTTCACGGATTCGCTCTCGTAGGAGAAGCAGTAGTCGAGGTTGAATGTGGGGCATTCAAGACGGATGCAGGCGTGGCCGGCGCAGGAGTAGAGTTCGTCGCCGGGACTCATGATGAGCAGCGACGCGGTGACGAAGTTGGGGTCTGAGCGGTCAATACCGTCATTGAAGCCGCCATTGGAGGAGGGGCGCTGCGGAACGGGCGGGGTGGCATCGGGCGCGGCGTGTGCGGGAAGGGCGAGGACATGACTCAACAGGGCGCAAACAAGAACTCCGCCCTTTAGGGCGAAGCTTATACGTCCCGTAAGCTGTCTTATGCCACCGGTCTTCATCCGCAGAACAAAAAAATGTCGATTCTTCCAAAAGATACAGACAACGAGTTTATCATTTTCTGCGGGCAAGTGTCAATCAACTGTTTGGAAATATTTACACTTTTGTAAAAACGATGGCGAAAGACCCAAAAATGACGCAATAGTGCAGATGTAATATGAGAAAAGGAGCAAAACCACTCACTTTCGAAGACGCAGTTCGCGCTTCCTAGAGCCCTGGTGTCAGGCACTGAGGCCTATCGTGCACGATCGAATGCTGATACGACATCGACTGGGCGGTTGGGGCGGAGTTTGCGGTCCGGGTACTTCGGGTTCGGCTTGTCGCCGCCCGCAAGGCGAATCTCGTGAAGCTTGTTTTTCTCCGTGTCGAATACGAAAAGGCTCAGCCGGCAGGATTCGCGCGACGTATCGCCATGCGTGCAGAAGCAGTTCGTCATGCCATGTATCCTTGATTCCAGCGCGGCGTCCTTCGACCCGAACGGCACCATGTAGGCGAAATGCAGGTGCCCGGCGATGGCGCCGAAGACCCGCGAACCTGGGTTCGCGTCGAGATAGGCGCGCACAGTCGGGGCTATGACGTGCATCATGTCGTGCGCGAGGAACCCGACGACGGTGTTCGACGGGGCGAGCCCCTCCGCCGCGCCGTCGAAGCGCAGGCCGTCAGCGGCGCGCTGCACGGTTGCGGAACCGGGGCCCTTGTCGTAGAGGCTCACGGCCACGAGGCGCACGTTGGAGCCGCCGGTCTTGACAAGGCGCCTGAAGTCGAGCGTGTAGCTGTTGCCCGTGTAGGCGCCCGTCTCACCCTCGGCCAACGACGGATTTTCAAGGTCGCGATGGCGCGTGAGGACGATGTCCTTGTTCCCCGAGACGTCGGAGTTGATCTCCGCCAGAACTTCCGCCCACTCGGCATTGTCCATGCGGTTCCCGCTCTTTGTCTTGGCAGACCAGTAGTCGCGGTCGTGGTTGCCGTCCACCGTGAAGAACGGAATCCCGGGCGCGGCGCGTTCGATGTCCGCCCTCACACCGCGGATCACGGCGCGGTAGTCGCCGGGGGCGAACGGCTTCTTCGTGTTTGCCGTCGAAAAGTCCCCGGCGTGGAGAATGGCATCCAATTCCACCTTTTGCGCAAGCGCGCCCAAAAGCCGGATTGAGGGGCCGGACTCGGTCAACACGGACCCCCAGTAATACCAGTAGTCCTTCTTTGGGTCTTCCGGATCGTCGTCGCCTTCGATGCGCTTGCAGGCATGGAGGTCGCTCAGCACGCCGAAGGCGATGAACTTGCGCCTGCCGGTCTTCGGGTCGACGGGGTTCACCGACTCGTAAAGGGCGAGCGTCTCGTCGAAGAGGGCCTGCTCCGTCTCCGAAAGCGACGGTTCGGCAGGCACCTCGGCGTAAAGCTTCGGCGCGGCCGCCGCGGCGGCCAGCGCCATCGCGACCATCGCGGCGATACGCGTGGAAACTGGCAAGCGTGATTTCCGATATCGGTCCATAATGCTCCTGTTTTCCGTTTCCGTCGCGGTGTCAGGCTCCGGTTGTCACTAAAACTGCCCGCACGCTAGCGCAGCAATATCATTGTCCCCGCGACGCGCGACTCGTAGCAGCCCAAGTCAACCTGTCCGCCGAAGAGGCGGGATGCCCCGGAGAGGTCGGACATGGCGCGCACGGCTTCGCGCGATTCTCCAAGCGCCGTCCAGTCGCCGGCGTTGATGCAGGACGAGGTCGGCAGGAGCCGCCAGTCGCCCCTCGCAGGGTTCTTGAAGGCGGGATCGCCACCTATCTGGCAGTTGGCAACAGTTGCTCCGCCTTGGTTGACGTCCGTACCGATGGACCCCCAGAAGATCGAGTTCTTCACCATGCCGGCCGTGAGGTTCGCGGCTTTGCCTGAGGGTTGTGCCGCGCAGCCGTTCGTGACGACTGTGTTGTTGATGAATTGCGCCGAGGCGGCCGTGACGCCGACGCCCTGATTCGTGGTTCTGGGGGCCCAGTTGCCTGAAATCAGGCAGTTGCGGACGGTTCCGCCCATCTGGTAGACGCCGCCGTAGTTGCCGTAGGCGACGTTGTCGCGGATCACGCAGTTCTCCACGAGGCCGGCTGTCATTGCGATGCCGCCTCCGTTGCGGTTGTCGTCGCGGGCGTTATTGTGGGCAATGAGACAGTCGCGGACGACCGCCCCCGCATCGGTAATGCAAATGCCGCCGCCGGCATAGCCGTCACCGCTCTCACAGGCGTAGTTGTTGGTGACGACGCACGAGATGAGCTTGCCGGGGCCGAGCATTCCAACGCCGCCACCACGTCCCTTGCTGACATTGCCGTCGGCCTTGGAGCCGCCGTTGCGGATGACGCATCCCACGACTTCGCCGCCGTGAATCTCGAGCTGGCCGGCCGTGTTGCCGCCATAGCAGTTGCGGATGACACAGTTTGAAATCGCGCCCGCATCGATGCGTGTACAGCCGCTATAGCCGAAACTGTTGCCGTTCCAGTAGCCGTTTGCCAACGTGACGCCCTCGACGAGGGTCGCCTGATGGTTGACGTAGAAGAGGCGCCGCTGGTTTGTCGTGGGATAGGCCGCCGTGAAGACGCAGCGGTCGGCCCCGTCCACGCCATGAATCCATGTCGGCGACGAGAGAATAATCCACTGCTCGGTGATCGGGTATGTTCCGGCGTGGACGATGTATTCCTGCCTGACGCCTTCGGCGAGGATGGCGGACGAAACCGCCTCGACAATGTTCGTGGCGGCGGTCTCGACCGTGTTGTACGGCCAGACGGGGTTCGCGTTATCCGCCTTGAGGTGGATGACTGACGAGCCGACGCGGACGCAATCGTCCACCTCCGCGGAGGCGGATGAGTTTCCGGCGGAGACCGTGAGCGAGACGGGATGCACGCCGTAGGTGGCGAAGGTGGCGGTCGCGGTGGCACCGCCGTCGGCGTAGGCTATGTCCGTCGCACCTTCGCCGAAATCCCACGTGTATGTCAGCTGGCCGTCGGAGCCGGTTCCGCTGACGCTGGCCGAGAAAGTGGCCGTGACGGAATCGTGGCCAGCGACGGATGACGGCGAGAAGGAGCAGCGCAGCGCGCCGGCGCTGGCATCCGCAGCCTCGAAGCAGCCGAGGTCTGCGAGGGCCGTGCCGTCGCCGTTGCCGTCGGTCGGGCGGGCGTCGCCGGCAAGGTCGGCTGATGGTGCGTCCGCGACCGGCGCCTTGTCAATGGCCGAGGATCCCGTGGAGAGGGTGTAGTCGCCATTTGCGGCGTCGGTGAACAGAGGGTCGTCGGCGATGTTGTCCGCGCCGGACGTGGCGGGGGCGACGACATTCGTCGCGAACGAGGCGGCGGCCGTGTAGGCGATGTTGCAATTCGGCTCGGTGGAGGTGCCGGCCCCGTTGCCGTAGATGACGTTGTAACGCGCGACGGCCTTCGAGCCGTTAAGGTAGAGGCCGGAGCCCCCGGAGCCGGTCGAGGTGTTGCCGGCGACGGTGCAGAACTCCATCGTGCCGCCCGTCTGGTACACGCCCGCGCCGGAGTCATTGACCTTGTTGTCCTCGACGAGGCTGTTCCGAAGCGTACCGCCAGAGATGAAGACGCCGCCGCCCGTGCCGGGAACGCGGTCCGTGGTGCCTAATTTGCCGTTGCCCCATATGTGGCAGCGCGTAACCGTGCCGCCCTTCATGGCGATGCCGACTCCCTGCTTGCTGTTGCCTTTGACGTAGTTTGCGGCGACGACGCAGTTCGACAGTGTGCCCCCGTTCATCCAGACGCCGCTGCCGCAGGGGTTGCATCCGGCCCAGTTGTTGGAGATGACGCAGCCGTGGACGAGGCCGCCCGTCATGCGGACGCCGCCGCCCTGGCCGGTGGTGCCGTCGTTGTTGTACACGCTCCAGTTGCCCCGGATGATGCAGTCCACGACGGTTCCGCCGGAAAGTTCCACGCCGCCGCCGCCGCTGACATTGTCGCCGTTGCCGCCACCGCGGTTGTTGGTAATCACGCAGTTCGTCACGGTGCCGGCGCTCATCTGGATCGCGCCCGGGGCGTTGCCTCCGTTTGCGCTGTACCAGTCGGCGTCGCGGATTGTGAAGCCGGAGACAATGGCCTCTTCGTGCGCGATGTAGAGGACGTGGCGAAGCTTGTTGACGTCGGCGTCGTTCTTCGCCTTGAGGATGGTCGTGGCGGGGCCGTCCTCGCTTACAACGCGAATCGCCTTCTGGATTCTCGTCCAGATGCCGTCGACGGGGTAGGTTCCCGGCGCGACATGGACGGTTCCCGGCGCGTTGTCGGTGCACCAGCAGGCGTCCACGGCGTCCTGGAGGTGGTGCGCGCCCTTCTCGCGCGTATCGTAGGGGAAGGTGTCGGAGCCGTTGATGTTCGAGTAGGTGACGGACGGGAGCACCGCGAAGGCAGCGGCCTCCTCGTAGGAGGCGGACTCACCGCCCGACGTGACGACGAGGCGCAGGGCGTGCGCGCCGGTCGTGGCCGGTGCCGAGAACTCGAAGACCGCCCCCGTGCATTCCTGCTGAACGCCGTCCAGGTACCATGCGTAGGTTGTGTCGCCCGAGGCGCCTTCGACAACGGCCGTCGCGGTGAAGGATCCGCCCGCGCCGAGCCGCGTCTCCGGAAGGAGGAAACTGCAGGCAAGGGTGCCGGACGGGACGTGCTCGTAGCAGCCGATTGACGGTGTGGGAGTTCGCGCGACGCCCGCGAGGTCGGTCTTGACCGACGCGAGGGGCTGCGCCGCCCCGACGGCCGGGGAGTCGAAGCGGAGGGTGTAGTCATGGTTCGCCGCGTCGGCGAAGCGTGGCAGGCCGTGGAGGTTGTCCGCCACGGTTGCGGAGGAGGTCGAGACGGCGGCGTCCGTAAGGTTTGTCTTGAACGTCGCGCCCGAAGCGACGCGGATGTACGAGGGCTTGTCCACGCCGGCGCCGGAGACGATGGTGTTCACGATTGTTCCGGCGTCCTGGTAGAGTCCCGCGCCGGTTGTGTCAAACTGCGACGTGTTGCCCGCAAGGGTGCAGTTCTGAATCTGGCCGTTTGCGACATAGGCCCCCTGCCCGGAATACACGCCCGTGTTCCCGAAGACAAGCGTGTTGCGGGCGATGGCGTTTGCCTGGTTCAGGTAAAGTCCTGCCCGCGCGTGGTTCGAGGTGTGTCCCTTCACGACGCAGTTTTCGACTACGGAGGCCTTGTTCTGGAAGATAGCCCCCGTGACGCCGAGTCGCTGCAGACCCTTGTTGCCCGCGACCAGGCAGTTGCGGAGCGTGCCGCCATCCATGTACACGCCGGAGCCGTACTGTCCGCAGGAGTTGTTGGTGATGACGCAGTCCACCACGAGGCCATTCGACATGTAGATGCCGCCGCCCAAACCAGTAGTGTTATTGTTGTATTGGGAGTTGTTTCCGCGGATGATGCAATTGGTGATCGTGCCGCCCGACATGTTGACGCCCCCACCGTACGTTCCGCCATTGGAGACGCCGGTGATGATGCAGTCGCGGACGGTGCCGTTCTTAAGGACAAGGTCGCCACCGCCTATGTTGCTTGAGAGGTAGTCGGTGGTCTGCGAGCCGTAGTTGTACCAGTAGCCGCCTGTCATGGTGAAGCCCTCGACAAGGGCCCCCGATGCATTCACGTAGAGGACGCGGCGCTTGATGATGCTGCCGTTCTTTTTCGTGCCGTTCGGGTTCACGGCTTTGAGGATCGTTGTGGCGCGGCCTTCCGCTCCCCGGAATACCACATTGTTCGTGACGCGGATTTCCTCGCCTACGGTCTCGTAGGTGCCGGGGCCCACAAGAATGACGGAGCCGTGCGGTGCAATGGAAAGCGCCTTCTCCGGCGTGGCGAAGGCGTCCTCCCAGGTGGTGCCGCCGTTCGCGTCGCTGCCGTTTGCCGCGACGTACAGGACGTTGCCGAACGTGGCGAAGAGCGACATCGGGGCGGTGACGGGGAAGGAGATGGTCGGGGACGTGGCCGAGACGGAAGCCGGGACGTCGTTCGTCCACTTGTAGAAGGAATGCGTTGCGTCCGCTGTCGCCGTCATGGTCGCCGTGGCGCCTGAAGCCACCCACTGCTCGGCTGGCGAGACGGAGCCCCCGGTTTCGGTGGCGGCGGTGACGCGGTACCGGATTTCCCAGTTCCAGGCAAGTATCTGGCCGCCCGCGCCGGCATAGTCGATGACGCAGGTGAAGTCATCCTCGCCCGACGCCGGCGAAGCGGAGGTGCGCACAGGGGTTTCGACGCCGTCCGCGACGGAGGCGAGGCTCCATCCCGTGCAGTAGGCGCGGACGCCGGCTGAAACCTCGACGAACTGCGGCGCGGTGAAGGAATGCGTCCCCGCAGCGGGGTTCACCGTCGTCCCGTAGGCGGGCGAGTTGTTCGCAGAGTACGCCATCGGCAATCCGACAACTTGGATGAAGTCACCTGGCAAATTCTGGGCCGTACCGTAGGTGAGGAAGGCGGCGTTGGCGACTGTCTGGTATTCTGCCACCGTCCAGTCGGCGCTGTTGGCGGCGCCGCGAATGCGGAATTCGTCGGCATAGCCAACGGTCGGCATCAGATTCAGCGGGACGCCGGCGGCTTTCAGCGCATGGTTCTGGTTGATGCCCGGTGATGCACTTCCGTTGAGGTAGAGCTTGACGTTCGAGCCGCTGCTGACGACATGGAAGTAGTTCCATCCCTGCGTGATGTTGGGGATGTTGCAGGTGTACTTGGTATTGTTGCAGCCGATCAGGCCGATTTGCGTGAGGCTGTTGTTCATTTCGAGGTACCAACCCGAGGCCGAGTTCCACGCCGCGCCGGCCGTCGTCTTCTTGTTCATGATCGAGCGGTAGCCCGCCGTCACGCCGGGGCAGTAGAACCAACCCGAGGCGGAGAAAACCGTCGCGCCGCCGTATGTCGCTTCGTAGTTCGCCACCTGTAGGGCGCCGCTGGCGACGGCGCGGGCGCCGCCCACCTTGCTTTGCGGCGCCAACGAAGTGCTTCCAGTCTGGGCGCCGTTGAGGCCATGACCCGTCGAATCGGCCGCGGTTCCGCCGTCCTCTGAAAAGTGCCAGACGCCGATGTAGTTCGCCCCAGTCCAGACCGAACCGTTCGTCTGGCAGGCGGGTTGCGCCGTCGCGGACGGATCCTTGTAGGTCATCGTGACGGCCGTGTTGTTCGCGAGAACGGGGAAGCGCACCCAGACGAGCGATTCGCCCTCGGTGTCCCAGGTGTCGACTTCGCGGTCGAGGACGTTGCCCTGCGTGTCCTTGAAGGCGATGTCCGCGCCGCCCGCCGCGCAGTCCGCGTAGGAGAAGCCGGAAATGCGCTCAGGCGATATTCTCACGAGGACGGGGAAGTTTGCGAGCGCGGAGCCCGTATAACCGGACACTGTAATCTCCGCCGCCTTTTGCGGATACGCAAACGCGGTGGCTGCCGCGCACAGGGCGGCGGCAAGGGCGATGGCAACGGATTTTCTCATGTTTTCTCCTTGTTTTGGCGAAGGCCTTTGGTAATTCATAGACCCTAATGCATTATTATCGCACAATAATATCTAAAGCACAATGGGAAAAATTGCGAAACACATCAAAAAGTTGACAAAATGCGTCTTCTCGCGCTTCATCCGCCAGCAGACCGGGAAGAGTCCGCGCGCCCTGCGGGCGGCCGCTGGACAGGCCAAGGGTAGGTGTCGGTCCAGACATTACGGACGAAGCGAAGTGAGTGGCAGCACATAGACGCCATCCGGCCGCCGATACGCCAGCCCGGACTTCCCGACCACAATCGAAAGCGACGACGGGGGGTTCCGCTTGAAAAGCGCCGCGACCTTGAGAAGGTTAGCGGCCGCCTCATCGGCCTGCAAGGGGTTCAGTTTTACCTCGAAGGCATTCCATGAACCATCCTCGAATTGGAGAATGGCGTCGATTTCGCGGCCATCATAGTCCTGGTAGTGGAACAGTTTCGCCCCGATGGCCTCCCCATATATTTGAAGGTCGCGGATCGCAAGGGACTCGAAAAGAAAACCGAATGTACGCAGGTCGCGCAGCAGCATGCTTTCCGTCGCGCCCAGGAGCGCTGCGGCGATGGACGGATCGCAGAAATGTCGCTTGGCGGTTTGCTTTATCCTGGCCGGGGAGCGGAGAAACGTCGAGAATGGGTCGATATCGTTTGTCAGAAACATTCTGCGGAAAGCATTGAGGTATCCCGCGACCGTGTTTGCGCCAAGCGAGGAATCATCGTTCTCGGCAATGTCTTCGCGTATAGTCGCGTTGCTGGCGGTTGTCGATTCGTTTCGGGCGAGCGACCGCAGACATTTGCGGACTTTGGCGCCGTCGCGTTCGATGCCGTCTATCTTGTGGATGTCGATGTTGATGACGTTTTCCACGTATTCATGCGGTATTAGGGCCGCCTGTCGCGCCGTTTTGCCAAGTGAGCCCGGCCATCCGCCACGGACGATGAATTCCGCAAGACGTTCAATGGCGGGACTTGGAACCGTGTTCACGCCGATGTCCTTGCCGGCGCACACGTCTGACAGCGAGATCGCGCCCTGCGAATCGCCGCGCTCGAAGAGGCTCATCGGATGCATGGCGACACGTGCGATGCGGCCTGTTCCCGAATGAGATATTCCGTCCAATTTCGGCGTGGACGATCCAGTCAGCAAATAGCGGCCCGTTTCGCCTGCCTGGTCAACACTGTGGCGGACTGCATCCCAGATCGCCGGGACTTCCTGCCATTCATCTATGAGATGCGGATAGTCGCCTTCAAGCGCCTTCGTCACATCCAGTCGGGCAAGTTCCCTGTTCGCGAAGTTGTCGGCGGGGTCATCAAGCATGAACACGCTTTTCGCATGCATAAGACTGGCCCACGTCTTGCCGCACCATTTTGGACCCTCCACGCAGACGGCACCGAATGTGGAGAGATAGAAGTCGATTGTTTTGTCAATCAAACGAGGACGGTATTTCGCCTTGTCCATGTCCTGCCCTTCGATGAGACTTCGTTAGAAATCAGTATTGTATTATATCGCCTTTCCGTTCGTCTGTCAATTCAACAGAGTGATTTTCGGGTGTTTCATAGAGATGTTTTCCGGAGTTTCACAGAGTGATTTTTGAGAGTTTCACAGAGTGATTTTCGAGAGTGTCGAAGACGAAGAGGCTCAGCCGACAGAACTCGCGCGATGTGTCGCCATGCTTACAGAAGCAGCTTGTCATGACGGTTTTCCAGCCGATAATCATCAAGGCCGAGGCGGCAGGCCGAGGAGCCTTTCCGCAGGCACCATCGCCATATTCTCCTGAAAGGGGTGTCAGACACCTGGCACATGGTGTCTGACACCCGGCACCTTCGCGCGGTAGTACAGGTAGTCGAGCAGCGCGGCCGGAATCCAGGCGACGACATTCGTGGCCGCGACGCCTTCGTATCCAAGCCAGACCAAGAGCGGAAAAACCAAGGCGCCGCGCCCGATGAGTTCAAGGACGCCGCCGAGAAAGGGGACAATCTGGTAGTCGAGCCCCTGGAGGGCGTTGCGGTAGACGAGAATCGCGCTGAGCGCGAGATAGAAGGGGGTTGTGGTGGAGAGGTAGCGGAAGACGTAGCCCGTGACCGCCTCCGGCGGTGCGCCCAGGAAGAGGCGCGTGACGGGGCCGCAGAAGAGGAGGGAGGCGACGCAGGCGAAGATCCCGTAGCCGGCGAGGAAGCGCATGCACGAGCCAATGCCGGAGCGGACGCGGTCCATGCGGTTCGCGCCGTAGTTCTGCGCCGCGTAGGTCGCGATCACGAATCCCATCATGAAGATGGGAAGCGTTATGAAGCTCTCGATTCGCTCCCCGGTGGAGTAGCCCGCCATCGGTTCTGTTCCAAGCTGGTTGAGGGCCGCCTGCCGGACGACGACGCCCGTCGCCGTGATCAGGAACTGCAGGGCCATCGGTATGCCGGTCCGAAGCTGCGCGTAGATGATGGCCGCGCCGCCGCGGAAGTCGGCCCAGCCCAGCCGCATGTCCGGCCGTCTGCGCCAGACGGTGAGGGCGCATCCGACGCCCGCGACGAGGTTCACGAGCACCGTCGCCGCGGCGACGCCCGCGACGCCCCATTTGAAAACGGCGACGAAGACGATGTTCAGGACGACGTTCAGAACCGCCGAGATGCAAAGCCAGAAGAGCGGAGTGGCGCTGTCGCCCACCGCCCGGGCCTGCGAGAAGGCGGTGTTGTTGATCGCCGTGGAGAAGGTGCCCGCAAAGATGATCGTGAGGTAGGTGCGCGCGTCGTGGAAGATCTCGTCCGGAATGCGCATGGCCCGCAGGATGGGGCCGGAAAGGGGGATGAAAACCGCGGAGAAGAGCACCGTGAACCCCGCCGCAATCAAAATCGAACCCGCGACCGACTTCCGCATGGCCACCCAGTCGCGGGCGCCGAACTTCTGCGCCGTCACGATGCCGGATCCCCCCGTGAGCCCCATGAGTGTGCCGAAGTAGAAGAAGAGAAGGGGGCCGGTCGCACCAACCGCCGAATAGGGGGCGAGGCCGCAGAAGCGGCCCACGATGACCATGTCGACGGTGGTGTAGAGCTGGTAGACGAGGCCGCAGATGAACATCGGCACCGCGAAAAGGATAATCTGGCGGACGGGATTCCCGACCGTCAGATCAATGTCACGGAAGAGACGCATTTCCCGATAAGATTGGTTCGCGTTACCTGAGGAAGATCATGGTGGCCGGGGGCTGTTGGGACTCGTAGCAGCCGGCGTCCACGACGCCGCGACGCGGGAAGATGCGCGGGTTGCCGTCGAGGTCTGTCGGGTTGGCGACGCCGTTCCAAATGGCGTTGTCTCCGATGCCGATGGCGCGGGAGACGGCCGCGAGGCGGTAGTCGCCGGCCTCGACACGCTTGAAGGGCGACGGCGTGGAGACGACGGTACCGACCTCCGTGCCGGCGGAGGAGATCGCCGCATCCACGAGGTTTGTGGTGAAGGTGCTGCCGGCCGCGATGGTGACGCCAACCGAGTCGTCTTCGCTGGTATTGCCCCAGACAATGTTGTTCACGGCGGTACCGCCCGTCATGCGGAGGCCGGCGCTCCCCTTCGTCGAGGAGGCGTTGCGGTTGGCCACGATCGTGCAGTTGTAGAGACGGCCGCCGGACATGAAGACCCCGCCGGTCTTGCGGTTGTTGGCGCTGTCCTTGGCGGTCGACTGGTTTCCGTAGATGAGGCAGGTGCGCACGGTGCCGGCGGAGAACATGAGCGGCGTGGCGGTGTGGCCGGTGAAAATGCAGTTCTCGACAATGCCGCCCTCAACCATCTCAAGTCCCTGCCCGTTGGAATACCCCGAGTCGGCGTTGTTTGCGAAGAAGGTGCAGCCGCTGACGCGTCCCCCTGTCATATACACGCCCTCGCCATGGTTGTACCCGCTGTCTCCGCCGCGATTGACCTTGCATTTCGCCACGACGCTATCTTTGAGGAGACCGCCCGTCATGTAGATGCCGCCGCCTGTCAGGGTCACGCCCACGCAGTTGGTGATGATGCAGGAGGCGACCGTGCCGTCCACGAGGTAGAAGGCCCCGCCCGGCGTACCTTTGACGCTCGGCTGGGCGTGAAAGACAGTTAGGTCGCGCACTTCGGCCGCGGCGTTATTCAGATAGAAGGCCCTGCCGGCGATTCCCGTGCAGTCGAGTGTCGTGGCCCGCGCGCCCGCCCCCGCGATTTTGACCGGCAGCGAGAGGGAGACGGGGTTGCCGAGCGCGTATGTGCCCTCCGCGAGGAAGACATGCGAAGTCGTGGTTGACGACTTCCAGACGGCCGAGAGGGCGGCGGAGAAGGTCGCGGCGGGAAGTCCGGGGGTGTGGTACGGGAAGTTGGCCTCGTCGTCGCCGGTTTCGGCCACGTATGTCGTGAGCGGCAGAATGGAGATGACGACCGAGTTGGAGGCGTTGTCGCCTGAACCGTTGGAGACCGTGAGCAAAATCGTGTGGCGTCCCGGTTCGAGCGTGCCCGGGAAGTCGCATCCCGAACTGGCAACACCAGAGGCGTAGGCGACGCCGTCCAGTGACCAGGCGTATTGAAGTCCGGCCAGATCGGGGCCGTCGACGACGCTTGTGAGTGAAAACGCCTCGCCTTCGCAGTATTCCGTCTGGAAGGCGCGAATGATGCAGGTGAGTTCGGCGGCGACGGTGGTGTATTCGTAGCAGCCGATCTCCGGCGCGGGGCCAAAGGGGCGCACGGCGCCGTCGAGGTCGCATCTCACACCCGCAAGGGGTGCGCCGGAGTTTACCGCCAGGGAGGTCAGGCCGAGGTGGTAGTCGTGGTGTTCGGCATCGACGAAGCCGGGATTGGAACTGAAGTTGCCGATGCCGGCATCGGTCGCGGTGTCGAGGAGGTTGGTGTGGAAGGCACCCGAACCGGCGAAGTAGTAGCCGACCGTCGTCCCGTCGTCGGAGACGTTGTTCCAGACGATGTTGTTGATGACGTTGCCGCCCTCGGCTCGGAGACCGCCAACACCCTTGCCGGAGCGGTTGCCGACGACGGTGCAGTTGTAGAGGCTGCCGGAGGATTGGTACACGCCGCCGAACCGCTTGCAGCCGTCGAAGGAGGAGGTGCCCGTCCTGTTGCCGTAAACCAGGCAGTTGCGGACGGTGCCGCCCGCGTTGTAGATGGGGGTGCCCTGCGTGTGGCCGGTGAAGACGCAGCGTTCGCAGATGCCCTTGTCGATGTAGATGCCGACGCCGTTCTGCCAGCCGGTCGAACGGTTGGCGATGAAACGGCAGTCCGTCACGAGGCCGCCGTGCAGGGCGATGCCGCTTCCCTGCGGGTAGCCGCTGCCCGTGAGCTTGGATTCGCACCTTGTGATCAGGCAGTTCGTCACGATGCCGCCCGTCATGTAGATGCCGCCCGCGCCGCCGGAGCTGATCTTGCCGATGCAGTTCGATATGGTGCAGTCCGCGACAATGCCGCACGACATGTAGATGCCGCCGCCGTTGTAGCTGGCGACTTCGGGGCCGTTGAAGATGCGGACGCCCTCGATACGGACGCGGCCGTCGGAAATGGTGAAGGGACGCCCGCCCGCGGTCGCGCAGTCGATCAAGGAGGCGTCGGGGCCGTCGCCTATGATGGAGACGTCATTGTTGATCGTGATTCGCCCGATCATCACGTAGTCGCCGGTCGTGAGGCGGATGATGTCGCCGTCGCCGCAATCCGCGTAGGCTGCGGCGACATTTTCTTCCGGTTCGAGATTGACGATGCGCCACCCGCTCCACTGCCAGACGAGCTTCTCAACCGGCGCGTCCGCCGGGCGCGTGTAGGAGCAGGTCGTGCCGGAGCCGCTCTTCGAGGGGTCGGTGCTGTCGAAGACCCAGTTGCCCGTCGCGGCGTCGAGCGTGTAGATCTTCCAGCCCGTGCAGGTAACGGACGCCGAGTTGCCCGGATTGGGGGCCGTCGCCGGAGCGGTGAAGGTCATCGTCGCGCCGGCGGCGAAATTGGTCGTGCCGTAGGCGGGCTGCACGGCATTGGCCCCGTAGTTGTACGGCGCGCCCTCGACCACGAAGGCCGGCGCTTCGGCCGCGAAGAAACGAGCCTCGTCAATGGCGCGGTGCTCGGCAATCTCGCCTGCCGAAAGAACATGGTCGTAGAGGCGGATCGCGTAGACGCGCCCTTTGAAGGAGTAGTATGTCTGCGACGTATTGCTGTGGCCGATGATGACGCGCCCCTTCGACGGCGAGTTGTTGACTGTCGCGGTGGGGGGATTGGTGACGAGGTTGCCGGCGTCATGGATTCGCGCGAGGGCGTCCCCGTTGTAGATCGCGGCGTACGAATGGTCCTTGCTGTCCGCGAAGCTCGTGGCCGAAAGGCAGGGCCGCGAGGCGTTGTTGGCGTCGAAGTAGAGGTTCTTGGAGTCTTTGCTGAATGTGACCTGGCGGACATTGTCGATGCCGCTCACGAAGAGGTAGTGGATATACCGCGTGTCCGTCATCGTCGCGCGGAAGACGACCTCGATGGTCGCGTAGGCCGGCGCGTTTCTGGATCCCCAGGCCGCCGGACCGGAGTTGACGTTGAGGTAGTTGCCGCCGCCCCAGGAGCCGTAGGTGGCGTTCAGCGTGAGGTCGTAGGAGACCGCGCCGGGGCCTTTCGGGGCGATGTCTTTCCAGACGGTCGCGTCAGGGTCGTGGACGCCCGTGCCGGCGTTGTCGATTGCGTCCCATTGTGCGAGCAGCCCCTTCCGCTTGTAGCTGGCGGAGGAATACGCGAACGCGGTACCGGCGCAGATCGCGGCGGTGAAGATGGCGGCTAACGGTTTTTGCATGACGGGATTCCTTCGGGCATGAAAACGTGCCTTCAAGCCATGAAGGCGGCGCAGATGTCACGGGAGAGGTTGGCCAGAAGTTCATCGCCGAGGCGGCCCTTGACGTTGGCGTTGTACTCCTCTTCGGAGGCGACGTTGCCGTTGTAGAAGAGCGAAAGAATGAAGTCGCCGGCGGGGGTGTAGACGATGCCGGCGTCATTCGCGACGCGCGTCATCGTCCCGGTCTTGTGCGCCGCCTTGCAGCCGTCGGGCAGGTATTTTGGAATCCGGGAGTTGGTCTGGCACCGCTTCATGATGCCGAGGGCCTCGGCGCTTGCCTCGGCGTCGACCCATGTGCCGCGGTAGAAGTGCCTGAGCATCGTCGAGACGTCGGCCGGCGAAGTCTCGTTGTTCTCCGCGAGTCCCCCGGTGTAGGCGGGCGCGTTGCGAAGAGACGGGCGTCCCAGCGCCGCGTAGCGGGCGTCGAACTCGCCATAGGCGAGCCCGGGGGGAAGCCTGTAGCAGACGGCGATGTTGTCGCGGCATGTCATGTCGCACTTCGTATGCGTGAGTCCGAGCGGCTTCAGCACGTCGCGCGCGATGGCCTCGCGGCCGACGAGCGTGAAGAGGAAGTCCGCCGCCGTGTTGTCGGAAATCGTCATCATGAGCATCGCGTAGTCGCGAAGGGTTGGCTGGAGTCCGTCCGCCAGCATCGAAAGGACGCCGCTGCCCTCCGACTTGAAGGTCTTGTCGAGTGGGCGGCGGTCATCGAGGGAGAAGCGTCCCTGCTTTACCTGCAGCAGCAATTCGGCGAGCGTGAAGATCTTGTAGACGCTGGCTGTCGGAAAAATCTCGTCGGCGTTGACCTCCGCCGTTTCGCCTGTGGCGAGGTTTTCGAAGAAGACGCCGAGTTTCGCGGTCGTTTTCGCGGCTGCGGCGTCGATGATGTCCTGGATTTTCTGTTTGTTCATGACACTAGTATATCATCATTCCGCAACGTTTGACCACGCTGGAATAATAGTCTATAATGGAATCCGTTGGCTACAACAAAACTCGTCACTCGTCACTTGTCACTCGTCACTCATTTTTATGCATCTCGTAAACGAATTCATCCCTTCAGGCGAAAACGGGCGCAACAGCGAAGGCGCCTTCGTCAGACTGCCGTCCGGACGCATACTCTTCGCCTACAGCCGCTTCATGGAAAAGGGAGGCTGGGACAATGGTCGCAGCGACATCGCCCTTTCGTACTCCGACGACGAGGGTGAGACATGGAGCGAGCCGCGCGTCATCGTGGAGGCCGCCCAATTTGGCGTCAAAAACATCATGAGCGTCTCCAAGGCCATTCAGAATGACGGACGCATCGGCCTCTACTTCATGATAAAGGAAAACAACGGGGCCTCGACAATGGGGCGCGCCATCACGACGGACGGGGAGACATTCGAGATCTCCCGCTGCCGCTTCCACGGCCCCGCCAACTACTACGTTGTCAACAACGACCGCCTTCTGCGAATGCCGGACGGCCGACTGGCCTTCCCGGCGGGCCGCCACGGCGCAGGCCTTGCCGAGGACGGCAACTTGACCTTTGAGGGCCTGTCCATCGCCATGATCTTCGTTTCGGATGATGACGGAGCCTCGTTCTCCCCGCTGCCGTTCCGCATCACGATTCCGGCGCTCGTCTCGCCCACCGAAAAATGGTGGGATATGACCTCGAACGCCGGCATGCAGGAGCCCGGCCTCATCTTCCTCAAGAACGGCACGGCGTGGCTGTGGGCGCGCACGGGAGCCGGCGCGCAGTACGAATGCTATTCGCACAACGGCCTCGTCTCATTCACGCCGCCGTCCCCGTCGCCGACATTCACAGGCCCATGCTCGCCGCTCGAAGTCGAGCGCGACGAAACCACCGGAACGCTCTACGCGGCCTACAATCCGCTCCCGCCCTATCCAGGCCGGGAATACGACCCGTTCACCTGGGCGCGCACCCCGTTCGTGATTCGCAAGAGCACCGACGAGGGGCGCAGCTGGTCCAAGCCCGTGGTCGTCGAGGACGATCCCTCGCGCGGCTACTGCTACCCGTCGATGTTCTTCACGAAGGACGGCTCGCTGTTGCTCGCCTACTGCCGCGGCGGGCACGAGTGCGCGAACTGCCTTTGCCGCCTCGGCATCATGAAGATCGCGCTCTCGGAAATCTAACTATTGTTCTGCGGCGTTTTTACGGCCGCGGACGATGACGTAGGCGGCGAAGGCGACGGACGTCGCTATGCCAAGCCCGATGGCGAGATTCAGCGGGACGCCGAAACCGTATGGCTGCCCGTAGGCGGAGGTCGTCCAAAGGATGAACGAGACGATGACCGTCGTCATGAACATCCCCGGAATGAGCGCGACGAGCGTCGCGGGGAAGCCCTTGCCGTTGCGGAGGAGCCATGCCGAGCAGGCCATGAGCGTCGTCGCGGACAGGACCTGGTTGCCCCAGGCGAAGTAGTTCCAGAGATAGCCGAAGGTCTTGGCGCTCTGGTTCGACCACCAGAGAAGGCCCGCGACCACCGCGATGAGCGGCACGCAGATGGTCAGCCTGCTGATGAATTTCGCCTGGGGAACGCGGAACATCTCGGCGAGGGAGAGCCGGGTGGAGCGGAGCGCGGTGTCGCCGCTCGTGATGGCCAGGACGACGACGGCGAGCACGGTGACGCCGCCCATCCACGTCCCGAGGAAGTGCGTGGTGATGTGGCCAAGCACGGCGGCTGGCACGATTTTCAGGTCTTCGGGCTGGAGGTTGTACATGGCCAGGGCCGCGGCGGCCCAGATCATCGCGATGACGCCCTCGGCGATCATCATCCCGTAGAACGTGACGCGCGCCTCGCGCTCCGAGCGCATCGTGCGCGCGACGATGGGCGACTGCGTCGCGTGGAAGCCGGAGATGATGCCGCAGGCGATGGTGACGAAGAGCAGCGGGAAGAGCGGGCTGCGTCCGCCCGCGTTGAAGACCGTGTCGTGGAACGTGCGGAACGCCTCGCCCTCCTGGAGGAGCGACGGGGTCTTGAATCCGGCAATCGTGAGCGCAATGGCGAGGGCTATGGATCCGATGAGGAGAAGTCCGCCGAAGATTGGATAGACGCGGCCGATGATCTTGTCAACCGGGAAGAGCGTCGCGGCGATGTAGTAGAGGAAGATGACGCCGACGACGCCCCAGAAGAAGGGGGTCTCGGGCAGGAAGTGCTTGTCGATGAGGTTGGCGGGGACGTTGATGAAGACAGCGACGACGAGGAGGAGGATGACGACCAGGAACCAGGAGAAAATGGCGGAATAGGCGCGGCCGAGATTGTCGCGGACGATCTTCGGAAGGTTCGCCCCGTTGTCGCGGAGGGAAGCCATGCCGCCGAGGAAGTCGTGGACCGCTCCGGCGAAGACGCAGCCGATTGGAATGATGAGGAGAGCGACTTTGCCGAACTTTATGCCGGCGATGACGCCGATGACGGGTCCGATGCCGGCGATGTTGAGGAGCTGGATGAGCAGGTTCTTCCACTTGGGAAGCGTCACGTAGTCGACGCCGTCGGGATGCTCCACGGCGGGCGTCGGCCTGTCGTCAGGCCCGACGATTTTCTCGACAAGTTTGCCGTAGGTGAAATAGCCCGCGATGAGAAACGCGATGCCTCCCAGAAACATGATCATTGCACAGTCCCTTTCAAATGCCGTTTATTATGGCTTATAAAATTATAGCACCATTCCAATGGGGGAGCACTACTGGCATCTCACCCGTATCTGGCGGAGGCCGGCGAAAGCGGGGTGCTTCTTCGCGCGGGCCTCGAGTCCGCGCAGCTTGAACTGGCGGATTTCGAAGAGCTCGGCGTTGTTCCGGGCGAGCACGTAGAGGATGTTCTTGTCGTACTTCTCCGGCTTGAGGCGCGCGGCAAGGTCCGGTCCGGCGACTTCGGGCCAGGCGCGCAGCATGGCGTCGAGCAGGGCGGTGTCCTGGACGCGGGCGTCGACGCCGAAGCGTTTAAGGACGTTGTTCACCGCCTCGCTCAGCGGAACGACCGGACGGCGGCGCTGAGGCGCGTCGGCGTCTGTGGGAAGGCCGGATGCGTCGTCAACGACGGGGACGGCGACGGACCGCATCCAGGGGGGCAACCATTTTTTACCAGGCGACACCCCCTGCTCGTCGTACATTTCCCTATAGCCCGCCATCGGCACTCATCTTCAGCTCTGGCAGAAGTTCGCTGATTTCCTTCGCCCTGGACGGCAGCTTCTCGACGGCTTCGGCGAGATACTTTTTCGCCGTAGTCTGCGCGCCCTGATTGTCGGCGGCGAACGTCATGTAGTAGATGGCCGCGTTGCGGAGCGCGTCGACATGCTGGCGGAGCTTGAGGGTCTTTACGTTCTCCTCCTTGTCGAGGTAGAAGGAAATGAACGGCACCATCTGCTTGAGGGTCATCTTGTCCCATGTCACATGGTCGCTCTTGCCGTTCTTGAAGACGATTTCAAGGGAACGGTCCGTTGCCGACTTAACGCTCCACTGGCCATTTGGAGCGACGAAGGGTATCGCCTCCGCGCGTTCAATCAGGAAGGCCTTTAGCTCCTTCAGGCACTCGACGCGCTTTATGGCCAGTTCGAGGGCCTTCTTGGACTCCGGATAGGTCAATTCATTGTCGAGCCTCTTGAGTTCGCGAATGACCTGGTCGTACTTGAACGCGCGGAGGTTCTCAAGGTTCATGGCGGCGGCCTGTACGACCTTGCCGATCTGCCCCTGCTTCTCCGCCGCGATGCGCTGCTGTTCGGCGAGGCGCGCCTCCTCCTCCTCGCGGGCGCGTTGTGCCTTTGCCTCTTCCTCGGCCTTCCGCTGGCGTTCGGCGGTGAGCTTGGAAGTTTCCCCGAGAAGTTCCTTGAACTTCGCCTTGGCCTTGCGGATGTCGCCCTGCAGCGATTCGGTGGCGGACTGCGCCTCCGCGTAGAGAGCGGTTGCGGATGCGAGTTCCTTGCTGAGCCCGGCGATGACGCCGGCGGCGGCATCGGTCTTCTCGCGGATCTCGGCCGTCTTGCCAGTTGCCTCCTTGTCAATCTTCTGGCCGTTGGCCTCGGCGTTCGCGGCGGCCATCGTCACCTGGTCGCAGACGCGCATGGCCTGGCGTCCGGCCTTTCGGACAGGGGCAAGAGCCTCGAAGACCTCGCGCGCAAGAAGTGGTATGCCTTCAAGCGCCGGTTCTTCGGGGGCGGCCTCCTCGGCCGCGGCTTCGCCATCGGCGGTTTCAGCGGCGGCATCTTCGGTCTTGGCCTCTTCCTCCGCCGGCTTGTCCTCGGCCTTCTCTTCGTCGGCCTTCTCTTCGTCCTTGGCCTCGTCCTTCTTGTCGCCGTCCTCGGCGGCCTCGCCATCCTTGGCTTCACCCTCTTTGGCTTCGCCTTCCTTAGCCTCGCCCTCCTTGGCCTCGCCATCGGCCGCCTCGTCTTCGGCGGCCTCTTCGGGCGGGGGTTCATCGACCTCTTCGGGTTCGGGCGCCTCAAAGACGATGCGCTGGGTGAATTCGGTTCCTACCTCGGCCTCGACCGCCGCAATTGCCTGCGAAACAATGTTCGCGGCTTCGCCGAGATAGACCGGCATCGTCTCGTCGCGAAGTTTCTCGGCTGAGGCCCGGAGCTTCTGGAAGTTTGACACGACTTCATCGCGTTTGCCGACCAGCTCCGCGTATTCGGCCATGGCCTTCTTGTTCTGCGATTTGAGGTGGTACAGGAAGCCGCCGCCCGCGAGGGCGAGAAGGGCCACGATGACACCGAAGGCGATCAGGCATCCCTTCATTGCCTTGGAGCCGCCCTTGCCGGAGTCGGAATCCTCGGCGCCGAGCATTTTCCCGTGTCCCGATTCGGCGCCGTCGGTGCCGAACGACGTGTGCGAGGCCGTGATGGTCTTTGGATCGACCATTCCGCGCGACACGGAGATGTGGTGCTTGCCGCTTGGCGCCCCCCCCGAACCTACCGAGGCCGATCCGGCCCCCTTGCCGCGCCCCTTGATTATGACGCGCTTGTTGGAGGCCGTGGAAACGGACGGCATCTGCGGCTGGACGCGGCTCAGGTAGCGGCGCATGTCGCTCAGCAGCGAGCCGTATGTCGGATAGCGCATGGCCGGTTCGACCTGCAGCATGCGGTCGATGATTTCCTCGACTTCCGGATCGATGTCGGGCCGGTAGGTTTTCATCGGTTCCGGCGGATGCTCGAGGCGCGCCTTGACGACGGCTATGGCGTCATCGCCCTCGAACGGCGGGTGCTGCGTGAGGGCGTGGTAGAGGGTGGCGCCGAGGCAGTAGATGTCGCTGCGGAAGTCGACGCGTTGCCGTTTTAGCTTTTCAGGCGCGATGTAGTATGGCGTGCCCCATATTTCGGTGGTCTGGGCGTTCGGGGAGGATGCGATGCCGAAATCGAGGAGCTTGGCCGTGTCGCGTTCGTCGAGCAGGATGTTCTCGGGCTTGATGTCGCCGTGGATGAGGTTTGAGGCCGCGGCGAGCTGAAGGCCGTCGGCGATGTCCATGCCGATTTTCATCACCATCGCCTGGTCGAGGGGCTCGGGCTGGGCGATCATCTCGTCGAAGTGCTTGCCGCCGACGAGTTCCATGACGATGTACGGCTGGCCCTTTTCCTGGCCGAAGGAGTAGATTTGCGCGATGTTCGGGTGGTTCAGCTTGGCCGCGGCCTGGGCCTCGCGACGGAACGACTCGAGGAACTCAGGGGCGTCCCCGAGGCTCTTGAGCATGACCTTGATGGCCACTATGCGGGCAAGTGTCTCGTCATAGGCGCGGTAGACGCTGCCCATGCCGCCGCTGCCAAGGCAGTTGAGGAGGAGGTAGTTGCCGAGCCTGCCTGGCACGGTGACTTCCTTGCCGCAGCTGGGGCAAATCGCCTGTGTAAAGGCCGGGAGTGAGGATACGTCAATCTGCGCGTGGCAGGACTGGCACTCCATGCGGTCGACCTTGTCGAAAACAATCTGGGACGGTTCTGACATTGTTCGCTTCTCGCGTTTATTTAAGGATAGACCATTATTATTGTAAATGAAAACCAAGAGGCGTGCAAGAACCTCTGCGTTTTTGGCGCCAAAAACGCAGAAGTTCTTGCACGCCTCTCCTCAAACTATGCTAGAATCTTATTCAATGCCAATCCAAATTCTTCCATCCATGCTGGCGGCCGACTGGGGCCACCTCTTCGACGCGGCCCGCGCATGCGAGGCCGGAGGCGCCGACCAGCTCCATCTCGACGTCATGGACGGGCACTTCGTGCCAAACCTCAGCTTCGGCCCCGATTTCGTGAAGATGTGCCGCCGCGCCGTCGGCCTTCCGCTCGACGTGCACCTCATGCTGTCACGCCCAGACCTCTACGCCGAACGCTTCATCGACGCCGGCGCCGACGCCGTTTCGATTCACGAGGAGGCTGACTGCGACATCGCCGCGACCTTGTCCGTCATTCGCGGACGCGGCAAGCGGGCGGGACTCGTCATCAAGCCCAAGACGCCCGCCAAGGCCGTCGCGCCATACCTCGGAATGTTCGACTACGTGCTCGTCATGACGGTCGAGCCGGGTTACGGCGGACAGGCCTTCATGGCCGACGTGATGCCAAAGGTCCGCGAAATAGCCGAGATGTCGCGTCAGTCGGCCAACCCCTTCCCCATCATGGTCGATGGCGGAATCGGCGAAAAGACGATTGGCGTCTGTGTCGAGGCCGGCGCCACGCAGTTTGTGGCAGGCAGCTCCCTCTTCAAGGCGCCAAATATGGCCGAGGCCATCGCCTCCCTCCGAGCCGCCGCCTGCGGTTCCAAGTTCTAAGTTCCAAGTTCCTAGTTCTAAGTTCTAAGTTCTTCACTCTTCACTCCAACTCCAACTTTCCACTCCAACTCCAACAATAGCAGTACTATGTCAGACACCCCAATGCGTACACCGCCATATAGTGAGGAGGCCGAACGTGGCGTCCTCGGTTCCATCCTCCTTGATGCCTCGCGCGTCCTCGACCTCTGCGTCGAAAACGGACTCGCCACGCCGGAGAGTTTCTACGTCCCGGCCCACCGCACCCTCTACGGCGTTCTCCAGCAAATGTCCACAAGAGGCGAGGTCGTCGACATGCTCACCGTGCTCGAGCGTCTCCGCGCCGAGAACCTCCTCGACGCCGTCGGAGGCGCCGGCTTCCTCGAAAAGCTGGTCGACGCCACACCGACCGCCGCGCACGCCGAGTACTAAATCGACATCGTCCGCCAAAAGGCCCTTCTGCGCCGCGCTATCGACT
>JAEEGJ010006353.1_pt1 | contig 35564 bp, 32 predicted proteins | sample 8958761 | NCBI WGS metagenome assembly JAEEGJ01 (sample SAMN16246546, study PRJNA631951) | gut metagenome | biome: gut microbiome; feature: rumen; material: RS-attached | host: Bos | place: Iran: Karaj | collected 2018-10
TTTTCTGGTTAGGAGTTTATCTTCTTTTGTTGACGGACGGGGTCTGGCGGAGCGTGTAGATCTTCGAGCTCCACGGCGAGTAGGTGCGGTCAGTATGATGGAGCGTCACGACGAAGCTCTCTTCATCGTGGCTCTCGTCATCTTCCTGATAAAGGTGCATGGCCGTAGCGATGGCCGCATATACCTCACCGGGAACTTCACCGTAGGCCGATTTCGTTACATCGGTACCGGCAGAGGCGGCGGAGCGCTTCTTGCCGGCCTTGATGTTGGCGTTGCCGATAGCCTTGAAGATGAAGTAGAGAATGATAAGGGCGGCGAACACCACGGACATGGCCGTCAGGGCCAGGATCCAGCCATAAGGGTCGATGGCTTTCATGCGGTCGGGTTTCGCACCCTTGTCGATCAAGGCATTGTTGGTGCTCGGAGAAGTACGTTCCTGTACGGACCAGCCTTCGCCGGAGCCATCCACGGAGCCGAGGCCGTCCATGATACGGCCGAACGAGACGTTCTCGCCCAGGTCGTGCTTGACGGGGATGCGGTCGATGATGGTCTTGCCGTCACCCTTGGTAAAGATGATCTCCTTGGCGTTGGACAAGTCGAAAGCGACATGGAAAGTACCGCGGTACGGCTGGTTGTCCGCCCAGAAAAGGACGTGCTGGCGGGGCTTGATCTTGGTCATGACGTCGCCGCCAGGAATGGCATATTTCTTCAGGTTGTCGGGGTCGTCGGACAGGAAACATCCTGCGATGTCCACCGTGCCGTAGGAGGAGTTGAAGAGCTCGAACCAGGCGTTCTGCTGTCCGAAGTCGTCCTGGAAGTCATCGGTATTGATGACCAGGTATTCGTTCAGACGCATGGCGTCCTGGCTCTGCGCTCCTGCCGTGAAGCACAGGGTCAAACCGACAACCGCCAAAAACAATTTGAGGTGTTTCATACGTTGCGGGTTTGATTAGAGAGGCAGGTTGTCGTGTTTCTTGGCCGGGTTCGACAGCTTCTTGGTGGAGAGCTGCTCGAGGGCGCGGATGATGCGGAAACGGGTGTTGCGCGGCTCGATCACATCGTCGATGTAACCGTACTTCGCAGCATTGTACGGGTTGCAGAAGAGGTCGTTGTATTCCTTCTTCTTGGCCTCGGCCAGTTCTTTCTGCTTGGCGGGATCCTCTTCGGCCTTGATTTCCTTGGCATAGAGCACGGCCACGGCACCTTCGGCGCCCATCACGGCGATGTTGGCGGTCGGCCATGCGTAGTTGATGTCACCACGCAGCTGCTTGCAGCTCATCACGATGTGGGAACCACCGTAGGACTTGCGGAGCGTGACGGTCACTTTCGGAATAGTGGCTTCGCCGTAGGCGTAGAGGAGCTTCGCACCGTGGACGATGATGCCGCCGTATTCCTGCTGGGTGCCCGGGAGGAAGCCCGGCACGTCGACGAGCGTCACGACAGGGATGTTGAAGGCGTCGCAGAAGCGGACGAAACGGGCGCCTTTGCGGGAAGAGTTGATATCGAGCACGCCGGCCAGGTATTTCGGCTGGTTGGCCACGATGCCGACGGCGGTGCCGCCGAAGCGGCCGAAGCCGACGATGAGGTTCTTCGCATAGTCCTTGTGGACTTCGAGGAACTTGCCGTCGTCGACGATGGCGCCGATCACTTCGTACATGTCGTACGGGGCGTTCGGGCTGTCGGGGATGATCTCGTTGAGGGAGTCCTCCTTGCGGTCGATCGGGTCCTCGGTCGGCACGTACGGGGGTTCCTCCATGTTGTTCTGGGGGAGATAGCTCATCAGCTCACGGATGGTGGCGATGGCGTCTTCTTCCGTGGCGGCCTTGAACTGGGCCACGCCGCTCTTGGTGGCATGGACGTTGGCGCCGCCGAGTTCCTCCTGCGTCACGTTCTCGCCGAGCACCTGCTTGACGACGGCCGGACCGGTCAGGAACATGTAGGAGGTACCTTCCGACATGATGATGAAGTCGGTGAGGGCGGGGGAGTACACGGCACCGCCGGCGCAAGGGCCGAGGATCGCGGAGATCTGCGGAATCACGCCCGATGCGAGGATGTTGCGCTCGAAGATTTCGGAATAGCCTGCCAGTGCGTTGACACCTTCCTGGATACGGGCGCCGCCCGAGTCGTTCAGGCCGATGCACGGGGCACCGTTCTTCATGGCCATGTCCATGACCTTGCAGATCTTCTGTGCCAGGGTCTCGGAGAGCGAGCCGCCGATCACGGTGAAGTCCTGAGCGAAGACATAGACGAGACGGCCGGCGATCGTACCGTAGCCGGTCACCACGCCGTCGCCGAGGTAGGTCTTCTTCTCCATGCCGAAGTTGTGGCAGCGGTGCGTCATGAACATGTCAAATTCCTCGAAGCTGCCTTCGTCGAGAAGCATGTTGATGCGTTCGCGTGCGGTGTATTTTCCTTTGGCGTGCTGGCTGTCAATACCTTTCTGGCCGCCGCCCATGCGAGCTTTCTCCCTGAGTTCGATAAGCTCTTTTACTTTTTCGAGTTGCTGACTCATTATAGTATGCTTTGGTTTGTGTTCGGGTTCGGATTATTCCTGGGGCTTCTTCATGCAGAATTCGGTGAGCACACCCTTGGTGGACTTCGGGTGGACGAAGGCGATCATCATCTGCTCGGCACCCGGGCGCGGAGCCTTGTCGATCAGGCGGACACCTTTTTCTTCTGCTTCGGCGAGGCAGGCGGCCACGTCGTCGGTTGCAAAGGCAAGGTGGTGGATGCCCTCACCGCGTTTCTCGATGAAAGCGGCGATGGTGCTTTCCGGGCTGGTGGGCTCGAGGAGTTCAAGTTTGGTCTGGCCGATCTTGAAGAAGGCGGTCTTGACTTTCTGGTCAGCTACTTCTTCGATGGCGTAGCATTTCAGACCGAGTACGTTTTCATAATAAGGAATGGCCTCTTCCAGCGATTTGACCGCGATTCCGAGGTGTTCAATGTGTGTGAGATTCATAATATAGGGTATTTAAAAACTATTCTTCTGCCAGGTTGTGGAATACGTTCTGCACGTCGTCGTCTTCTTCGAGTTTCTCGAGGAGCTTGTCGAGTTCGACGCGCTCTTCTGCGGTAAGGTGTTTCATCTCGCCGTTGGGGAAGCGGTCGAAGCCTGCCGATACGAGTTCGTAGCCCTTGTCCTCGATGAATTTCTGGATGGCGTTGAAGGCGGTGTACTCGCCGTAGATGTTGATCACTTCTTCGGTGTCGCCGTCCTTGTTCTCGAATTCGTCGACGAAGACTTCGTCGGCGCCGTAGTCGATGAGCTCGAGTTCAAGTTCCTCGACGTCGATGTCGGGGCTGTTCTTGATCTTGAACACGCATTTGTGGTCGAACATGAAGGCCACGCTGCCCGAGGTGCCGAGGTTGCCGCCGAACTTGTTGAAGTAGCTGCGGACGTTGGCCACGGTGCGGTTGGTGTTGTCAGTGGCTGTTTCCACAAGGATGGCCACGCCGTGGGGGCCGTAGCCCTCATACACGACTTCCTTGTAATCGGCCTGGTCCTTGTCGGTGGCCTTCTTGATGGCGCGTTCGATGTTTTCCTTCGGCATGTTCTCGCTGCGTGCGGTCTGCAGCAGGGCGCGGAGGCGCGGGTTGCCGGTTACGTCGGGTCCGCCGTTCTTGACGGCGATGGTGATCTCTTTGCCGATCTTGGTGAACGTCTTGGCCATGTGGCCCCAACGTTTGAATTTTCTTTCCTTGCGGAATTCAAAGGCTCTTCCCATGGTCCGGATTATTTCTGGTTTTCGATGCGGGAGATATATTTCTGGATGTCGTATCCTTCGACGGTCTGGGGATACTTGGTCTCGATTTCCTTGTAGAGCTTCAGGGCGCCATCCTTGTCGCCTAGTTCCTCGGAGACGAGGCCGGCCTTGAACAGATATTCAGCTGCATAGGAGTTGTCTTCGAGAGCGGCGGCTTTCTTGTACCAGTTCAGGGCATTGGTGTAGTCCTGCATGTTGGAATAGGCATCGCCCATCGCGCACCAGGCGCGGCCCTGCATGATCTTGTCCTTGGTCTTGTAGCCTTTCAGATAGGAGATGGCTTCTTCGTAGTTGCCGAGCTGCAGGTTGCAAAGACCTGCGTAGAGTTTGGCGCTCTTGCCGGCGCGGCTGCCGTAGCTGTCGATGATGTCCTTGAAGCCGAGGACGTTGCCGTCACCGTTGAGGGCGGTCTCGAAATCTTTGTTGCGGAAGTTCTGCTCTGCCTGATACATCTGTTCCTGCGCTTCCTGGCGGGCCGGGGTCACGACCCAGCGGTTGTAGGCGAAAATGCCGAAAATAATCACCACCAGGGCGATAAGCGCCCACTCAATCCATTTCTGGTTTTTCTTGAAAAAATCTTCAACACCGGAGACGGTCGTCGCGACCTGCTCCTGCTGAACTTCAGGTTGTTTGTTCTGTGCCATTTTACTTTTTATTGTTTTTGTATTTTGTTTCGTTTAAAACCCTCTCAAAAAGCTTTCTGAGAGCATTTTTGCGGTATTATACGCAATCCGCAAATTTACAACAAAAATGGGAATCACCAATAATATTTCGTACATTTGTAGCAGAAGATTTACACATGTTTTTAAACAGAATCATCCTGCACGATTTCAAGAATATCAGCGAGGCAGACATCGCTTTCTCGCCGAAAGTCAACTATATCTACGGCAGCAACGGCGCCGGGAAGACCAATCTGCTCGATGCGGTGTATTACCTGTCGATGACCAAGAGTTATTTCTCATCTTCCGACCAGTACGTCTATGCCTACGGGGCGGAGGAAGCCACGCTTTGCGGCTTCTACCAGATGGAGGGCGGTACGGAAGAGAAAATAGCGGCTTCCGTACACAGAGGCGGAGAAAAAGTTTTCCGTCGCGGCGCGAAGAATTATACGCGTTTCTCCGATCACATCGGGCTGCTGCCCATCGTGATGGTGTCGCCTTTCGACAGCGCGCTGATCAACGATTCGGGGGAGGAGCGGCGTAAATATCTTAATTTCATCCTTTCGCAGATCGACCGTCCTTACCTGCAGCACATCCAGGCCTACAACCAGCTGCTGATGCAGCGCAACAAGCTGCTCAAGGCCGAGCTGGCTGCGCCGGCGCTCCTCGACACGATTTCCGAGCGCATGGCACCCCATGCCGAGTATGTGCATGCTGCCCGCCGGAATCTCTGCGACCGGCTGCGTCCGCTCATCCAGGGCTTCTACGCCCAGCTGTCTGAGGGACGCGAGGCGGTGGATGTGGCGTATCGCTCTGATCTCGACGGAGAATCGCTGGAAGAGGTTTTTGCCCGGGAGGCGGAGAAGGAGCGCGTGCTGCGCTACACCACGGCGGGCATCCAACGCGACGACCTGCTGTTCCGGATCGACGGGCATCCCTTGCGACGCTGCGGCTCGCAGGGGCAGCAGAAGAGTTTCCTGCTGGCCATGAAGATGGCGCAGTTCCGTTTCGTTCAGGAGAGTTGCGGGCAGACACCCATCCTCCTGCTCGACGACGTGTTCGACAAGCTCGACATGCAGCGGGTGGAGAATCTGCTGAAACTGGTCTCGGCTCTGGATTTCGGCCAGATCTTCCTGACGGACAGCAACAAGGTCCGGCTCGAGAGCGTCTCGCGCGGCATCGATGCCGATGTCCGGAGCTATCATGTGGAAGCAGGGAGGATCACTGCCGAATGAAACGCGAGAAGACCAAGAGCATCGGGGAGGCGATCGCCGCATACGTGCAGGAATCCAATCTGGGCGAAGGGCTGCTGCAGGCCCGTATCTTCGGGATGTGGGATGCGCTGACCATCGGCCAGCTGCGGCTGGGAGACTACACTTCCCGCTGCTCCTTTCGCGAGGGTGTGCTTTCCTGTAAAATGAAGTCTTCCGTCGTCCGCGCGCACCTGCAGTTCCAGCTGGAAGAGATCCGCGTCCAGCTGAACAAGCAGTTGGGGAAAGAGTATATCCGGCAAATAAAATTGACTTAGGAGATGCGACGCCCTGTCCTTGTAGCAGATCGTGACATCCCCTTCCTGGAAGGGGTGCCGGACTCGTGGTTTGAAGTCAGGGCTTTGCCCGGCAAGGCCATCGGCCCCGCAGACGTGCGCGATGCCGTCGCTTTGCTGGTTCGCACGCGTACACGCTGCAATGCCGAACTGCTCGACGGCTCTGCCGTCCGTTTCGTGGCCACGGCGACCATCGGCACCGACCATATCGACAGGAATTACTGTGACTCCCACGGAATCACAGTCGCCAGCGCCCCCGGCTGCAACGCTGCCGCCGTTGCCCAATTCGTGCGGGTCGCCCTGCATACGCTCGGCCTAGACCGTCCCGGCGCTACGCTCGGCGTGATCGGGGTAGGGCACGTGGGTAAGCTGGTAGCGGAAGCAGGCCGTCAGGCCGGGATGCACGTTTTACTGAATGACCCGCCGCGCGAAGCCGTTGAAGGCCCTGCCGGCTTCACGCCGCTGCCGGAACTCCTGGCTACCTCCGATGTCGTAACGCTGCACATCCCCCTCTGGCCCGGGAACCGGGACTTCGCCAATGCCGTGTTCTTCGCCGCCATGAAGCCCGATGCCAGCTTCATCAACGCCTCCCGTGGTGAAGTCGTCGACGAAGCCGCCTTGCTGGCCGCCCGCCCGAATCTGGACAAACTGGTCCTCGATGTCTGGAAAAACGAGCCGGATATCAACCTCGACTTGCTCGCCGCCGCCGATATCGCCACGCCCCACATCGCCGGCTACTCCATCCAGGGCAAGATGAACGGCACCACCGCCGTCGTCCGCGCCCTCGGCGAAACCTTCAACATCGACGAACTGAAAACCTTCTCCGTCACCGGCATCCCCCTTCCGCGAACCCCCTACGACATCTGGCGTGATGATGCAGCACTGCGCAGCCATCCGGAGAACTTCGAGCAACTGCGCAGCCACTATCCCTACCGCAACGATCAATTATAGCTTGCGCTTTTATGCGCGGGTGGGATGTTGCTTCGAGGACCCTAACCACCCTCGGTTGATAGAGGGAGGGGCCCGAAATCGGCTTGCCGATTTTGGGAAGGAGACTCGCTTGCGAGTCGGTCCGAGAAGCAACTCCCAGAGCGCCTAGTGCAAGCCGCTGATGTTGAGGGCCGAAAATGAAAACCGTCCTCATAAATGATGGGAATTGAGGACGGTTGACATTTTTTTGCGGCGCCATCCTCAGCAGGGGTTTCAAGTGAGGATGAGATGCCGGGTCAAGCCCGGCATGACGGGGATTAGCGGCGTTTCTTTTTCTTCATGAGGCGGGCGGCCATCGGGTTGGTGGTCGTCATTTTCTTCATGACGGAGCGGGTGCTTTCGAACTGCTTGAGGAGGCGGTTGACGTCGGCGATGGTCGTGCCGCTGCCGGCGGCCACGCGCTTGCGGCGGCTGCCGTTGAGGTAGGTCGGATTCTCCCTTTCGAAAGGCGTCATCGAGAGGATGATAGCTTCCGTCTGCTTGAAGGAATCGTTGTCGATGTCCACGTCGCGCAGCGCCTTGCCGACACCCGGAATCATCGAAGCCAGGTCCTTGATGTTGCCCATCTTCTTGATCTGCTGGATCTGGTCGTAGAAATCCTGCAGCGTGAACTGGTCGCGGGCAATCTTCTTGTGCAGCTTGCGGGCCTCTTCCTCGTCGAACTGCTCCTGCGCCTTCTCGACGAGCGTGACCACGTCGCCCATGCCCAGGATGCGGTCGGCGATGCGCTTCGGATAGAACACGTCGAGCGCCTCCATCTTCTCGCCCGAGGAGACGAACTTGATGGGCTTGCCCACGACGGCCTTGATCGAGAGCGCCGCACCACCGCGGGTGTCACCGTCCATCTTGGTGAGCACCACGCCGTCGAAGTCGAGGTATTCGTTGAAAGTCTTCGCCGTCTCGACGGCATCCTGACCGGTCATGGCGTCCACCACGAAGAGCGTCTCCGTGGGGTTGACTGCCTTGTGAAGGGCGGAGATCTCGTCCATGAGCTCCTGGTCCACGGCCAGACGGCCGGCGGTATCGATGATGACCACGGAGTAGCCTTCTGCCTTCGCCTTCTTGATGGCATTCTGCGCAATCTGGATCGGGTCCTTTACGCCGTCCTCGGAGTAGCACTCCACCTGGATCTGCGCGCAGAGCGTCTTCAACTGCTCGATGGCGGCCGGACGGAAGGTGTCGCAGGCAGCCACCAGCACCTTCATGCCGCGCTTGCTCTTCAGGTTGAGGGCCAGCTTGCCGCAGAAGGTGGTCTTACCGGAACCGTTCAGACCGGCGACCAGCACGACGGCCGGATTGCCCTTGACGTTGATGTCGGAGGCCTCGCTGCCCATCAGTTCGACCAGCTCGTCGTGGACGATCTTGACCATCATCTGCTCCGGGCGGACAGCCTTGAGCACGTCCTGGCCGATGGCCTTCTGTTTGACTTCGTCGCAGAAATTCTTGGCAATCTTATAGCTGACATCGGCGTCGAGGAGTGCCTTGCGCACATCCTTCATGGTCTCGGAGATGTTGACCTCCGTGATACGGCCTTGTCCTTTGATGAGGCGGAACGATTTTTCCAGCCTGTCGGTCAGATTTTCAAACATATCTTTCTATAGCTCTTACTTCAAATCGTCGGAATACACGGCTTTCGCCAGGTCCCGCTGGTTGTATTTCATGGCCATCACCTGTCCGTAGGCGCCGGCGGAGTGGATGGCGAACAGGTCGCCGCGCTTGCAGGCGCTGATCATGCGCCGGGTGCCCCAGCAGTCGCTCGATTCGCACACCGGGCCCACCACGTCGTAGCGCAGCTTCCGCCCTGTGGACGTGAGATTTTCAATGTCGTGGTAAGCCTGATAGAGCGCAGGGCGGATCAGGTCGTTCATGCCTGCGTCGAGGATGGCGAATTTCTTCTCCCGGCCCACTTTCACGTAGAGCACGCGGCTGATGAGGTGGCCGCACTGGCCCACGAGGGCGCGGCCCGGCTCGAAGTGGACGTTCTGTCCGGGACGGACCACGAGGTTCTGGTGGATGAGCTTGAAATAATCCTCGAAGTGTGCGACAGGGTCGCCGATGGGGTCCTGGTAGTTGATGCCCAGGCCGCCGCCGAGGTTGAGGTTGCGGATGGGAATCTCGTGCTCGATGAACCAGCGCTGCAGTTCTTCGATGCGGCGGCACAGGAGTGCGAACACGGGCAGTTCGGTGATCTGTGAGCCGACATGGAAATGCAGGCCGAGGAACTCGATATTCTTGCAGCAGCTCAGCAGGCCGGCGACTTCCTGGAAGGCCCAGGGGCTGATGCCGAACTTGTTCTCTTTCAGGCCGGTGCTGATGTATTTATGGGTATGGGCGTCGATATCGGGGTTCACGCGGATCGAGATGCGGGCGCGTTTGCCCATGCCGGCAGCCAGGTCGTTGATGATCTTGATTTCGGGCACGCTTTCGCAGTTGAAGCTGAAGATGCCGGCACGCAGGGCGGCCTTGATTTCCTTGTCGGACTTGCCGACGCCGGCGTACACGATCTTCTGCGGGTCGAAGCCGGAGCGCACGGCTAGTTTCACTTCGTTGCCGCTCACGCAGTCGGCGCCGAGGCCGTAGCTGCGGATGGTGTCGATGATGCGGTCGTTGGCGTTGGCTTTCAGCGCATAGTGTGCGTTGTAACCATACTTGTCGATCTGCGCCTTATAGCATTCGAGCGTCTGGCGCAGGAGATCCATGTCGTAGAAATAGAAGGGAGTCTCGATCGATCCGAAGGCTTCAACCTGCTGTTTTGTAATCATGCCGTTCAATTTGTTTTAAATATCCGGCAAAGATACAAAAACTATTTTGTCAAACGATGATAATGGCAAACCAAAAGTTTGCCTTCTTCGTCGTGGAGATGCATGCCGTTGCCGCGGCAGTAGCGGAACATCTTGCAGTCGGCGCAGATGCCCTGGCGGGCCCAGCTGCGGTCGCGGTACATCTCGAAACGATCGTTCCAGACCGTCCAGAAGTCGTCCTTATAGATGTTGCCCTGATAGAATTTCGAGCGGATGCTCGGGCAGGCAGAGATGGAGCCGTCGGCCAGGACCGATGCTACCGAGACGCCGGCCTCGCAGTGATAGAACGAATCGCGCACTTCGTTTTCAAAGCCACCCAGGAAACCCTCGCAGGCGAAGTTCAGCGCGATGCGGCCTTCTTTTCTCGTGGCCACGATGAAATCAAGGACCTGCGTGAACTGTTCGTTGCTCAGCTGGAGCTCCGGATACTGCCGGGCGCGGCCCACCGGGAAAATGGTGAAGATGCGCCACGAACGGACCCCGAGGGAGATGAGATATTCCTTGAATTCAGCGAGACGGGGGAGACTGCGCTGGTTGACACAGGTCACCACGTCGAAGACGAAGTCGGGTTCCTGTGCCATCATCCGGATGGCGTTCGAGGCGTTCTCAAAGGCCTGCGGATGACCGCGAAGCCAGGTGTGCTCCTCCTTGAAACCGTCGAGACTGACGGTAGCGGTGTGGATGCCGCTGGCCAGCAGGCCGTCAAAGCGACGGCGGTCGAGCAGCACCCCGTTGGTCACCATGCCCCAGGGATACTCACGGTCGTAAAGCGCACGGCCCACCTTTTCGAGGTCGCGGCGCATCAGCGGCTCGCCGCCCGTAAGGATGATGAAGGTGGTGTGCGGATCGACGTGCGGAGAGAGAGAGTCGATCACGCGCAGGAAATCGGCGGCAGGCATGTCCTTGATCTCGGAACTGATGCGGCAGTCGCTCCCACAATGCAGGCACGCCGCGTTGCAACGCAGCGTGCATTCCCAGAAGAGCTGCCGGAGCCGGTGCTCTTCGATGCGTTTGTCCTGCAGTTTGGCAAAGAGTTCGAGTTTCAGCCGCTTGCCCGGCCCGACGTGCCGGCCTGTCATTTCTTTTTCAGCTTGACAGTCGGGACGTCGACCTTGGCGCTACCGACGTTCCAGAAATTCGTGTTATTGGGGTCTTGCTCAATCTTGACAGGCACGCGAATGCTGTCGGTGGCGAATTCACCGCCGTTGGCGGCGCCGTCGATATCCGTAAATTGGATTTGTAACGTATCGGTGGGCATGGCCCCGGGATCAACGGCCCATTTGCCATCTGCATCGGACGCAATCGGCGTAATGATATCGGAATACCAGTAGTGGTCATTTCCATAATGACGGGACTGGATGGTTACCTGGATGCCTTCCAGGGCTTTCCCGTTTTCATCGGTAACCTTTCCCTTGACGGAATAAGCGACTGTGGGAACGCCATACATGACTTCCATGCCTCCGTTGATATCTTCTTCCATCTGGCATCCGCCGATACCCAGCAGGGCCAGCAGCATCGCAAAGAAACCGTATTTGCGGGGTTTGTTGATACGCATAGTTCTTTCCTTTTTACACTATGTAGATGCAGAGAATGGCAAAATGTTGCGTGGGTCAGTGCAGATTTCTGTAATTAAACGCACTTTCGACCGTTGTGCCGTCCATGACGAGGATGACGGGGAAGCTGCCGTTGGTGATGCGGAGGAAATCGTTCGGCTCGATGAAATGCACTTCGTCGGGCGTCAGGCCGGTCTCTGAGAAGAAGGCTTCAGTATCGGTGTTCTGGCCGCGGCCGAAAATCACGATCACCGGGGCCTGCGAAAATTCATCCCGCTGGCGCAGGGTCGCCAGCTTCTGTGCCGACATTTTGCAGAAGGGACATTTGAGACTGTAGAAGCAGACCACGTGCTGTCCCCGGGCAACGGAAGCGGGCAGAATATCTGAATCCAGGGCTTCCTGGAGCGCCTGTTCATTGACCAGTGCGTGCCGGGCATATGAATCGTAGCGCCAGTTGTCAGGCGGGGAGACGATCAGTACCGTGGCCAGCGGCACGATGCAGGCCAGGGCCAGCCACAGGCCTTTGTGCCTGACGGGGAAGGGCTCCGTGCGGGCGCTCACCAGCAGCAAGGCCAGCATTCCCGCATTCTTGAGCAGGGATTGCGCCGGATTCAGGTCGACCCACTCGCCGAAACAGTGGCAGTTGTCGTGCCGCCCAGCGACCATCAGCCCCAGCAGGAAGAGCGAGAAGCCGACAAGCATCGCCAGGCTGCCCCACCATGCCAGCCGGGGACAGAAGTTCCCGATCAGAAGCAGGCCCAGGGTGTATTCCGCCGCAATGACCAGGCGGGCCAGCAGGTAGCTGGTACCGAGGCTGAACCAGCCGAAGCTGAACAGGTACATCTCGAACGCATCGATCCCGATCAGCTTGGAAGTGGCCGATATTAAAAAAAGTATTCCGAGCAAAGCCCGGAATACATACTTGATGATTTGCGATGTTTTCAAATTAGAAAAGCTGCGGCGTGCATTTGGTTTCTACCGAGACATTGATGGCGGGGATGGAAACCTTCCGGTTGAAATCGGAGCATTTGTCACCGTCTTCCATCTCGAGGGATTCCTCAAATACGACTTCGCCATTGTAGCTGGCGGAGCAGTTGCAGTTCTTCGAGCAGCTGGCGAGGGTAAAAATGCCGGCGGCGATCATCAGCGTGAATAAAACCTTTTTCATAACTGTTGTGTTTAAAAAAGTGGGCGGAGAGATCGGGATTCGAACCCGAGATACCCTTTTGGGGTATACACGCTTTCCAGGCGTGCCTCTTAAGCCACTCGAGCATCTCTCCATGGTCCCTTGCGGGACCGCAAAGTTAACTATTTTTTTTATTTCGACAAGAAATCGTTGATGTTCTTTTCGATACGGCCTTCGATGTCTTCGTCTTCGTGCCTGACGAACTTCTTGCCGGTGATGTGCTCGTAGAGCTCGATGTAGCGGTCGGTGATACCGGCCACGACTTCGTCGGTCATCGGCGGGACCACCTGGCCTTCCTTGCCCTGGAAGTTGTTGGCCATCAGCCACTCGCGCACGAACTCCTTCGAAAGTTGCTTCTGGCGTTCGTCGCGGGCGAGACGCTCTTCGTAGCCTTCCTTATAAATATAACGCGAAGAGTCGGGCGTGTGGATTTCGTCCATCAGGTAGATCTTGCCATCGCGCTTGCCGAATTCGTATTTGGTGTCCATCAGGATCAGGCCGCGTTCAGCTGCCAGTTCCTGTCCGCGCTGGAAGAGGGCCAGCGTGTATTTCTCCAGCTGCGCGTAGTCTTCCGCGGAAACCAGCCCCTGCGCGATGATCTCGTCGCGGCTGATGTCCTCGTCGTGTCCTTCGGCCGCCTTGGTGGTCGGGGTGATGATCGGATGGGGAAGCTTCTCGTTTTCCCGCATGCCTTCGGGCAGCACTTCACCGCAGAGCGTGCGCCGTCCGGCCTTGTATTCGCGCCAGGCGTGCCCGGCCAGGTAGCCACGGACCACCATTTCCACCTTGAAAGGCTCGCAGAGAATGCCGACGGTGGCCATGGGGTCGACCTCGGCGATCTTCCAGTTCGGGACGATGTCGGCGGTCTTGTCGAGAAAACTGGATGCAATCTGGTTGAGAACCTGTCCTTTGCAGGGAATGCCCTTGGGCAGGACGACGTCGAAGGCGGAGATGCGGTCACTGGCGACCAGCACGATGTATTTTCCGCCGATGAAGTAGACGTCCCGGACTTTGCCGACATATTTGCCGGTCTGTCCCGGGAAATGGAAATCAGTGTGGGTAATGGCTTTCATCACTTGTGCAGATATTCTTTCTCGTAATAATCAAAATAGTTGTAACTTATTGATTCTCAATATAGGAATCTTTTAGCAATAGCAATTCTTTACAATAAAATGACTAAAAACATGCTAAACTATACGGCTGACTCCCTAAAACAGAGAGCCAGCCGTTGTGCAAAACTGATGCTAAAACGGGGACTCTTCCAGCCCTTCGGATAACATCAAGTGCAAAGGTAGTTTTCTTTCCTGAGATTTCAAAATTTATTACAAGAAAGCCTCCGGCAAATGTCGTTTTGCACTTACTACCCCCGTTTCCATATCTCCCTATTTTCCGCAAATTTTCCGAAAGTTTCCTTTTGTTTACATAGTCTTTTTTGTCAACGCATGACTCAACATCGTAACCCCTATGCCATCATCAAAATAGCCGTTGTTATATGGTTATAGGTTATACTTTGCACAACTTGCAGATAATCAAGCTATTTTGCTATAACCTCGGCATAACTACGCAAAAAAAGGGGAGAGCAACACGATCGCCGCTCTCCCCCGGTTGGCCCGGTCACGATTACTGGATACCGTGCCGCGCCTTGAAATCTCCGAACATCTCCGCGTCAAGCATAGCCGCCGGGGTGTCTTTGAGTTTCTGCTGCTGCTCCTGAATCTTCGCCAGATAGGGCGCTTTCTTCTTTTCCAGATTGTCGACCTCGAGTTGCAGCGCGTCGATAGTCTGCTGGATTCTTTGTCGTAGTGTCATTGCCTTTGGTTTTTTATGGAATGAATATCTTTCGCCGTTCCTGCAATTCCCTTTCCTCCTCTTCGATACGGGTGTCCACTTCGGCCAGAAGGTCGCGGCCCGTTGCGATGGGCTCCTTGCCGCTGCAATCTGCCAGAAGGTCGAGGAAATCGGCTATCTGTTCCCGTTTCGGTCTGTTGTGCCTTTGTCTTGGTTTCATCGCTGAACCCTCCATTAAGCCGGATAACTGCGTATGCCGCGCCCGTTGACGGAGAAATAAGCCGCCGCGAGTCCGCTTAACTGTCGCATGAGGTCGGACTGTCTGGATAATTCCGTATTCTGCTGCCTGATCGCCGCGCCGGTCTTTTCATGTGCGGCCCCTCCTTCCTTCGTGGCAGCGTTGAGGCGTTTCTGGGCCTCCGTCGCTTCGTTCAGGGCTTTCGCCAGCCTTCGTGCGTTTTCCGCGCCACCCTTGACACCAGAGAGCGCGAGCGCTTCGGACATCGAGATATTGAATTTGTCGGCAAGGGCCTGAACGCGCTTTATCTGTTTTTCAAATTCATCGCTTTTCAGGATGACTTGAAAGTTTAGGTTATCTAAGTTTGCCATAATAGATTGATTATTAGTTAATTAATCTTCTGCGTACATACGGAACCGCTCGGGATTCGTCCGTTTGAGTTCGTCCCGTGTTATGTGTCTGCGCTTGGCGATCCGTGCAAAGATTTGGAGGTCATCGCCCAGATCGGCACGGGTGGACGGTCGCATATAATCGCCGCGCAAGTCGCTGGCGACGTCGAAGGAATCAACCCCGGAATCGTCCAAATCACGCAGGAGCGCGACCGCTTCGCGCAGCTTCTGGGCCTCTGCCTTCATCCGGGGCGTGATCTCCCGGCGGCAAGCCTCTTTGATCCGTTCCGTTACCTTTTCCCGGTCAACGGTCGGGCCTTCGTCAGTAAACGAAAGGTCGGCCTCAACGGTGGGAAGATCATTCATAGCTGAACGGATTTCTTTTGAAATGGTGTCGACCGCTTCCAGCAATTCGCCGGGGATTGCGTCGGCTGCGTTCTCGGTCATCTGCTTTGCAAGGTAGCCGGGGAGGTTGGCGGCTGCGGCCTTTTCCCGGGCGTAGGACTGTGCGACCGTCCGCACTCCTTCTGCGCCCTTTGTGGCAACGGCCTTGCACCATTCGGGCGAGAAAGGCAGTTCAAATTGTGCGAGTACCGGCTGAATCTTGGAAAGGGTTTCCTCGAGCCCGGAAAGGCGGTCAAATAGGCGATTCTCTGCGTTTTCGTCAACGAGATAGTGTTTGCCGTTGTAACGGCCAATGCGCGTGAAATTCAGCGCAAAATAGTTGGTTTCCATGATGTTATTTTTTTGTTTGTTTTTGTTCGGTGTCAACCCTGATGAACCAGACGAAATGCTTATCCCGGCGGTCAAACTTGGAGCATTGAATCCGGGGCGGACATACACCGCCGCGAAAGTCGCAACCCCGGCAAGCGAGGTATGGTGCGATGACTTCGCCCCGTAATACGCATTTGTAAGTATGCCCGGCGATCGTTACCGTCTTTCCGATCGGTACATATAGATACGCCTTTCTGGTTAACTTGGGGTTTTTCATCTGGTACGGGGTCTATTTCTTGAGTTTCTTTTCCGCTTCGATGTATAGCGGACATTCCCGACAGTTGAGGGGCAAATAGGCCCTGATTTGTCGCTGGTTCCCGTTGGGGTTTTCGGGTGGCAGCTTTACGCCCTGCGATATAAGCACCTTCAAGGCGTCGAGCACCTCGTCCGGGTCGGTGGCCGTGTTGATAAGTTCGTTTAACTTCTGCCGCTGGTTGACCGGGTCGGAATAATCGACGAACTTTTTCTTGCTGGTCTGTCCTTCCTTCTGTCGCTCGATGGCCTCCTGCTCGATCCTTTCCCGTTCCTTCATCTTCCGGGCCTGATACGCGGCCCGTTCCGCTTCGATGAAGGCTTGCACCTTCGGGGTCGCAAACCAATGGCTCGCGGTTGATGGCAAGGCCCTTAGGCTTGCAAGGTCAGCCTCGCTCCCGTCGTAGGCCAGCCGGAACAATAGCGAGGTGGAATCTTCGCCCAGGGCCACGGCGGCACGCAGGACAAATTTTTCCCTATCTGTTAATTCTTTCTTTAGTGCCATAAACGATTGATTTTTAAGTTATTAAAGGGGAGGGAATCCGTGTAACCTTTCCAGACAACCCAACGAGCAGACTTTCGGGACACCCTCCCCAGATGTATATTTACTTATGATTCAATATCTTCGCGATATAGGGTTGGCTTACGCCCAGCGCATCGGCCAGCCGTGAGCGGTTGAGTTCGGGATACTTGAGCGCGATCGCCTTTATAGCCTGTGCTCTTGTGATATTGGCGAGGTCGTATCTTGGTGCGTTCTGTAACCGCTCGGCAACCTTTAAGGCGGTGGGGATGAAATACGCTTCCATATGGCGGATCGCCGCCCCCATCGTGTCTGCCCCCAAATTGTCGCTTGGAAAATCGTTGTTAAGATGATCTTGGTAACTTTTCAGGATATGGAGCACCAAGGCCCAGCGCTCCGCGTTGATCTGCGCTTTCGCGTAAACCTCTCTTTCGTACCCTGCACCCGAATCGCGTTTTAATGCTTGGAGTCGATTGAAAAAATTGGTATAAATCGCCTCCGCCTGCTTGGTTAATCCAAGATTTGTCGCTGTGTCGATACCGTCGAAATATCCGACAAATTCGCGCCATTTGCCCATAATGTCTGGCGATAACCTGAGCCCATTTCGCGGCGGATAGTCGGGATTTTCGTTCCATATCCAAAGCCACCGGGGGAGAAATCCGCACCCCTGAAAATCCGGGTTGCCAAAAACGGGTACTATCATATCGTCCTGAATACCGCCAAGTATAGAGAGCACGGGTCTTGCTATATGCAGGGATGGCGACCCCACGCGATCGACCGAATATGAATCGTTTGAGTAAATACTCAGCAGCCGGGATAATTCGCCCGATTTGGTGTATCTGCCAATATTGCCGATAAGGGTTTTTATCTCATCGACCTTGATACTCACGCTTCCGCCGGTCTGGAATAATAAGCGATCTCGCACCTCTGGCGTAGAGTCATCGCACAAAAATCGCTTCCGTCGGGGCTCCTGCTGCTTCTTACCTTCCTTTTCCCATGATTCCAGATCGAGGGAATAATCATGATCAAAAGATTTATCCCTTTCGCGGATGGGCTCGAAAATTTCACTCATTGCCGGCGATTTGCCATCTCCAGCTGGGGCGATCAGGCACAACCATAGTTGAGGATAATTAAAGTATTTGCCGTCAAAGAGCCGCCATCGGTTCCCGGCTAACATCGCGGTTGCCGAAAAAATGGAGCCTACAAGAAAGTCAATAGGGAGTTGTCGCACCGTTGCAATATGTTGGGCGATTTCAACGGCAAATGACGGCAATCCATCTATAAGGACGCTCTGTTTCTTCGCTTCGCGTACACCGAACATCGTGCGGCATAGTTCCCGGAATCGTGCGAGAACTTTTTGGGGGTTCTCTGGCTCCTTGTTTTCCATTTCGACAAGCAGGGATGCAAAAAGCCGGGCTGCTGCGTCGTCGGTGTAATCCCCATCAAAGAGATTGGCGAAATTAAGAAAAATCTCGCGGTCGATGTCAAGTTCTATAAACTGGGCGGCTACTGTCCTGAAAAGTTCATCGGTATTCGTCAGGTTGAAGGATTCCGGGGATTCCTTTTTCTTCACTTCAAGCTGATCAATCAGGCTATCGACCGCCTCCAGATATGCGTTGTCAGTATTCATCCGGGCGCCCTCCGTTTTTAATGCATTTAACGGCCTGAGTGAACCCGGGACACACCGTCCAACGCGGACAGACTAAGCAAATTTTTGCTTGGATTTCAGCGCGATTTGGCTTATCTTTGCGCTCGGTAAAAGGTCTGTTGCTGGAATTGGGGCGCTCTTGCGCTCCTTTTTCGTTGTAGCGCATCTTATCCCATATTTGAACGGTTGTACTTACTGAAAAGGCCATCAGCAAGGCCGCGACGGATGGCGTTTGCGTCAACAAGCGTACGGCGACCAGCCTTCGTGATGGTAATCTGCCCCCGTTTTACGAGCGTGTGGAAAGTTTGGCGGCTGACTTTGAGATAGTCGCAAGTCTGCTCGATCGTCCATTGTTCAGCCCCGGTTTCATGTTTCAGCAGGGCAACAAGCGGCGCGATGGCACGGCCCACGGCTTCCTCAATTTGTTTCGTGAGTTCAGAATCGGCGGTTGATGTCGTTGGCGCACGCCGAGAAGATGTTTTATTTGCCATAAAAAAAGTTGGGTTCGGGGGTTTCGCCTTTCGGGCTGCTCCGAATCCAACTGCAAATAAAATATCAAAGTTTTCTCATGTCAAGGAATTTATTTCCGTTTGTTTCATTCTGTCTAATATGACACCAAGTCCGAAGAATCACAATATAGAAAAGGGGATAATATATTGTTCAGTAGATAATTGCAAAATGGCCGTTTCAACCGGTTGTGAAAAAGTGCAAAAGATGTTGGCAACTTTTGAAGGGGTGGCCCGGTTGACGGTCAATTTGTCGCAAACGGCGCAAAGTGGTACATAGGTAACGGGCGGAAATGCCGGGGCGCGGTGTCGCTCTTGCGGTCGTGGGACGGTGCGCCAGATGACGCACCGGGATAGCGGACGGATGCACCAGAAACAAAAAGCCTCCCGGGGTGGTGGCTATGGGAAAGAAAAAAAATATATACTCAAATCAGGAAGGGAAAAAAAGAAAATTCGGGACTTAGGACGGTGCGAGTTTTGAGGTCGACTTGGGTATCCCCCGGGGTGTTGCGCTCCCGGGGGTTGACCATCTGCCAGCTATGCGCCTTCGCCTTTCATCTTTTCTTGATAATCAATCGAGCAAAGTTCGTTTTCGCAATCGCCCTGCACGCCCTTAAGTTTGGCCAGCACTTCCAGCACCAACTCCGAGTCGATGTAGCAAAGTTCAACGGGCCTTACAACCCTTTTCGCGTCGGCTGCGCGTGTGCTTACGGTGTTGTTTCCGTACAATTCGATAATCAGGTCAGTAGCGGTTTTTGTGGCCTCGATCATCTCGTTAAGTGTTTGTGTGTCTAACATAACATTTTGATTTTAAGGTTAATACTATATGCCATGTCAAACAAATTTAGTGATTCGCCGCTATGTTGTAGTTATGGCAAGGTTATACCGTAAATGATTGATTCTTAACTATTTGGTTGAGGTATAACCTATAACCGTTTCTTAATTGTCCCATCCCAAGAAATCCCGATGAGCGCTTGCAACCTTCTGGCCTCTCTCCTTCGATGTTGCTTTGATATATTTTTGCATGGTTGCCGTTGATTCATGGCCGCTCATTAACATAACATCTTGCATCGGCCAGCCTTTCAAAAACATCTGCGTTATTGCCGTGCGGCGGCAAGTATGGGAGGAAACAAGTTCCCATCGTTCAATATATTGTTCGATTTTCTTTCCGCCTTCTATCTTGGTTATTAGCTGCTTGTCTGTGATTCCTGCCATCTTCGCAATAGTCTTGAGGTGATCGTTGAAGGTCTGGAGGCAGGGCCGGGGGAGGTTATAGTTATACTTTTGCAGGATTGACAGTAACTCATTTGATGCAGGAATAGTAAGCGATTTGCCGGTCTTTTTTTGGCGAAAGTTGATGTAGTGGCGTACTACTGTCTTTCCGTCGGGGGTCGTTTCCTCTTCCGTAATAATGTCGTCCGGCTTGATATTGCGGAAGTCCGAAAACCTTTGGGCGGTAGCAATGCCAACAAGAAACATATCCCGGGCAATCTCAAAACTACGCGACCATCTTTCACGACCGGCAGCTTTTACAGTTTCAGGAGTGAGTTCTACTTTGCGGATTGCGTCAACTTCTTCCTCTGTAAGATAAATCTTGTCTACGGGGCCTTGAATGCCGTTAAATTTCTTACTGTTCGATATTGGGTTATCCGTCTTACCTTCGGCCCAGCCTTGCCTCATTACGGCCTTTAAACTGCGAAATACGGCATGAACGGTATTTGCGTTGAGCCCCTTACTTTCTACCCAGATACGGAAATCGTCGAGCATTTCAGGCGTGATATCGTCCCAATCAGGACGAAAGCCGCGCTCCTCTCCGTATTCAGTAAGTTTGTTAAGCCCTTGACGGAAAAACAAATCAGTCCTTCTTTGCTTCCTGCTGCAAAATTGATCATAGTAATCAAGTAGGCAGATTTTCTTTGCTGCTGCCTCCTCTTCGGCTTTCTGCTGGGCGATTCTTTCAGCCTCTTCTCTTTCGGGCTTATAAACAACCCTTTCGATGATGTCCTTTACATCCTTACTTGTAAGGATGTGCTTTGCCGCCTCGCTGCTAACGCTTGCTTCGACCAAAGCAAGGATAGAAAGGGCTTTTTCGTTTGCCTTATCCCATGAGTCCAGACGATCAGGGAAAGCGCCTCTTTTAACCCGGGTTGTCTGTGCCTTGCATTGTTTCTGCTGGGCGCGGTCAAACGACACAGTAAGGGCCGGAATCTTGCGGATGATGTTTTTAGGGTCGGCTTCCTGCTGGAGTCGGAGATAAACGGGAATTTTGCCGATAGTATCGGTCTTGATAAAGCATTTTGCCTCGCGTGCCATGATGTCAATCGTTTTAGTCAGTTTTGCATTACAAAAATAGTCATTTCCCCTGACTTTTCAAAGAAAATGACTAAAAACTTGCTAAAATTTTTGACTTATTGGAATTTCACTTTACATCAATTCTTGTTTGAATGATTTGTAACTCATTGATACAAGAGCGTTTTATGTAAAAAGAAGTTCGATTAAATACCAGAGCGTAAACCGTTCGGATATTCTTTCTCGTAAAAATCAATATAGGCCTGGTTCAGCAGCTTGCAGCCGCCCGGGGTGGGGTAGTTGCCGCTGAAATACCAGTCTCCCGGATGGTTCGGGCAGGCATTGTGGAGCCCTTCGAGCGACTGGTAGACGATTTCCACTTCGGCGCCGATGTCGTCGGGTCGCAGGAGCTCGACGATCTTCCGGCTGATCTGGTCGTCTGTAAAGGCGTCGTAGATGCGCTTGACGTAGTTGAGGCAGCCTGCCGCCGGCAGGTTCTCCTGTTTTTTGCACTGCTGGTAGACCACGTCGATCAGGCTGCTTTTCCCATGCTCCTCCAGCAGGGCGATCGCCGCGTGGAAGGCGATGAATTCATGCATGTGCGACATGTCGATGCCGTAGCAGTCCGGATAGCGGACCTGGGGGCTGGAGCTCACGATCACGATCTTTTTCGGATGGAGCCGGTCGAGGATGCGGATGATGCTTTCCCGCAGTGTAGTGCCGCGCACGATGCTGTCGTCGATGACGACCAGATTGTCAACGTACGGCGTGAGGGTTCCGTAGGTTATGTCATAGACGTGTCCGGCCAGGTCGTTGCGGGCGCTGCCTTCGGTGATGAAGGTGCGGAGCTTGATGTCTTTCGACACGACCTTGTCGGCCCGCACGCCCGGATAGAGGCTGCGGATGCCTTCGACCATGCCGTAGTACGCTACTTCCGCGGTGTTGGGAATGTAGGAGAATACGGTGTGCTCGATGTCGTGGTCGATGGCTTTGAGGATATTGTCGCGAAGCTGGAATCCGAGCTGCTTGCGCTCCCGGTGGATGTCGCGGTCGTTGCCGCGGCTGAAATAGATGCGCTCGAAACTGCAGGCGGCCATGCGGCGGGCCGGAAGGATCTGTTTGAGCGACAGCTCGCGGCGGCCGTTGATGATCAGGGCCTGGCCCGGCATCACTTCGTGGATCTGCTCGTATTCCGCCGCGAAGGTGGTCTGGAGCACCGGACGCTCGCTGGCGATGGCCACCAGCTCGTTGTCGGCATACCAGAAAGCGGGGCGGATGCCGTTGGGGTCGCGCATGGCGAAAAGCTCGCCGCTGCCGGTCAGGCCGCAGACCACGTAACCGCCGTCGAAATGGGGCATGGTGGTTTGCAGGACATTGGCGATCTCCACGTGCTGGTCGATATATTCGGTGATGTTCCTGCCTTCCAGTTTCTGCTTCTTGGCGTCCACGTAATTGCGCTCCACTTCGCGGTCGAGCCGGTGTCCCATGAGTTCCAGCAGGATATAGGCGTCGGCGCTGTTGCGCGGGTACTGCCCCTGGTCGGCGAGCATCCGGAACACTTCGTCCATGTTGGTCATGTTGAAGTTTCCGCAGATGCACAGGTTCTTGGCTTTCCAGTTGTTGCGGCGCAGGAAGGGATGGACGTACTTGATGCCGCTGCGGCCGGTGGTCGAGTAGCGGAGGTGTCCCATGTAGAGCTCCCCGATGAATGGCGGCTGCTCATCGGCCTGGGTGTCTTCGATCTGCCGGTGTACGGAGGAGAAGACATTGGTGATGGCATCCTTGCCGAGGGCTTTTTCGCGGAACATGTATTCCTGGCCGGGCTCGGTCACAATCTTGACGCTGGCGATGCCGGCGCCTTCCTGCCCGCGGTTGTGCTGCTTCTCCATCATGAGATAGAGCTTGTTCAGCGCATAGAGTTCCGTACCGTATTTTTCCTTGTAATACTGAAGCGGCTTGAGCAGCCGGATCATGGCGATGCCGCATTCGTGCTTGATCTGTTCCATCGGATGAGATTGCAAGGCGCAAAGATAATCAAAAGATGGAAAACCTGCGCAAGTTTATATTATCTTTGCGCCCCGAAAAATGACGAACGCAATGCAAGCAATCTGGACCATCCTGATGCTGGTCTGCTCCAACATCTTCATGACTTTCGCCTGGTACGGGCACCTCAAACTGCAGGAAATGAAAATCTCGACCGGCTGGCCGCTGATCGGAGTGATCCTGTTCTCCTGGGGCATCGCCTTCTTTGAATACTGCCTCACCGTGCCGGCCAACCGCATTGGTTTCAACGGCAACGGCGGACCTTTCAACCTGATGCAGCTGAAAGTCATTCAGGAAGTGATCTCCCTGACGGTCTTCTCGATCATCGTGATGTTCGTCTTCAAGGGCCAGCCGCTGCAGTGGAACCACCTGGCCGCCTTTGCCTGCCTGGTACTCGCCGTCTTTTTTGTCTTTCTCAAATAAGCGCTGCGACGGTCTCGTAGATCTGCTCCCCGCGGAGGCCGCGGTAGAGGATGGTGCCGTCCGGGGCAAAGAGGATGAGGTGGGGGATGGCGTTCACGCCGTAGAGCTCCAGCGGAATCCGCTGCGCGTCGAGAATCTGGCTCCAGGGCATGTCAAGCTGCGACAGAGCCCGTTCCGTATCTTCCCGCTTGTCGCTGACCGCGATGCTCACCACATCGAACTTGTCTCCGTGGAAGGCTTCCCAGGTCTTCTTGATATGGGGCATTTCGGCCTTGCAGGGGCCGCACCAGGAGGCCCAGTGGTCGAGCAGGATGTACTTGCCGCGGCCCACATAATCCGACAATCTCACATCGGAACCGTCCGGGTTGCCTCCCGTGATGGTGTAGTCCGTAAAAGGCTGGCCCGGAGCCGTGCGGTTCTGGATCCGGATGGCCTCATAGGCTGACTGGACCAGATAGAAGTCGCGGGCTTCGTTGGACACCTGCGCATGGAGGGCCAGGAAACGGGAGGTGTCCACGTGTGCGAGATCTTCCAGCGCCAGCGCTCCCACCAGATTATCGCGGTTGGCCAGCACGACCGAATCGGCCAGTGCCGCCTTTTCTTCCCGCTGGTCGCGGCGGTAGCCATAGAATTGGCGATGGAACGCCATGTAGCTGTCTTCCATCGGCGTGCCCGCCGCTGTCCGCTCATCGATATCCACCGTCACGGTGCCCGGCTCCAGGATCACGTGGACGCGCTGCTTGTCACGTCCGACGTAAGCATAGAAAGGTTTGTTCACCGTGCCCTCAAACGAGAAGCGGCCGTCCTGGACCGTCGTCACGGCCAGAGTGTCCTTGGCACCAGCGTCGATCAGCCAGACCTGCGTGCCGTCGTCTGTCGTAAAGATGCCGTCAATCCGATAATGCCGGTCCGTGCATGCAGTCATCAGCACCGGCAGCAAAAAGAATATAAAGAAACGTTTCATAGGATCAATCAAAAGCAGGCGCGCAGGATCTCGACGATGTTGCGGGAGCGCCCCATGGTATAGAAGTGGACGGCGGGGGCGCCGTGGGCGAGGAGGTCGCGGCACTGGGCGATACACCAGTCGGTGCCGATGCGGTAGACGGCTTCCTTGTCGTCGCCGGCCTGGCGGACGGCTTCCGTCAGCGCGACCGGGATGTCGATGGAGAAGCTTTCCGGCAGGAGCGCGACCTGCCGGGCGGTGGACAGCGGCTTGAGACCCGGGATGATGGGCACGGTGATGCCGGCGGCACGGCAGCGTTCCACGAAGCGGTAGAACACCGCGTTGTCAAAGAACATCTGCGTAATGACGACGTCGGCACCCGCATCGACCTTGCGTTTCAGGTTTTCGATATCTGTTTCGATGTTGGCTGCCTCGAAATGTTTTTCGGGATAAGCCCCTACGCCGATGCAGAAGCTGCCGCCGTTTTCGCGCTCGAAACTGCGGATGGCCGACACCAGTTCGTTGGCATGGGCGTAGCCGTCCGGGTCGGGCGTGAAGCGTTTTTCGCCGGTCAGGGAATCGCCGCGGAGGGCCATGACGTTTTCAATCCCCATGAACTTGAAATCCTGCAACAGGGCTTCCGTCTCGTAGGCGGGTGTTCCGCCACAGATCAGGTGCGGCACCACCTCCACGTCATAGCGGCTCTGGATGGCCGCGCAAACGGCTACGGCGCTGACACGGTTGCGGACGATGCGGCGCTGGTAGCTGCCGTCCGGCTGGGGATCGAAGCGGACTTCGTCGCGGTGCGTGGTCACGTTGATGTAGCGCGGTGCGAACTCCATCAGCGGAGCGATGCTTTCGAGCAGTTCTTCCTTGCCGATGCCGCTCTGCGGCGGTACGATTTCAAGGGAAGGGAACGGCTTGGCGCCGCTGCGGAGCATGTCGGAGATTTTCATAGCAGATGGGAAAGGAAGAGCCGTGCTTCCTCGGGACTGAACCCGCGGGCGGCGGCGTAATGGTCGTATTGGGTCTGGCTGATGTGCCGGATGTCGGGATAGCCGGCTTCCGGATGCGCGATGATCAGGCCGCAGATGGAGGCGGCGGGACGCATGGCGCAGGTATCGGTGAGGGTGATGCCGAGCGCTTCGGCATCGGGCAGCAGGCGCAGGATGTCGCGCTTCAGGCTGTGGTCGGGGCAGCTGGCATAACCGGCGGCGGGTTTGACCACTTTGACGCCGGGACGTCGGATCCGGGCGGTGAGCTGCGTGTCCAGCCATTTGGACGTGGCTTCGGCCAGCGTCACTTTCACGGCGCGGCGCAGCATCTGCTCGTATTCGTTGTGGCAGGCTTCACAGTTGCAGCCTTCGGGATGCCGGTCGGCGTCGTGCACGCTGAGGGCGAAGAGGCCCAGCGGGCCGTGTCCTTCAGCCGGAACGAAATCGGCCAGTGAGCGGCCGGCGCCTTCTTCCTGCCGGAGCATGGGGAGGGCGTGGCCGGCGTCCAGCCGGATGGCATTGCCTTCCCGAGTGGCTTCGAAGAAGCGCAGGGAGAGGCGGATAAGGAATTCGGGGTGTTGCTGTGCGCGGTCGAGCAGCGCATGGGCTTCGGCTACCAGTTCGGGCGCTTCGTCGCCCTTGAGGCCCCAGGTCATGCGGAACACGCGGTTGTCGAAGTGCGGAAGCACGGCGGACAACGGAACTTCGCAGGGATGCAGTTCGCTGAAATCATACTCTCCGGGCTGGAGATAGCTTTCAGGCGGGAAGCCGGGCTGTGGAATGCTTGCCGGCGCATCGGTCTGCCGCTGCCGCAGGTAGAGCGTACGCAGGTGCGCCTGCGCAGCATGCTGCTGCTGCTCAAAGGCGGCGCGGTCGGCCAGGCAGCGCTTGGCCAGGACGGCATTCGCCGAAGCGTCGGGTGAATAGAAGACGTGATCGTATAGCGGTGCGAGCTTGACGGCCGTATGCAGCGCGGAGGTGGTGGCGCCGCCGATGAAAAGCGGCGTGTCGAGGCCTCGGGCGTGCATTTCGCGGCAGAGTTCCTCCATCTGGAAGAGCGACGGCGTGATCAGGCCGCTGACGCCGATCATGGCGGCGTGGTGTTCTTCTGCGGCGGCGAGGATGGTCTCTTTTTCGACCATCACGCCCAGGTCGACGACTTCGAAACCGTTGCAGCGCAGCACAATGCCCGTGATGTTCTTGCCGATGTCGTGGACGTCGCCCTTGACCGTGGCGTGGATGACCACCGGCCGGGTGGACGCAGTTTCCGCATCCGCTTCCATATAGGGTTCCAGGATAGCCACGGCATCTTTCATGACCTTCGCCGACTTGACGACCTGCGGCAGGAACATCTTGCCGGCGCCGAATTGCTGGCCGACCTGTTCCATGCCGGCCATCAGGGGGCCCTCGATCACTTGGACGGCGGAACCGAGCGTTTCCAGGCAGCGCAGCACGTCGCCCTGCAGGTCGGCAGCTTTGCCGGCCACCAGGTCGGCGCTCAGCTGCTCTTCGGGCGAGAGGGAGGCCGCGGCTTCCTGCACGGCAACGCCCTGTTCTTTCAATGCCAGATAGCTGGCTGCCAGCGCGGTCAGGCGTTCCGTGGCTTCCGCGTCGCGGGCCAGGACCACGTCTTCTGCCGCCTGCCGCAGCACCGGCTCGATGCTGTCGTAGGGCTTGAGCTGCGCCGGATTGACGATGGCCATGTCGAGGCCTGCGCGGATGGCGTGGTAAAGAAAGACGGTATGCATGGCGGCGCGGACGGGCTCGTTGCCGCGGAAGGCGAACGAGAGGTTCGAGATGCCGCCGGAGGTGTAGGATTCGGGCAGGTTCTGCTTGATCCAGCGCACGGCTTCGATGAAATCGATGCCGTAGCGGTCGTGCTCGGCGATGCCGGTACCCACGGAGAGGACGTTGACGTCGAAGATGATTTCCTGCGGCGGGATGCCTGCAGCGGTCAGCAGCTTGTAGGCGCGTTCGCAGACGGCGATTTTGCGGTCGTAGGTCGTGGCCTGTCCTTCTTCGTCGAAGGCCATGACAACCATTGCCGCGCCGAGGGCGCGGATTTCCTTCGCCTTGGCGAGAAAGGTCTCTTCCCCTTCCTTGAGGCTGATGGAATTGACGATGCATTTGCCCTGGGCGTTCCGCAGTCCGGCCAGGATGCAGTTCCAGTCGGAAGAGTCGATCATCAGGGCGGCGCGGGCCACGGCCGGGTCGTTCTGGATCTGGCGGACGAAGCGTTCCATGGCGGCGGGACCGTCAAGCATGGCGTCGTCCATGTTGATGTCGATGATGGAGGCACCGCCGGTGATTTGGTCGGCAGCTACCTGCAGAGCGGTATCGTAGTCACCGGCGGCGATGAGCCGGGCGAATTTGCGCGATCCTGCCACGTTGGTGCGTTCACCGATCAGCGTGAAATTATTGTGTGCGACGTCGAGCGTGACGGTTTCCAGCCCGCTGACGCGGAGCAGCTGGTCCGATTCGCGGAAAGGCCTGGGAGCAAGACCTTCGACGACGGCCTTTTCTGCCGCGATATGCTCGGGCGACGTGCCGCAGCAGCCGCCCACGATGTTGACCAGCCCCGTTTCGGCCATCTTCCGGATGGAGGCGGCCATCTTTTCGGGAGTCTCGTCGTACAGGCCCATCTCGTTGGGAAGGCCGGCGTTCGGATAGCAGATCACGGGGACATCGCAGAAAGCGGACACCTGCTCGATGAGCGGCAGCAACTGTTCTGCACCGAGCGAGCAGTTGAGGCCGAAGGCCGTCAGCGGATAGTGCCGGACGGCGGTGTAGAAAGCCTCGAGGGTCTGGCCGGTGAGGGTACGGCCGGCACGGTCGCCGGGCGAGACCGACACGATGACGGGAAAACCCCAGGCCACGCGGGAAACGGCGTAGAGGGCGGCCTTGGCGTTGAGGGCGTCGAAGCAGGTCTCGATAAGCAGCAGGTCGACGCCGCCGATGATGAGGGCCCGGACCTGTTCTTCGTAGATGGCGGCCAGGTCCTCGAAGGAGAGCGGCCGTCCGTCGCCGTCGGCCAGGTCGGTGGCCAGGGTCAGCGATTTGGACGTGGGGCCGATGCTGCCGGCGACCCATACGGGCCGTCCGGCCCGTTCGGCTTCGGTGCGGGCGATGCGGGCGCCGGCCGTTGCCAGTTCAGGAACCTGGTCTTCCAGTCCGTATTCTTTCTGGGAGAGGCGGTTGCTGCTGAAGGTGTTGGTCTCGATGATATCGGCGCCGGCCTCGATATAGGCGCGGTGCACGGCGGCGATGATGTCCGGCCGGGTGAGGTTGAGCTGGTCGAAGTTGCCGCTCAGGCCCCGGCGCTGGAGCTGGGTGCCCATGGCGCCGTCGAGCAGCAGGATCCGCTCCTCCATAGCCTCCCGGATATCATCGTTCAGATTCATGCTGCAAAAGTACTATATTTTATCCAAAGCTTGCTGCAGATCTTCGAGCAGGTCGTCGATGTGCTCGGTGCCGATGGACAGGCGGATGGTGCTGGGGAAGATGCCCTGCTCCTGCTTTTCGGTTTCGGTGAGCTGCGAATGCGTGGTCGTCGCGGGATGGATCACCAGCGACTTGACGTCCGCTACGTTGGCCAGCAGCGAGAAGATCTGCAGGCTGTTGAGGAAGCGGAACGCCTCTTCCTTGCCGCCTTTAACCTCGAAGGTGAAGATCGAGCCCGCGCCGTTCGGGAAGTATCGCTGGTAGGTGGCATGGTCCGGGTGGCTGGGCAACGACGGATGGTTGACTTTCGACACTTTGGGATGATGCGACAGGAAATCCACGATTTTCAGTGCATTGGAAACCTGGCGCTCGACGCGCAGTGAAAGCGTCTCAAGTCCTTGCAGCAGGATGAAGGCCGTGATCGGGCTGATGCTGGCGCCGGTGTCGCGCAGCAACACGCAGCGGGCGCGGGTGACGAAGGCGGCGGGGCCGGCCAGGTCGGCGAAGACCACGCCGTAGTAGCCGCTCTCCGGCTCCGTGAACTGCGGGAACTTGCCCGAAGCGCGCCAGTCGAACCGGCCGCCGTCCACGATGACGCCGCCCAGGGCGGTACCGTGGCCGCAGATGAACTTCGTGGCGGAATGGACGACGATGTCCGCTCCGTGTTCGATGGGCCGGATCAGGTAGGGGGTCCCGAAGGTGTTGTCAACCACCAGGGGGATCTGGTGCCGGTGGGCGATGGCCGCCACGGCATCGATGTCGATGAGGTTGCTGTTCGGATTGCCCAGTGTCTCGATATAGAGGGCCTTGGTGTTCGGCCGGATGGCTTTCTCGAAATTATTCAGGTCGGCAGGATCCACGAAGGTCGTCGTGATGCCATAGGGTACGAGCGTGTGCTGCAGCAGGTCGAAGGTGCCGCCGTAGATGGTTTGTGCAGCTACGATGTGGTCGCCCGCTCCGGCCAGGTTCAGGATGGAGTAGGAGACCGCTGCAGCACCGGTGGCTACCGCCAGTGCGCCGACGCCGCCTTCCAGCGCGGCGATGCGCTGTTCGAAGACCGTCTGCGTCGGGTTGGTGATGCGGCTGTAGATGTTCCCTTCCTTGCTCAGGTCGAAACGTGCTGCGGCGTCTTCCGCATTCGGAAACAGGTAGGCGGTTGTCAGATAGACGGGGACGGCGCGGGCGTCGGTCACGGGGTCGGCCTGCTCCTGCCCGACGTGCAGTTGCAAGGTCTCAAAGTGGAGTTTGCTGGAGTCCATTTTCGTAATGATTTTGGTTGCAAAATTAGGGTATATGGATTTTTCGGACAAGATTCTTTGAAAAATAAGAATATTCAACCATTGAATGGATATTTTGTAGAACAGCCGAATGGTTTTTGGCGAAAAGGGGTGTGCCGACAGAAAAAACGGCTGTGTCTTTTGCCGCATGTTCAATTGTTTTTGTCCCGTGTTCAAATCCGTAAGCCGTGTTTGTATTCTTGATTTTTATCAGTAAGTTTGTAGAGTGGAAAAAGACAAATCCAACATTTATTCGATATGAAAAAAATCTTTTTGATTATGACTGCTGTGCTTTGCACGCTTTCCCTGTCCGCCCAGCCGAAGCTGCGCGCCGACAACATCGATGAAATCCTCAAGGCGATGACGCTGGAGGAAAAGGCCGCGCTGCTCGTCGGTGGCGGCTGGGGCTCGATGACCGCCGGTTCGATGACGGCTTCGAGCGAGACGCTCGTTTCCGGTGCTGCCGGCACGACCCGTCCCGTCGAGCGCCTCGGCGTTCCCGTGACCGTTCTGGCCGACGGCCCTGCCGGCCTTCGCATCAACCCGACCCGTCCTGGTACCGACAAGACTTTCTACTGCACCGGTTTCCCGGTCGGTACGGTCCTGGCATCGACCTGGAACACCGCCCTTGTGGAGGAACTGACCACCGCCATGGGCAACGAGGTGAAGGAATACGGTGTCGACGTGCTCCTGGCTCCGGGCCAGAACCTGCACCGCAACCCGCTCTGCGGCCGTAACTTCGAGTATTTCTCCGAAGATCCGCTGCTTTCCGGCAAGATGTCCGCTGCCTATGTCCGTGGCATCCAGAGCAATGGCGTGGGCGTGAGCATCAAGCACTTCGCTGCCAACAGCCAGGAGGTGAACCGTCAGCAGAACGATTCGCGCATCAACGTGCGCGCCTTGCGCGAGCTTTATCTCAAAGGCTTCGAGATCGCTGTCAAGGAATCCGATCCCTGGACCGTCATGTCTTCGTACAACCGTCTCAACGGCACCTTCACCCAGCAGAGCCGCGACCTGCTGACCACCATCCTTCGTGACGAGTGGGGCTTCAACGGCATTGTGATGACCGACTGGGGCAACAAGGAAGGCACCGTGGCCGCCGTCAACGCCGGCAACGACCTGATGGAACCCGGCATGGACAACGAGATCGAGCGCATCATCGCCGGTGTCAAGGACGGCCGCATCTCGCAGGAGCAGCTCGACGCCAACGTCCGCCGCATGCTCGAATACATCGTCCGCACCCCGCGTTTCAAGAATTACAAGTATTCCAACAAGCCCAATCTGAAAGCCCATGCAGACCTGGTACACAAGGCTACTGCCGAAGGCCTCGTGCTCCTCGAGAACAATGGCGCCCTGCCGTTCAAGGATGTAAAGAAGGTGGCCCTTTACGGCACCGGTTCCTATGACTTCATCGCCGGTGGCACTGGTTCCGGCAACGTGAACAAGGCCTATGTCCGCAATGTGGCCGAGGGTTTCAAGGCCAACGGCATCGAAGTGGATGCTGACATCCAGACCTGGTATGAGCAGTACATCACCTTCACCAAGACGCAGTTGCGCAACAATGCAGCCGGCAACGGCCTCGGCATCCTGCTTGGTGACCCGGTGGTTCCCGAAATGGAGATTTCCCGCTCTTTCATTGAGAAGAAACTCCCCATGACCGACGTGGCCGTGCTGACCATCTCCCGCAATGCCGGTGAGGGCGACGACCGCAAGGCCGCCGACGGCGACTGGACCCTGACGGGCCAGGAGCGCGAACTGATGCAGACGCTCGCTGATGTGTATCACGCAGCCGGCAAGCAGTTCGTCGTGGTGCTCAACATCGGCGGTGTCATCGAGACGGCTTCCTGGAAGCACATTCCCGACGCCGTGCTGCTGGCCTGGACTCCTGGTCAGGAAGGTGGTCTGGCTGTGGCTGACGTGCTCTGCGGTGCTTCCAATCCTTCGGGCAAGCTCCCGATGACCTTCCCGGTAAGTTACTTCGACATTCCTTCGTCGTTCAATTTCCCGCACAATTACAAAGGCGGCAACAGCATCGACCTGATGGCTCTGCTGGGTGGCGGCAATCAGCGCCGTCGTCTGGTGAAGGACGTCGACTACACCGAGTATACCGAGGGTATCTGGGTGGGCTACCGCTATTTCACGACCGCTGGCAAGAAGGTGTCCTATCCGTTCGGCTACGGCCTGAGCTACACGACCTTCGCCTACAGCAAGCCGGTCGTGAAAGTTGAGAAGGACGGCACGGTCAAGGCGACCGTTACCGTGACGAACACCGGTTCCGTGGCCGGCAAGGAGATCGTCGAACTCTACGTGACCGCTCCTGACGGCGGCCTCGTGAAACCGGTCTACGAGCTCAAGGGCTTCGCCAAGACGAAAGAGCTGAAACCCGGCAAGTCCGAAACGCTGACCATCACCATCGATCCGTACACGCTCGCTTCCTTCAACGAGAACACTTCTGCCTGGGAGACCGCAGCCGGCAACTACACCGTCCACTTCGGCGCCTCCGCTGCCGACATCCGCTGCACGGCTCCCTTCAAGCTCGCCAAACCGCAGAGCTGGCCCGTCAACCGCGTCCTTCTCCCCGCCGAACCCGTCAAGGAGATTGCTGTGAAATAATCCTATGTCATGCCCGGCTCCGACCGGGCATCTCATTATCACCGTCTGGCCAAGAAATCCTCGTCATTTCTTGGCCAGACGTGTTGCTGGGGTAGGTCCGGCCATATTATGGGGTAGGTCTCTCTCTGTTTTGGGGTAGGTCGAACGGAATGGCCGGGACCTATCCCGCAAATTGACCTTGCAGAGCATAGAGTGATGTAGGTGCCAGCCCTTTTGTTGGACCTACCCCAAAGAACACCGACACCTATCCCGCCAACAATTTGGCTGATTCGAATTTAGTAGCGCATCCGGGCATCTGTCTCCGTCTGGGGAGGGACATTCCCTCGCTCATGCGGAGAAAAAGGGGCTCACCCGGATTTGTGTTGACTGGGGCTCTGCCCCAAACCCTGCCGCTCCGGCCTGCTATCACACAGGCTCCTACAACGGCCTCCGCTAGCGGCTGATGCCGCTTTTCCAGACGCCGTCATGCAAGCACCGCTCCCTGCAAAGGCCCTCGCACATTCCCTTTTTCTCCAAATCGCTCAGAAATGTCCCTCCCCAGACTCCGACCTTGCCTTTTATCATTGACTCCTTCCTGTCACGCTTCAAAGCGTTGCACTTCAGAGTAGAATCCAGCCCTCCACATGCAACCCAATAATAGCCTTCTTTCCCGCAGGCGACTCCAGGAAGGCCAGGCTCTCTCTGGAATCCTGGAACCCGTTTTCCGTGAGTGCGGCTGCGCAGCGGGTGCGCGTCAGTAAGGCGAAGCGGGCCTCTTCGTCCGCATCTCCATCGGAATAATCCGTCCGGATCTTGTGGCCCTGCAGATGCTTCTCGGCAGCGCGGTAGAGGCAGTCGGCAAGGCGGTCGCCGGCGGTATGGCCAGGGGAGGTGTAGCAGCTCCAGCCGGTGGCGGTGTGCCACTGGCCATCGGAGCCGGCCGCATCGACATGGACGGAAACGAGGACCACATGGTCTTTGCCCAGGCGGCGGCACCAGGCATTGAAACGGCGGACACGTTCGGAGAGAGGGATGTCTTCAAACTCGGGTACCAGAACCTCGGCATCGTGGCCGAGCGCCTATAGCCGGGCAAGCACATTTATGACACCATTGGCTTCATTATGGGTCTGCGTCGACACGCGACTACGGGCAAACGTGTCGGAGTATGGGGCAACACGCGGGTCTTGACACGTTTTGCCGCCTTCATGTGCCCACGATTCAGCATTGTAGCCGCTGCAGGAATCTTTCTGCGTGATTTGGAGAAAAAGGGAGTGTGCCCCTTTTTCGACGCATGAGCGCAGAAAGATTCCTGCAGCGGCGGAGATGCTATTTCTAGCCGACGTACTCTGACGGCGGGACGCCGAATTGTTTCTTGAAGGAGGTGGAGAAGTGGGAGAGGGTGTTGAAGCCGGTCATGTAGGCGATTTCCGACATGTTGTACTTGCCCTCTTTCAGGAGGTCGGCGGCGCGGTTGAGCTTGTAGCGCTTGAAGAAGACCGAGGGGTTTTCGCCCGTGAGGCCCTTGACTTTGTAGTAGAACTTCGTGCGGGAGATCTTCATCATTTCCGTGATGCGCGTGATGTCGAGTTCCGTGTTGTCCAGCTCTTTCTCCATCAGGTCGTAGAGCTGCTTCATGAAGGCGGCGTCGCGCGGGGAGAGGGCTTCCGGCTCGATTTCGTCGGTCGAGGTGGCGGAACCCAGCTGGGAGCGCATCTTGTCGCGGTTGCTGAGCAGCGACTTGACCAGGGCGAGCAGATAGGCGGGCTGGAAGGGTTTGGTGACGTAGGCGTCGGCGCCTTTGGCCAGACCCTGGACCTGGTTTTCGACCGCTACTTTGGCCGTGACCAGGATGACGGGGATGTGGCTCAGCTGCAGGTCGTTCTTGATGGCCTCGCAGAGTTCGTAACCGCTCTTGCCCGGCATCACGACGTCGCTGATGACCAGGTCGGGCGTTTCCGAGGCCATGCCGGCCAGGGCAGAATCCGCATCGAAATAGATGTTGACGCGATAGGTGGGCTGAAGCAGGACTTTCACGTAGTTGGCCACGTCGACGTCGTCGTCAACGACGGCGATGAGGCGCTGGCCGCTTTCCGGTTCGGCCGTCGCTGTCTCCTGGACAACGGGGATGGTGACGATCTCCGGTTGTCGCTCCGTGCGCTCGTCTTCCGTGTAGGACGATCCGCTCACCGGCAGGATGAAGCGGAAGACGGAGCCTCCTTCCGGCCGGTTCCAGGCCTTGAGATAGCCGTGGTGCAGGGTTGTCAGCGCCCGGGCATAATACAGTCCGATGCCGGAACCCTGCGCTTTGCCTTGCTCGCTGGAACGGTAGAACCGCTCGAAAATCTTTTCGAGATCTTCTTCGGCGATGCCGCTGCCCGTGTCGGAAACGGCGATACAGGCATACTGGTGGTCCGTATCTTTTTCCGTCAGGGGAAAGAGATCCGTCAGATCTTCACGCGGAAGCACGTCGAAGGTCAGAGTCACCTTTCCGCCGGTAGACGTGTACTTCATGGCGTTGGACAGCAGGTTCATCGTGATTTTCTGCACTTTGTCGACGTCGGCCCACATCACGAGCGGCTCCTCCAGACCCTGTGCGCTCAGCTCGATATTCTTTGAATGGGCGTTGAAGCGGAACAGCTCTACGGTGTTCTGCAGCGGCGTCACAATGTCGGTCTTGGCCACTTTCAGCTGCAGCTTGTTGTTGCCGATGCGGTTGAAATCGAGCAACTGGCCTACAAGCGAGAGCATCCAGTTGGCATTACGCTGGATGATGCCCACCAGCTTGCGGTCGCGGCCCTTGATGCTTTCAGACTCGGCCAGTTCGGCGACGGGTCCGGCAATCATGGTCAGCGGCGTGCGGAATTCGTGGGCCACGTTGGAGAAGTAGTTCATCTGGATCTTGTTGAGACGCTTCTCCTGCTCTTTTTCCTGGCGGGCCTTCTCGCTT
>JAEEGJ010006356.1_pt1 | contig 35547 bp, 43 predicted proteins | sample 8958761 | NCBI WGS metagenome assembly JAEEGJ01 (sample SAMN16246546, study PRJNA631951) | gut metagenome | biome: gut microbiome; feature: rumen; material: RS-attached | host: Bos | place: Iran: Karaj | collected 2018-10
AGCAAACGAACCTCCCCGAACAGACCCTCGCCGAGATTCCTGCGGACACCAAGCCCAACGAGCTAAACATCAAGGGAGCCGAATGGCCCCGCGTCGGCAGCGACGGACGCACCTACTTCAAGGTTTACGCCCCCGATGCCGAAAGGGTTGAGATCAGCTACCGCGGAGCGATGACCAGAGGCGACGACGGCTGGTGGACATACGTCTCAGAGCAGCCCGAAGTCGAGGGCTTCCACTACTACACCCTCAGCATCGACGGCGTCACTACGGCCGACAAGAACACCAGGCCTTTCTTCGGCACAGGCATCTGGGCCAGCGGCATCGAAATCCCCGCTCCCGACCGCGACTTCTATGCGAAGAAAGATGTTCCCCACGGACTTGTGAGCGAGAGCGTATACTACAGCACCGTTCGCAACGAGTGGCGCCGCTGCTTCGTATACACCCCTGCAGAATACGCCAAAGGCAACAAGAAATATCCTGTGCTCTACCTGCAGCACGGTATGGCTGAGGACGAGACAGGATGGCAGAACCAGGGAAGGATGAATTTCATAATGGACAACCTGATTGCGGAAGGCAAGGCAGTCCCGATGATCGTGGTGATGGACAGCGGCAACATCGAAGTGGCTTTCAACGCCCGCAGCGGCCAGAGCCGCGACGAGTACGGAGCTGACTTCACCGACGTGCTTCTCAAAGACATCATCCCCCACATCGAGAAAAGCTTCCGTGTGAAGGCTGACCGCGAGCACCGCGCTATGGCCGGCCTTTCTTGGGGCGGTATGCAGACCTACTGGACCGTCCTCCCCCACCTCGACGTGTTCTCTTATATGGGAGGTTTCAGCGGAGCCGGCAGCCTCGACATAAGCAAGATCAACCCTGCTGAATTCAACAAGAAGATGCACGTGCTCTTTATGGGTATCGGCGAGGCCGAGGGTCCCGCAAGGGTGCAGGCCACAGCCGACCAGCTCAAGGCTGCCGGAGTCAACAATGTGGTGACATACGTTTCTCCCCGTACCGCTCACGAATTCCTGACCTGGCGCCGCTGCCTGAGGGAGTTCGTCCCGCTGCTCTTCAAGAAATAGCAGCAGTCGGACTGCAACAAAAAAGCCGGCCCCACGGGGTCGGCTTTTTTCGTATTTGGTAATTGAGCTTATTCAGCTGCGGGAGCTTCTGCTGCAGGCTCTTCAGCCTTCGGAGCTTCTGCTGCCGGAGCCTCAGCTGCCTTGGGAGCAGCCTTCTTACCAGCACGGCGGGTAGAAGTTTTCTTGGTCTCCTTCTTAACAGTTGAAGCAAGAGCTGCCTCGTTGAAGTCTACCAGCTCGATGAGTGCCATATCGGCACCGTCACCCTGACGGAAACCGGTCTTGAGGATACGGGTATATCCACCGGGACGGTCAGCGATCTTGGGAGCTACGACCCTGAAGAGTTCGGTAACGGCTTCTTTCTGTTTCAGATAACTGAAAACCATACGACGTGAGTGGGTTGAATCGTCCTTTGATTTTGTAATCAGAGGTTCAACGTAGGTTCTCAAAGCTTTAGCCTTGGCGACTGTGGTCTCGATCCTCTTGTTGAGAATCAGAGAGCAGGCCATATTGGACAGCATAGCTTTGCGATGTCCGCTCTGACGACCCAGGTGGTTGATTGCCTTATTGTGTCTCATAGTCTATTGTTCCTTTTTTTCGATGTTATACTTAGAGATATCCATTCCGAAGTTCAATTTGAGCCTGTCGACAAGCAGGTCGATCTCGTTGAGGGACTTCTTGCCGAAGTTGCGGAATTTCATCAGCTCAGCGCGCTGGTGTGACACCAGGTCAGCGAAAGTTTCGATGTTCGCAGCCTTCAGGCAGTTGAGGGCGCGGACTGAAAGTTCCATATCTGACAGTTTGGTGAGAAGCAGATGACGCATGCGGAGTGACTCCTCGTCAAGCTCTTTGTTCTCGACTTCCACGGGAGCTTCCAGGGTGATCTTGCTGTCTGAGAACAGCATGAAGTGCTGGATAAGGATAGTTGCAGCTTCCTTGAGAGCTTCCTTCGGATGGATTGAACCGTCGGTAGTTATTTCGATAATAAGTTTTTCGTAGTCGGTTTTCTGCTCTACGCGCCAGTCTTCCCTTGCGAAGTTGACGTTCTTGATCGGAGTGTAGATGGAATCGATGGCGATTGTGCCTACCGGTGCATTCTCATCTTTATTCTCGTCTGCCGGAACGTAACCCCTGCCTTTACCCACTGTGAAGTCCATAACGATCTTTACGCTCGGTTCCATCGTGCAGATGTGCAGGTCAGGATTCAGGACTGTGAATGAAGACAGACTCTTCGAAAGATCGGCAGCAGTAAATTCTTGCTTGCCACTAACAGTAACCGTTGCACTTTCGCTCTCTTCCTCCTCAATCATTCTTTTAAGACGAACTTGCTTCAGATTAAGGATGATGTCTACCACACTCTCGATGACGCCGGGAATAGTGTCGAACTCGTGAGCGACACCTTCGATGCGGATCGAAGTGATGGCAAAACCTTCCAGAGAGGAGAGCAGAATGCGGCGAAGTGCGTTACCGATGGTAGTTGCGTATCCCGGCTCAAGAGGGCGGAACTCGAAACGGCCAAAGGTATCGGTAGCATCGAGCATTATGACCTTATCAGGTTTTTGGAATGCTAAAATTGCCATATTGTTTTGTTAAATATTAGTGTTCTTTGCTTCAAGCAAGAATATTATTACTTAGAGTACAACTCGACGATGAGCTGTTCGTTGATGGTCTCAGGGATCTCGGTGCGCTCGGGATAGTTGAGATATTTGCCTGAGCATTTCTCGTTATCCCACTCGATCCAAGAATATTTGTTGTTTCCACGAGAGAGGCTGTCCTGAACTACTTCGAGGCTCTTTGAGCGCTCGCGGACTGCGATGATGTCACCAGGGCGTGCGATGGCTGAAGGCACATTGCAGATTTCGCCGTTGCGGGTGATGTGGCAGTGGCTGACGAGCTGACGTGCAGCAGGGCGGCTGGGAGCGATACCCATACGGTAAACGAGGTTGTCTACGCGTGATTCGAGAAGGATGATCAGGTTTTCACCGGTACGACCCTTCATTCTGGCTGCCTTGTCGTACATCTTGCGGAACTGACGCTCGAGAACACCGTAAGTATATTTCACTTTCTGTTTCTCAGCGAGCTGGGTGCCGTACTCAGAAGTTTTCTTGCGCTTCTTGGCCATTCCGTGCTGTCCCGGAGGATAATTCCTCTTTTCGAGATATTTGTCAGGTCCGTAAATCGGTTCGCCGAATTTGCGGGCTATTTTGCTTTTGGGTCCTGTATATCTTGCCATAATAATTTCCTTTTTTCAATTAAACGTTAAGGATTATACTCTGCGGCGGCCTTTAGGACGGCATCCGTTGTGAGGCAGAGGGGTTACGTCGATGATTTCGGTAACCTCGATGCCTGCTCCGTGCAGAGTGCGGATTGCAGATTCACGACCTGCACCCGGGCCCTTCACATAAGCTTTGATTCTGCGCAAACCGAGATCATAAGCCACTTTGGCTGCATCCTGAGCGGCAACCTGAGCTGCATAGGGAGTGTTCTTCTTAGAACCCCTGAAGCCCATCTTACCTGCTGAAGACCAGCTGATGGTCTGACCTGTGCTGTTTGTAAGAGTAACGATGACATTGTTGAAAGTCGATGAAATATGAGCCTCGCCATAGGCATCAACTTTGACAACCCTCTTCTTGTTTGTTGTGGTTTTCTTTGCCATGATTCAAGTCTCCTATTTAGTTGCTTTCTTCTTGTTGGCCACAGTTTTCTTACGGCCTTTACGTGTACGTGCGTTGTTTTTGGTGCTCTGTCCGCGGACAGGGAGGCCAACACGGTGACGGATACCGCGATAACATCCGATATCCATCAGTCGTTTGATGTTCATTTGTACTGAAGAACGAAGTTCACCTTCGATCTTATACTCACCTGCAATCTTTCCACGGATTGCAGCGATCTGGTCGTCATTCCAATCTTTAACCTTGATGTTCTCATCAATGTTAAGCTCTTCCAAAATCTTCTTTGAAGAGCTACGACCGATTCCGTAGATATAGGTCAAACCTATAACTCCGCGCTTGTTGTTCGGTAAATCTACTCCGGCTATACGTGCCATACTAATTCTTTTATTTTTATATTGTTTTTTTACAAATCAATAAAATTATCCTTGGCGCATTTTGAACTTCGGATTCTTTTTGCAAATAACATACAAGCGGCCTTTGCGCTTAACTATTTTACAATCCGCACTACGCTTCTTGATGGATGTCTTTACTTTCATTTCTGTATATTTTTATTATTTGTATCTGAAGGAAATCCTACCTTTTGTCAAATCGTACGGTGACATTTCAACTTTAACCTTATCACCAGGGAGAATGCGGATGTAGTGCATACGCATCTTGCCTGAAATGTGAGCTATAATCACGTGGCCGTTGTCAAGCTCGACGCGGAACATCGCGTTGGACAGGGCCTCGATGATGGTGCCTTCTTTCTCTATTGATGACTGTTTGGGCATATATTAAAATTTATGGTTCCGTACGGTTATTTGTCGTTTTCTATAAATGCGAATGTTGACAAGACATCCGGAGCGCCTTTCTTCACGGCCACAGTCAGCTCGAAGTGAGCCGATTTCTTATGGTCGGCGGTGTAGACTGCCCAGCCGTTGTCGTCAAGGTAAACATCCTTTACCCCCTGATTGATCATAGGCTCGATGCAGATCACCATATTCTCCGACAGCTTCACTCCGTGTCCGCGGCGTCCGTAGTTCGGCACCTCGGGACTTTCGTGGAGATGATGTCCGATTCCGTGACCCACAAGCTCCCTTACTACAGAGTATCCGAGAGCTTCGGTATAAGACTGGATAGCGTATCCGATGTCACCTACGCGGCCACCGGCAACTGCATGCTCGATTCCTTTGTAGAGCGAAGCCTTGGTGGCATCAAGCAATGCCTGGTCCTCGGCGCTGATCTGCCCTACTCCGAACGTGTATGCAGAGTCCCCGTTCAACCCTTTGTATGTCGTGCCACAGTCCACAGAGATTATGTCTCCTTCCTGAAGCCTGTAATCTGAGGGGAAACCGTGAACCACGGTCTCATTGACCGACAGACAAAGAGTGTAAGGGAATCCGCCATAACCCAAGAAGCCCGGTTCGGCACCGTGATCGCGGATGAATTCTTCCGCAATCTTGTCGAGTTCGAGCGTAGTCACGCCGGGGGCGATGTGCCGTCCCACCTCAGCGAGAGTCTTCGATACAATGATCGCATTCTCCCTGAGCAGCTCGATTTCTTCTTCGGTTTTGATCTTTATCATTATTCGTATCTATTACTAACAGTAATTACATTCCTGAACGACCCTGAAGACGTCCTGTCTTCATAAGACCGTCGTAGTGGCGCATAAGCAGGTGGCTCTCGATGTGCTGGAGAGTATCCAGGATCACACCCACGAGGATCAGCAGTGAAGTACCGCCGTAGAAGGATGCGAACTGGTTGTTGACTCCGAGCAGCTGTGCAAACGCAGGCAGGATGGCTACGATTGCCAGGAAGATTGAGCCGGGAAGCGTAATGCGTGACATAATGGTATCGATATAATTGGCAGTCTGCTTGCCGGGCTTGTAGCCGGGGATGAAACCGCCGTTCTTCTTCATTTCCTCAGCCATATTGGTGGGGTTGATGGTGATGGCTGTGTAGAAGTAAGTGAACAGCACTACCATCAGGAAGAAGATGAAATTATACCAGAAACCGATAGGATTGTTCAATACAGCTGCAAGACCTTTGGTCACGTCGAAGCGTGTGAACAGGAGCGGAATCAGCATCATTGCCTGGGCGAAGATGATAGGCATAACGCCTGCTGCATTGATCTTCAGAGGAATGTACTGACGGACGCCACCGTACTGCTTGTTGCCGACGATGCGTTTTGCATACTGTACAGGAACCTTGCGGACTGCCTGGACAAGGGCGATGGTTGCGATGAAGACGAAGAAGAGCACGATGATCTCGATGATGAACACGAGCACACCACCGTTGGTCTGAGTGAACTTCTCGCTGATTTCAATCCAGAGGGCCCTCGGCAGACGGGCGATGATACCGATCATGATGATCAGGGATATACCGTTGCCCAGACCGCGGTCGGTGATTCTTTCACCGAGCCACATCACGAACATCGTACCGCCGATGAGGATCAGGGTTGCGAACAAGCCGTACCAGCCGCCCTGCATTGTTGAGACGAAAGCCTCGGCAGGAAGCTGTGCGTGCAGGTTGGCGATATAAGCCGGACCCTGGATGGCGAGGATGAGGATGGTAAGGTACCTTGTGTATTGATTCATCTTTCTGCGGCCGCTCTCGCCTTCTCTCTGGAGACGCTGGAAGAACGGAAGCATCACACCCAACAGCTGGATAACGATGGATGCGGAGATATAAGGCATAACGCCCAATGCAAAGATTGAAGCATTACCGAATGCACCTCCTGAGAACATGTTCAGCAAACCGAGCAGTCCTTCTGAGGCCTGGTTCTGCAGATTCGCAATCTGTGAAGCGTCTATACCGGGTATCACGACAAAGCAACCCAAACGGTAGACTGCCAGCAATGCCAGTGTATAGAGAATCCTCTTGCGAAGCTCTTCAATCTTCCATATGTTCTTTAATGTCTGAAAGAATCTTTTCATGATGCTCAGATGATTGTTGCTTTACCCTCGCAGGCCTCGATCTTTGCGATCGCGCTCTTTGAGAATGCATTGGCTGTAACTTCCAGTTTAGCGGTAAGGTCACCGTTGCCAAGGATCTTGACGAGATCGTTCTGGCGTGCAAGGCCGGCCTCAACCATTGCGTCGATACCGATCACATTGGTATTCAGTTTCTCGCTGAGTGCCTGGAGAGAGGCTACGTTAACGCCCCTGTACTCAACTCTAGTGTGGTTCTTGAAACCGAACTTAGGGCTGGTACGCTGGAGAGGCATCTGACCTCCCTGGAAACCGATCTTACGGTTGTAACCGCTGCGGGCCTGTGCTCCTTTGTTACCGCGGGTTGAAGTACCACCACGACCTGAGCCTTCACCACGTCCGATGCGTTTTACTTTCTTTGTTGAACCTTTTGCAGGTTTAAGACTATTGAGTTTCATTGATTATTCCTCCTATTCTGCGACTTCCTCGACCTTAACCAGGTGGCGGACCTTCTCGATCATACCTTTGGTCACCGGAGTAAGTTCAACCTCGACTGTCTGATTGATGCGGTGGATGCCGAGTGAAAGCAGGTTGGCCTGCTGACGTTCGGTCGCGCTGTTCTTGCTTATTACTTGAGTAACTCTAACTTTTGCCATAGTATGACCTCCTAGCCTTTAAATACTCTTTCCATGGGTATGCCGCGAAGGCCGGCTACCGTATAGGCGTCTCTCATTTCGCAGAGAGCTGAAACGGTGGCTTTTACCAGGTTGTGAGGGTTAGACGAACCTTTTGATTTGGCGAGAATGTCGTGAATTCCTACAGACTCGAATACGGCACGCATTGCACCACCGGCCTTGATACCGGTACCGGGAGCTGCGGGAGCCATGAAAACGCGTGCTCCACCGAATTTAGCTTCCTGTGCGTGAGGAATTGTACCGTGGTTGATCGGAATCTTCACGAGGTTTTTCTTTGCATCCTCGATGCCCTTTGAAATGGCGGTGGTAACTTCGTTAGCCTTTCCAAGACCGTAACCGACAACACCATTCTCATCGCCTACTACGACGATTGCCGCGAAAGAGAAGTGACGGCCACCTTTGGTGACTTTGGTTACCCTCTGAACGGCTACCAGACGATCTTTAAGTTCAAGATCAGCTGTTTTAACTTTCTTAACGTTGATATCTGCCATTTTACTTCTTAGAATTTAAGGCCACCCTCGCGGGCACCGTCTGCCAAACTTTTAACTCTTCCATGATAAAGGTAACCTCCACGGTCGAATGACACGGTGGTGATGCCTTTCTCCATAGCGCGTTTTGCTATTTCGTTTCCTACGATCTTCGCAGCCTCGATGCCGGGTTTGCCCTTGCAAGAGTCAACGAGAGCCTTGTCAGCTGAAGATGCCGAGCAGAGTGTTACGTGCTTAACATCGTCGATGACCTGGACGTAGATCTGTTTATTGCTTCTGAAAACGACCATTCTCGGACGCTCGGCAGTACCGTTGACAACCTTGCGGATGCGATAATGGATTCTTTGTCTTCTCTCTTTTTTATTCATTGTTGCCATTTTTCAATCCTCCCATTATTTAGCAGCGGCGCTCTTGCCGGCCTTGCGACGGAGTTCCTCACCAACGAACTTGATACCCTTGCCCTTGTAAGGCTCCGGTTTGCGGAGTGAACGAACTTTGGCAGCTACTTGTCCGAGCAATTGTTTGTCACAACTCTTAAGTACCAATACAGGATTCTGTCCTTTCTTGACAGGTTCAGCTTCAGCCTTTACTTCATTGGGAAGCATGAACTGAATGTCGTGTGAGTAACCCAGGCTGAGGGTTATGATCTGACCTTGAACTTCAACGCGATAACCGACGCCGACGAGTTCCTGTTTGATGGTGAAACCTTCTGAGCAACCGGTAACCATATTCTGGATCAGTGCGCGGTAGAGACCGTGCATTGAACGGTGGCGGGGCTGGTCAGTAGGACGGCTCACCTTGATTTCTCCCCCTTCTACTTCGACCTTGATGTCAGGGTCTACTTTCTGGCACAACTGGCCCTGGGGTCCTTTAACCTTTACCACGTTGTCATCTGTGATCTCAACGCTCACATTTGCGGGCAGGTGTACAGGCAATTTACCTATTCTTGACATTATACTTGATTTTAATAATTATACTAATATACGTAGCAGAGAATTTCGCCGCCTACATTCAGCTCCTTTGCTTCCTTGTCGGTGATGACACCCTTGGAAGTAGAGATGATTGCGATACCCATTCCGTTGAGTACGCGGGGCATATCTTCTACACCTGCATATTTTCTCAAACCGGGAGTACTGATGCGCTCGATTTTCTTGATAGCTGCTTTCTTTGTCTCAGGATGATACTTGAGAGCGATCTTGATTGTGTTGTAAGGTTCTGCTTCAACGACTTTGTAAGCCAGGATGTAACCCTTCTCGTGGAGAATGCGTACAATCTCGCATTTCAGCTTTGATGCAGGGACTTCAACAGTCTTGTGGCCTGCTGCATAGGCGTTACGGATTCTCGTAAGCAGATCTGCAATTGGATCAGTCATTTCTTTTCTTTTTTGTGGACGACGCCCAGGGGCGCCCGATATCCGATTGTTTATTTATTATTAATGAATATTTCTACCAGCTTGCTTTCTTCACGCCCGGAAGAAGACCTGCAGAGGCCATCTCGCGGAACTGAATACGGCTGATGCCAAACTCACGCATATATCCTCTCGGACGACCGGTGAGAGAGCAGCGATTGTGCGCGCGGCAGGGGCTTGAGTTCTTCGGAAGCTTGTCCAGAGCAGCCCAGTCGCCGGCCTTCTTGAGGGCCTCGCGTTTCGCGGCATATTTAGCTATCATCTTCGCACGTTTAACTTCGCGTGCCTTCATTGATTCTTTTGCCATATTTCTTTACTTTTTACTGTTTTTAAAAGGTAAACCGAATTCGCGAAGGAGAGCGTGAGCCTCTTCGTCCTTCTTGGCAGTGGTCACGAAAGTGATTTCCATACCCATCACCTTGGTGATCTTGTCAATGTCGATTTCAGGGAATATGATCTGTTCCTTGATACCGAGCGTATAGTTACCTCTTCCGTCGAAATTCTCAGCAATACCCTTGAAGTCACGGATACGAGGGAGAGAGATGGCAACGAGTCTTTCAAGGAACTCATACATGTTCACGCCGCGAAGGGTGACCTTGGCGCCGATAGGCATGCCGCGACGGAGCTTGAAGTTAGAGATGTCTTTCCTTGAAACGGTCTGAACTGCTTTCTGTCCGGTGATGGCAGTGAGTTCTTCCTGTGCTACCTCAACGAGCTTCTTGTCCTGGGTTGCACGGCCCACACCTTCATTGATGGTGATCTTGACCAGTTTGGGAACCTGCATGATGGTCTTGTAGCCGAACTCCTTCATGAGTTTGTCTACGATTTCCTCTTTGTACTTCTTCTGCAGATTGGGAACGTATGACTTAGGAAGAGCCTGAGCTACAGGTGCTGTTTCTTTCTTAGCTTTTGCCATTATTTGATTTCCTCCCCTGATTTTTTAGCGTAGCGTACATTCTTGCCGTCAGCATTGAGACGACGACCTATGCGGGTAGGGCCGCCCTTGACGGGGTCCACAACCTGAAGGTTAGAGATATGGATGCCAGCTTCTTGTTCGATGATACCACCCTGAGGGTGCTGTGCATTGGGTTTAGTATGTTTCTTCACCATGTTGACTCCTTCAACGATGGCGCGGTCTTTCTTCGTAATGATCTCGAGAACTTTACCGGTCTTGCCCTTGTCGTTCCCTGCGTTTACATATACGGTATCGCCTTTCTTGATATGCAACTTTTTCATTGTCTAGTGTATTATATTACCTCGGGGGCAAGTGAAACTATTTTCATGAAATTCTCGCGCAACTCTCTGGCAACCGGACCGAAAATACGGGTACCGACAACTTCATCCTGCTTGCTGAGCAATACGCATGCATTGTCATCAAAACGGATGTATGAACCGTCGGCGCGGCGGATTTCCTTCTTGGTGCGGACAACTACCGCATTGGAAACCGTACCTTTCTTAATATTGCCACCGGGAATCGCACTCTTAACAGCGACAACGATCTTGTCGCCTACACTGGCATAGCGACGGCGGGTACCGCCGAGCACGCGGATGCAGAGGACTTCCTTGGCACCGCTGTTATCTGCCACCAACAAACGTGATTCTTGCTGTATCATATTATTTAACTTTTTCTACGATTTCTACTAATCTCCAACGTTTGGTCTTGCTGAGGGGACGGGTTTCCATAATGCGTACGGTATCACCTTCGCTGCATTCGTTCTTATCGTCCTGAGCGACAAACTTTGTGGTTTTATTTACGAACTTACCGTAAATAGGGTGTTTCTCTTTGGTCTTTACGGCAACTACGATAGACTTGTCCATTTTGTTGCTTACCACAACCCCGATTCTTTCTTTACGAAGATTTCTTTCCATAATTTAGAATCATTAATTCTGTTTTTCTCTTTCTGCCAGGATAGTCATCATACGTGCGATGTCAGTCTTGGCTTTTTTAATCTTGGACGTATCTTCCAGGGGAGAGATCACGTGGTTCATTCTCATACTGTTGAGATTCTGTTTTTCGACCTCGATGCGCTCGCGCAGATCTTTGATGGCCATTTCGCGTACTTCGTGTGCTTTCATTGTCAATTCTCTCCTTGGTTAGACTGTTTCAACATAATCTCTTCTTACCACAAACTGGCAAGCTACAGGAAGTTTCTGGGCTCCGAGACGGAGAGCTTCCTTTGCAATCTGCATGGGAACGCCCTCAGCTTCGATGAGGATACGGCCGGGAGTAACAGGCGCAACGAATCCCTCGGGATTACCTTTACCTTTACCCATACGAACCTCAGCCGGTTTCTTAGTGTAAGGCTTGTCAGGGAATATCCTGATCCAGATCTGACCTTCACGTTTCATGTGGCGGACCACTGCTTGACGGGCAGCCTCAATCTGCTGACCTGTGAGCCAGCAGCTCTCCATGGTTTTAATACCAAATGAGCCAAAGGCGAGTTGAGTGCCTCTGTGGGCATTACCCTTCATACGTCCTTTCTGCTGCCTTCTAAATTTGGTTTTCTTAGGTTGTAACATGGTTTTATACTATTGTTAAAATATTATAAACACTTAATTGTCAGCGTTTTAAGCGTTTAGGGGCATAAAACGCGGGATGCAAAGGTAATCCAAATAATCTAATTACCAAACTTTTTTCAAAATATTTTCACATAATTTCTACCAGTATTTTTGAAGGCTAAATTCAGCGAAGTCAATCAATTACAAGAATTGATCATTACGCCGAAACATATATTTTCGACCAGTGTGCGGAACAGATAAAAAAAAAACTGCGGACCGCACTTGACGGTCCGCAGTCTATATAAGGTTCAAGCCTGTGCCCCGACTATGCGTGACGGGCTTCTATTTCGCGGTTGATTTCATCCATACGCTCGTCGCTGAGCTCATACTTGCTGATGATGAAAATGGCAAGCAGGAGGAGCAGTGCGGGGATGACACAGACGAGCCAGAGGATACCCTGGAGGGCAAGCGGAGTCTGCTGCGCAGCATCGGCGTTGAAGCCCACCCAGGCAAGCACGAGACCCGGAACCACGCCGCCGAGAGCCATACCGGCCTTGAAGAAGATGCCGGTGAGGGCGTTTACGATGCCGGCGATGCGCTTGCCGGTGGTGTACTCGCCGTAAGAGATGACCTCAGGAACGAGAGCCCACATATAACCGGTGGCAGTGATGATGCCTGTCGACTTCACGAACTGCGCGAGGCAGAGAAGGAAGAAATTGCTCTTGGTGGACGGGATTGAAACGAAGGTGTACATCATAGCCATACCGAGGATGGCCACGCCGAGGAAGAGGTAGAACATCCCCTTCTTTCCTATCTTGCGCTTGATGGCGGGCACAAGCGGCATGAATATGAACGCCGGAATCGTTCCGAGCCACATGAACAGGGTGGTGAGGAGCGGAGTCGCACCCACATTGAAAGTCATGAAGTAGGCATCTGCAGCGTTGCTGACGCTCATCATCGCAAAGGCGGTGATGAAGAAGAACGCAACTACGCGCAGAGGTTTGTTGCGTCCGAATTCCATCCAAAGGTCGCTGACCTTGACGTTGGCTGACTCCTTTTCGTCCATAACCACTCTCTCCTTGCATTTCGAGAAGCAGAAGAACAGCAGGGCGAGGCCGGCCAGGGCGAAGATCGTCATAGTGATGAACCAGGCCGGAGCGGCTTCGGGAGTGTTGTACACGGCTGTCATCTTGCCTGTGGCAGGATCGAGCACCTTCGGGGCGAAGATGGCGATGATGATGGGCAGGGACTTCACGCAGAGGGCTCCGAGATTCGCCATGAACATACGGGTCGAGGTAAGGATGGTGATCTCGTTGGTGTCGCGGGTCAACGAAGCGTTCAGCGCGCCGTAAGGCACATTCACAAGGGTGTAGCACATTGACATTCCCACATAGGTGATGTAAGCGTAGAGCAGCGAGCCGCTGAATCCGTTCCAGAAGCAGAGGATGGCCAGACCGACCAGCGGAATACCGCCAAGCACGAGCCATGAACGGTATTTGCCCCATTTGGGATTTTTCTTGTCAACGATGGTGCCGACAACCGGATCCCAGAGGACGTCCACGAGACGGACGATGAGGAACATCAGCGCAGCGGCACCGGGCTTGAGCCCGAACACGTTGGTATAGAAGAAAAGCAGCCAGATGCTTATGGTCTGGTAGACCAGGTTCTGGGCCATGTCACCGGCACCGAAGCCTATTCTCTGGCCCCAGGACAACTTATAGAAGCCTTTCGATTCTTTTGATGAAGTTTCAGCCATAGTATTTAGAATTAAAATCGCCTAGAAAGGTTTGAAACCGACAGCCTCACGGGCCAGCTTCAGGGTTGCCGCTGCGGAGGCTCGCGCCTTGTCGCGTCCCATCTCGGTCACACGGTGCAGATAGTCCGCATCGTTATAGATGGCGTCGATGCGTTCGCGGATGGGAGCCACGGTCTTGCAGATATCGGCAGCCAACTGCTTCTTCATATCTCCGTAGCGGATCGAGCAGTCGTTCCATTTCTCTTCGAAGAAAGCCACGGTTTCGGGCTCGCTCACAAGCTTCATCAGGGTGAAGAGATTCTCAATCACCTCGGGCTTCTTAGAATCCGGCTCAGTCGGACCGCTGTCGGTGACTGCCCTCATCACCTTCTTGGTGATGGACTTGTCATCTTCGTAGAGATATACGCCGTTGCCTTCGCTCTTACCCATCTTGCCGCTGCCGTCAAGTCCGGGAACCTTGATGAGGTCGTCTCCGAAGTTGAAAGCCTGGGGCTCGGGGAACACGTCCACTCCGTACATATGGTTGAAGCGGCGTGCCAGCAGACGGGCTATCTCGAGGTGCTGTTCCTGGTCCTTGCCCACCGGAACATATTTCGAACGGTGGATGAGGATGTCGGAAGCCATCAGCACCGGATAGGTCAGAAGGCCTGTATTGACATTGTCGGGCTGCAGGCGCACCTTGTCCTTGAAGGAAGCCGTGCGCTCCATCTCACCCTTATATGCAAGCATATTCAGCAGGACATACAACTCCGACACCTCAGGAACGTCACTCTGCACATAGAGGGCGCATTTCTCGGGGTCAAGGCCTGCGGCCAGGTACTCCGACAGGATGATGCGCACTCCGTTGTGGAAATCCTCGGGATGCGGATGGGTCGTGAGGGAATGAAGGTCTGCTATGAAAAAGAAGCACTTGTGTGTTTCCTGAATCTTGACGAAGTTGCGCAGCGCCCCGAAATAGTTGCCAAGGTGGAGATGGCCGGTAGGGCGTATGCCGCTGAGAACGATATCCATTTCTTAATATTAGTCTTTAATTTGTGTGAGGACTTCGCGGATCTTGGCCTCTATCTCGTCTGCGAGCTGAGGATTGTCCAGAAGTATCTGTTTGACGGCGTCACGGCCCTGACCGATCTTGGTCTCGCCGTAGCTGAACCAGCTGCCGGACTTGTTGATTATGTTGAATTCCACGCCAAGGTCGATGATCTCGCCTATCTTAGAGATACCTTCGCCGAAGACGATGTCGAACTCTGCCTTGCGGAACGGCGGAGCCATCTTGTTCTTGACAATCTTTACGCGGGTGCGGCTGCCGGTTGCATCTTCACCGTCCTTGATCTGACCGATCTTGCGCACGTCGATGCGCACTGAAGCGTAGAACTTGAGGGCGTTGCCGCCAGTGGTCGTCTCAGGGTTGCCGAACATCACGCCGATCTTCTCCCTGAGCTGGTTGATGAAGATGCAGCAGGTGTTGGTGCGGGAAATGTTGGCGGTGAGCTTGCGAAGCGCCTGGCTCATCAGGCGGGCCTGAAGACCCATCTTGCTGTCTCCCATCTCCCCTTCTATCTCAGCCTTGGGGGTAAGGGCGGCCACGGAGTCGATGACGATGATATCGATGGCGCCGCTGCGGATGAGGTTGTCGGCAATCTCGAGGGCCTGCTCGCCGTTGTCCGGCTGAGATATCAGCAGGGTGTCGACATTCACGCCCAGATTCTTTGCGTATGTGCGGTCAAACGCATGCTCGGCATCGATGATGGCAGCTATGCCGCCTGCCTTCTGAGCCTCGGCTATCGCGTGGATGGCCAGGGTGGTCTTACCGCTGGATTCCGGTCCGTAGATTTCAATGACGCGCCCGCGGGGATAACCTCCGATGCCGAGTGCGTGGTCGAGCCCGATAGAGCCCGAAGCGATTGTAGAAACTGAACAATCAGGCTGATCTCCCAATGTCATGATTGTCCCTTTGCCATAGTCCTTCTCTATTTTAGAGATGGTGGCCTGCAGAGCCTTGAGCTTCTCTGAGTTCGGTTCGGCCTGCTTCTTTTCTTCTTCTTTAGCCATAATGTTGATTGTTTTGGAGTTAATAAACCGCTGATGTTTGTTCTCGCAAATTTAATCTTTTTCCTACTTTTGCACAACATATATTTGGGTATGGGAAAAGCACTTCTGGGAATGACTTTGTCTGAGCTCGAAGCACTGTGCGGAGAGCAGGGCCTGCCTCGTTTCGCGGCGAAGCAGATAGCCGACTGGCTCTACAAAAAGAAGGTCTGCGACATCTCCCAGATGACGAATCTCTCAAAGGCCGCGCGCGAGAAACTGTCCCTGTCCTGCGAAGTCGTGGCCCCCGCCGCAGCGGGTTGCATCACCTCGACGGACGGCACTAAAAAATACACCTTCCCGACCTCGGAAGGCCGCTTCGTGGAGACTGTAATGATACCCGACGGAGACAGGGCTACGGTATGCGTATCCTGCCAGGCCGGATGCAAGATGGGATGCAAGTTCTGCATGACCGGAAGGCAGGGATTCCACGGCAACCTTACCGCAGCCGAGATTCTTGCACAGTTCATACGCATCGACGAAGCCGACCAGTTGACAAATGCCGTCTTCATGGGGATGGGAGAACCTCTGGACAACTGGGAGAACATAAGCAGGGCCATCGAGGTGCTTACCGCCGACTGGGGTTTCGCCTGGAGTCCGAAGCGCATCACGCTCTCCACCATCGGCATTCCCGACAAACTCAAGGCTTTCCTGGACACGACCAAATGCCATCTGGCCGTCAGCCTGCACAACCCATTCCCCGAAGAGCGAGAGGAACTGATGCCCGTGCAGCACAGATACGACATCAGGGATGTCATCTCCCTCATAAGGAAATATGACTTCAGCGGACAGCGCCGCGTCAGCTTCGAATACACGATGTTCGCGGGAATCAACGACGGCAAGCGTCACGCCGACGGCCTGATAGCGTTGCTCAAAGGCATTCCCTGCCGCGTCAACCTCATACGTTTCCACAAGATTCCGGACAGCGACCTGAGCACCTGTCCTACCGGCATAATGGAAATTTTCGAGCAGAGGCTCGCAAAGGCCGGTATCACCACCACGATACGCGCATCACGCGGCGAAGACATCCTCGCCGCCTGCGGCATGCTTGCAGGAAAAGTCAGGGAAGAGTCTACTGGAAGTGTATGCTCTTGAAACCCTCTCCAAGGATCTCGGAACTGTTGATCACATTGATGAAGGCCTTGGGGTCTATCTCGGCGATAAGCTTGCGCAGCTGTATCACTTCGCGGCTGCTCACCACCACATAGATTATGTCGCGCTGCTTGCCTTCGTAAAGGCCGGTGCCCGGTATAAGTGTGGCACCACGGCCCATCTCCTCGATGATATAGTCGCGCACCTCGTTGACCCTTGACGTGATTATCATCAGCGTCTTCGAAGGAGCTCCCTGCATCACGCGGTCCTGGATGACCGCAGCCACGAAGATGATCACCCACGAATACATCGGCAGGGTCCAGTCTCCGAACGCGAGAACAGTCGAAAGGGTGATCAGACCGTCGACGATGATCGAGGCCGTGCCCATAGATATGTGGAAATATTTCCTCACTATCATATTGATGACGTCCGAGCCGCCTGTGGTGGTACCGGTGCGGTAGACCATTCCGAGGCCGATGCCATAGATCACGCCTCCAAAGACGGAAGACAACATCTGCTGATCCATCTGGGTGAAGTCAGTCAGACCCGGATCAAGCAGGGCGTCATATCCATACACGCTGTGGACAAGGAGCATGAACAGAGGCAGCAGGATCGTACAGATGAGCGTCTTGATGCCGAACTTGGCCCCGAGTATGATGGAGCCTATGATGAGAAGGGGGATATCCATACACAATGCGGCGACCTCAGTACGCCATCCCCACAGATGGTGGAACACCATCGCCAAACCGTAGGTACCGCCGGGAGCGAATCCATAAGGCTCGACGAAAAGCACGGCGCCGAAAGAATAAAGGAAACAACCCACAACCATCATGGTGTAGTCCTTCACCGAATCGTGTATCTTTATCTTCATACTCCAAATTTATAAAAAAAACTGACCGGATTGTCAGAACCCGGTCAGCCTTATGATATGGTTCAAAAGAATCCGACTGATTATTCAGCCTTCTCTTCTGCTTTCTCTTCAGCAGCTTCTTCGCCGGCAACCTCGACCTTGAGAGTGGCCTTCACGTTGCGATAGCATTTAACTGCCACGTCATAAACACCGACTTCCTTGATGGCGTCCATGTCGATGTTCTTGCGGTCGATTTCGTAACCCATAGCGGCGAGAGCCTCAGCCACCTGGATGTTGCCTACTGAACCGAATACCTTGCCGTTTGAGCTGACCTTTGCAGGAACTTTAACGGTGAGGCCTTCGAGCTTAGCTGCAAGAGCTTCAGCATCGGCCACCAGCTTAGCCTCTTTGTGGGCACGCTGACGGAGATTCTCGGCGTGAACCTTCTTTGCAGAAGGGGTAGCCATAATAGCCATTCCCTGAGGAATGAGATAATTGGCTGCGTAACCGTTCTTAACCTTTACGATGTCGTCTTTCAGACCAAGGTTCTTGATGTCTTGTTTGAGAATGATTTCCATAGTGCAGCCTCCTATTTCAAAAGGTCAGTAACATAAGGAAGAAGAGCAAGATGGCGAGCCCTCTTGATGGCCTGGGCCACTTTGCGCTGGAATTTCAGAGAAGTACCGGTAATACGGCGGGGAAGAATCTTGCCCTGCTCGTTGAGGAATTTCTTGAGAAACTCAGGATCCTTGTAATCTACATACTTGATACCGGCTTTTTTGAAGCGGCAGTATTTTTTCTTTCTAACCTCGACTGTCGGGGGATTGAGATATCTGATATCGTCCTGTGCCATTGTTTATTCCTCCGTATTAGCTGGTTGTTCTGAAGCAGCGTTGGCTTTCTTTGCGCGACGGCGCTCAGCATAAGCCACTGCGTGTTTGTCCATAGCCACAGTCTGGAAGCGGATGATGCGCTCATCACGCCTGTACTGGGTCTCCAAAGTGTTGATAAATTCAGGTTCTGCCTTGAACTCGATCAAGTGGTAAAAACCTGTGGTCTTCTTCTGGATAGGGTAAGCGAGCTTGCGCAGGCCCCAATCCTCCTCATACACAACCTCACCGTTGTTACCTTTGATAAGGTCGGTGTACTTAGCTACCGCTTCCTTCATCTGGCTTTCAGACAAAACGGGAGTTGCGATGAAAACGGTTTCGTACTGATTGAACATGTTTTTTTATTTAAAATATTGTGTAATAAAAGCCCCGATGGTTTTTCCAAAGGGGCTGCAAAGATACTACTTTAATCTTAATTACCAAATAATTCGCTAACTTTGGGCCTGTTATGACAGACAACCGTCTCAGAGCTTTCTGTGAGGCCGCCGAGTGCCTCAACTTCAGCAAGGCAGCCGCCTCGCTCGGCATCAGCCAGCCCGCAGTTTCGAACCACATAGCCAAACTTGAGGAGGAACTGGGCTGCGCCCTTTTCATCCGTTACGACAAATCCCTCATCCTTACCGAAAAGGGAGAGCAGTTGCTCAAGGTCGCCCGTTCCATCCTCGACAAGTACGCCGAAATCGACGCACTCAAGCTTTCCTGAAGGCTATTTCTTCGGAGCGTCCCTGAGGACCGCCACGATGAAATCCCAGAACTTGGCCACGCTGGACACAAGCACCCTCTCGTCCGGAGAATGGGGCGAGCAGAGGGTCGGTCCGCAAGACACCATATCCCATTTCGGATATTTGGCTCCGAGGATGCCGCACTCCAGACCGGCGTGGACGGCCATCACTTCCGGCTCCCTGCCGTAAAGCTTCTTGTAGACCTTCTTCATCTCGGCCAGGATTGCTGAATCCATATTGGGTTTCCAGCCAGAATATGCACCGGAGAACGTCACCTTTGCGCCTGCAAGTTCGAATACGTTGCGCATCTGCTCGGCCATATCCATCTTGGACGAATCGATGGAACTGCGGATAAGGCTGCTGACGGTAAACACGCCGTTCTCTGTCCTGACTATCGCAAGGTTACCGGATGTCTCCACCATACCGGGCATATCGAGGCTCATCCTTGTGACCTCGTTGGTGCAGGCCGATATGGCCTTGACCATCTTCAGGGCCACGTTGCCGGCTATTACAGTCTTCGCCTCCGCCTTCTTTGACGAAATTGAAACGGCAGGATCGATCTTGCCCATCTCGTTCCGAACCTCCGAAAGCACACGTGAAACAGCTACTTCCACAGAGACGGCCTCTGCCTCGGGCACTGCCACTACTGCCACGCACTCGCGGGGAATGGCGTTGCGCAGGTTTCCGCCCTCGATGCAGGACAGTTTGCCCTTATGGTCGCGGAGCAACGGCAGAAGAACTCTTGCCATAATCTTGTTGGCGTTGCCGCGGCCTTCGTTGATCTCCATTCCGGAGTGGCCTCCGCGAAGACCCTTTACCGTGACTTCATAAGCCACATAGCCCGCGGGCATTGCCTCTTCCTTGTACCTGCGGGTGACGGTGACGTCAACTCCGCCGGCGCAGCCGACATACAGTTCGCCTTCGGTCTCGGAATCCATATTGATGAGAATCTCTCCTTTAAGCAGATTGGGCGCAAGTTTGAAGGCGCCGGTCATTCCGGTCTCTTCATCGACTGTGAACAAAGCCTCGATGGGGCCGTGCTGAAGGTCCTTGGCTTCGAGTATCGCCATAGCGGTCGCAACGCCCATACCGTTGTCAGCTCCCAGGGTGGTGCCGGTGGCATATACCCACTGCTCTCCGTCCTTCTCCACGATGCGGGGAGTGATGGGGTCCTTTTTGAAATCGTGCACGACATCGTTGTTCTTCTGGGGAACCATATCCATATGGCCCTGCAGGATGATGCCCTTGCGGTCTTCCATTCCGGGAGTGGCGGGTTTGCGAATGATTATGTTGCCCATCTTGTCCTTGATGGTCTCCAGGCCGAGGTCTTTGCCGAATTTCTCAAGGAATGCGGAAACCTTCTCTTCGTGTTTCGAAGGCCTGGGTATGCGTGTGAGAGCGTAGAAGTTCTTCCACACTCTTTCGGGGTTGAGATGACTTATATCCATATTTCTATTTTAAAACTGAGTTCAACGGGAAAGAAACCGTCTGGCCGAACTGGTAGACGGGGACTCTTGTCTGGAGCAGCATCTGGCTGCCGTCCATGATGCGTGCGGTAGCTATGACCGGTACCCTGTAATATACAGTGCTTGAGGGGAGCAGCTTGGCAGACGCCACACCGCCGGTGGTGACTTCGGGAGCCTTGTCGAACGACAGTTCAAGCACTATCGGACGGCCGGACACGTCGTTGGCAGGCAGCAGTCCTTCGGTCTCGGAGAGCCTGAAGGCCACGTACATCTGCTGTCTGGACGATGCGTTGGAGGCGGTGGGGACCACATCGAAGTTCATTGTCTGGACCGATGTGGTGCTGGTGCCGTAGAACAGGCTCATATACTCCTGTTCCATCCTTGTGATTTCGGAAATGGCGGCCTGCATGGCTTCGCCGCTGTAGGTCGCATCGGTGTCGCCAGTAACTATCTGCATACGGCTCTTGCGAAGGTCGAAGATCGCATTGGCTGTCTCCTGGGCTTTCTTCTCGAGGGATTTCTCTACCACCTGGCTCTGAGACACAGCCACCCTCTGGAATCCTTCAGCAGTATTGACGGTCTTGTAGAGAGTGGTCGTTGCGCTTGTCAGGTTGCCTCCTACGTCCTTGCCTGCAAAGACGTCATTGTTGGCGATTGATGGGAACCTCCAAGCCTCAGGCTTTCCGGTGTAGCTGTCGGAAGCCACTATGAGCCCCTGGGCGCAGAGCTGCAGGAAGTTGGCAGCCGCATTACCCCTGCCCGAAAGGTTGAGCGCTATCCTGGTCGAAGGGTCGGCCTCGAGGTAGGGAGCCATATCGATTGACTTGAGGGTATAGGTCACGGCATCTTCGGTGCGGGCCTCGGAACCCATATATTTCTGGGCGAACTGGGCATAGGGGCCTGCCACGAAATTCTCTTTCTCGGCAGTGACGGTCAGCATTATCGAAGTGGAAGGCAGCGAATAGATCACCACACCGGAGGGCTGCTCCTGTCCTGCCTCGAGCATCTGGGCATTTGCCATCTGTATGCCTGCAAACAGGCAGAGCAATGCACAAAGGGTTTTTGTCAGTCGTTTCATATCTTTATTGTTTGTTTTTCTCATAATTCCAAATATTCTTCCAACGGCGGTGGCTCCACAGCCAGTTGACACGGTCGTTCCTGATGTCCCGCTCCAGCATCGCGGCATATGTCCCCGTGATATCCCCGGGCTGTGTTTCTGCAGGGTCTTCACAGATGGTCCTGCAACTTATAACATATTTATTCCGGCCGCGGCGGTTGATGCCGATGTATGCAACTGGCATGCCTGTCTTGCGGGCTATGGCCTCGGCACCGGTCACCCAGACGGTCCTCAGCCCGAGGAATTCGGTTTCCACGCCGCCCTTGCCTTCGGGACACTGGTCGGAGATGAAGAAATACACCTTGCGGTCATCCCTGTGCTGCAGGACATAGCGGAGGAAACTGCCTGACGGGACCAGATTCTGCCGTTTGAAGCTGTGGAAGCTGCGCAGACGCAGGAACAGTTCTTCGCTGAGCGGGCTCGACATAGTGTGGTATGCGCTCACCACGTTGTCATAGCCGTAGGTTGCCTCGTCGCTGTAGACCGGAAGCCCGGGAAGCAGTTCCCAGTTGCCGGTATGGCCAAGAAGCACCACCACGCTGCCGTATTTTTCAAAGAGCATCTCAAGTTCCTGCCCGTTCTCGACGCTGCAGACTCCCTTACGCCGGATGTGCCTGTAGCTGCGGGTAAGGCTCCACACCATTTCGCAGATTATGTCTGCCAGGTGCCCGTAATAGTCCTTCGCAAGACCCCTCACTCCATCTTCATCAAGGTCGGGGAACGCTCCCCTCAGGTTGGTGAGGATCACAGGCAGCCTGTACTTCAGCGCATCCCCGAGCAGCCAGGCCACAAAGCGGGCCAGAACCCGGTGTACGCACAGCGGCAACAGCGACAGCAGGACCAATGGCAACAGCAGGATGTAAACCGCCAGCGTGCGTAAAAACTTCATTCCGGAGGACTTTTTTCAAGTTTTTGCAGTTTCAAATTTAATACTTATTTCAGAATTGTTAAATTTGTTACTTAAGTAAGCTAAAACTTAATTCTACTATGTTTAAAGGACATCCCAAAGGCTTGTATGCATTGGCTCTGGCCAACACAGGCGAACGATTCGGTTATTACACGATGCTTGCCATCTTCATGCTGTTCCTCCAGGCGAAATTCGGATGGGGCGGCTCGCTGGCCAGCACGACCTACGCAATTTTCCTGGCAGCAGTTTATTTCTTCCCTGTCGTGGGCGGTATCCTGGCCGACAAGATCGGCTACGGCAAATGCGTCGTGACGGGAATCTGCGTAATGTTTCTGGGTTATGTGGCGCTCTCCATCCCCACTGCGGCCAACACTCTCGGTGTTGTGCTGATGCTTGGAGCCCTGCTCTTCATAGCTATCGGCACGGGCCTCTTCAAAGGCAACCTGCAGGTGCTGGTGGGCAACCTCTACGACGACCCGAAATATTCTGCCAAGCGTGATTCCGCGTTCAGTCTGTTCTATATGGCCATCAACATAGGCGCGATGTTCGCTCCCGCTGCGGCTACCGCCATCACCAACAAGTTCCTCGGCAAGGCCGGCCTGATCTACAAGGCCGACATCCCGGCGCTGGCCCATCAGTTCCTGAACGGCACGATTTCCGCCGAGAACACCGCCAAGCTACAGGATCTTGCATCCATGATGCCCGGCCAGGCCGCTTCGATGCCTCTCGACCAGTTCAGTTCATATTACATCGACCATCTAGCCTCGTCATACAATATGGGATTTGCCATCGCCTGCGTATCGCTGATTGTTTCGATGCTTATCTATGTACTCACACGCAACTGGCACAAGCACGTTGACGTCAATGCCAAGCAGGCAGCCGCCAAGGGCAACACCGACATCGTCGAGCTCACTCCGAAGCAGACCAAGGACCGCATCGTGGCTCTCTGCCTCGTGTTCGCAGTAGTCATCTTCTTCTGGATGGCGTTCCACCAGAACGGCCAGTCTCTCACCTGGTTCGCACGTGACTACACTCAGGACCATGCAGACGGCTGGATAAGGATGGGCTTCAACATCTGGGTCCTCGCGCTTATCGCAGCTTCTGTATATACACTGTTCGGAACCTTCCAGTCCGAAACCCGCAAAGGCAAGTTCATCTGTGGCTGCGTGACAGCCATACTCTGGCTTGGCGCATTCTGGATTTACAAAGGAATTCCCAATCCCCTTGAGATCCAGCCCCAGCTCTTCCAGCAGTTCAATCCCTTCTATGTAGTGGCCCTTACTCCCGTGTCAATGGCAATCTTCAGTTCGCTGGCCGCAAAGAAGAGCGAAAAGCATCCCAAGGGAATGGAGCCTTCCGCTCCCAAGAAGATAGGCCTCGGAATGTTCGTAGCAGCCATCGGATATGTAATAATGATGCTGGCGTCAAGAGGTCAGGCTTCTCCTGCTGAACTTGGCGGCACCGTATCTCCCGACCCCGTGGTTCCGGCCTACCTCATTTCGACCTACCTCGTCCTGACCTTCGCCGAGCTTCTTCTCAGTCCTATGGGTATCTCGTTCGTCACCAAGGTGGCGCCTCCGAAATACAAAGGTCTGATGATGGGTCTGTGGTTCGCTGCGACAGCCATCGGCAACTACCTCAGCTCCATCCCCGGACTGCTCTGGAACAAGGTTCCGCTGTGGGCAAACTGGGGTATCCTTATGGCACTCTGCGTGATTGCCGGTGTCATAATGTTCTCTATGCTCAAGAAGATCGAGGCCGCAACCGAGTCTTAGTTCCATATGCGACGTTTCTGGTTCTTCGCGATTCTGTCAGCAGTCCTGTCGTTCCATTCTCCGGACTTGAGAGCGGAACCGGAAAGTCCGTTCGCATTCCAGGAAACGACTCTTGACTTCGGAAAGATAAAGGAAGCAGACGGTCTTGTCAGCGGCAGTTTCTATTTCGTCAACCGCTCTTCAAGGCCTGTCCAGATAGACCTTGTGACGACCAGCTGCGGCTGCACTACTGCCGACTATCCCACCAGACCGGTGCAGCCGGGCGAGATATGCGAGCTTGTGGTGCGCTTCAACCCTGCAAATATGTCGGGCAAAGTGTACCGCGACGTGACAGTGATTACACGCGGCAGCGAAGACCGCCTGGTCATCACTGCCGACGTGGAACCCGCTCCCATAGGGCCGGAACAGATGTATCCCGGCATCGTGGGCAAGGGAATCCGCTCGCGCGACCTCTCCTATCGTTTCGGATATGCGGCGCAGGGCCGCAGTCAGTCCCAGAGCATCACGGTCTACAACAGCGGTGACAAGACTGTGCTCCTCAAAGCAGAAAGCAGCAACCCTAACCTCACAGTAAAATGCCCGTACTCTCTCAAGCCAGGTACGGCAGACGCTGTGACTGTTACATATGACATTCCTGTCAGCGCTTCAAACTACGGCGTGACCGACGATATCATAACGCTCTATGTGGACGGAGTGAAGGCTGAACACCCCATCCGCCTGAACGCCATAATGGTCGACGACCTTGACCGCAACGACAAGGACGCACCTTCGATGAGGGTCGACCCTTCATACATCACAGTGAAGGACATCCGCAAAGGCAAGACCGTCCGCAGGCAGTTCACCATCTTCAACGACGGCCGCAAGGATCTTGTCATCCGCCACGTAAAGGCTTCTGCCAACATTTCCACTCCGCTCAAGGCCGGCACGAGCATCCCTGCAGGCAAGAGCGTCACGGTGGACGTGAAGGTCACCGCTCCCAAAGTCACCACCTCCCAGGTTCAGGAAAGCGTTTACATTATAACCAACGACCCCCTGAGGCCACAGAAGGAAATAGTCATCAGAACCATTACCAAATAACCTAAAACTTATACTCATGAAAAAACTATTCGTAGCTATGGTTGCGATGTCGATGATGGTATTGACATCCTGCAAGAACAATGCTTCAGGCAATTATGAGTACCCGTTCCAGAATCCGAACCTGTCTACGGAAAAGAGGGTTGACAACATTATCTCCCTGCTGACTCCCGACGAGAAGATCGGACTTATGATGAACGGATCGATTTCAGTGGAACGCCTCGGCATTCCCGCCTACAACTGGTGGTCAGAGGCCTGCCACGGAATCTGCACCAGCGGTGCCACAGTTTTTCCCCAGGCCATCGGCCTTGCTGCAACCTTCGACCAGGATATGCAGTATGACATCTACACTATGGTATCCGACGAAGCCCGCGCCCACTGGAACATCACCAACCACAACCAGATGGACAAGACCGAGGCTACCGGAGGCATCTGGAACCAGGGACTTTCTTTCTGGTGTCCTAACATCAACATCTTCCGTGACCCCCGCTGGGGACGCGGACAGGAGACTTACGGCGAGGACCCGTTCCTGACAGGCACGATGGGAAGCGCCACTGTAAGGGGAATGCAGGGCAACGACAAGAGATATCTCAAGACCCACTCCTGCGCAAAGCACTACGCCGTGCACAGCGGTCCCGAGTCCAGCCGTCACAGAGACGACATCTATGTTTCGATGCGCGACCTTTGGGAAACATATCTTCCCGCCTTCAAGGAGCTCGTAACCGAGGCCGATGTTCAGGAAGTGATGTGCGCATACAACCGCTACGAAGGCGAACCTTGCTGCGGCAGTGACAGGCTCCTTGTCGACATCCTCCGCAACAAATGGGAATACAAGCATCTGGTGGTTTCTGACTGCGGTGCCATCAACAACTTCTACACCAAGGGCCAGCACGAGACCCATCCCGATGCGGCCACAGCCAGTGTTGACGGCGTTCTTTCAGGCACCGACATCGAGTGCGGTACCAGCTACAAGGCTCTCAAGACCGCTCTGTCCGACGGCCTCATCAAGGAGAGCGACCTTGACGTCAGCCTGCGCCGCATCTTCACCAGCCGCTTCGAACTCGGTCTGCACGACCCTGAGTCAATGGATCCCTGGGCCAGCCTCGGCGCAGAGACGATGAGCAGCCCCGAGCATACAGCAATGGCTCAGAGAGCAGCCCGCGAGGCTATGGTCCTCCTCAAGAACGACGGCATCCTACCTCTCTCAAAGAACACCAAGACCATCGCTGTCGTAGGTCCCAACGCTGACAACGCAGGAATGCAGAACGGCAACTACAGCGGTACTCCCACTGCAGAGAACACACTCTCTATCCTCAACGCCCTCAAGAAGGCCGTTCCTGGTGCGAACATCATATATGAAAAAGGCTGCGAACTTGCAGATCCCTATCTGACCCTCGACCATATGGCCGACCTCAACGGCGGCAAGGGTCTCCACGGCGAATACTTCAACAACACTACGATGTCAGGCGCTCCCGTGGCCACTGCTGACTATACGAATCTCAACCTCCGCACATCTGGCAACTACCGCTTCGCCCCGGGCGTCGAGATGACCAACTTCTCAGCACGCTACACCGGAACCTTCATCGCCGACTTCACCGGTGACATGAACTACAGCATCCGCGGAAACGACACCTGGAAGTTCACAGTGAACGGCAAGACCGTTGCAGAACAGAAAGAGCCCACCAATATGCGTTATGGACGCGGCCAGGTTCCGCAGACTTCATTCCCCGTAGTAAAAGGACGCACCTACACCGTTGCCATCGACTTCACCAAGGGGGAGACCGGCACCGCATATTTCGCATTCAACCTCAGCCAGCGCAAGCTTCCCGATTACAACGAGATCGCAGCTAAAGTTGCCGGCGCCGACGTAATCATTATGGTAGGCGGACTGTCAGCACAGCTCGAAGGCGAGGAAATGCAAGTTGTATATGACGGTTTCTCAGGCGGAGACCGCACCAAGATCGAACTTCCCGAACCTCAGGTCAAACTCCTCCAGGCTGTCCACTCTACCGGCAAACCGGTGGTATTCGTGAACTGCACCGGCAGCGCCATCGGATTCGGCGCCATCGAGAACCAGTACAACGCACTTCTCCAGGCCTGGTACGGCGGACAGGCTGCAGGCATCGCAGTGGCTGACATCCTTTTCGGTGACTACAACCCTGCAGGACGTCTTCCTGTAACCTTCTACGCTTCTACCAGCCAGCTTCCTGACTTCAAGGACTACAGCATGGAGAACCGCACCTACCGTTACTTCACCGGCAAGCCTCTCTATGCTTTCGGCTATGGTCTGAGCTACACCAGCTTCACCTATGGCGATGCCAAACTGTCGAAGAACTCAGTGAAGGCCGGCAAGGGTGTTGACATCACCATCCCTGTGACCAACTCAGGAAAACTTGACGGAGACGAAGTCATCCAGGTTTATGTGAAGAGCCTCGACAATCCTGACGCACCCATCAAGGCTCTCAAGGGCTTCAAGCGCGTCAACATCGCCGCCGGCTCGACAGCCAGCGTCAAGATCACCCTCGAGCCTGACGCATTCGCATACTACAGCGCAGCCATCGATGAACTCGCACCGAGAGCTGGCAAATACCAGATTCTCTACGGCAGTTCGTCTCGCGACGAAGACCTCAAGACTCTCGACTTCCAGGTTCTCTAGGACAGCGAAGCATATAATAATAAGGGCCGCTCCTTTCGGGAAGCGGCCTTTATTATTTTAACCTAAAAACTTAACCTATGAAAAACTTGACTTAGGTTAAAGCAATAGGCGTGCCACAATTTATTCTTTCACTTCCTTGACTGAAATAATTTTGACAGGCTCGAGGGGAAGATTGCGGTTGTTGGTGGCTACAGAGGCGATTTTGTCAATTACGTCAAGACCTGAAATTGTTTCGCCGAAGATGGTGTATTCTCCATCCAGATGTTTGCATCCGTCCTCGCTCTGAACAAGATAGAACTGCGAACCTGAAGAAGCTTTCTCGGGATTGACATTGTCACCCCTGCGGGCTGCAGCCAGGGCACCTTTCTTGTGGGTCTTGCCGGGAACGATTTCGGCGGGGATGGTGTAGTTGGGTCCGCCTGTGCCATACTGAGCTTCCTTGCCTTCCTGTTTGGTGAAGGGATCTCCGCCCTGTATCATAAAGTTCTTGATGACGCGGTGGAAGAGCATTCCGTCATAATAACCGCTCTTTGCCAGCTTCACGAAGTTGTCGCGGTGAAGCGGAGTCTCTTTGTAAAGCTTCACAACGATGTCACCCTTTGAGGTGGAAATCTTGAAGACAGGCTCTTCGACGACAGCCTCGGGCTCCTGTACTTCGCCCTGTGAGAAAGAGGGCTGGTCTGCATTGATATCTTTTTCGGGGGTCTTGTTGCCGTTCTTGCAACCTGTGAATAAAAGTGCCATTGTTACAATCAGTGATAATGCGAGTACTCGTTTCATAATGTTGATTATTTGCAGGGCAAATTTAGGCAATTTTCGTATTTTTGTATGTTAATCTTGACTCCGAGATGGCAAATCCTTTGAAACAGCTGGCAGGCGAAACCGCCATATATGGACTGAGCACCATTCTGGCCCGTGTCGTCAACTTTATGCTGGTTCCCGTATATACGGCGATACTCAGCCGTTCCGATTACGGTGTCGTCACGGAATTCCTCTCTTACATTGCCATCCTGCAGGTAGTTCTGGCGCTGGGCCTCGAGACTGGCTGTTTCCGCTATGCCACCATCAAGGAAATCAACAATTCCTCAAAGGTCTTCTCCACAGCCTTCTCAATTGTCTTTGTTCTGTGCGCGCTGTTCTACATCTGCTGTTCCACCTTCTCCGGCGGCATCTCCACCGCCCTCGGATATGAAGGCAACGGCCGTGTCATAAAGTATGTGGGCCTCATCCTGTGGATAGACACCATCACGGCCATTATCTTCGCCAGGCTGCGGTATGAGCACAAGGCAGTCAAGTTCGCTATCATAAAAACCCTCAAGATACTGACCGAACTGGGAGTGAACCTGCTGCTATACCTCCGCTTCCCGAAGTTTGCGGCAGCCCATCCGGACAGCTGGATGCTCACTTTCGTAAGCCCTCTACCTGATTATACCTATGCAATATTTGCAATCCTCATAAGCTGTCTGCTGTGCCTGATACTGCTTGTTCCGGAAATCTTCCGCCTCAGGTTCCGTCTGGACAAAGAGCTGACCCGCTCACTGCTCATCTATTCTCTCCCATTGATGATAGCAGGCCTGCCCGGAGTGCTGAACGACTTTATGGACAGGATTCTGATGCGCTTCCTCAACGCCGATCCCGAGTTGTGGCGTGCTGACCTCGGAGTTTACCAGGCCGGCGTGAAGATTGCAGTCATTATGTCCCTGTTCGTGCAGATGTTCCGATATGCGGCGGAGCCTTTTTTCTTCCAAAGGGAGAAAGACAAGGACAACAAAGCTCTTTACGCACAGGTGATGAGCTATTTCGTGGCATTCTGCATGTTCGGTTTCCTGGTGGTCACGCTCTATCTCGACGAGATCGGCCTCATCCTCGGCCGCAACTTCCGCGAGGGCCTGTCCATAACTCCCATAATGCTGATGGCCTATGTGCTGCTGGGAATGCAGTTCAACATAAGTATGTGGTACAAGCTGAGCGGCAAGACAGGCTATGCAGTATGGATCACCCTTGCAGGCCTGGTCGTCACGCTTGCCATCAATTTCATCTTTATGCCCCGCTACAGCTACTATGCTGCAGCCTGGGGTCACGTGGCAAGCTACATCGTGATGATGGGAATTTCCCTGTGGCTTGGAAACAAATACTACCCCATACCCTACAACTGGGTGCAGATAATCCTATGCATCCTGCTCGGACTGGGAATATATATTGGATCGCTGTTCGTGCCGGAGCTCTCTCTGTGGCCTAAGCTGGGTGTACAGACCCTGCTTCTGCTCTGCTATTTGGTTCCAGTAGCGGCCAGCATCCTATACTATCGCAGACGAAAACTGAAAGCCTCAAACCACCCGACATATGAAAGTTAAGATCGTCAACAAATCGAAATACCCCTCTCCTGCATATGCCACTCCCTACTCAGCCGGAGTGGATCTGAAGGCAAACATCGAAGAGCCCGTGACACTCGGAATGCTGGAGCGCACTATGGTTCCTACAGGACTGTTTATACAATTGCCTGAAGGATATGAAGCCCAAATACGTCCGAGAAGCGGACTGGCCGCAAAGCACGGCCTCAGCGTCACAAACAGTCCCGGCACTATCGACGCCGACTACCGCGGCGAGATTTGCGTGCTGCTCGTCAACCTGTCGAAGGACCCGTTCACCATCGAGCCCGGAGAAAGGATTGCACAAATGGTTATCGCCCGTCACGAGCACGTCGAGTGGGAAGAAGTCGAGGTTCTTGACGAAAGCACCCGCGGTGCCGGCGGTTTCGGATCCACAGGCACCAAATAGCTTATGAAAGACTTGTACGACATTTTTCTGGAATGCGGAAGCAAGGTCTGCACCGACACCCGCCGCATAGTTCCAGGCTCAGTATTCTTTGCCCTGAAGGGTGAAAATTTCGACGGCAATGATTTTGCGGCTGCAGCCCTTGAACAGGGCGCGGCCTATACCGTGGTTGAAAGGGCTCCCGAAGGTGCTGACGATCGCTTCATAAAAGTTCCCGACACCCTGCAGGCCCTGCAGCAGCTGGCCAGGATCCACCGTATGCATTTTGAGATTCCCGTGATAGGAATCACCGGAACGAACGGCAAGACCACCACCAAGGAACTGGTAAACGCCGTGCTCAGCGCAAAGTTCCGCACTCTCTGCACTAAAGGCAACCTCAACAACCACATCGGAGTGCCGCTCACCCTGCTCGGTCTGAATGGAGAACACCAGATAGCGATTGTCGAAATGGGGGCCAGCCATCCCTGGGAAATAGCATCTTCCGTCTCTATGGCGCTTCCCACCTGCGGACTCATCACAAACGTCGGCCGTGCCCACCTCGAAGGATTCGGTTCGTTCGAGGGCGTCAAGAAAACCAAAGGCGAACTTTATGACTTCCTCAACGCCATTGCCGGCACGGTCTTCTACAATGCGGACAGCAGCGACATCTGCGGTATGGTGGACAAGCGAGACAAACTTGTCAAGATAGCATATGGAGCCAGGTTTCAGGGAGTCAAGATACTGCCGGCCAACGTGCAGGAGCCGTTCCTTAGAATCGAAATGCCCGGCGGCCGTGTGATAAAGACCCGCCTGGTCGGTGCCTACAATGCCGACAACGTTCTGGCCGCCCTCTGCGTGGCAAGGCATTTCGAAGTGGAAGAGGACGCCGCCATCGCAGCGATAGAGGCATATGTGCCCTCCAACAACCGCTCGCAGATGAGCTCCACTGCCAGCAACACCCTCATCGTGGATGCATACAACGCCAATCACACCAGCATGCTCACTTCACTCGACAATTTCGCAGCAACGGATTTCGAGAACAAGGTGCTCATCCTCGGTGACATGTATGAACTCGGAGAGTTCTCTCGGCAAGCCCACGCTGACGTACTGCGCAAAGCCTGCAGCATCACCGATGAGTTGTTCCTCGTCGGCCGCGGCGAGTTCAAGGCAGCTGCGGCCGATGTGCCAGAAGCGGCGTGTGCAAGGTTCTTCGACAGCGCCGAAGTTCTCCGCCAATGGCTGGAAGATCATCCTCTCAAGGGCAGGACAATCCTCCTGAAAGGCTCCAACAGCAACCGCCTGTTTATTCTGCCCGAAATTCTTTGATTGCATAAAAATCTTATAAATTTGTATTCTCTATGGATACGGCGATAGTCATACTCAACTGGAACGGACTGCATTTCCTGAAGCGGTTCCTGCCCGTGCTGGAGGACTGCACCCCTAAGGAGAACTTTTTCCTTGTGGTGGCTGACAACGGTTCTACCGACGGCTCGGTTGAATGGCTGAAAGCCGAACATCCCGACGTACAGCTTATCGAGTTCGACCGCAACTACGGCTTCACCGAAGGTTACAACCGTGCTTTCCGGGAAATTGAGGCCGACTATTACATACTGCTGAATTCCGACGTAGAAGTCACACCTGGCTGGGCCGAAACTCTGATCGGCTTTATGGAGGACAACCCCGATGCCGGTATCTGCCAGCCGAAGATCCTGTCGGAGTCGGCCAGGGACACTTTCGAATATGCCGGAGCTGCCGGTGGCTTCATCGACCATTTCGGCTATCCGTTCTGCCGCGCGCCAATCCTGAGCAACATCGAGCAGGACCACGGACAATACGACGAAGAGTAAGAGATTTTCTGGGCAACAGGAGCCTGTATGGTCGTTCGCTCATCTCTTTATCACCATCTCGGCGGCCTTGACGACCTGTTCTTTGCCCATATGGAGGAGATAGACTTCTGCTGGCGTGCCAAGCTGCTCGGCTTCCAGGTGTGGGCGGTTCCCCAGGCCAAAGTATACCACGTAGGTGGCGGCACATTGCCCAACAACGCTCCCCAGAAGCTTTATTACAACTACCGCAACAACCTGCTGATGCTCTACAAGAACCTGCCGGGCAACGTACGCTGGAGCATCATCACTACCCGCAAGTTTCTTGATTTCTGCTCTGCGATGGTTTATCTGGTCACTTTCAAATGGGATTCCTTCAAGGCCGTATTCCGCGCCCACCGCGACTACCGCAGGCTCAAGAAAGTTGAAGACCATTCTGTTTTTTCTGAAGAGTGCAACGACATCGGCCACTTTCGCGGCAGCATCCTGCTGAAGTTCTTCCTCAGCGGCAGGAAACTGACATTCGACCAGCTTCGCTTCAAGTGATAATCCGCATTTTCACCCCGCTGCGCAGCTTCCGCAGAAAAAGGCGCAAAGCCGTTCCGGACGAGGCGCTCAGGGCCGAGGCCAAGGCCTGGCTCGTACCGCGGCTTGCCCTTCTTGCCTCAGAACACGGTTTCAGTTACAACAAAGTCTTCATAAAGAACAATGTGTCAAACTGGGGAAGCTGCAGCACCAAGGGCAACATCAATCTCAATATGCAGCTTATGCGTCTGCCCGAGGAGCTCAGGGATTACGTTATGCTCCACGAACTCTGCCATCTGAAACAGCTGAACCACGGTCCGGAATTCCACGCACTGCTGGACAGCCTGTGCGGAGGCAGGGAGAAGGAACTGCGCAGGCAGCTGCGGCAATATCACATAGGGGCTAACGGCGCCAGTGCCTCTTGATGAACACGCGGGCCTCGCGATATATGGCTGAATCGAGAAACTTCAGGGCCAGTATGTAAAGGATAACTGTGACAACTATCTTGGCACATAACAGCAACGCTGCATTATGGATGAATCTGGTGGCAAAGAAAGCGACTGTCACCACAAGGATTGCAAGCCCGGCATAAGGGAGCACATCCATCAGCAACATAGGCAGCGTATACCCCACGCGCCTTCCGCTGATCAGCTGCCATACCGCGAAAAGCACGAAGTTGCAGGCTGCTATAGTCAAGGCAATGACATTGATTCCGTACCTGTATACCATAAACGCCATCGCAATCTGCAGAGCGGCGCCGATTACGGTGATCAGCAAGTTCAGGTCAGAACGGCCGTGAGCGATATTCATCTGGGAATAGATATTCGACAGCGAGAGGGCGATACACCCTATACTGATGAACTGCATCACGGGAACGCTCGGCATGAATTCGGGGTTGATGACCTGTATGAACTGAGGAGCTATGAAGGCAAGTCCCAGCATCGCGGGACACACGAGACACGATGTCAGTCTCATGAACTTGCGGAAAACCTTCAGGCCTCTTTCTGCGTTGTCTGCCACCCTGGCCATCGTTGGCTGGGCCACGCTGTTTACGGTGCCTAAAATCATCGTCTGTCCCATCACTGTCCACTTGTTGCCTTGAGAATAGAAACCCACCTCTCTCTCCGTATACGCTCTGCCAAGCACTACCGAAAAGATGTTGTTCTGCAACTGGGTCACGAACGAAGCGATGACGAGTTTGAAGCTGAAGCCAAACATTTCCCATACAGGATGGAAATTCAATTTGAGAGTAGGATGCCACGGAACGATTATGATCCTGAGCAGCGATGCTACGAAGCTCATCAGCACTGTATTGACCACCAGCGCCCAGTAGCCATATCCCTTGATGGCCAGGATGATGGCTGCCAGGCCGGCAACTATGCTTGAGATTATCTCTATCGCCGCCTTTTCTCTCACCATCAGGAAGCGGAACAGATATGCGTTGTACGCCAGTGATATACCGTTGAACACGAATGCGAGGAAGAGCACGCGGGAAATAGTCAACAGTTCAGGCTGGTCATAGAATCCGGCGATGAGCGGAGCGCAGAACCACAGCACCACATACATCAGGATGCTGATGAGGTTGTTGAACCAGAATACGGAGTTGAAATCATCGTGGCTGAACTCCTTTCGGTTGGCAAGCGCAGAGGTGAAGCCGCCTTCCTGCAGAGTGCCGGCAATACCGGTGAAGATGGCAAGCATTCCCACCAGACCGTAGTCGCCGGGAGTCAGCTTGCTGAGCAGCACAAGGCCTATCAGCGCGCTGACGACCTGCTTCACGCCGCTGTTGAAGCCTCCCCAGAAGAGTCCTCTGATAGTCTTTGTCTTCAGTTCTGAACCTGCCATATCATACAAATTTAAACAATTTAAGGATTATTGCTACCTTCGTATAACTTCGTGCATCTATGAACGTACTGCTGGTTAATACTTCCGAAACCACAGGAGGCGCCGCAATCGCCTGCGGACGCATCCTGAAAGCCCTTCGCAGCGAAGGCGTTGACGCACATATGATGGTCCGCAATGCAGAAAGGCGCGGCGAAGGAGTCATTCCTGTAGGAAACTGGCTGAACAGAAGATGGTGTTTCTTATGGGAGAGATTCGTCATATGGCTATGCAATGCCCTGGACCGTAATAATCTGTTCAAGGTGTCAATTGCAAACAGCGGTATTGACATCACCAGGACCAGAGAGTTCATCGAGGCAGATGTGATCAACCTTCACTGGGTGAACCAGGGAATGCTCTCACTGAAAATCATCGGAAAAATATTGAAGTCCGGTAAGCCGGTGATATGGACGATGCACGATAT
>JAEEGJ010006358.1_pt1 | contig 35522 bp, 25 predicted proteins | sample 8958761 | NCBI WGS metagenome assembly JAEEGJ01 (sample SAMN16246546, study PRJNA631951) | gut metagenome | biome: gut microbiome; feature: rumen; material: RS-attached | host: Bos | place: Iran: Karaj | collected 2018-10
TAGCTCAGGAACTCGTCCTGACCCTTCCCGATGAATCCGAAGCCACACCGTAGGCCAGGCAGTCCGTAGAACTTCGACAGGGTGCGCGAAATGATCAGGTTGTTGTACTTGTTCACCAACGGAGCGATATAAGCAGTATCGGTGGAGATGAAGCTGGCATAGGCCTCGTCGATCAGCACGATGGTGTCAGAGGGGATGTTCTCCATGATGCGGCCAATCTCCTCGGGGGTCAAGCCGTTACCCGTGGGATTGTTGGGCGATGCCAGCAGCAGCATACGGGGATGGATGCGGTTGGTGTACTCAATAACCTCGTCGACGTCGTAGGCGAAGGTGTCCTCCTGCTCGTGCAAGGGGTACATCTCGAAGGTGCCGCCACACTCAGAGGCCACACGGTTATAGTACCACCATGAGAACTCGGGGATGAGGATCTTGGTATTAGGTGATGGGTGTTGGCTGTTGGCTGTTGGCTGCTGGCTGTTGATGGACAGGAAATAGTGGATGGCATTCTTCAGCATGTCCTCGCCACCGTAGGTCAGCAGCACCTGCTCCTCAGGAACGTTGTAGATTTCGCTCACCCGAACACTGATGACACTCTTCTTGCCCTGATCGTAGATGCGGGTATAAAAACAAAGATCTTTGGGATCAAAATTCTTGATGGCCTCAACCACTTTCTGGCTGGGCTCAAAGTTAAACTCGTTTCTGTCTAAGTAATTCATTTTCTTATTTTTATTTTCGTTGTTTTCTATTTCAATTTCATTAATGCCATGCCGATGGCTATCCAGATGATTTCACGCACACGGCAGATGATGCTGACAAAGATGCCCAGAGCTGCCGAGAGTCCCAAGGCTGCGATGGAAAGCACAAAGCCTCCCTCCTGGACTCCCAACTGCATGGGCAGGAAACCGATGAGGTTGGCAAACAGCGTGGTGAACGACACGATGAGGATGCTGTGCAGGAAGGTCAGCGTGAGACCTCCCAAGCCACCCCCACAGTCAATGCCGAAGAGCAGCAGCATGAACATGACCTCCATGCTCTGTACCACACGCGACGAATACTCCAATACGAGACTGCGATAGAAAGCACCTGTGTCCTGTCCGTACAAGGCCGCTATCTGCTGGTCGATATTGGTAATGGCTTCCGAGTGGCGTGCCCAGAAGCGCAGCGTCCACTTCTTCAGTCCGGGAATGCGGCTCACCACGCCCAGCACATACTTTACCAGTCCGTTTTTGTAACCCTTCGAAAAGAGATAGAAGGCGAACAGGCAGAACACCACGATGATGCCCAGAATGATGCCGATAGCTGTCGTGATAGGCAGGTCGCCGATGGCTACCAGTGCCAGGTAGATGAAGATGCTGATGAACCAGAACCAGAAGTGGGCAAAGAAATGCATCATGGCATAGAGGATAACCGACGACGTAGCATGCTGGGTATCGATGTCTTTCGACAGTTCCATGATGCGATAGGGTTCGCCGCCTAATCCACCGACGGGTGTGGCATAGTTCAGGGCATAGCCCGTAACGGTCAGCCGATAGATGCGCCAGAAGAACGGACGGCTGGACAATTTTGCTGTCAATGTGTCGTCGCCCTTACAGTTTCCCTTGATGATGGACAGCCAGGCCATCGCATTCAGTCCATAGACTACCAGCCAGATGCCGATGATGGGTATCAGCCAATAGCCGGCATGACACAAATGCTGCCACAACTCAACAAAGCTGACATCGAATGTCAGCAGCATCACCACACAGGCCACTACGCCCAGAATGAAGAACAGGTTGTTGAGTCGTTGTTTAGTCCACTTCATGACAATTTCTCTGCAATTTTAGCACTGAGCTTCTCGTGACGACGGTTGACGTACATGGTCAGAAGACCCATCGCCACAATTTCCCATACGAAGTTCATGGCAGGAACGTCGAGCAGACAGAACAGGAAGAGCCATGCCGAACGGAAATTAAACGTCAGCAGTCCGTTCCAGAAGATAATCTTCAGCGACTCAGAACGGAACTCCTCGCGCAACGGATAGGGCATGCCGTCGACACCGCCGTAGTTCTTCTTCAACGTTTGCAGCAGGCGCTGGAACTGGGGGGTACGCTTCTCCTGTTTCTGCGTATAGCCGATGTATGACTTCTGGAAGATGCGCTCGTACAACGGCGTGTCGCTAGTCATCTCGTCGTAAATCTTCTGCTGCTGAACACTGTTGTCCAGCTCCGAACCCTTCTCGCCTTTCAGGAAGAAGAGATGGGCCTGGATGTAATAGTCGGCCAGACGCTGCTGACCAGCCAGCCCGCTGATGCCTGATATCAGACCGAGCACAAATACGATGGCTGTGGCAATAAGCGTGTTCTGCTCGTTGTTCTCAATACCCAGCCATCCGAACTCAATGTCGTGGTACAGGTAGAAACGGTATACCAACAGCACATAGATGGGTGCAAACCACGTAAAACCGGCCACACCGTCAAGGATACGACCCAAACGACTCTTCTTGCCCGTCATACGTGCCAGCTGACCATCGGTACAGTCAAAGATGTCGGCCAGACACAAGAGCAAGATGGCTACGATATTCAACAGCAAGCCGGTGGTACCCTCATAATAGAAGCTGCCGTGCATGAAAAACAGTGCACTACCGGCTCCGACGAACATTGACAGGATGGTCACTGTATTAGGATGGATGTCCAACTTGGCAAACAACACGGCCCACCAATAGCAGAAAGGGCGGACTACGTGCAGGTCGAGCCAGTCTTCTGTCTCCGCAGACTTCAGCGTCTTACTAAAATTTTCGTTCATTCTTTTGTCATTTTTCAATTCAACCTGCAAAAGTACAACAAAAAATTGAGCTGACCAAAGGTCAGCCCATTTATTTAGCTTAAAATAACGGTTATCCCTGAAACGGGGAGACAACGGTCATCACTCTGGTACCACATAGCGATCACCTGTCTGCTTGATGATTTCACGGGCAAAGGGTGTGGGGAATCCAGGACGCTTGACAGCAGCACCAAGTCCATACTCCGAACGCTTGAACTGTCCGTTTTCTTCCGGTTTCACCGCCATATCGTTGTATTTCACTACCAGACAGAAGGCCAGCTGGCGCCAACGGTCCATCATGTTGTCAGCCTGGCGAATGCTATAATCGTTGAGGAAACGCTGCATTTGAGCCGATTCCATCAGCTTAGCCTGTGCTTCGATATCCGGCTGCTGGGCAAAATAAGCCTGCTGCAATGAGTCGCGAACCTCCTTCAGAGATGGAAACAGCATGTTATAGCGCGGATATACCATATTGCTGACCCAGTTCTCCACCCAGTAGGCATTGTCCATCGAGAAGTTCAACTCGTCGGCACCGGGGGTGTTATAGCACTTCGGACGCTCCGTCATGGAACAGTAGATGGGGGTATAGGCCACCATATTGCCATCGTCGTTGCCAAACCAGAAACAGCCACCAACCTCACGAGGCAGCCAAGAGCGCATCTGCGATACATAGGTCCAAGCAGTCTGCTGCGTACTAGTAGGACGCTCGTTGAAGTATTTCTTGCCGTCTACCTTATAATAAAGGGGTGTAGGACGGTAGGGCATCTGCCAGATGCCACCACCGATATCCGTCGAGTCGATGGCCATCGGCGTACCCTCATAGTGGTCACGCATGTCATTCATCACATCCTGGACACTCAGCTTCTGGTCTGGAACGACCCACAAGGGCATGTCCTCAGCATCCTTGTCCTTACCCAACGCCCACGGCAGATAACGATCCATACCCTTCACATGGTGATTGAAGAAACTCCAGACTCTGGCATCGCAGATACGACGACCAGAGAAGTCGGGGAAAGCATAGGCATTCTTGAACGAGAAGTCCTCGTCCTTGCCGTCAAACCAGCCCATCGTACGGGCATACTTGATGATATTCTTAGAATAGAGCACATTCTCCTTATCCTTCAACGGGAACTTGCCGATACGGCTCTGGTTGGCATGTCCGCAGATAGCCTCGTCAGGAATACGACGAGCCACCCACACCACACGCTCCTTTGATTTCGAACGGTCCGGACCACAGCCTTGCATCTCCAAAATCCAAGCTTCATTGGGGTCGCACAGCGTAAAAGTCTCACCCTCGGAATAATAGCCATACTGTTCTACCAGAGAGGTCATAACACGGATGGCCTCACGAGCAGTCTTGGAACGTTGCAAACCAATATAAATCAATGAACCATAGTCGATTATGCCTGTTGAATCAACCATCTCCTCACGGCCTCCATAGGTCGTCTCGCCAATGGTCACCTGCCATTCATTGATATTACCGATGACGTTGTAGGTTTCTGGAGCCTCAGGAATCTCACCCAGGTATTTGTTGGTGTCCCACTCATAGATCTTTCGCATGTCGCCCTTGGCATGTTTGGCAGCCGGATAGTGGGCCAGGTTCATAAACGCACCGTACGAGTCGGCATTGTAGGAGCAGATGACACTACCATCCACTGAGGCCTTTTTACCAACAATAAAATTGGTGCAGGCCATAGAATAAGCCGTACTCAAAAGTACAGTCATCAAAAGTGTTATAATCTTCTTCATATTTGTTATTTGTTTGGTCATTTGGGGCTCAAAGGTACGAACAATTTGCGACTCCTCCAAGAAATCTGCCATTAAATGATACAAAAAAAACAAAAAAACGGCACGTATTCCATTAGTTTTTATTACTTTTGTGGCGCAAAAACGAGAAAGCATAATAATATACGTATAGATATGGTGAAAATTTCCAAAGAAGCCGCACTCGAATATCATGAGGCGGGCCGTCCAGGCAAAATTGAAGTAAAGCCAACCAAGGCTTATCGTACACAAACCGACTTGTCGCTGGCGTATTCGCCTGGCGTAGCCTATCCGTGTCTGGAGATTCAAGAGAATCCCAACGATGCCTACAAGTACACTGACAAGGGTAATCTTGTAGCAGTGATATCAAACGGTACGGCTGTGCTGGGGTTAGGCGACATCGGGGCCATGAGCGGAAAGCCTGTCATGGAAGGCAAGGGCCTGCTGTTCAAAATATATGGTGGCATCGACGTGTTTGACATTGAAGTAGACGAGAAAGACCCCGAGAAGTTCTGCGAGGCCGTGGAGAAGATTGCACCCACCTTTGGAGGCATCAACCTGGAGGATATCAAGGCCCCTGAGTGCTTCTACATCGAGGAACGTCTGAAGAAAAGCCTCGACATCCCCGTAATGCACGATGACCAGCACGGAACAGCCATCATATCGGCTGCCGGGCTGAAGAATGCTTTGGAGGTATGCGGCAAGGACATTGCCAAAGTCCGCATTGTGGTAAACGGTGCCGGTGCAGCAGCCATCTCGTGTACCAAACTATATATGGCCATAGGTGCCAGCAAGGAGAATATCGTGATGCTTGACTCGAAGGGCGTCATCTCTGTCAACCGTCAGGACCTGAACGAGCAGAAACGTTTCTTTGCCACCAACCGTACAGACATCCACACGTTGGAGGAAGCTGTCAAGGATGCTGACGTCTTTGTAGGACTGTCAAAGGGCAATGTACTGTCGAAGGAGATGGTGAAGACGATGGCCAAGGATCCCGTTATCTTCGCACTGGCCAACCCCGTGCCTGAAATCAGCTATGAGGATGCCATGGAAGCCCGTCCTGACACACTGATGTCGACAGGACGCACAGACTATCCCAACCAGATCAACAACGTCATCGGATTCCCTTACATCTTCCGTGGTGCGCTCGACGTACATGCCACAGCCATCAACGAAGAAATGAAACTGGCTGCCGTCCACGCTATTGCCGACCTGGCAAAGCAACCTGTGCCTGACGTGGTAAATGATGTCTATAAGGTCAATAACCTCACTTTCGGACGCAATTATTTCATTCCAAAGCCTGTTGACCCACGACTCATTACCGAGGTCAGCGCCGCTGTAGCCAAGGCTGCCATTGAGAGTGGCGTGGCTCGCAAGAAGATAGAAGACTGGGACGAGTACAAACACTCGCTCTCCATACTTCTGGGTCAGGAGACTAAACTCACCCAGAAACTCTATGCCACAGCAGCGGCCCATCCGCAGCGCGTGGTATTTGCCGAAGCTGTACATCCCACTATGCTGAAAGCGGCCGTACAGGCAAAGGCTGAAGGCATCTGCCAACCCATCCTGCTTGGCAACGACGAGGTGATAGCGAAAATGGCCAAAGAGCTCGACCTGAACCTCGACGGCATCGAGATTGTCAATCTGCGTCATCCGTCTGAGCAGGAACGCCGCGAACGCTATGCCATGATTCTCACCCAAAAGCGCCAGCGTGAGGGCTATACCTACCAGGAGGCCAACGACAAGATGTTCGAGCGCAACTACTTCGGCATGATGATGGTGGAGACGGGTGATGCCGATGCTTTCATCACAGGACTCTACACCAAATATTCAAATACCATCAAGGTTGTCAACGACGTCATCGGTATCCGTCCGGAATACAAGCATTTCGGGGCCATGCACATCATCAATTCGCCAAAGGGCACCCTTTACCTCGCCGATACGTTAGTGAACGAGAATCCTGACACAGACACACTCGTTGACATTGCCAAACTGGCAGCTACCAGTGTACGCTTCTTCAATGAGAAGCCTGTTGTGGGCATGATGAGCCATTCAAACTTCGGCTCATCCCAGAGCGATGGTGCGCTAAAAGTGCGACAAGCAACAGAACGCATGCAGCAGCTGTATCCTGACCTTCCCATTGACGGTGAAATGCAGTTAGGTTTTGCATTAGACCGTGAACTGCGCGACAACCAGTATCCATTTACACGCGTCTTCGGAAAAGATGTCAACACGCTGGTATTCCCCAACCTGACATCGGCACGTTCCAGCTATAAGATGCTGCAGATGCTGGATGCAGACGTGGAAATTATAGGCCCCATCCAGATGGGATTGAACAAGCCCATCCATTTCATAGACTTTGGAGCCTCAGTACGCGACGTGGTCAACATCGTAGCCGTAGCAACCATCGATGCTTACGTCGATAAGATTAAGAGTCGTATCAACAAGGCGAAATAGGAACAATTTAAAGTCAACATTTTAGCAAATACAAGAACGGTTCGTAATACTCACAGAATCCTCATTTAATATTTTTTAAATAAAAAAAGTAGCCTTCCGAATAACAACGTATCGATATTTTTCGTAACTTTGCACCGCTTTTAAAGGCTATTTGATTTACACTTGCTTGATTTTCAAGAAGTTATAAGAAATTTAAGGAGTAATAGATGAGACAATTAAAGATTCAAAAGAGTATTACGAATCGTTCAAGTGAAGCACTGGATAAGTATCTGGTGGAAATCGGCCGTGCACCGCTGATCAGCATCGACGAGGAAATAGAGCTGGCTCAGAAGATACGCAAGGGCGGTCCGGAAGGCGAGCGCGCCAAGGACAAGCTTGTGACGGCTAATCTGCGTTTCGTAGTATCCGTAGCAAAGCAGTATCAGCATCAGGGATTGACGCTGACTGACTTGATTGACGAGGGTAACATTGGTCTGATTAAGGCCGCTCAGAAATTTGACGAGACACGTGGTTTCAAGTTTATTTCCTATGCCGTTTGGTGGATTCGCCAGTCTATTCTGCAAGCTATTGCCGAGCAGAGCCGTATTGTACGTCTGCCACTGAATCAGGTGGGAAGTCTGAACAAGATTAACCACGAAATCAACAAGTTCGAACAGGAATTCCAACGTCACCCCAGCATTTCGGAGTTGAGTGACGCAACAGCGCTGGACGAAGAGAAAATCTCTCAGTCCATGCAGGCTGACAGCCATCATGTATCTATTGACGCACCGTTTCAAGACGGTGAAGACAACTGCATGCTCGACGTAATGGCTTCTGGCGACGATTCTCGTACGGATCGTCAGGTAGACCATGAGTCGATGGCTTTGGAGCTTAACAACGTGCTGCAGAAAGTACTGAAAGACCGTGAGATTACAATTATCCGCGAGTGTTTTGGCATTGGCTGCCACGAAAAAGGCCTGGAAGAAATCGGCGACCAATTGGGATTGACGCGTGAACGTGTACGCCAAATACGTGAAAAAAGCATTGCTAAGCTACGCGACTCGGGTAATGCACGTATTCTGATGAAATATTTGGGCTAAAAGTTTTGCTGCTCCGAAAATTATTTGTAATTTTGGGGGCGTGAATCTGAAGCTACACATAGCACGACTGCTAATGCTGGGCATGATGACTCTCTTCATGCCCAGTATTCTATATGCCCAGACAACTGATTTGGACATCCTAAATCGCATCTGGGACTATCGGCGCAACTTCAGCCAACCCGTAGCTGGAGAAGAGAAGAACGTGTACCTCCGCTACAGTTTCGGTATTGACAGGAGGAATCTGACACTCTTTCTGGTACCTACCATGTATGTGATTGCCGAAGGTGAACGACAGTTCATCGGAGAATCATACTGCAAGATGCGCTTTCGCAGCAATACCGACTTCGACCTGCAGCGTCAGGTGGTGTGGGGCACTATTCCACGGAACCGCATGGCCATGCCTGCCATGCAGGAGTTTATGAGTCCCAACCTCTACGACATTTCCCTCTACCCTAATCATCTGCTGTCACCATTCCACCGCTCTAACCGCCATTTTTACAAATACCAGATAAAAATAGCCTCTGGCAACATGGCCATACTGCGTTTCAATCCCAAGACGGACAACACACAACTGGTAGCAGGGCATGCCGTAGTGGAAACCACAACAGGACGGTTAGAGGATGTCTTTTTCGAAGGCGAATTTGACATGATCAAATTCAAGGTGTCAGCGAAGATGAACCAACAAGACCAGCACACACCCCTGCCCGAACGCTGTTCGACACAAGCCACCTTCAGTTTTCTCGGCAACCAAATCAAGTCCTATCTGACAGCAGTATTTGATTGTTCGGTATCCCTGCCCGACTCTTTGGATTGCGTGGCTGATGGTGACATGATGGAGCAGTTACGGCCAGAGCCCTTAAACAGCTATGAAAAGAAGATTTATAGCGACCATGAGCTCCAGCAAAAACAAGAAGAGGAAGAAGCTGCCCTGAGAGAGAAGAAAGAACGGGAAGAGAACCCGGACACGACAAGACAAAAGGAACATCGTGACTGGCTGAAGGAGATTGCCTGGGACTATATCGGAGACAATCTCCTCAATGGAAACAGAGCAGACATGGGACACTTGTCGATGCGCTTTTCACCATTATTCAATCCTCTGGAGCTGGGTTATAGTCCCAGTCGTGGTGTGCGCTATAGACTAAAGCTGGGTGCACGCTATACTTGGAACGCACATCGTTTTCTCACGTTCACACCCCAGCTCAGCTACGTTTTTAAGAAAAAACAGTTCTACTACATGCTTCCCCTTCGCATGGACTACAATCCCAAGCGTAACGGCTATGCGGAACTATGCATTGCCAATGGCAACCACATTTCAAGTGATATGATGTCTGATGACTTCCACCATATTATGGGCGATTCCATTGACATGCCAGAGTTCAAAGACCAATACATAGAGGCTTTCAACAATGTTGTCGCTTACGACTGGCTGGAGATCAAGGCAGGTATCGTATATCATAGAAGAAGATCGCTGGACAAAGCATTGATGGAGAAGGCAAACATGACATCAGAATACCGCAGCTTTGCACCCATGATTACCCTGCGCTTCACACCTTGGGACGCCGGACCAACGCTGACAGCCAATTACGAGAAGGCCTTCAAGAATATCTTCCACTCTAATCTGGAATATGAACGCTGGGAGTTTGATGCCGTTTACAAAAAACAACTCAAGAGTCTCCGTTTCCTGAATGCACGTACTGGCGCAGGTCTATATACCCGCCGTAAAAGCTCCTATTTCGTCGACTTCGCCAATTTCCGCGACAACAACCTTCCACAAGGCTGGGAGGACGACTGGTCTGGCGACTTCCAGTTACTCAGCAGCAATTGGTACAACGAGTCAAACTACTACCTGCGTGCCAACCTGTCGTATGAATCCCCCATGCTGGGGCTCTCACATTTGCCCTGGGTAGGACACACGATAGAAAAGGAACGTATTTATCTGAGTGCTCTCTCCATACAGCATACCAGACCCTATTTCGAATTGGGCTATGGATTTAGCAACCGTTTTTTCTCCACAGCCGTCTTTACCAACTTCCTCGGAGGCAAAATACAAGAAATCGGCTGTGAATTCACTATAGAAATATTCAGACGATGGTAAAACCACTTACTGTATACAAGGCCAGCGCCGGAAGTGGAAAGACATTCACACTGGCTGTCGAATACATCAAACTGCTGATAAACAATCCGCAGAGTTATCGTAATATCCTTGCTGTCACCTTCACCAACAAGGCTACAGAGGAAATGAAGATGCGTATTCTCAGCCAGCTTTATGGCATTTGGAAGCATTTGCCAGACTCACGCGATTATCTGGACAAGATCATCGATGAAACCAGTCTTTCTGAAGACGTTGTCACACAACGGGCTGGCATTGCGCTGAACCTTCTGTTACATAATTACAACTATTTCCGCGTAGAAACCATTGACACCTTCTTCCAGAGTGTGCTGCGTAACCTGGCTCGCGAGCTGGACCTTACGGCTAACCTGCGTATTGGGCTGAACGACATACAGGTGGAGGAACAGGCTGTAGACCGACTGATAGACTCGCTGACCCATCAGGACATCATGCTGCAATGGATCATGAAATACATCATGGAAAACATCAGCGACGACCGTTCATGGAACATCATAGGACAAGTGAAGCAGTTTGGGCGTACTATCTTCCGCGACTACTACAAGGAGCAGAGCAAAGAGTTGAACAAACTCATTGGTGTGAAAGGTTTTCTGGAAGCTTACGCCAAGCAGATGCGGGAAATTCGTGCCAATGCCCAACAACAAATGAAAGGCTATGCCCAACAGTTCTTCGATATCCTTGAAAATGAAAGTATCGGCGTTCAAGACCTGAGTTATGGCAAGACTGGCGTCTACGGTTTCTTCTTAAAGCTTTACAATGGGCAATTCGACGAAAACATTGTAGGAACGAGAGTTACAGACTGTATGACATCTCCGGAAAAGTGGTATTCCAAGAAGAATTGTTCACGCCCAGAAATGGTTCACATGCTGGCAGACAGCACTCTCATGCCATTGTTACGCCAAGCCGTAGAAGACCGACCACGCCAATGGAAACTATTCAAGTCAGCTGACCTGACGCTCTCCCATCTGAACCAGCTGCGACTGCTGGATCACATCGATCAGAAGGTCAGAGAAATGAACAGCGAGGCCAACCGTTTCCTGCTTAGCGATACCCAACAACTGTTGCATGAACTCATCAAGGACAGCGACTCCCCCTTCATTTTCGAGAAAATCGGCACCCAACTGGAGCATGTCATGATAGACGAGTTCCAGGACACCAGTACCGTACAATGGCAGAATTTCAAGGTGTTATTACAAGAATGCATGAGCCATACCGACACAGAAAACCTCATTGTCGGTGATGTCAAACAAAGCATCTACCGCTGGCGCTCTGGCGATTGGAGGCTTTTGAACGCTATCGATACAGATTTCCCCCATGCCAACGAGGTAATGGAAATACGCCCCCTTAAAACCAACTACCGTTCTGAGCGCAGAATCATTGACTTCAACAATGCGTTCTTCAAGGAGGCTGCCCAACAGGAGTACGACAGCCAACGCGAAAACTACCCACAGGGGGCAGAACAACTACGCAACGCCTATTCCGACGTTGAGCAGCTCATCCCTGACAAACGTGGTAATGACGGAATGGTCAGCGTCTGTCTATTGCCACAGCGAGACTATCAAGCTACGGTTCTTGGCATGTTGACCGATACAGTCTCCACACTCCTCGACAAGGGACAAAAAGCCCAGGATATTGCCATCCTCGTGCGCTCCAATCAGTATATTCCCATGGTGGCCAACTACTTTGCCGAGCATTTGCCAGAGGTGCGCATCGTCAGCGACGAGGCCTTCCGCCTCGATACTTCTGTATCAGTAAACATTTTGGTTCAGACGCTCCATCTGCTCACCCACCCTGATGACTTGCTGGCTAAAGCAACAGTGGCCAAATTGTATCAGCGTTCCGTGCTCGGCACATCAACAGCAGAAAACGAACTGCTCATCAAAAGCCAGCCTCTCGACGAACTCCTACCGGAAACCTTTGTGCAGCACACACAAGAGCTGCTTCAACTGCCACTCTACGAGCTGACAGAACGGCTCTATGCTATCTTTGAATTGGAAAGACTTCACGAACAGAGTGCCTATATCTGCGCCTTCTACGACCAACTGAACCGGTTTACACAAGACAATTCCACAGATATTGACGCTTTTATCGATGAATGGAAAGAAACCATCTGCAGCAAAACCATCCAGAGCTGCGAAACCGACGGCATACGTATTCTCTCCATACACAAGAGTAAGGGCTTGGAGTTCGACAATGTCCTGATTCCCTTCTGCGACTGGCGACTGGAGCATTCAGATATCCTTTGGTGCCGACCTGCCGAGTCTCCCTTCGATGCGCTGCCCCTCGTTCCTGTGGACTTCAGCCAGAAACAGATGATGGGTACAGTCTTCGAACAGGCCTACCTCGACGAACACCTCCAGAATATCGTCGACAACCTGAATCTGCTCTATGTCGCTTTCACCAGAGCCTCTAAGAATCTCTTTGTTATCGGTCGCCGAGAAACCAAGAATACTCGTTCAACACTCATCGAATCCGTTCTTCCTAAATTAGAACTTAAAGGCAGTACGCTTGAAGGCAAAGAAGATAATAACGGTCCACTGACATTTGTTTACGGTGAAATGGCGAATAACAAGGAACCGTTACAAAACAAAGAACATAAGAATGCAAGCGGCAACGTCTTCTTGCAACCAGTTACTCACAAACCCATCACCTTAACGTCGTTTGACGCAAAAGTCGAGTTCCGCCAAAGCAACAAAAGCCACGAGTTCATCGAAGGTGACGATGAGGGCCAAGAACTGAGCTATATTAAGATTGGTAGTGTTTTACACAACATATTCTCGACCATCAACACTTCTGCCGACATCGATCAGGCTCTTAGCCAGCTCCAGCAGGACGGGGTACTATACGACAATGACGTAACACGAGAAAAGGTCACAAATATGCTCCACAAAAGACTTGAAAGCAATCGTGTAAAAGATTGGTTTTCTGACCATTGGAAGTTATACAACGAATATAGTATCGTTTTTATGAAGGATGGCAAACTAATGGAACGCCGCCCAGACCGAGTAATAACCAACGGTGAGGAAACCCACGTAGTAGACTTCAAGTTTGGCCGTCCTCACGAAGAATATCACGAACAAGTGCAGGAATATATGCAGCTGCTCCGTTCCATGGGACTTCCCAACGTCAAGGGTTGGCTATGGTACGTCTATAGTAATAAAATAGAAGAGGTAGAATACAGATAATAATGAAAGCTCAAAGTTCAAAGTCATGAAAGATTTTCTGGCATACGTCGCAGAAGACATGATAAACAAATACGATACCAATTTGTCCGACATCGCTGTCGTATTCCCCAACAAGCGTGCTTCGTTGTTCCTTAACGAACACTTGGCCCGATATGCCAAGAAGCCTGTGTGGAGTCCCCACTACATCACCATCAGCGAGCTGTTCCGCCAGCAATCCCAGCTTATGGTGGCAGACCCTCTAAAGCTGGTGTGCGACCTGCACAAGTCGTTCTGCAAGTGTACTCGGTCACAGGAGAGTCTCGACAAATTCTTCGGCTGGGGACAACTGCTACTTAGCGATTTCGACGATATCGACAAGAACATGGCTGATGCAGACCATGTATTTGCCAACCTGCGTGATATCCACGAGTTGGATGACATCTCTTATCTCACCGAAGAGCAGCGTGACATGATCCGGCGCTTCTTCAGCAATTTCTCAGAAGACCACAACACCGAACTGAAAGAGCGCTTTCTCCGACTGTGGAGTCATTTCGCCGACATTTACCACGATTTCAACGACAGGCTTAGCCATCAGGGACTGACTTACGAGGGTGCTCTTTATCGGCAGGTCGTAGAGCAACAGGAAGGGCAATACCCCCATAGCCATTATCTGTTTGTAGGCTTCAACTTGCTGCAGAAGGTAGAGCAACAACTGTTCAACCACCTGATGAAGAACGGCAAGGCTCGTTTCTACTGGGACTTCGACCATTATTATATGGAGGGACACGAAGCAGGCCAATACATCGGCCAATACCTGAAGTATTTCCCCAATGAGCTGGACGTTGATGCCGATGAAATCTACGGAAATTTCAACCATGCCAAGAGAATCCACTATATCTCCGCCCCTACGGAGAATATCCAGGCCCGCTATGTCAGCAACTGGCTCCGCGAAGAGATCCAGCATGCTGACGGGACAACGGCCACCCGTTTTCAGGACGGGCGAAAGACAGCAATTGTACTCTGCAACGAAGCTCTCCTGCAAGTGATCATACACTCCTTACCCCCTGAGGTTGATAAGGTTAATATCACTACGGGGTATCCACTAGAGCAGACACCTGTAGCATCCTTCATACAACTCTGGTTCAACCTTCAGTTGGGAGGACACACACCACGACTGTTACGAGCCCTGCAGCGTCATCCTTATGTCCAGTACATCGACTTGCCTGCAGCCCTCGATACGCCAGCCGACACGTCCATTACGACACAATTGCTGAACCTGCTCCGCCAGATTGCCACCAATGCAAAGGACACCGTTACCGACCCTTTGTATCAGGAATCACTGTTCCGCGCCTATACGCTGCTAAACCGATTGCAAAGCCTCATCAGCAGCGGTGACCTCGTCGTTGACGACATCACCCTACAACGACTGACCAGCCAGCTGATCCAGCAAACGACCATTCCTTTCCACGGCGAACCAGCAGAAGGCGTACAGGTTATGGGCGTTCTTGAAACACGTAACCTGGATTTCGACCACGTCATCCTACTGTCGTGCAACGAAGGCAACATGCCGAAAGGAGTCAACGACAGCTCGTTTATTCCACATAACATCCGCAGGGCCTACGAACTGACCACCGTCGACAACAAGGTCGCCATCTATGCATATTACTTCCATCGCCTGATACAACGTGCCAAGGACATCACCATCCTTTTCAACAGTTCCACCGAAGATGGCCAGCGGGGAGAGATGAGCCGTTTCATGCTCCAGATGCTGGTAGAAAGTCCCCATTCCATCGAGCGTCACCTGCTGCAGTCCGGCCAGTCTGTGGCTGGCTGGCAGCCCAGGGACATCGAGAAGGACGATCGTATCATGAAGATACTTAACTACAGCTTTTCCTCTTCTGACAACAGACTGTCGCCAACGGCCATCTGTAAGTATATGCGTTGCCAGCTGCAGTTCTACTACCGTTATGTGGCCGGCATTAAAGAGCCCGAGGTTCCCGACGATGAACAGGATTTGGACAATCGCATCTTCGGAACGATATTCCACGAAGCGGCTGATATTATATATCACCAACTTCCTCAACAGATTAATAAAGAAATCCTCGACCATTTGCTGAAGTCAAAAGTAGAGATAGAACGGGCTGTCGACGAGGCCTTCCACCGTGTCATACCGCACATTCCGCCCAATGGTCTGCATCTCATCAACCGCGAGGTTATCATCCACTACCTGCGCCAGCTCATCAGCATCGACCGCCGGTTAGCACCTTTTACCATTCTCGGTCTGGAGTGCAATATTAACAGGAAGCTGGAACATCACGATGTTGTTATCGGAGGGCGCATTGACCGTCTTGACCTCATCAATATCGGAACGCCTGACGAATGCATCCGCGTGATAGACTACAAGACAGGGAGTCGCCGACTGAAGCCGTTGGCCGATGTGGATGCAATCTTCCAGCCTGAGAATATCCACAATCATGCGGACTATTACCTGCAAACATTTGTATATGCTGACATCATCAGTCGCCAGCAGCCCTCGAAGCGTAAGGTCTCTCCAGCCCTGTTGTTCATCCAACATTCTGGCGGCGAAGATTATGACCCCACACTCTACTTCGGCCAGGAGCGCATCAATGACATAGCCAACTACTCCATGCGTTTCAATGAGCTGTTGGAACAGGTCGTTAGTGAGATTTTCTCAAAAGATAATCCTTTCCGTCCCACCAACGACATGAAAGTTTGCCAGACATGCCCCTACGCACAACTCTGCCGACACTAAAAGGAGGCTAAAACAGTTAATGAAGATTAAATTATCGCCCTAAGGTGTAAAAACAACACTTCGTGTCGATTTTTTATTCATTTTTCCATTGTCGTTTCAAAATAAAGTTGTAATTTTACACCCAAATTCATTAGTATAACTAAAAACAAGAAGAAAAATGAAAAAACTGAAGACTGTTTTTGTGAGTATGGGTGTGACCTTGGCCATGCTTTCTGCATGTAATTCAGCACCCCAGCAGACGCTGACCGTATCGGGGCTTGATGCGGCAAAGTTCGACACCATCATCAACGAGAAGCCCGTAAAACTCTACACGTTGAAAAATGCCAACGGCATAGAGGTGTGCATTACTAACTACGGTGGGCGCGTAGTTTCGCTCGTGGTACCCGACAAGGATGGCAAGCCGACTGATGTCGTGCTGGGCTTCGACAACATCGCCCAGTATGCCGACACGCTGAATTCACCCACTGACTATGGTTCCAGCGTAGGTCGCTACGCCAACCGCATCAACATGGGCAAATTCATGCTCGACGGTCAGGAGTATCAGCTCCGTCAGAACGACAAGCACGATGGTCGTGACCATTGTCTGCATGGTGGTGGTGCTACCGGCTGGATGAACCAGGTTTATGATGTTGTTGAGGTCAACGACACCCTGATTAAGCTTCAGATCAATGCTGCCGACGGTGAGAACGGTTTCCCCGGCAATGTCGTGGCGACGACTACCTATAAGGTGACTGCCGACAACATGCTTGACATCGTTTGGGAGGCAACTACCGACAAATCTACCATCATCAACCAGACCAACCACAACTACTACAACTTGAGTGGCGATTTGGAGAATGCCGCCTACGACCAGATACTCTATGTCAATGCCGACAACTTCACCGAGAGCGACGACAGCTACATGCCTACTGGCAAGATTCTGCCTGTTGAGGGCACCCCGATGGACTTCCGCACACCGCATGCTGTTGGTGACTCCATCCATTCTGAATACTATCAGGTCAAGAACGCTCACGGCTATGACCACAACTGGTGCCTGAACACCAATGGTGACGACACTCAGGTATGTGCATCGCTCTACAGTCCCAAGACAGGTATCTTCATGGAGATGTTCACCAACGAGCCTGGCATACAGGTCTACAGTGGCAATTTCCAGGGCGTCGGCGGCGAGGAGAACATCGTCCGCAAGCTCGGTAAGAAGTATCCCCAGCACGTCAGCATCTGCTTAGAGAGCCAGAAGTATCCCGACAGCCCCAATCATCCCGAGTGGGCCAGTCCGGTAGTGACTCCCGAGAAGCCTTATTACAGCCACGCTGCCTACAAGTTCTCGGTAAAATAATTATCAATTGTTCATTATCAATTAAAAAGAATATTTTATGGCATTATTAGACTGGATTGTCATTGGCGTATTCTGCCTCGCGCTGATTGGCATTGTAGTATGGGTTGTCTCGCAGAAGAATGACAACTCGGCAGACTATTTTTTAGGTGGTAAGGACGCAACGTGGATTGCCATCGGTGCATCTATCTTCGCTTCTAACATCGGTTCCGAGCACCTCATCGGACTGGCTGGTGCCGGTGCATCGTCAGGTATGGCAATGGCCCATTGGGAGATTCAGGGGTGGATGATCCTGATTCTGGGTTGGGTCTTCGTACCGTTCTATACCCGCTCGATGGTGTACACCATGCCTGAGTTCCTGGAGCGCCGTTTCAACAAGGAGAGCCGCACCATCCTCTCAGTCATTTCGCTGATTTCCTACGTGCTGACCAAGGTAGCCGTGACGGTTTATGCCGGCGGACTCGTATTCCAACAGGTATTCGGCATCAAGGAACTCTGGGGCATTGACTTCTTCTGGATTGCCGCCATCGGCCTGGTGCTCATTACAGCAGCCTACACCATTTTCGGTGGTATGAAGAGTGTGCTCTACACCTCCGTGCTGCAGACACCTATCTTATTATTAGGATCACTCATCATCCTCGTGCTGGGTCTGAAAGCCCTGGGCAGCTGGGACCAGATGCTGGCCCTCTGCGACGTGAAGCCCAGCTACGACGGTGCCACAGGTACGATGATCCACCTCATGCGTTCCAACAGCGACCCGCAGTATCCTTGGCTTGGTGCCTTGGTAGGCTCGGCTGTCATCGGTTTCTGGTACTGGTGTACCGATCAGTTCATCGTTCAGCGCGTACTCTCAGGCAAGAATGAGAAGGAAGCCCGCCGCGGTACCATCTTCGGTGCATACCTGAAGCTGCTGCCCGTGTTCCTGTTCCTCATCCCCGGTATGATTGCTTTTGCACTCCACCAGAAGTATCTGGCAGCAGGCGGCGAGGGATTCCTGCCCTTACTGGCTAACGGCAACCCCAACGCCGATGCAGCCTTCCCCACCCTCGTGGCCAAGATTCTGCCCGCCGGTGTGAAGGGTCTCGTGGTCTGTGGTATCCTCGCAGCCCTGATGTCGTCGCTGGCTTCGTTGTTCAACTCTTCAGCCATGCTCTTCACCATCGACTTCTGGAAGCGCCTGAAGCCCAATACCTCTGAGAAGAGTCTCGTAACCATCGGTCAGATAGCTACCGTGGTTATCGTGATTCTCGGTATTCTGTGGATTCCCATCATGCGCTCTGTAGGCGACGTGCTCTACACCTATCTGCAGGACGTACAGTCTGTGCTGGCTCCTGGCATTGCTGCAGCCTTCCTACTTGGTATTACCTGGAAGCGTGCTTCTGCCAAGGGTGGTATGTGGGGCTTGCTCTCAGGTATCATCATCGGTCTGACACGTCTGGGTGCGAAAGTGTATTACAGCAACACTACGGACGCTGCCGACTCTTGGTTCAAGGCTGTGTTCTACGACTTCAACTGGCTGTTCTTCTGCGGCGTCATGCTGGTAGTCTGCTGTCTGGTGGTGTTTGTCGTATCGCTCTGTACAGAGGCTCCCGACGAGAAGAAAATACAAGGCTTGGTCTTCGGCACCTCTACCCCTGAGCAGAGAGCTGCTACCCGCGCCAGCTGGAACCACTGGGACATCATCCATACCGTTATCATTCTGGGAATCACCGTTGCCTTCTATATTTATTTCTGGTAAACTTATCAGTTAATTATTAACAGAGATGACAACCTATTATTCAGAATTTCAGAAAGTATTCCTGTCTGTCGACTGTATCATCTTCGGTTTCGACCAGAACAAGCTGAAGGTGCTCGTCGGACGCAGACAACTCGAGCCTGGTCGTGGCGAATGGAGCCTCTATGGAGGCTTCGTCCGCGCCGACGAAAGTTTGGATGCTGCAGCAGACCGCACCTTGGAGCAGCTGACGGGACTCAAGCACGTCTATATGCGACAGGTAGGAGCTTTCGGTAACCTTGACCGTGACCCGGGTGAGCGAGTGGTGTCAGTAGCCTACTACGCACTCATCAACGTAAAGGACTATGACGAGAAACTCCGCAAGAAACATGGTGTCGAATGGGTGAACATCGAGGAAATGCCCCAGATGTACTCCGACCATAACATCATGGTAAAAAAAGCCCGCAAACTGATGCAGCAGAAGATGGTGACAGAACCTGTAGGATTTGAACTACTGCCCGATCTCTTTACGCTGACCCAGCTTCAGCGACTCTATGAGGCTGTCTATGGCCATGAGATTGACAAGCGCAACTTCCGCAAGCGCCTCAAGGATATGGATTATATCGAAAAGACAGATCTTATCGACAAGCTGACTTCTAAGCGTGGAGCAGCCCTCTACCGCTTCAACAGGCATGTCTATAACGAAGAACCGACGTTTAAACTTAGAATCAAGTAAAACAATGTTAGAAGAACTGAAACAAAAAGTGTTCAAGGCCAATCTAGACCTTGTTAAACACAACCTCGTGATATTCACTTGGGGCAATGTCAGCGGCATCGACCGTGAGAATGGCCTCGTGGTCATCAAGCCCTCCGGTGTGGAGTATGACGTCATGAAGGCCAGCGACATGGTAGTTGTTGACCTCATGACTGGCAAAGTCGTTGATGGTGACCTCAACCCCTCGAGCGACACTCCCACCCACTTGGTGCTCTACCGTGCCTTCCCCGAAATCGGAGGCATTGTCCACACCCATTCCACCTATGCCACCGCATGGGCTCAGACAGGTCTCGACATCCCCAATATCGGCACTACCCACGCTGACTATTTCCACGATAGCATTCCCTGCACCGCCGATATGACGGAGGACCAGATGGCTGAATATGAATACAATACGGGTGTCGTGATGGTGAACCGCATCCTGAATGGTAACATCAATCCCATTCATACTCCTGCCGCCTTGGTGAAGAACCACGGTCCGTTCGCCTGGGGTAAAGATCCTGACCAGGCTGTCTATCATGCCGTCGTCACTGAACAGGTGGCCAAGATGGCCTACATCTCATACACGCTGAATCCCAAGACGACAATGAATCCATTGTTAGTAGAAAAACATTTCAGCCGCAAGCATGGTCCAAATGCCTACTACGGACAGAAAAAGAAAGAAGAATAATATGAAAACTATGTTTGAAAATTTAGAGATTTGGTGGGTGACCGGTGCACAGCTCCTCTATGGTGGTGACGCTGTCGTTGCCGTTGATGGCCACTCGAAGGAAATGGTCGAGGGACTGAACAAGTCGGGCATTATTCCCATCAAGATTGTATATAAAGGTACAGCCAACAGTTCGAAGGAAGTTGAGCAGGTCATGCTCGCTGCCAACAACGAGGAGAAGTGCGTGGGTATCATCACCTGGATGCACACCTTCTCGCCTGCCAAGATGTGGATCAAAGGCCTGCAGAAGCTGCAGAAGCCGCTGCTCCACTTCCATACCCAGTATAATGCTGAGATTCCCTGGGACACCATCGACATGGACTTCATGAACCTGAACCAGTCGGCCCATGGCGACATTGAGTTCGGTCATATCTGCACCCGCATGCGCATTCAGCGCAAGGTGGTTTGCGGCTACTGGAAGGACCAAGAGGCTCAGCAGAAGATTGCCGTGTGGGCTCGCGTAGCTGCCGGTGTGGCTGATGCCAAGAACGTTCGCTGTCTGATGTTCGGTATGAACATGAACAACGTGGCCGTCACCGATGGCGACCGCGTAGAGTTCGAGCAGCGTCTGGGTTATCACGTCGACTACTACCCCGTCAGCTCGCTGATGGACTACTGGAAGAAGGTCACCGACGCAGAGGCTGACGCCCTCGTCGAGGAATATAAGAAGCTCTACACCATCAAGATTGACGAGAGCGGCGAAGCTGTCTACTGGGAGAAGGTGAAGAACGCTGCCAAGGCAGAAATTGCTCTCCGTCGCGTGCTGAAGGACGAAGGCGCCACTGCCTTCACCACCAACTTCGACGACCTGGGCGATGCCGACATCAACCAGCCCGACTTCTGTGGCTTCGACCAGATTCCAGGTCTTGCCTCACAACGTCTGATGGCCGAGGGTATCGGTTTTGGTGCCGAGGGCGACTGGAAGACCGCCTGCCTCTATCGCACCCTTTACATCATCCAGCAGGGCATGCCCATCGGTTGCTCGTTCCTTGAGGACTATACCCTGAACTTCGCCGGCAGCCAGTCGTCATGTCTGCAAAGCCACATGCTCGAAATCTGTCCGCTCATCGCCAGTGACAAGCCTAAGCTCGAGGTACACTTCCTCGGCATCGGCATCCGAAAGCAGCAGACAGCCCGCCTCGTCTTCACCTCGAAGACCGGTCGTGGCATCAAGGCTACCGTCGTTGACCTCGGCAACCGCTTCCGTCTGATCTCGCAGGAGGTAGAGTGCATCGAGCCCAAGCCCATGCCCCACCTGCCCGTGGCCAGCGCCCTTTGGGTGCCCCAGCCCACCTTCGAGGTTGGTGTTGGAGCCTGGATTCTGGCCGGTGGTACCCACCACAGCGCCTTCTCCTACGACATTACCGAAGAATACTGGGAGGATTTCGCCGAGATGCTGGGCATCGAGTATGTCAAGATCAACAAGGACACCAAGTCCTACGAGTTCAAGCAGCAGCTGCAGAACAACGAAATGTACTACATGCTGAACAAGGCCCTGAAGTAACCACTACTCGAACGACATTCCAGTAAGCCACCGCTTACTACACATAAAATGAGCTGACTCACCATTTGGGTCTGCTCATTTTTCATTTGAAGAGTTCAGGATTTGCCTTTATTAATTACGTAGATACCAAGTGCAGCGAGCCCTCCGGCAAGTGCATATTTCAGATGGAATGTCTCGCCAAGACATAGGCATGACGTCACAGCACCCACAATGGGAATCAGTGAATTGTGTATAGCCACCTTCCCCACGGGATTACAGCTGAGCAGTTTGTTATAGAGTGAAAAACCGACGGCGGAGATGGCGATGAGCAGAATCAGGCAGAAGATGCCGAGCATGTTTACATGGGGCAAAGTGCCACCAAAAGCCATGCCTGGAACGATGAGCAAAAGACCTCCGACAGCGAGGCTATAGCCCGTTCCGACAAAGACATCCACCCGTTTACTGAGTCCGCGAGTCATCAGGTTAGCCGTTGCCCCACAGATGGCGTTGAGGATGATCATGCCATCGCCCAGCCAAGTGAACTGTCCGCTTTCCGCGCCACCGATATTCAAAGCCAAGATGCCGCTGAATCCCACGGCACAGCCAAGAAGTTTGCGTAAGGTTAGCCTGTCGCTTTTAAAATAGGCACAGGCAAATAGTACCACCAGAAATGTGCTCAGCGAATTGAGGATGGCTGCCCGTGCCCCTTCACTATGCGACATGCCGACATAGAAGAAGAAATAGTGAAGCGTGGTGTTCATCAGTGTAAAGGCAAGGATGAATCGCCAGTCGCCTACTCTGTTTGGTTTAAAAGAACGTCCATTGCTTCTGGCGACAGAGAGGATTATCAAACCGGCAACGGCAAAGCGGATGCCTGCAAAGAGCATCTTGCTGCCTGTCATGTCCGGTGTAATGCCAAAAGCATTAAAGCCTACTTTGATGAGAGGGAATGCCCATCCCCACGCTATTGCTGCCGTCAGGGCAAACACCTCCACCCATACAGGGCGCTGGAATATGGATATTCTCGCTTGTTCCATCTCTCTTGTTAAGACTCATTGATGAATTCGAGCACAAAGTTACGAAAAAAAATCAATTTATTTTGCTAAATCAAATCTTTTTCATATATTTGCAAGCTGTAAGACTAATAACTAAAAACAAAAGTATTCTATTTATGACAGTATTAATGGTTATTCAACTTCTGATAGTGCTCGGAGCACTGTGGGTTGGTTCTCGCTATGGCAGTCTGGCTCTGGGAGCAATCTCAGGTATCGGTCTCGCACTGCTCGTCTTCGGTTTCGGTATGAAACCCGGTTCTCCCCCTACCGATGTCATCTACATCATCATTGCCGCCGTGACCTGTGCTGGTATCATGCAGGCATCGGGCGGTATGGACTGGCTGATACAGATTGCCGAGAAGATGTTGCGCAAGCATCCGGACCGCATCACGTTCCTGGCTCCGCTGTGTACGTTCTTCCTAACGGTGCTGGTAGGTACGGGTCACGTGGTGTACACGCTGATGCCGATTATCTGTGACATCGCATTGAAGAAGGGTATCCGCCCGGAGCGTCCCTGTGGTGTGGCCAGTATCGCGTCGCAGGTGGGTATTACCTGTTCGCCCATCGCCGCAGCTGTTGTGGCCTTCGTGAGCATCTCCAACACCAATGGTTTCGACATCACCATCCCTAAGGTGCTGATGGTCAGCATTCCGGCATGTATTTGTGGACTGATGGCTGCTGCAAGTGCTTCCTACAGACGCGGTCTGGACTTGGACAAAGACCCTCAGTTCCAGGCAAAGCTGAAAGACCCTGAGCAGTATAAATACATCTATGGCAGCAATGCAACGACTCTTGACAAGCAGATTCCGAAGGAAGCCAAGCTTGCCGTGTACATCTTCCTGGGTGCCCTCGCCGTCATTGTGTTCTTCGCCATCTTCCAAGACTTACTGCCTTCGTACAGGACCCTCCGTGCCGTTCCGAATGCCGATGCCCTCTATATAAGCAAAGACCTGGCTGTTACGGGTGACCAGCTGGTAAAGGCGAATGTTCATCTGCAGGGTACTACCGAATGGTTTGACAAAAAGTTGGCCATGAACCTGGTGATCCAGATTGTCATGATTACCGCTGCAGCCCTGATGATTATCTTCTGCAAGGCCTCACCGAAGAAAGCCGTCGCAGGTCCCGTTTGGCAGTCGGGTATGGTGGCCGTTGTTGCTATCTATGGAATCGCATGGCTTGCCGATACTTATTTCTCCAACTATATGGGTGAGATGAAGATGATGTTGGCTGGTGTCGTTTCGGAGTATCCGTGGTCCATCGCCTTCGTGTTCTTCCTAGTATCCGTACTTATCAACTCACAGGGTGCTGTTGTTGTAGCCATGCTGCCACTGGCCTACTCACTGGGCATTGCAGGTCCTGTACTGCTGGGTGTGCTGCCTTCGGTCTACGGCTATTTCTTCATCCCGAACTATCCATCGGATATTGCAACTGTGAACTTCGACCGGTCAGGAACGACGGTGATTGGTAAATACCTGCTGAACCACTCGTTCATGATGCCGGGACTCATCTGTGTCATCACGTCGACCATCGTGGCCTACCTGCTGTCTATGTTGTTCTTCTAAGAACACGTAACTTGTAGTGGCTGCCATCGTAGTCGATGCGCATGATACGCCGATTGTCGCTATCATCATCGTCAAGATGAATGAGCCGTCCTATAGATAGTGCCACGTGACCCATGGTACGCCGGAGATTAATCTCGACACAGGGATGAAGCAGTCCACCCTTTACAATCATCATATCGATGCCGAAGGGGCCTTCATAACCTGAGAGGTCAAGGCGGGACAACACCTGATCACGAACACGGTCGAGAAGATCCAATGAGACATAGCGGCTGAGTGTTTGTCGTTTGACACGCTCGCCCGCTATCATATTTCCAATATAGGCGCCATTACGGGTGACAAACAGCGAGAGGCCCTCATAGCGGATGACACCACCTTCTGCTGTAAACTCCATGCCGAAGTCCTTTGCCTTATGGTAGAAAGGCTCTACCATGATACTGCCCTGACGTTGGATGACATGGCGCACCCACTCCATCTTACTGTCGAAGCGTACCCCTCGCCCACTCGACGACCAGGGTGCCTTTGTCACCACCTGGCCATAACGGTGCAGTAGAGCCTCGACATCAGCCTCCGTCGTACACTCATAGGCTTCACCTACCGTTCCCTCCATTTGCAGGAAAGGAAGCAAACAGGCAGATGTACGGCGGTGTGACAACTGACGGATGCGCCCCAAATCGGCATCTGAGGGCAACAGCGACTCATCAGTTCCCTTACGCTTCAACATAGCCTTCAAAGCCAGGTCCCAGCCCCAAGGTTCGATACTGGTCGTTTCCTTGGCAGAAACAACCTGTTCCCATGGGAGAAACAACTTGTTTCCTTGGGAGAAACAACCTGTTTCTGAGTGAGGAACAAGTCGAAACAATAATCGCTTCCATTGTTTGGCAGCATGTTCCGGATTCTCTACCAGCACTCTGTCGTCTTTCTGTGCCCATAGAGCGGGCAGGAAGTCGAGGTCTGCACGTAGCTGGCGACCTGCATGAGGAGCAGTAAAATTGGCCAGATTGGCGGCCAGTGCAATATCGTGTTCAGGATTGAAGATGTGAAGTGTCATTGTGTGGTGATAGGTGTTAGGGGATAGGTGATGGGGGGGCGGAGTGAGAAAAACCCGCTCTGCGTCATAGCAGGGCGGGCATTTTTTTCTCTTAAAGAAACCGTACGAGTTACTTTACTTTAGCAACGATGGCCTTGAATGCCTCGGGGTTATTCAGGGCGAGGTCGGCGAGCACCTTGCGGTTGATCTCGATGCCGGCCTTAGCCAGCTTACCCATCAGCACTGAATAGCTCATACCCTCCTGACGAGCGGCAGCGTTGATACGCTGAATCCACAGGGCGCGGAAGGTGCGCTTCTTGTTCTTACGGTCGCGATAAGCGTAGGTAAGACCCTTCTCCCAAGTGTTCTTGGCTACTGTCCAAACATTCTTGCGGGCACCAAAGTAACCGCGAGTGAGTTTCAGAATTCTTTTACGTTTTGCTCTTGATGCAACGTGATTGACTGATCTTGGCATAGTTTTCTTTACTTTTTAATGTTTGACAATAGGTGAATTAACGGAGACACAACAGGTCACGAACCTGCTTCATGTTTGTAACATCAACGATAGTAGAACCGCAGAGATTGCGCTTCTGCTTCTTGGTCTTCTTAGTCAGAATGTGACTGTGGTAAGCATGGTGTCTCTTGATCTTACCTGTACCGGTGAATGAGAATCTCTTCTTGGCACCGGAATTTGTCTTTACTTTTGGCATTGTTTTATAAAATTTAAATTGTTATTAATAATCGGCGACTACGCATATACCGGGCGCGACGCCTTCTCTATTTCATATTTGACGATTTACAATTTATTCTTCACCAGTCTCTGTCAGTTTCTTCAGCGCATCGGCACTAATCTTGGCATTGGCGAACAGCCCACCGTTTGCAGGCTTCTCGGCATCAGCCTCAGGCTGCTGCTGACGCTGTAACTCCTTGGCCTCAGCTTCAGCAGCCTCACGGTCGCGGGCTTGCTGGCTCTTCTTGGCAGCTCCAGCCTTCTTGGGAGCAAGGTAGAGGAACATCTTCTTGCCTTCGAGTGAGGGCATCCCCTCAACTTTGGCCAATTCCTCAAGATCATTGGCAAAACGCAGAAGCAGCACTTCTCCCTGTTCCTTGAACAAGATGCTTCGTCCACGGAAGAAGACATAAGCGCGAACTTTATTTCCGTCCTCCAGGAACTCCTTGGCATGCTTCAGCTTAAACTGGTAGTCGTGTTCATCTGTCTGAGGTCCGAAACGAATTTCCTTCACCTCAACCTTGACTTGCTTGGCTTTCATCTCCTTCTGTTTCTTCTTCTGCTGATAGAGGAACTTGGAGTAATCGATGAGACGACAAACAGGCGGATTAGCATTGGGTGAAAGCTCAACGAGGTCTACACCCTGATTGTGTGCCATGTCTAAAGCTTCGCGAGTAGGCACAACGGTGCTTCCACCATCACCCACGATTCGCACTTCACGTACACGTATCTGTTCATTGACACGGTACTGATTCTTCATTTTGTCGTTCTTCATTAACCAGTTTTGCTCAAAATCGGCTGCAAAGGTACGACTTTTTCGTGGAACATAGTACGTTGAACTATAAACATTTACTACGCTTTAATATTTTTTAACTACCCATTGAGCAAATTGTTGCTGCTTGAATTCTTGGTTCGTATTTTTTTTTCGTATCTTTGCAACAAATATGACAAGAAAGAAGAAACCACTACCCATTTTGGAGAACGTAACCATCACAGACTATGCTGCCGAGGGAAAGTCGGTGGCAAGGGTTGACGACATGGTGGTATTCGTACCGTGGGCTGTTCCTGGTGACGTCTGCGACCTGCAGGTGCGCCGTAAGAAGCATTCGTTCATGGAGGCGGAAGTCATCCGTTACCATATATATAGTAAGGTACGCGTAGTTCCCTTTTGTCAGCATTTTGGTGTTTGTGGAGGTTGTAAGTGGCAACAGCTGCCTTATGAAGAACAGCTGCGCATGAAACAGCAGCAAGTATATGACCAACTGACACGTATTGGCAAGATTGAGCTACCAGAGTTTCGCCCCATCTTAGGAAGTGTTAAGACTCAAGAGTATCGTAACAAGCTCGACTTCGGTTGTGCCAACAAACGTTACCTGACCAACGAAGAGATTGCCACACTGCCACACGACGAGAGCCAGAGTCTGAAGGATACACCAGCCATAGGATTCCATATTACGGGAGCCTTCGACAAGATTCTGCCCATCGAGAAGTGTTGGCTGATGGATGACCTGCACAATCAGATACGTAATGAAGTGCTTGAATATGCAGTGGCCAAAGAGCTTAGTTTCTTTGATTTAAGACAGCAGGTAGGACTATTGCGCGATGTCATTATCCGCAACTCAGCCAGTGGTGAATGGATGGTTATTTTCCAATTCCACTTAGAAGCCTCCCCCGACCCCTCCAAAGGAGGGGAGAACCGTTGGAATAGCGAAGACGGAGAAAAGGCGCTAGGACTGCTGCAGCACATTGCCGACACATTCCCGCAGATCACTTCCCTACTCTATCTGGACAACCAAAAATGCAACGACACCATTGGCGATCAGGAGATACTGTTGTTCAAAGGCAAGAATCACATCTACGAAATAATGGAAGACCTTAAGTTCAAGGTGGGACCGAAGTCGTTCTATCAGACGAACACAGATCAGGCCTACCACCTTTATAGCGTAGCTCGCGAATTTGCCAACCTCACAGGCAACGAGTTGGTTTATGATTTGTACACAGGAACGGGTACTATTGCCAACTTCGTGGCCAAGAAGGCCAAGCAGGTCATTGGCATTGAATATGTGCCTGAAGCCATCGAGGATGCCAAAATCAACTCAGAAATCAACAACATTGACAACACGCTGTTCTATGCTGGCGACATGAAGGACATCTTGACTGATGACTTCATTGGCGAACATGGTCGTCCCGATGTCATCATTACAGACCCACCACGTGCTGGCATGCATCCCGATGTAATAAGGACAATATTGAATACTGCTCCAGAGCGTATTGTATACGTCAGCTGTAACCCTGCCACACAGGCTCGCGACCTGCAGCTGCTGGATACAGACTATCGTGTGGAAGCTGTACAACCCGTAGACATGTTCCCACATACCCCACATGTAGAAAATGTAGTATTACTAACCAAACGATAATTATTATGAAAAAGCTTATGACACTGGCCCTCTTCACGATGGCCCTTGCATTGACAGCCAATGCACAAGAGACTGGAAAGAAGGCAATAATTGAAGTGCCTCAGTGGGTAAAGAATATCAAGTTCAGCGGATACGGCATGCTGCAGTATCAGGGCATGGATCCTTACAAGAAATCAAAGGATGAAGACGGCAATGTAATTTTAGAGAAGAACTCCTCGAACACATTCAACCTGCGTCTGGCGCGTTTTATCCTGGATGGTAAGATTGGCGACTTCGACTGGCGAGCTCAGATCCAGGGTACCAACGCTACTGGTCCAGGACAGCCAACCGTTCAGCTGGTTGACCTTTATGCAGAATGGCGCAGATTCCCTGAGTTTAAGATTCGTGCCGGTCAGTTCAAGCGTTGCTTCACTTACGAAAACCCCACCCACCCCATTACCCAAGGCTGGCGAGGCTATGCTGACGTCATCAACAAACTGTCAGCCTTCGGCGACCGTACCGGTGAGCGTTCATCAGGCGGCCGTGATATCGGTATCCAGTTTGCCGGTGACCTGCTTCCCGATGCCAATGGACGTCGATGGCTACACTATCAGGTAGGTATCTATAACGGTGAGGGTGTTAACCAAAAGGATATGGATAATCGCAAGGATATCATCGGTGGTGTCTGGGTGATGCCTATCAAGGGTGTGCGCATCGGTGCCTTCGGATGGACCGGTAGCCGCGGTGGAATGCTCGACCCATTGACAGGTACGACCCGTAGCGTAGAAAAAAACCGATATGCCATTTCTGCTGAGTACGACAAGGACGAATTCACCTTCCGTGCAGAGTATATCCACAGCCAAGGATGGGGTGCCGCCTCTCCAGGTAACAACGTGCGTGAAATAGACTATAGCAAGGGTGACAAGGCCGACGGATGGTATGTCTTCGGCATCGTGCCCATCATCAAGGGCAAGTTGCATGCCAAGGCTCGTTACCAGACTTATCGCAATCAGAAGGACTGGGCTACTTCGGTCAACCAATTGGAATGTGGTTTAAACTACTTCTTTACGAAGAATCTGGAAATGCACTTGGAATATTCTCACGTCAACGACCGTAGCATAGAGATTGCTAATGAGAAGAAACACAACTACAACCTGGTAGACCTGGAACTCGACTTCAGATTTTAAACCTTACTCCTCTGATTTCGATAGTCTGAACCTGCGTTTCAGTGACTCCCAGAGATGCGTCTTCTGACGCAGAATCATTAACGAGTAAGCCGTGCTGGCAATGACCAGTGCGGCTTCTGTTATCCAGTAGAGCCATCCCTCACATGTCAAAGAAACGGTGAAGGCTGCAACTCCTAACAAAGTCTGTGTCACTCCATATTTTCTTACCTGTGATGTGCTACGATAACCATATTTCCAATAGGCATAGCCGTTGATAAGCACATAGTCGAAGATGTGAGCCAGCACAATGGCAATACCCGTTCCGTATAGTCCCCACTGTCTGTATCCCATAATAACCAAGATAACCAAAACAGCATAGTAGATTGTTTCAAGCATCAGATAGGACATTGAAAGGCTACGGGCCAACGTGATATAGGCCACCGGCAGCGTCTGAACCTTGAAATACATAGCCAGTACTGTTACCTGTGCCATAGCGACAACAGGAAGGAACTCATTGCTGAAAAGCAGAGGGATGAGCAATGGCAGCGACATGATTAATGCAGCCAGCATAGGTGCCAACAACAATAACGACACTTCCATTTGCTTGTTGACAGTTTCGTTGGTGGCATTGATATCATGATTGACTCCTGACAGACGAGGAAAAAAGTCGCTTTCCATCGCTGAGAACACCATACCCGCATAGGTCAGCGTTATCATATAGCCTGCATTATACATTCCTACATCATCCAGGCCACTATCGACATTCAAGAAAGCCCGAATCATCATCTCTGCACCACTGCCGATGACTGCTGCCAAGACAAATGCCACACCCAGGCGAATCATATCTGCTCCTTCACGCAATAGCTTCGTATTAAAGGCCAGTCGCAAGGGATAGCAGCGATAGGAATAGGCCATTGTCGCCAACATAGTAGTCAGTGCCGTCAGAACAATGACAGGCATAACGCCGGAATGGTAGAGAAAATAATAGAGCGGAATGGAGATAACCAGCGACAGGAGAGCAGTCACCAATTGGATTTTTGCCAATGCCCCCAAGCGTCGGGTTGCTTTCAGAATTGCAGTCTCACCACCCGTAATAGCCAACATGGCTACTGACAAGCCAAGAACGGCATAATGAAGAGTATGGTTACCCCATGTGAATGTCATCGTATCGGCAAACGGACTAATGGCTACGCAGAATACCATTCCCAGGACAGCACCTATCAAACTCCAAAGTCTTACTACCTGAATAAAACGTACCAAGTTTTGTTTCCCTTCCTGTCCATAGAGTTCCGAAAGTCGTGGTACGGCACCGAAAGAAACGCCAAGATTAGTACACTGCGATGCAAAGTTCTGCACGGAAGTCAGCAGTGATGCGAATCCCATACCTCCCGCTCCCAGTAACAAGGCCACAAACTTATTGCGTACAAGACCTATGAGAATCATCAGACCTTGCACGCCTCCAAAAATGCCCGTGTATTTCAACACGTGAGCATAATTTTTGTCGGACTCTTGTTTCATCTCTTTATTAAAAAGAACGCAAAAATACCATATTTATTACGATATTGCAAAAAAATTCGTACCTTTGCATACAAATTATGGAAGAACGCAGACCTTTGGTCAGTTTTATCCTGACCTATTATAATCAGCCTGTCCAGATGCTATGCAAATGTATCGACAGCATTCTCACCCTCTCGTTGACGTCTGATGAGCGGGAAATCATTGTTGTTGACGATGGTTCAAGGACCAGTCCCATGAACGGACTGATGCATTATGGCGATGAGATCATCTATGTGCGACAGAAGAACGGAGGCTTAAGCGTGGCCCGAAACAAAGGCATCGAGATGGCTTCCGGAGCATACATACAGTTTGTTGATGCCGACGACAATCTCATACAGACTTCTTATGATCATTGTCTGAATATCATCCGCAAAGATGACAGCATTGAGATGGTCATCTTCGACTTCACCAATGACGACATCCATCAGACTGCATTCAATGACAAACCCCTTATGAGCGGGACGGAATACATGCTACGCTACAATATCCGTGGAACAGCTTGGGGATATCTCTTCAAACGGAAGACCCTGAGTGAACTGCGTTTCACGCCAGGTATCTACCATGAAGACGAGGAGTTTACTCCACAGCTGCTTATCAGGGCAGAACAGGTTTACGTGACAGATGCGAAGGCCTATTATTATTATAAGCACCCTGGTACTATCACCACACATGCTGATGAGTCCAGCAAGAACAAGCGTCTTAGTGATATCAGGGGCGTGCTTAGCAGACTTCACTATCTCTGCGACCGCATTCCACCTAACGACCGTCTGGCCATGCAACGTCGTGTGGCTCAGTTGACGATGGACTACATCTATCAGGTCATCCTGCAAAAGCGCTCTCTTCAGGTCCTCAACGACAATCTGGAAACACTGCGTCAGGAAGGCCTCTTTCCTCTGCCCGATCGCGACTATTCACAGAAGTACAAGTGGTTCCGTCTTATGTTAAACACCTCCATAGGACGGACAATGCTCTTTCATACGCTGCCACTACTGAAGAAAGAACGATGAGAATACTACTGATTGGTGAATATAGCAACGTCCATGCGACTCTGGCGACGGGACTCCGTACGCTGGGACATGAGGTTTGTGTCATTTCTGATGGTGACACATGGAAGAACTACCAGCGGGATATCGACGTCACCAGAACGCCAGGGAAGCTGGGGGGCATCAGACTGATGACCCGACTATGGACACTGCTTCCCAAGATGCGGGGCTATGACGTTGTCCAGCTCATCAATCCTATGTTCTTTGAATTGAAGGCAGAGCGTCTCTTCTTTTTCTATCGTTATCTGCGCAAGCATAACAAGCATGTTTTTCTAGGAGCCTTTGGCATTGACTACTATTGGGTGCATACCTGTACTTTCGACAAACCGTTGCGATACAGTGACTTCAATATCGGAGAGCAGGTGCGCTGCGATGCCGATGCTGTCAAGGAACAGCACGACTGGCTGGGTACAACAAAAGAACAGCTGAACAAGCTGATTGCCTACGACTGTGACGGCATCATCACTGGTCTCTATGAATATCAGGTCTGCTATCAACCTGTTTTCCCTGAGAAGACTCGCTTTATCCCCTTCCCCATCACCCATCATCCATCATCCATCACCCGTCACCTATCACCCATCACCCTCTTCATCGGTATCAGTAAAAACCGCAGTACCTATAAGGGTACAGACATCATGCTCAAGGCTGCTGAAGACATTGTCAGGAAATATCCAGAACGCGTGGTTTTGCAGAAGGCCGAAGGTGTCCCCTTTAATACATACCAGCAAATGATGGACAATTGTGATGTTTTGCTCGACCAGCTTTACAGCTATACACCGGCCATGAATGCGCTGTTGGCTATGTCAAAAGGTATCGTCGTTGTGGGTGGTGGTGAACCAGAGAACTACGACATCTTAGGAGAAAAGAAATTGCGTCCTATCATCAATGTAGGACCTACCTACGACAGTGTCTACCATGAACTGGAACAATTGGTGCTTTATCCAGAACGTCTGACAGAGCTAAAGCAACAGAGCATCGAATACGTTCAGAAACATCATGACTATAAAAACGTTGCCCAACAGTATATCGGATTCTATCAGCAGTTTATGACTGTCTGAAAGCAGCGACAACATCACTCATGATTGCTGCCAGCTTTTCGCCGACAACCTTGGGAGAAGCCATCCCACTGACTTTTGCCGACAACAGCAGTCCGTCAACCAACGGACCTGTAATCAGTTCCTCCATCGCATCGGCCAAGGCATGGGCATCGTCAACAGGTACTATCGTACAGCCCCCTTCTATACGAAGGCTATGAGGAATACATTCAGTTGATACCACAGGAATTCCCATAGACATTGCCTCTAAGAGTACTAACGGCTGGACTTCACCACGGCTGGCTAAGACAAGGGCGTCACTACGGAGCAACAAATCCCTGATTTCCTGTTTGCTAATCCTGCCATACGCCTTGACGTTCTTCAACTTCAGCAACTCTATCTCATGTCTGAATGCTTCACTGTCAGTCTGTTGTCCTGCCACATGCAACTCCAATAAGTGTCCTCGCTTTTGCAGCTGCTGATAGGCAGCAAACAAAATATCATATCCTTTACGATGACTATAATCTGCTATGCAGCAGAAACGGAAGGGACGTCCATGACGTGGAGCTCGTTGCTGATAACAGAAGAAGTCTGTGTCTATGGTATTCGACACATACTGCCAACGATAGTCCTTTCCATAATAACAAGAGATATCATCTACCAGTTCCTCGGAAACAGGAATAACCATTCCTGCCTTTTCATAAGTTTTCTTCAATGGTGCTATCTGCCAAGCATGGCTCGGTGCCTTACCGAATTCCTTCTCCAACAGCATCAGTGGCAGATGTTCCGTTACCACATACGGTATTCCATATTCCTTGCCAATCTGCATAGCTGCATAACCTGCCCATTTAGCACAATGGGCATGTAGGATGTCCGGACGTCCATATCTCTTGATATAATCACCGAACATGCTATGCACAATAGCCACCCAACGCTTTACATTATACCGAACAGACTTGGGTATTCCCCGCTGATACGACTGGTAAACCATGATGCCATCCATCTGGTGTTCATATCTGGAGAACGGCAATGTCAGATAGTCATGCCACCCGACAGTTGCACCGACCTGGACATTACTCAAAATGCGCACCTCATGTCCCAACGATGCCAGAGCTTTAGCTTGATCCAGACAGAACAAGCCTCCGTATGGTGGAAAGAAAGATGGGATTTCAAGTATATGCATAACCTTTTAAATAAAAATAGGGACGGACACAATATGATCCGTCCCTGATGTCAAACGATGTACGAAGATTACTCTGCAGCGGGAGCTTCAGCTTCAGCAGCAGGAGCAGCCTCTTCAGCGGGAGCCTCAGCAGCAGCTTCAGCAGCCTTTGCAGCCTCTTCCTCGGCCTTAGCAGCAGCCTCGGCAGCCTTCTTCTCAGCTACCTTCTTGGCAATCTCCTCGTTCACAGCCTTCTCTGCCTTCAATGCAGCAGCAGCAGCGTCCTTCTTGGCCTTTGCTACTTCAGCAGCGACCTTCTCCAGACCCTTCTGCTTGTCAGCCTTCCAGGCATCAAACTTCTTCTGTGCAGTAGCCTCATCGAAAGCGCCCTTCTTCACGCCACCCTTCAGGTGCTTCATCATGTAGACGCCCTCACGGCTGAGGATGTTACGTACAGTGTCTGTGGGCTGAGCACCAGTCTCTACCCAGTAAAGTGCACGCTCGAAATTCAAATCTACTGTGGCAGGATTGGTGTTGGGGTTGTAAGTACCAATCTTCTCAGTAAATTTACCATCACGTGGTGCTCTTGCGTCAGCGATAACGATACGATAG
>JAEEGJ010006359.1_pt1 | contig 35519 bp, 35 predicted proteins | sample 8958761 | NCBI WGS metagenome assembly JAEEGJ01 (sample SAMN16246546, study PRJNA631951) | gut metagenome | biome: gut microbiome; feature: rumen; material: RS-attached | host: Bos | place: Iran: Karaj | collected 2018-10
ATATCCATATTTGTTTCATATTGTTCTTTACATAGAAGTGCCATTCCATAGGCTCCCATAAGTCCAGCAATATCTGGCCTTACAACTTCTTTACCCACAATTTTTTCAAAAGCTCTAAGTACAGCATCATTATAAAAAGTTCCTCCTTGAACAACAATGTGGTCTCCTAAAGTTGATGTATCCCTAACTTTCATTACTTTTTGAATGGCATTTTTTATTACAGAATATGAAAGTCCACTTGATATATCACCAACTGAATATCCTTCTTTTTGAGCTTGCTTTATTTTAGAATTCATAAAAACAGTACATCTTGAGCCTAAATCTACAGGTCTTTTTGATTTTAAGGCTTCTTGTACAAATTCTTTTATATCTAATCCTAAGCTTTTTGCAAAGGTTTCTATAAATGAACCACATCCCGAAGAACAGGCTTCATTAAGCATTATATTATCTATTGCACCATTTTTAAGCCTAATATATTTCATATCTTGTCCACCGATATCGACAATACTTGTTACATCTGGCTCAAATTCTTTTGCAGCTGTGTAATGTGCAATTGTTTCTATTTCTCCTAAGTCTAGGTTTAGAGCTGTTTGTATAAGCTTTTCTCCATAGCCTGTAACACCACTATACCTAATTTTTGCTTTTTGAGGGAGAACACTATATAGTTTTTTAAGCATTGAAATAGTACTTTGTAAAGGATTTCCTTCATTACTACCATAAAGTGAAAACAATAGGTCCCCATCCATATCAATTACAGCTAATTTTGTGGTTGTAGAACCTGCGTCTATTCCTATAAAGCAGTCTCCTTCAAAATCTTTAAGTTCACGTTTTTTTACTGTAGCTTTTTGGTGTCTCTTATCAAAATTTCTATATTCTTCTTCATTTTCAAAAAGAGGCTCTAAAGGGTGAGTTGTATTGTCATGTGAATTACGCAAATTGTTTATTTTAGAAGCCAATTCTTCATTTGAAAAAGGTGTTTCTTCTAAAGAATCTAAAGCTGCACCTTTTGCCACAAGAAGATGAGCTTCTTCTGGAATAATCGTTTCTTCTGGTGTTAATTTTAAAGTTTCTATAAATCTTTGTCTAAGCTCAGATAAATATGTTAAAGGTCCTCCTAAAAAAGCTATTTTACCTCTAATTGGACGACCACATGCTAGTCCTGATATTGTTTGATTTACAACTGCTTGGAAAATTGATGCGGCAATATCTTCTTTTGCAGCTCCTTCATTTATTAAAGGTTGTATATCTGTTTTAGCAAAAACACCACATCTTGAAGCAATTGGATATATTGTTGTGTATTTTTTTGCATATTCGTTTAATCCACTAGGATCTGTATGTAACAATGAAGCCATCTGGTCAATAAATGCACCTGTACCACCTGCACAAGTTCCATTCATACGTTGCTCTATAGATTTATCAAAATATATAATTTTTGCATCTTCTCCACCAAGTTCTATTACAACATCAGTTTCTGGAATATATTTTTCAACAGCTCTCTTACACGAAACAACTTCTTGTATAAAGTTTACGTTTAAAAACTTGGCAACAGAAAGAGCTCCTGAACCTGTTAGGGCAAGAGTAAATTCAGAATTTGGAAAGTCTGAATTTAATTTTTCTAATACATTACATACAGTGTTTTTTGTATCAGAATAGTGTCTTTGATAATCTTTATATATTGTTTCTTTTTTATCATTCATTACTATTATTTTTACAGTTGTTGAACCAACGTCTAGGCCAACGTGAAGTATATTATTATTCATAAAATATCTCCTTTTATAGTACAACAATATCACTTTTTTGTGAATTTTATGTATATAATTTAATACTTTATATTTTATACGAAAATTGTTTAAAAGTCAAATAAAAAACTAGCTTTTGGCTAGTTTTTTAGGTTTAATTAGTGTCTCTTATATGTACAATTATATATTTTTTCTTTTTTAACTTGTTTTCCGTCTAAATATAGAGTTCTATATGTTACAGATTTTGTATAAGAGTCTGTCTGGCTTGTAATTGAAGCATTTACTTTTACATCATATTCTGTATCTTCTTTTACCCCAAATATTCTAAATTTAGCAATTCCACCTGAAACAGAACATTCTAATTTTATAGCATTTTTTCTTGAATTTTTAAATTTAAAATCTTTTGCTCCATATACAACAGTAGCATCACGACCTGCTCCAACATAAGATGGAACAAATTGATGGTTGTGAAGTTCTACGATTTCTAAATTTGCAAATAATGCAGCATTAAATAGTGTAGTAGATATTTGGCAAATTCCACCACCTAATCCATCTACAACTTCACCATTTTGGTATATTGCAGCATTTTTATAACCTGCAGCTATTGTTCTTGCACCAACTACTTTATTGTAAGAAAATGTTTCTCCTGGAAGTAGTACAGTTCCGTTAATTTTGTTTGCAGCAAGTCTTAAATTAGTAGTTCTATTTGCATTTGATACATAATGTGTTGAAAATTCTCCAAGTAAATCTGGAAAAGCTTCTTTTCCAATCATATTTGTTGTTACTTTTGGGTATATAGTTTTTAATGCAATTTCACATTCTTTATCTGATTTAGCTAGTTTTTCTTTAGCTTCATCTAAAGATATTTTAAAGTCAACACCATTTTCAGATGGGTGAACTACAAATGGATTTTTTGTGTAATAAGCATCTTTTGCTTCTTTATGTACTTCTTTATATATTTCATCTAAATTTACTTCTTTTGGACTTTGATTTTTTAATGTAAGTTCTATTGGTTCTGTTAAATAACTAAAATCTTGAATTTTATTATTTATATCTATAGAAGTTTTAGCAGAGTCAACTACAAATCCGTCTGAACCTTTTGTTATTATTAATGTTGAGTCTTCTATATAGTAGCTACTTTCAACTACTGGATTTGGTATTTCTTTAGAAAGTTTATCTAAAGCAGTTAATAGACTTTTTTCATCTAAAGAATATGTAGGTTTTATTTCAACACCATTTATCATAGCGCTAAATGCTTCATAGTCATCTCTAAGAATTTTACCTGTTTTACCTACAGAAAAAGCATAGTTAACAGCTGAGTTAATATCATATTTTAAATTTATTTCTGATGGATTAAGTGCTGTTTCGTAATCTTTAGAAATAAGCTTTATATCTGAAGATTGAAGTTTATCAAAAGTAGCTGATAAACTATTTATAGCTTCATCTTTTGTTTTACCCGATACATCTATACCATAAATAGATACACCTTTAGCAATTACCTTGCTATTATTTAAATTATATACTGTAAATCCTGCTACAAGTAGAAATAGTATTAAAAACAATACACCTATAAATATTAGAAAATATACCATAACACTTTTTTTGTTTGTTTTTGTAGTATTTTTTTCTTGTTTAAATGTTATATTATCTGGCTCTTTTACAGCTATTTTGTTATTTTTTTCTTCACTTTTTTCATTTTTGGCATTTTCTTCGGTTTTATTTTCGCTAGTTGTATCAGAGCTTTCTGCATCTATATTTTTTGCTAATTCGGTTTCATTGTTATCTGTATTTTCGTCATTTTCATTTTTAACATCAGTTTCGTCTTTAGCTATGTTCTCATCTTGAACAATATTTTCGTCTTGAGAAATATTTTCTTTTTCCTCAACTTCTTCATTTTTGCTTAATTTTTTAGCATCTTTTTCATCTTCAACTATTTCAACTTTTTCTTCTTGTAAAATCATTTTTTTACTCCTATAAATATTATTTATTATTTTTTATCTAAAAATGTTATAATTTGCCTATAATAATAATTTACAATATTTTTGCAAGTTTGTCAATGGATTTTTTAGGTATTTCGTGAATTTTTAGTTCATTACAGAATATTCTTGGTCAATTCCTTTATGTGGTTCATTATTTATTAAAATTTTTATTGAACTTACTTCATTTAGTTGAGCAAGAGAATTTAAAATACTATTTATAATATTAAATTTTTGCGTTTCATCTTTAAATTTTAATAAATCATCAGAAAAATTTAGAGTTACACAATTATTTTGCAAAGAAGCATCTATTAGTCTGGTGTTTTCAGGAAAAACATTTATCAAAGATTTATCTGAAGGACCTTCAATTAATTTTTGCACAATAAATTTATATGGATTTTTAAGCAATTCATTTGCATTTACAAGCTTTCCTTCAGATTTTAATTGATTAGTTTCTGGATTTAAAAAATATAGAGATATAGATGTTTCTCTTGACTGCTCATCACTAATTTCTTCTTGAGGTGTGTAATTTAGGTAGCTTTCGTCTTCATTTTTGCTAATGGTTATATTATTGATAATAAAATAGGCAATCACTCCTATAATAATTAAAAATAAGAAAACCAATATTAGTTTCTGTTTATTCATACTATCCGTCCTTTCTGTACAAATATGTTTTGTACATTGTAAAATTTGATAGTAATTATTATTTTTGTGTTGTCCATTTTAGAACTAAAAAACTTATTTTAAAATTTTATATAATTTTACATAATTTGAAAACTTTTTAAAATCTCGTAAAAAACATTCAACCTCATTTAAAGATAGTATCGCATTTTTTTTCATTTTATTAAAATCCATTTTATTTTTTTTAGGCTTTTTATTTTTACCTCTAGTTTCAAAATTTTGGCTATCCATTGAAAAATCTCCTTTTTTGTTATATAATATGTAAAGTATATTTTTTAGTGATATATAGAAGCAAAAAGGTTGAAAAATAATTAAAATTTTAGCTATGTTAGAATTTTGCATAAAGATAGGAAAGATGGTAAAAATGAATTTAAAAGAAAATGAAAGAATAGATGATTTAGAATTTAAAGGTCTCAAAATTATTCAAAATAAATCTGGGTTTTGTTTTGGGATAGATAGTGTTCTTCTTTCAGATTTTGCGAAAAATATAAGAAATAATGCTAAGGTTATAGATTTGGGAACAGGAACAGGTATAATAAATTTGCTACTTTCTGGAAAAACAAAAGCTTTAGAATTTGTAGGTGTAGAAATTCAAGAAGAAGTTGCAGAAATGGCTGAAAGAAGTGTTGAACTTAACAATTTAGAAGGTAAAATAAAAATACTAAATGAAAACATTTTAAATTTAAAAGAGGTATATAAACCTAAAAGCTTTGATGCAGTTGTAACAAACCCACCATATAAGAAAATAAATACAGGCCTAACAAATGAAGATAATAAAAAATTAATCTCGAGGCATGAGATTACAGCTTCTTTAAAAGATTTTATCCAAATATCTGCATATTTGTTAAAAGATTATGGAGAATTTTATATGGTTCATCGACCAGATAGATTAGTTGATATTTTTCAGCTTATGAGAGAGGAAAAGATTGAACCAAAATTAATTAAATTTGTTTACCCTAAAGCTAATAAAAAAACAAATTTAGTGCTAATAAAAGGTGTTAAAAACGGCAAGCCTTTTTTAGAGTATGACAATAATTTGATTGTGTATAATGAGGATGGAAGCTATACAGATGAGATTTTAAGGATTTATAACAAATAATAAAATTTTTAATTTTTTTTATGCATTATGTTGTAAAATAATTATCAAAATAAAAAATAGAAGGGAAAGAAAAATGAGTGGAAAAATATATTTAGTTGCTACTCCAATTGGAAATTTAGAAGATATAACATTAAGAGCACTTAGAATTTTAAAAGAAGTAGATCTAATAGCTGCAGAAGATACAAGAAATACGTTAAAGCTATTAAATCGCTATGAAATAAGTAAGCCTCTAGTAAGTTATCATAGGCATAATGAAGAGGTAAAGGTTGATAATTTAATAAATAAATTAAAAGATGGACAAAGTATTGCAATTGTTTCAGATGCAGGAACACCAGGAATTTCTGATCCTGGGGAAGTAGTTGTAAAAGAAGCTATAAAAAACAACATAGATGTTGTTCCAATACCTGGTGCATGTGCGGCAATAAATGCTTTAATTTGTTCTGGACTTGATACAAAAGAATTTGCATTTATGGGATTTTTACCATTAAACAAAAAACTAAGAAAAGAAAAGCTAAATGAAATAAAAAAAGAAACCAAAACTTTAATTATTTATGAAGCACCACATAAGCTAAAAAATACATTGCAAGATTTAAAAGAAATTGTAGAAGATAGAAAAATTGTTTTAGCAAGGGAACTTACAAAAATTCATGAAGAATATATAAGAGGAAATATTGATGAGATAATACAAAAAAGTGAAAACTTAAAAGGTGAAATGATAATTTTAATTGAGGGTGCCAAAAAGCAGGAAGAACAATGCTCTTTAAACAATTTATCTTTAGAAGAACATTATAAATATTATGAAAATCTAGGATTAGAAAAGAAAGAAATAATAAAAAGAGTTTCTAAAGACAGGGGAGTTAATAAAAACGAAATATATATGCATTTTGCAAAAAATAAGTAGATGATATTAATATATGCATAAAAAATAAGTAGAGGAGATTATTTTTCCTCTACTTGCTCTTTATATAAACTGTCGAAACACTTTTTACAAATTAATTTTTCTTTAAAAGAAATTAAATTTTTAGATTCCCCGCAAAATACGCATTTATCTTCTACTTTTCTAAATGTAATAGAATTAGAATCAGCATATATTTCCATAGGATCTTTAATATTTATCCCAAGTTTCTTTCTAATTTCTTTAGGTATAACTATTCTTCCCAATTCATCTATTCGTCTAATAACTCCCGTTGATTTCATTGCAATTCCTCCTTATGTATTTTATTCATAAGCACAATATATCACAAAAATTATTTAAGGTCAATAAATTTGTAAAATATAATCGAAAAATGACAAAAAAATATTGTTAGTACTAAAAAAATTATAATAGAATAAAATTAAAAATAAGAGGGATATATATGCTAAACATTATTTGGCCAATTTTTATAATAATTTCATACATTTTTGCTATTATAACAGGAAACACAGACAAAGTAAATAATGCAGTTTTTAGTTATACAGAAACAGCGGTAAAACTTACAATAACGTTGTTTGGAACAATGTGTTTGTGGAATGGTTTAATGGAAATTGCTTCTAATACAAAATTGATAAATACAATTAATAAAATACTAAATCCAATTATAAATTTTCTTTTTCCAGAAAGCAAGAATGATAAAAAAATACATGAAGAAATATCTATGAATATAACAGCTAATATGTTAGGGCTTGGAAATGCTGCAACACCTTTGGGGTTAAAGGCTATGAAAAGCATGCAAGAAAAGAATAAAAATAAAGATAGACTTACAGATGATATGGCAACATTTATAATTTTAAATACGGCTTCAATTCAAATTATTCCAACAACAGTAATTAGTATAAGGATGTCTTTAGGTTCCATTCAGCCTACAAAAATCATTTTTGCAGTATGGTTTTCCACAATTTGTGCAGCGATTGTGGGAATAGCTGTAACAAAATTATGTATAAAATTAAATTTATAAAGGAGACTACAATGAAATTTATTAACTATTTTTCTGTAATTGCAGTACCAATATCAATTCTAATTATTTTACTATATGGAATTTTAGAAAAGAAAAATGTATTTGATATTTTTCTAAAAGGTGCAAATGATGGAGTAAAAATGGTTATAAAAATATTTCCTACTTTAGTAGGACTTTTTTTAGCTATAGGGGCACTTAGTAGCTCTGGAATTTTAGACTTTATTATAAAACTTATAACACCACTATTAACATTATTAAAAATTCCGCCTGAAATAATGCCTCTTGCCATTTTAAGGCCAATTTCTGGAAGCGGTTCTATTGCAGTTGCTACAGACATAATGAAAAAGTTTGGGGTGGATTCATTAATTGGCTTAATGGTTGCTACAATTATGGGGTCAACAGAGACTACAATATATACAATTGCAGTATATACAAGCTCTGTAAATATTAAAAAAACAAGGTTTGTTTTATTTGCTGCTTTAATGGCAGATTTAACTGGAATGATTGCGTCTGTTGTAATTTGGCGAATTTTGTCGAAAAGTTTTTCTTGACAAATGATGGAAAATATTGTAAAATAAAATTGAAGTTTGAAAGAACTAAATTTTTTCAAAGGAATGTTATAATGATTTTAAGGTTTTTAATCAATGTTTTATTATTCATAATTATTTTTATTATTGTTAGATTTTTTTTAGTAAAAATTTTTTCAAAAATAATTATAAATAAATTAAACCAAAAATAAAAGCAATATTTCTATTGCTAAAATAAGTTTTTAATCTTGTAGAGAAAATAATTCTTTCTAGATAATTCCCCATAAATTTAAAATAAAAAACGCAAGGCCCCATAACTTAAGTTTTTATTAGTGGCATACTTCCCAATTTTAAAAAGCCACATCCATCTAAATTATTATTTTCTCTACAATCTTTTATAAATTAAATATGTATTAATTTACTTGGTTCATTTCTGCTTGCTACAGATAAACTTAGTTTAGAAACATCTGAGTTAGAATTTATTAATTCATTTACCACAGTTTGATAAGCAAGTTCAGGAAAATTACTTTCCTTACTTAAATGACCAAGCATAGCAATTTTTAAATTATCATGAAGTAAATAATTTATTACTTTACTTGCTATTTCATTTGACAAATGACCATTAGGCCCAGCAATACGTTGTTTTAATGAAAATGGATATTTAGAAAGCTTTAAAACTTCTGTATCGTAATTTGATTCTAAAAGAACAAATTTACTACCTTCAAGTTGTTTTAAAATTTCATTTGTCATATGTCCAATATCTGTTGCAATGCTTATTTTATCATCATTACAAGATATATTAAAACCACAAGGATTTGCAGCATCATGAGGTATTGAAAATGGTGTAATTTCAATATCATTTATAGAAAATTTTTGCTTAATTTTAAATTTATTAATGTTTTCAGTAGAAATTTTATCTGTTTGTTTAGGCATTGCATCAAAAGTTTCGCTATTAGCAAAAACTGGCAAATTGAATTTTTTTGATAAGTTACCTAAACTTTGTATATGATCAGAATGCTCGTGTGTAACTAATATTCCATCTATTGAAGATGGAGATACATCTATAGTGTCTAAGCCTTTTTCTATTTTCTTTAGACTAACTCCAGCATCTATAAGTAATTTTGTGTTGTCTGATTCTACATATAAACAGTTACCGACTACTACCACTATATAGACTACAAAACTTTAACATTATTATTCGTTAACCCTTTCTATTTTAGCACCGAGTTTACTAAATTTTTCTTCTATATTTTCGTATCCTCTATCTAAATATTCTAAATTGTATATTTCAGTTTGTCCTTTTGCAACAATTCCGGCAACAACTAAAGCTGCAGCTGCACGTAAGTCTGTTGCATATACAGGAGCTCCAACTAATTCTTTAACTCCTTCAAAAAAAGCTGTTTTACCTTTAGCTGTAATATTTGCTCCCATTTTATTTAATTCATCTGTGTATTGAAAACGAGAGTCCCATATACTTTCTGTAATAATACTTGTACCTTCTGCAATAGACAAAATAACTCCCATTTGTGATTGCATATCTGTTGGAAAACCAGGATAAGGAAGAGTTTTTATATTAGCTTTTGTAGGTCTTTTTTTGCAGTAAACTCTCATACTATCTCCATAGTCTTCAACACATCCACCAACTTCTATTATTTTAGCTGTAATTGATTCAAGGTGTTTCGTTATACAATTTTTAAGTAATATGTCACCTTTAGAAGCAACAGCAGCAACCATAAAAGTACCAGCTTCTATTTGATCTGGAACTACAGAATATGTTGAATTACCTGTTAATTCTTCTTTTCCAATAACTTTTATTGTATCTGTACCAGCACCTCTAATATCTGCTCCCATAGTGTTTAGAAAATTTGCAACATCGACTATATGAGGTTCTTTAGCTGCATTTTCAATTATTGTTGTTCCTTCAGCTAAAACTGCTGCAAGCATTATATTTATTGTAGCACCTACTGAAGTTATATCCATATATATAGAATTTCCAATTAATTTTTTTGCTTTTCCTACAATTTTTCCTTGACCTGTTTCAACAACTGCACCTAATGCTTCAAATCCTTTTATGTGTTGATCTATAGGTCTTGCACCTAGTTTGCATCCACCAGGCATTCCAACTGTAACAGAGCCTTTTCTACCAAGCAAAGCTCCTATTATATAGTAAGAAGCTCTAAATTTACTTGTTAAATCTAAAGGAGCTTCTGTAGTTGATATTTCTCTTGTATCTATAGTAATTTCATTATTATTATTCCATGTTATTTTTGCGCCTAATTTTTCTAATATTTCACAATATATTTTTACATCACTAATATTAGGTAAATTATTAATTGTGCATACACCATTTATTAAAAGTGTTGCAGGTAGTATTGCAACTGCTGCATTTTTTGCGCCGCTTATTGTTACTTCTCCTTTTAGAGGAGATCCACCTGTTATGATTAATTTTTCCAAAATATTACCCCCAAAAATTAAATTATTACCTTAATATTAGTACTATAACATAAAATTAAGAGTTTTACAAGAAGTTTCTTTAAATTAGTTATTTTTAGCAGTAATTAAGCCTGATTTTTCGAAAAGTTCGATAATTTTAAATTTAAAAGAAATATCATTATTATCAGATTCTGTTACAATTTTATAATTTTCTTCTGAAAGATTTTCTTGTAAAGCTTCTTTAGAAGAATCAGGAACTATACCGGTGGTTGTATCTACGAAACATAAAGGAGGAAACATTACACACCACCAATTTTTACCAGAACTTTCACCTATTTTTACACGAAGTGCATCATAATTTCCAGATGGAAAAGAGACGTCACCATAACTTTTTTTAGGAAATTCAAAATTTCCTACTTCAACAGTAACTGGATAATTAAAGCCTTGTTTAGATATAGTCTCTTCTGCAATTTTTTTAAATTCATCAATATGGCTTTTAGCATATTGCACTACATCTTCTTTAGTAGAAAACTCAGAACTTTTTTCGTTCATATAATTTATTAAATTATCTCTTACTACATATTTTAAATTTTGATCTTCTTGTGAATCACTATTTGCAATTACATGAAGCCTAAATATACTGTTGTATAAATTATTAGAAATAGCAGAGACATATGGAAATGCACATATAAAAATATATAAACTAAGTAACAAACATAAAATTAGAAAAATTTTTAATTTTTTCATTTTTACCAACATCCTTTCAATTAATAAAATTATTTCCAATAATAAAAAAAATATACAAAAGCAATGTAAATACGTATTTTCATACATTTGTCGAAAAATGTAGATGAAATTTATTTGAAATATTATTGACATATTTGTAACGAAATGGTAAAATTTACCAGTAAGCAAATGAGAAAGGAATGATGTTTTGATGATTACAAAAGAGCATGAGACAGAAAAAACTTGTTTATTTTGTGTGAGCGATTATCACTTAGAAATGATATTATTGCCATACATAAAAGAAAAACTAAATAATTCAAAATTTATAATTTTTACAGAAAATAATTTAGAAGAAAGCTTAGAAATATTATTAACAAAAGTCAATTTAGAAGAAAAATATAAAGAGAAGATAAAAGATATTAATTGGAAAAACACTGATGATATAAAATTTGAACAGCTACTAAAAAATGAAGATGAAAAATTAATTATTATCATAAATGGAAGTTATAATTATATAAAACATATTAATAACAAAATAAATAGGATCATTAATAAAAATATTAAAATAATTAATTGTTTTCATATTGGAGATTCAAATGTAGATATTTCAGAGATATCACAAGAATATAATACTATTTTAAATACAAGAAAAATATAGGGTAAATGGAATTAATCATATTTAAATGAAAAAATATTGACAATACGTATAATACGTAGTATAATTATATTATTAGGAGGAATTTAGTGACATTTAGAGAAGTAGATAAAAGAGGAGGTTAACATGAAAGTTATTTATCCAGTCTTATTTTATGAGGAAAGTAATGGAAGTTATTCTGTATTTGTACCAGATTTAGAAAAAGTATTAAATACAAGTGCAGCTACTTGTGGTTGTGATTTAGAAGAAGCAATGACTATGGCAGAAGAGTTAATTGCAGGAATAGTATTAGATGCAATGGAAGATAATAGCAAAATACCACATGCAAGTAAAATAGATGAAATATCATTTGAAGAATTGGAAAAGAATTTAGATATTGAGAATTGGAATTATAAATCTAAATTTAAAACGTATATTGTTGTAGACATTAGCAAATTTGCAGAAAAGTGGGGAAAAGAATTGGTGAAAAAAACTGTAAATATTCCAAAATGGGTAAATAGTAAAGCAGAAAGTTTAAAAATAAATTTTTCTAAGACTTTGGAAGAAGCTCTTTTACAAAAAATATACAATAATAAATAATCAAAAATAAAATCATTGACAAAAATTTCTTTTAATAATATAATTTGAAAAATATTATTAAGAGGAGGTTTGTTATGAAAACAGCTGTTATAATTGAAATTAATTTAATAGGAAGAAGTTAAACTAGATATTTTAAATGTTTATTTACATTTATTATTATCTAGTTTTTTATTGTATATGTAAAGTCAACTTATTTAATAGAAAGGGGAAAAAATGAAAAATTTAATTGGAATTGAAGATTTCTCAGTAGAAGAAATTAGTGAATTAATAGAAGTGTCAAAAGATATAATGTCAAATAAGGAAAAATATTTAGAAAAATGTAAAGGAAAAATACTTGCAACGCTTTTCTTTGAACCAAGTACAAGAACTAGATTAAGTTTTGAATCTGCTATGCTTAGTCTTGGTGGAGGAGTTTTAGGATTTTCGTCGGCTGATAGTTCATCAACTCAAAAGGGAGAAACTCTTGCAGATACAATAAAAGTTGTAAGTGGATATTCTGATATAATTGCAATGAGACACCCTAAAGAAGGTGCACCAATTGTAGCAGCAAATAATTCAAATGTACCAATTATTAATGCAGGAGATGGAGGACATAACCACCCTACACAGACTCTTTTAGATTTACTTACAATTAGTCAAGAAAAAGGTAGATTAGATAATTTTACAATTGGATTATGTGGAGATTTAAAATTTGGAAGAACGGTTCATTCGCTAATTGTAGCTTTATCAAGATATAATAATATAAAATTTGTTTTAATTTCTCCAAAGGAACTAAAAATTCCAGAATATTTAAAACAAGATATTTTAGATAAAAATAATATTGAGTATATTGAAACTGAAAATTTAGAAGAAAGCATAGGAAGTCTTGATGTTTTATATATGACAAGAGTTCAAAAGGAACGTTTCTTAAATGAAGAAGAATATGTTAGATTAAAAGATGTGTATATTTTGGATAAAGAAAAACTAGAAAAGGCAAAAAAAGATTTATGTATTATGCATCCATTACCAAGAGTTAATGAAATTTCAACTGAAATAGATGATGATCCAAGAGCTTGTTATTTTAGACAAGCCGAATATGGAAAATATATGAGAATGGCAATAATATTAAAACTATTAAATGAAAATAAATAATTATACATGGGTTTATTGGTAAAGCCTATTTAAAAACCTAAATATATTTACAAGGAATAGATATAGTATGAATATAGATAGTATAAAAAATGGATATGTAATAGATCATATAAAAGCAGGACAAGCAATGAATATTTATGAGTATTTAAAATTAGGAGATTTAGATTGTCAGGTCGCTATTATAAAAAATGCAAGAAGTACCAAATTTGGAAAAAAAGATATTATAAAAATTGATAAAAAAGTTAATTTAGATTTTGATGTTTTAGGTTATATAGATCCAAATATAACAATAAATGTAATCGAAAATGATATAAAAGTTAAAAAATTTCATCCTGAGCTTAAAGAGGAGTTAATAGATATAGTTAAATGCAAAAATCCAAGATGCATTACTTCTACAGAAAGAGGTTTAAAAAATATTTGTGTATTAAAAGATAAAAAATTGGCAAAATATAGATGTAAGTATTGTGACGCAGAGGTTTAAAATATATTAAAAAAAGTATTGCAAAAAATAATAAAATGTTATATAGTGGTATAAATGATATCCAATATCTAAAGATTAATGCGGAAAGGATGTAGCAAATGGATAATGAGAATTTTCAAGATGTAGAAAGAAAAATAAAAAGATATCATCAAGAACATTTATTAGATTATTATAATAAATTACAAAATGATGAATTAAAAACAAAATTTGAAGAACAATTAGAAAATATAAACTTTGAATTGATAGACAATTTGTATAGAAATAAAACAGGTAAAGTAAAAACTGAAGATGTAAAAATAGAACCAATAGATTATTGGGATAAAGAAAGATTAGGCGGAAAATATGATTTTTACGAATCAATTGGAATTGATGCTATAAAAAAAGGAAAGCTTGCAGCTGTTACTATGGCAGGAGGACAAGGGACAAGACTTGGACACAATGGCCCAAAAGGTACATTTGATATTGGACTAGATTCACACAAATGCTTATTTGAGCTATTATGTGATGGCTTAAAAGAAGCTGAAAAAAAATATGATGTTTCAATCCCTTGGTTTATAATGACAAGTGAAGAAAATAATCAAGAAACTATGGATTATTTTAAGAAAAATAGAAATTTTGGTTATGGAAAACATGTATATTTCTTTACTCAAGGACAACTTCCAATGGTAGATACAGAAGGAAAGATATTAATAGGTGAAGATGGTTTAGTAAAAGAAGCGGCTGATGGACATGGTGGAGTATATGAATCACTAGTGAAAAGTAAGATGTTGGATAAGATGAAAGAACTAGGCATTGAATGGGTATTTATTGGTGGAGTAGATAATTGTCTTGTTAGAATGGCAGATCCTGTTCTTATGGGGCTTGCAATATATAAAGGTGTTACAGGAGCAGGAAAATCAGTTGTAAAAGCAAATCCTCAAGAAAAAGTTGGAGCATTTTGCAAGAAAAATGGTAGACCAAATGTTATAGAATATTCAGAAATTACTCAAGAAATGGCAGAAGCAAAAGATGCTGCAGGAGAACTTCTATATGGAGAATCTCATATATTATGCAATTTATTTAGAATAGATGCAATAGAAAGAATGGGAAGCAATCCACTTCCATATCATAGTGCATTTAAAAAAGCAACATATATAGACAAAGATGGAAACAAAGTAGTTCCAGATTCACCAAATGCATATAAATTTGAGGCATTTTTATTTGATGCTTTTGGAGATTTAGATGATATGGTAATTTTAAGAGTAAAAAGAGATGAAGAATTTGCACCTGTTAAAAATGCAACAGGTGTAGATAGCCCAGAAACGGCAAGAGCTTTATACAACAATTTACACAAATTTCATAAAATCAATAATGAAATAGGGGACAGATAGTTTGTCTCCTTTTATTTAAAATAGTTTTAATTATTTGAATAAATAATTATCTATAAAAAATAAAGGAAGGATAAAAATATGAATTATTTGGATGAGTATAAGAAATGGTGTGAAAGTGACGAATTTGATGAAGAAACCAAAAAAGAACTTTTACAAATAAAAGATAAGCCAGAAGAAATTGAAGATAGATTTTATAAAGAACTTGAATTTGGAACTGCAGGTTTAAGAGGAATAATAGGAGCTGGAACAAACAGAATAAACAAATATGTTGTAGGAAAGGCAACTCAAGGTCTAGCAAATTATATTCTAAAACAAGGAACTGGGGATAAAGGTGTTGCAATAAGCTATGATTCAAGAAAGATGTCACCTGAATTTAGTAAATATTCTGCACTTGTTTTAAATGCAAATGGAATTAAAACATATCTTTTTGACCACCTAAGACCTGTACCAGAACTCTCTTTTGCAGTAAGAGAACTTGGATGTACAGCAGGAATAATGATTACAGCAAGTCATAATAAGCCAGAGTATAATGGGTATAAGGTTTATTGGGATGATGGTGCACAAATTATAAGCCCTGTAGATAAAGGTATAATGGATGAAGTTAAGGCAATTTCAGACTATAAATCAATCAAACAAATATCTGAAGAAGAAGCAACTGGAAAAGGCTTATTTAATGTAATTGGAAAAGAAATTGATGATAGATATATAGAAGAATTAAAAAAATGTGTGCTTAATCCACAAATTATAAAGCAATATGGAAAAGATTTAAAAATAGTATATACACCACTTCATGGAGCAGGAAGAGAAATGTCGCAAAGAATTCTAAAAGAACTTGGATTTGAAAAAGTATATACTGTGCCAGAACAAGAAGAACCTGATGGAAGATTTCCAACAGTTGATTATCCAAATCCTGAAGCAAAAGAAGCTTTTAAAATGGCTCTTGATTTAGCAAAAGAAGTTGATAGTGATTTAGTTTTAGCAACAGACCCTGATGCAGATAGACTTGGAATTTATTCAAAGGATACAAAAAGTGGAGAATATAAAGTATTTACAGGAAACATGTCAGGACTTTTAATTGCAGAATATAGACTTTCTCAAATGAAAGAAAAAGGTATACTTCCAAACAATGGAATGCTTGTATCTACAATAGTTTCGTCTAATTTAGCGAAAGCAATAGCAAAAGAATATGACTTGGATTTTAGAGAAGTATTAACAGGATTTAAATATATTGGTGAACAAATAAAAATAGAAGAACAAAAACAAGAAGGAAAAAAATACTTATTTGGATTTGAAGAAAGCTATGGATGCTTAATTTCAGACTATGCAAGAGACAAAGATGGAATAAGTGCTGTTATGAGTTTATGTGAGGCTGCAGCATACTATAAATCTAAAGAAATAACACTATGGGACCAAATGATTAATATATATGAAAAATATGGATACTATAAAGAGGGACAAGTTTCTATAACTTTAGAAGGAAGTAGTGGAGCAGAAAAAATAAAGCAAATGATGGATAATTTAAGAAGCAATTTGCCTTTAAAAATTGGTAAATACAAAGTTTTAGCTTTTAAAGATATAGCAAATAATATTGTAAAAGATATGGTAACAGGAAGAGGAACAGAAACAGGACTTCCAAAATCTAATGTTTTATATTTTGAATTAGAAAATGACGCTTGGTGTTGCGTAAGACCATCAGGTACAGAGCCAAAAATAAAGTTATATTTTGGTGTGAAAAGTAATTCTTTAGAAAATGCAGAGCAAGATTTAGAAGAACTTAAAAATTCAATGTGTGAGATTGTGAAATAAAAATGTTTGAAGCTAGATATTTTCTAGCTTTTTTCATTGACATTACTAAAAAAAATTGATATAATTTATTCATAATGTTCTCATAGCTCAGCAGGATAGAGCAGTCGCCTCCTAAGCGACCGATCGTGGTTCGAGTCCGCGTGGGAACACCATTTTTGTTTTAGGAGAAAAAAGTGGAAGAAAAATATATGAAAGAAGCCTTAAAGGAAGCACAAAAGGCTTATGATAAGCTTGAAATACCAGTTGGAGCAGTAATTGTAAAAGATGGTAAAATAATAGCTAGAGCACATAATCAAAAAGAAACAAAATTTGATACTACGAAACATGCAGAAATTCTAGCAATACAAAAAGCAAGTAAAAAACTTAAATCTTGGAGACTTTTAGATTGTGAAATGTATGTTACATTAGAGCCATGTTCTATGTGTGCAGGAGCTATAATTAATTCAAGAATAAAAAAAGTATATATTGGGACAATGGATGAAAAAACTGGAGCAGTAGGTTCTGTATTTAACTTGTTTGAAGATTATACTTTTAATCATAAAGTAGAATTTGAAACAGGAGTATTAAAAGAAGAATGTGAAAACATTTTAAAAAGATTTTTTAAGGAATTAAGAAAAATAAAAAAAGTTGGAGGAAAATAAAATGCCAAAAGCTTTACATATATCGATTATAGCTTTAATTATTGTAGCTATAGGTTTTACAGCTGTAATGTTAATTTTAAGATATGACGAAAAGGGTGAGGAAAATATGCCTTTTGATATAGCAAAAATATCTATCATATCTTCAATTAATGGCCAAGATGTAGAAGATGACGATAATTTATGGAATAAATCAGTTGGACAAGATAATGATATATATATTTACATAGAAAAAAACGATAATTACAAAAAAACAGAAACTATAGAAAAAATTGTTTTAAACAATTTTAAAATAAGCCAAAAACCTCAAAAAGGTGAACTTACAATCTATAAACCTTCAAATAATGAAAAAGAACTATTTGAAAATATAAATGAAAACAAAGCAGAAGAAATTATATTTACAGGAGAACAACTTACAAAAATAAAAGAATTAAAAATTTCAAATCAAGGTGGTATTGTTGCATTTAGGTTAGCTAATCAAAATATTGGGAAATATGTTTCTAATGATAATGAAATAGATTACAAATATTTATTAAAAAAAATAAATATTAAAGAAGAAGATATTAAAGCAAATATTTCATTTGATGTAAATATAGTTTTGGCAGATAGCAAACAGTTTAAATCTACAATAGATTTAGAATTACCTGCAGAGGGTATAGTTGAAAGTGGAAAAAGTAGTATAGAATTTATGGGTAAAGACTTTGTATTTAAAAGAATAGAAAATTAATAAAAAAACTTGTAAAATAATAAAATATGTTATATAATACAAATGGTATGAAGATAGATTCTTGTATGGAGAGTATTCAATAGAAGCCTATGAACCTTGTCAGGTCCGGAAGGAAGCAGCAATAAGTAGATACTTTTATGTGGGTACTTTCCATAGAAGAATCTAAATCACACCATTTTTTTTCTATTATTTGGGGGTGTTGAGTATGGGGTATACAGCTCTTTATAGAAAATTTAGACCAGTAAAATTTGATGAATTGGTTGGTCAAGAACATATTACTAAAACTATAAAAAATCAAATTATTTCAGATAGAGTAGGGCATGCATATTTATTTAATGGTGGTAGAGGAACAGGAAAAACTACTATTGCTAAAATTTTAGCCAGAGCAGTAAATTGTTTAAATTCACAAGATGGAGAACCATGTAATGAATGTGAAATATGTAAGGCTGCTTTAGATGGATCTCTTACAGACATTGTAGAGATGGATGCAGCTTCAAACAATAGTGTTGAAGATGTAAGAGAAATAAGAGAAGCTGTTAATTTTCTACCTACAAAAGCAAAATACAGGGTATATATAATAGATGAAGTTCATATGTTATCAACTGGAGCTTTTAATGCTCTACTTAAAACATTAGAAGAGCCACCTAAACATGTTAAGTTTTTGCTGGCAACAACAGAACCTCAAAAAATACCAGCAACAATACTTTCAAGATGTCAAAGATTTGATTTTAAAAGAATTTCAAATGAAGATATTATTAAAAGGCTTAAAATTGTATGCAATGAAAGCAAAATTTCTATAAGTGAAGAAGCTCTTAACCTTATTGCAACACTTGCAGAAGGTGGAATGAGAGATGCTCTTTCAATATTAGAAAGATGCAATCAAGATGGAGAAGACAAAATTGATGAAAACAAAATTAGAGATTTAGTTGGTATTCCAAAAATAACATACATAAAGCAAATAGTAGAATCTATAATAAATTATGATGTTGATTCAAGTTTAAAAGTTATAGAAGAAATACTAAAAGAAGGAAAAGACCTAAACAATTTACTTTGGGAGATAATAAAATATGTAAAAGATATTTTGTTATACAAATCTACAGGAAGTATTGAAACATATACAAAGGAAGAAATAGAAGATATAAATGTTTTATCAGAAAAGATTTCAAAAGAAGAATTAATTAACTTAATTTGCAATTTATCAGAATTAGAGAATTCATTAAAACTTTCAACTCAAAAGCTAATTATTTTCCAAACAGGAATAATTAAGTTATGTAATAAGCAAGATTATAACAAAAGTGAAAAAAATGTTGAAATAAGTAGTGGAAATAATAATTTTAATATAAATAATTTAGAACAAAGAGTTACAAAAATTGAAAATTTTTTACGAGCTAGTAATTTTGCAGAAAAAGGCCAAAAACCTAAATTCTCGGTGCAAAGTAATTCCGAAGAAAAACCTAAGGTGGTACAAAAGCCAAAATATGAAGGAAAAACGCAAGATTACTGGCCAAAAATAGTAGAAGATTTTAAAGAAGATGGCAAAATGTTTATGTACATTAATTTAGCAGGTACTGTTGCAAAAGAAATTAATGATATGACAGTTGCTATTGAATTTCCAAATGGTATGAGCGAAGTGGCAAAAGAATTTCTTGAAAGACCAGAAAACAAAATGAGTTTGAAAAGAACTATTTCAATGGCATCAGGAAAAGATATGCAAATAAAATTTGTGGATTTAAGCCCAGAAGAACCAAATAGTTCAAATGCTTTTGAGAATTTTGCAAGCCATGCAGATATTCCATTTAATATTATTTAAAATATTTATTATACAATTTGAACATAAAAATGTTTTTCGAATAATCTTATGTAACTTTCATTTAACACTAAATAATTCTAAATAATTATGCAAGCACCCTCAAAGAGCAAGCTTTTGAGATTCCCTTGCAAAATTATTAAGAATTATTAAGTTATTCAGTTAAATAAGATTATTTCTCAAAACATTTATATATTCAACAGGATAGATATAAAAGTTAATTAAAATTTAAATTGAAAGGAAGGATTTAAAATGGGTAAAAGAGGAGGATTCCCAGGTGGTATGGGAGGATTTGGTGGAATGAACATCAATAATTTAATGAAAGAAGCTAAAAAAATGCAAGCTGATATTGAAAAATCTCAAGCAGAAATAACAGCAAAAGATTTTGAAGCAACTGCAGGTGGAGGGGCTGTTAAGGTTGTTGTTTCAGGAGCCAAATTTATCAAAGAATTAACAATAAATAAAGAAGTAGTTGATCCAGATGATGTTGAGATGTTACAAGATTTAGTTACAACATGTGTTAATGAAGCATTAAGAAAAGTAGATGAAGAACAAGCAGCTCAAATGGGTAGATTTAATATACCAGGACTTTAGTTGCTAAATAATTGACTTTTGACGTCGTTAAAAATTATTCAAAACGCAGTCATGTACAAAGAGTACACTCCTTTGCCTTTTTAATAAATTTTGCCTAGTCAAAAGACCAATTCTTTAGCAACAACTAATAGATAGATGTAAGAAGGAATTTAAAATGTCAGAATACGCGCCATCAATAGAAAAATTAATAGAAAGTTTTGAAAGGCTTCCAAGCATAGGTCATAAGACTGCAGCAAGACTTGCTTTTCATGTTTTAGATTGGAACGAAGAAGAAACAAATGCATTTATTTCGTCAATAGTAACTGCCAAAAAGAACTTAAAATATTGTAGTAAATGTTACAATATAACAGATAATGATCCTTGTCCAATTTGTTCTAACCCTAAGAGAGACCAAAGTACAATTTGCGTAGTAGAGGATGTAAGAGATGTTGCTGCAATGGAAAGAACTCACGAATACAAAGGAGTTTATCATGTTTTACATGGTTCGATATCTCCAATGAATGGAGTTGGACCTGATGATATAAAAATAAAAGAATTACTTTCAAGGCTTATGGAGGGTAATGTAAAAGAAGTTATACTTGCTACAAATCCAAGAGTAGAAGGAGAAGCAACAGCAATGTATATTTCAAAACTGATAAAACCAATGGGTATTAATGCAACTCGTATTGCACATGGAATTCCTGTAGGTGGAGATTTAGAATATACGGATGAAATTACTTTAACAAAAGCTTTAGAAGGTAGGAGAGAAATATAAATAAAGACATAGTTTTACGAATTATCGTTTAACTATGTCTATTTTTTTAGTTCATTATAATTTTACAAATATTTTCTGTAGCATTTGGTTTAGCTATTAAATATGTATTTTCTCTCATATTATTTAAAATAGTTTCATCATTAACTAAAATATTCAAAATAAAATTAATATCGTCATCTTTTTTAATCCATTTTGCTACTTTTTTACTCTCTAAAAATTCAGCGTTTTCTTCTTCTTGACCTGGAATTGGATTAATTAGTACCATAGGAAGATGAGAAACTAAAGACTCTGAACTTGTAAGTCCACCAGGTTTTGTAACAACTAAATTTGCAATACTCATATATTCTGCAACTTTATCTGTAAATTCAAAAATACGAACATCTTGGTTACGCAAGTATTGTTCTACAAGACTTTCAAATTTGTTTTTCATTACTTCATTTCTTCCGGAAATCGCAATAATTTGAGCTTTAGGGCATTTGCTTAATAAACATTCAAAAACATTTAATGTCATATCTTTTCCAAGACCAAATTCACCACCACCGAAAAACAATATTGTTTTTTTATCTGTAGTAAAGTCTAAATCTGCAAGTATTTGCTCTTTGTTGTGTTGCATTAAAAATTCTTCTCTAACAGGAATACCAGTAACTATTATTTTATTTTCTTCAATATTTTTTTTCATTAATTCTTTTTGCATATCTGTATTTGAAACAAAGAAAAAATCTGTATAATCTGCACCAACTAGCCATTGGTCATGTGATTTAAAATCTGTCATAATTGTTGCAATTTTAAAATTAACTTTTCCTTTTCTTTTCAAATAGCTACACATCTGGCTTCCAAAAGGATGTGTAGAAATTACAATATCTGGATTTTTTTCTCTAAGTAATTTTAAAAGTTTTATTGCCATAAATGAATTTGCCTTAGATGAGATGTGTGCTAAAGGACCTTTTTGTGAACCTTCATAAATTTTTCCCCAAGCCCATGGGGCTTTTTTTGCCATTTCTTTATATGCTGATGTTGAAATTTTTTCGATTGTTTTATTAACATATTTCATACAATCTATTAATTCTACAGTTATATTGTTGTAGCTTTTTTGTAAATATTTTTCAATAGATTTTGCAGCAGACAAGTGTCCTCCTCCAAATGATGCATAAAAAATTAAAATTTTTTTCATATGAATTCTCCTTTTTGTAAAATGTATATTTTATTCAAAATAAACATATTACGTATTTTTAATGATTGTATCATATTTTATTTAAAATTGGAATATTTTTTAAATTTTTATACACAATAAAAAAACGGAGGTAAATATGAGAGGAAAGAATAAAAAAATTATTGTATGGATTGTTTTGATAATATTAATAGGGATAATTATAGCATTAGGCTATAATTTAAATAAAAAAAATAAAGAAAGCATTTTGGCTAATGAAAATTTGTACAATCAATCTTTATATGAACTAATTTATTATATGGATAATGTACAAAATTATTTAGCAAAATCTACCATTTCAAATAGTGCAACACATGGAGCAGAGACACTAACAAATTTGTGGAGAGAGGCAAATTTAGCTCAAACATACTTATCAATGCTTCCAATGCAAGCACAAGAATTAGAAAATACAGAAAAATTTTTAAATCAGGTAAGTGATTATAGTTATAGCTTATCTAGAAAAAACATACAAGGTGAGAAACTAAGTGATGACGATTTAAAAAATTTGGAAGAACTTCATAAATATAGTATGCAGATAAACAATGTTGTAAATCAAATTTCATTTGATTTGAATGCAGGAAATATGAAATGGAGTGATTTAACAGGAGAAAAAAATGTTAATTTTGCTCAACAGGTAAGCACTGATTTCAATTTTGCAGATACTTTAGAAGAAAATTTACATCAATATTCAGGCTTAATATATGATGGTGCATATTCAGAACATATTGTTTCAGTAGAAAAAAGAGGATTAAAAGGAGATAAAATAAGTGAAGAAGATGCAAAAAAGAAAGCAGTAGAGTTTGTTGGAGAAAATAATATTGAAGAAATTTCAAGTTTAGGATATTCGGAAAAAGCTGCGGTACCAGCATATACATTTACAATAAAGAATAAGAATCAAGAAAACATCACAATATCAATATCTGAAACAGGTGGAAGCATTGTATATATGACTTCAGATAGAGAAGTTAATGTAGAAAATTTAACATATGAACAAGCAAATGAAAAAGGAATAGAATTTTTAAACCAAAAAGGTTTTGACAATATGAAGCAAACATATTATTTGAAAAATGAAGGAGTAATTACAATTAATTATGCATATCAACAAGATGGAGTTTTAATGTATCCTGATTTAATAAAGCTAAAAGTGGCATTAGATAATGGTCAAATTTTAGGAATAGAGACGACAGGATATTTAAACAATCATACTCAAAGAGATGTTTTAAAAGTTAAAATAACAAAAGAACAAGCAAAAGAAAAGCTAAATAAAAACTTAAATATTCAAAGTGAAACTTTAGCAATAATTCCAACAGAATGGAAAACAGAAAAACTTTGCTATGAATTTAAAGGAAAAGTAGAAGAAACAGAATATCTTGTATATATAAACGCTGAAAATGGAGAAGAGGAACAAATTTTAATTATTACAAATACGCCAAATGGAGTTTTAACAATGTAAGGTTACATTTGAGTATGGAGAAAAAAGGAACAATTCAATAAAAGAATATGAAATAAAAATTATTACAAACATTCCAAAAATTATAAAAATAAAAAAATATTTTTTACAAATAATAAGGATTAAGAAAACATAATATATTAAAGTTACTAGTCAAACCACACATACAGCGTTGAACCGTAACAATAATTAAGATGTTTTCTAAAAAACTAGTAAAGCTAGATTTGTAAAGGAGGATGTTGATTATGTCTAGAAATAGCAAAAAGATGTCTGAAAATCTTAAAATGGAAATTGCAAAAGAACTAGGAGTATATGATCAAGTAAAAAAAGATGGTGGATGGGAAAATGTTTCATCTAAAACTTGTGGTAATATAGTTTCAAAGGCAATTGAAATAGCAAATCGTGCCGTAGAATAAAAATAGAAGATAAAGTTTTGCATAAGCAAGATTTTATCTTCTTTTTTAATAAAGTTGCAATATAAATAAAAAAAGAATATAATCTAGAAAAAGAATTAGAAAGGAAAGAAAATATGAATTTAAAAATAAAAGATATAATAAAATGTACAAATGGAATATTAATTATAGGAAATGAAGAATGTGAGTGTGAAAACTTTTCAAGAGATACAAGAGTCGTTAAAAAAGGAGATACTTTTGTTGCTATAAAAGGAGAATCTTTTGATGGAAATTTGTTTTGGAAAGAAGCATTTGATAATGGAGCAGATACAGTAATAATAAATAAAATAGAAATAAGCAAAGAAGATTTACAAAAATATAAAAATAAAAATAAAAATATTATTCAAGTAGAAGATAGCAAGAAAGCTCTAGCTCAAATTGCAACAGAAAAAAGAAAGCTATATAAAGATTTAATTGTAGTTGGAGTAACAGGAAGCGTAGGAAAAACAAGTACTAAAGATATAATTGCAAATGTAATTAGTCAAAAATATAAAACACTAAAAACACAAGGAAATATGAATAATGATATAGGACTTCCATTTACAATTTTAAATTTAAGAGACCATGAGGCCGCAGTAATAGAAATGGGAATGAACCATTTAGGCGAAATAAGTAAATTAACAAAAATTGCAAGGCCTACACTTTCAGTTATTACAAATATTGGAACTTCTCATATAGGAAACTTAGGTTCTAGAGAGAACATTTTAAAGGCAAAACTAGAAATATTAGAAGGAATGGATATTCCTAAACTTGTAATAAATAATGATAATGATATGTTAAATGGTTTTGCTCAAAAAAGTGATATAGAAATACATACTTTTGGAATTGAAAATAAAAGCGATTGTAATGCAATAAATATAAAAAGAGACGAAAACTCAACAGAATTTTATGCAAAAATAAAAAATGAAGAAATAGCTCTAAAAGTTCCAGTAGGAGGAGATGTATTTGTATTAAACTCTTTATGTGCAACATTAGTTGGAAAAATAGTTGGTTTATCAACAGAACAAATACAAAAAGGAATTTCAAGTTTTGAACTTACCAAAAAAAGAATGGAAATAATTAAAATAAATAATGAAATTACACTAATAAATGATAGCTATAATGCAAGTTTTGATTCTATGAAAGCAGCAATAGAATACTTATCAAATACAAAATCAACAAGAAAAATTGCAGTACTTGGAGATATGTTTGAATTAGGAGAGTTTTCTGAAGAGTTACATAGAAAAGTTGGAGCAGAAGTTGCTAAAAATCATATTGATTTACTATTTGCAGTAGGTGAAAGCTCAAAATATATAGCAAAAGAAGCGGAAAATAACGGAATGGGAAAAGAGAAAATATACTATTTTAATGAAAGACATGAATTATTAGAAAAACTAAAAAATACAATGGAAAAAGGTGACAGTATTTTATTTAAAGCATCAAATGCAATGAAGTTATTTGAAATTGTAGAAAAATTAAAATAATGGAGGTATTTTATGATTAAACTAGGAGTTATTTTAGGTGGAATGTCAACAGAAAATGAAGTTTCTGAAAAGTCAGCAAATTCAGTAATAAATAATTTGGATAAAACTAAATATGAGATTTTTTCAATATATATAGATAAAAAAGGAAATTGGTTTGAGTATGAAAACAAGAAACCAATAGAGAATATTATAAAGTATTTGAAAAATTTAGATGTAGTATTTCCAGTTTTGCATGGTTTATATGGTGAAGATGGAACAATTCAGGGAATGTTAGAATTATTAAAAATTCCGTATGTTGGATGTGGAATTATTGCTTCAAGTACTGGAATGGATAAAACATATACAAAAATTATTTTCGAGAAAGCAAAAATAAATCAGGCGAAACATATCTATATAAAAGATTTTGAGGAAGATAAAGTAACATTTGTGGAAAATGATTTAGAAGAGAAAAAGATAAAATTAGAAGAAGTAATTAAATTAATAAATGATAATTTAAAATTTCCTTTGTTTATTAAACCATCTAGATCAGGTTCATCAGTTGGAGTAAATAAAGCAGAAAACAATGAAGAACTTAAAAATGCAATATTAGAAGCATTTAAATATGATAGTAAAGTCTTAATTGAACAAGGAATTAAGGGAAAAGAAGTAGAATGTGCAGTTTTAGGAAATAGCAAAATTGGAGTAGAGGCATCACGTGTTGGAGAGATATTATCAGCAGAAGATTTTTATACTTTTGATGCAAAATACGAAAATCAAAACTCAAGAACAGTAATACCAGCTTCAATTACAGATGTTCAACAAGAAGAAATAAGAAGCTTAGCTAAAAAAGCATTTAAAGCAATTGATGGAAATGGACTTTCTCGAGTAGACTTCTTTGTAGAAGAGAAAACAGGAAAGGTTTATTTAAACGAAATTAATACTATGCCAGGGTTTACAAATATTTCTATGTATCCAAAACTAATGGAGGACTTTGGCTATAGTTATAGCTCTCTATTAGATAAATTAATTGAAATAGCGATGAATAAAGAGGGATAAAACCCTCTTTTTTTGAAATATTATGTTTTTTTTTGTCGAAATGTTTTTGTTTACATTAAGCTACTTTTATGGTATAATTATAAAAGTTAATTCATTAATTTTAGATTTTATTTTTTAAAATTGCTTTATAGTTAATTATTAATTATTTATAAACTCTATAATAAAAAATATAAAAAAGAAGGTGATAAAGATAAATATTTATTCAACAAAAAACATAAACATATTAACAGCTGTAATTTCATTTTTTCTAGTTTTATTTTTAAATTTAGTTTTTAATTCAGGCAAAATTAATTCAATAGAAAACCCGATATTAAATTTTGATAAAGAGATTTCTGAAAATAAAGTACAAGATAAAAATAGCGACCAAAATAATGAAGAATTAAATTGGTACATAGAAATTCCATCTATAAAGCTTAAGGCTCCAATTAATGAATCAACTAAAATGGATATACTAAATGACTATGTTGGGCATTTTGAAGATACATCTAAAGAAAAAGGAAATATAGGACTTGCAGGGCACAATAGAGGTTATAAAAATAATTATTTTGAAAAATTAAATAAGTTAAAAAAAGGTGATGAAATAAAATATAAATATAATAATTTTGAAAAAACATATTTAATTGAAAAAATAGAAACAATAAAAAATACAAACTGGAGCTATTTAGAAAATACTAAAGAAAACAAAATAACCTTAATTACTTGCATAGAAAACAAGCCAGATTTAAGGCTTTGCGTACAAGCTATAGAAAAATAAGATAGTATATTAAAAATCTTTTAGAATAAAAATATACTAAATTATTTTATAGGGGGAATATAGTTATGAAAAATAAGCAAAGCTTTTTTATACGAAATAAAAAGTTACTTTTTATCTTAATTATAATTATTGTAATTATTTTTTTATCAATATTTATTTCTAAAAACGTGATTAAAAAACAAAAAAATGGAAACAATATGAATAGTCAAGAAATCGTAGATAATATATTGAATTTAAAGTCATATAAATCAAAAATAAGTGTACAAGTAAATAGTAATAAAAACCAAAACAAATATATATTAACTCAAGAGTATAATACAGAGAATGGATGTATTCAAGAAATAATAGAACCAGAAAATATAGCAGGAGTTAAAATAATAAAAAAAGACAATAATCTAAAAATAGAAAATTCTCAATTAGATTTGAAAAAAATATATGAAAATTATTTGGGGTTAGAAGATAACAGCTTAGATTTAATTTGCTTTATTAATGAGTATAAAGATAATCCAAAATCCGAATTTGAAGAAAAAAATGGAGAAATAATAATGAAAACAAAAGCAAATAAAAACAATTTGTACTTAAAAAATAAAACATTATACATAAATAAAGAAAATATTCGACCTACAAAATTAATAATTCAAGATAATAACCAAAATTCGACAATTATCATAGAATATAATGAAATAGAGTTAAATTAAATTCTATATCTACGAATATACAGACTTTTAAAATATACTAATATTGGGAGTGAATTTTATGACAATTAAAAGAGGAGATATGTTTTATGCAGACTTAAGTCCTGTAGTAGGTTCGGAGCAAGGTGGCATTAGGCCTGTTGTAATAATACAAAATGATTTAGGAAATAAATATAGTCCAACTGTAATAGCAGCAGCTATTACATCACAGACAAATAAGAATAGATTACCTACACATATAGAAATAGATGCAGGAGCAGAAGGATTAAAAAATAATTCGGTTATTTTAACAGAACAAATAAGAACTATAGATAAAAGTCGTTTAAAAGAAAAAATAGGTCATATAGATGATGAAAATGTAATGAATAAAATAAACAATGCTTTAGGAGTAAGTTTCGGACTTGATGAATAGTATAACGCAAAAATAATTATTTGATTAATAAAAAGGACGGCTAATGCCGTCCTAAAAATTATATTTTTAATTTTTTTATTTTGCTTATTTCATTATATAAATTATCTACTTTACCTTGTCTTACTTTAAGAGCATTTTCATATTCATCTTTTATAGTTAGAAAATTATCTATATTTTCATCTTTATCAAGATATAGTTTTGTATATTCTATAAAATACTGTTTCTTATCTTCTTTTTTTGCTGTTTTAGCTTTTTCAAAATATTTTTCTGCTTTACTTAGTCTTTTTATATTGCTTTTTAAGTATTCTTCATACTGAAGAACATTATATATTTCAAAATTAATATCGTCTATTACAACCTTTATTAAAGTTTTTACAATAATAGGGTTATTCTTTCCTAACTTTGCATTCTCTACTATTCCACTTAAAGCATGAGATTTGGTTGTATCTTGATGTGGAGTAGCATTTTCGATAAGTATTTTTAAAGTATCTGTAATGCCAACATGTGATTTGTATTGTCTTTTGCTAATTATAGCATCATATTCATCTGCAACTCTAATTATTTGCCCTTCATAAGGAATATCTTTTTTTGTAAGCCCTTGAGGATATCCGGTTCCATTTAATGCTTCGTGGTGATATAAAGGACCTGCAGAATATGGGCGCAATTTTTCGTCTTTCATACACATATTATACCCTATAGTTGTATGGGTTTTCATTACTTCATACTCTTCATCTGTAAGTTTTGCAGGTTTTTGCAAAATTGCAGGTGGAATAAATAGCTTTCCTAGATCATGCAAATATGCACAAATTGTACAATACTCAGTAAATCCTTTAGAACAATGTAAATATTCACATAAACGGCAAGTAATTGCAGCAACATTTTCACAATGTTTTCTCGTAAATACATCCAAAGCACTTAGAGCATTTAATTGGTCTTGCATAGTTTTATCTAAATTATATGATTTTAAAGATGTTCTATCATAAAAATCAAAAGTTTCAGCTTTCATCTATCGTATCTCCTTAATATTTTTCCTAAACTGATTATACTATAAAAAAAATATGATGTCAAAAAAATAGGAAAAAATTTTGTTGACTTTTATATATGCAGAATATATAATTAAAAAACGAGGTAAAGAGGTTGAAAAATAATTACAATTTTTTTAACTAGATTTGTGCCAAAAGATAGGAATGATGATAATATGGGTTTTAGAGTAATATATGGGAGAGCAGGCTCTGGAAAAAGCCAATATATTTATAACGAAATAAATGAAAAAATAAATAGTAAAGATAATAAAAAGATATATTTAATAACACCTGAACAGTTTTCTGCAACTGCTGAACAAAAATTAATGGAAAATAGAAAAGCAATTATAAATGCTGAAATAATAACATTTAATAGATTAGCATTTAGAGTAATAAACGAAATTGGAGGAGTTATCAACAATAATCTTACAAAATGTGGAAAAGTAATGCTAATTTATTCTATTTTACAACAAGAAAAAAAGAATTTTACATTTTTAAATAAATCAGATGAAAATATAGAAATATGTATAAGAATTATTTCAGAACTTAAAAAACATGGAGTTACTGTAAATGATTTAAAACGTACGCAAGAAAAGACAGATAATATTTATTTAAATAATAAACTAAAAGATATTATTTTAGTTTATGAAAAATTTGAAGATAAAATAAAAAATAATTATATTGATGAAACTGATTTATTAACTATTTTGGCTGAAAATATAGATAAAGTTGATTTCTTAAAAGGCACAGAAGTGTATATTGATGAGTTTGCAGGATTTACAGAGCAAGAATACCAAGCGATAAAGAAGATAATTGAAATTGCAAATAATGTAACTATTACATTTTGTGCTGATAATTTAGACTTAAATACAGACCCAAATACAGATATATTTTATCCAAATAAAGTCACATATAAAAAGATAATTGATTTATTAGATAAGAATGAAAAAGTTCAGAAACTTAATCTAAATGAATTATATAGATTTAAAAATGAAGAATTAAAATACATAGAAAAATATTTATATAATACAAAAATTCAAAAATGTGAAACTGGAAAAAGTATAAATCTATTTTTAGCCAAAAATTATTATTCCGAAATAGAAAATGTTGCCAAAAATATAGTTAAACTAATAAAAAATAAAGATATAAGGTATAAAGATATTTCAATTATTACAAAAAACATTGAAAACTATTCTTCGCTTACAAAATCAATTTTTAAGAAATATGAAATTCCTATTTTTATTGATGAAAAAAGAGATTTAAATCAAAATATAATAGTGCAATATGTTTTATCAATAATTGAAGTTATTAGTAAAAACTATTCGTATGAGTCAATATTTAATTATTTAAAAACAGGTTTTGTAGAAATTGAAGAAAATGATATTTTTAAATTAGAAAAATATTGTATTAAATATGGAATAAAAAATAATAAATTTAAAAATGATTTTAAATATGGTATTAATGAAAAAAATAAAGAAGAAATAAATTATCTTAATGAACTAAGAAAGAAAATTATCAATCCATTAATAAATTTAAAAAAAGAGTTAGATGAAAACAAAACTGCACAAAATTTTTCTAAACAATTTTACCTGTTTTTAATTAATCAGAACATAGAACAAAAAATAAATAAAAAAATAAACAATTTGAAAAAAAATAATTTTTATGATTTAGCAAAAGAATATGAAGAAAGCTATAAAATAATAATAAATATTTTGGATGAAATTAATTTAATATTTGGAGAAGAAAAAATAACATTAGAAAAATTTAGTCAAATTATAAGAACTGGACTTAAAAATAGCGAACTTGGTAGAATTCCTGCAAATCAAGATCAGGTTATAATGGGTGATATAGATAGGTCTAGAAGTAGAAAAACTAAAGTAGTATTTATAATTGGTCTAAATGATGGAGTATTTCCAAGTATAAACAAAAATCAAGGATTTTTAGATGATGAAGATAGAAATTATTTAAAAGATGATGGAATAGAAATTGCAAAAGGCACATTAGAAAATTTGTATGATGATAATTTTAACATATACAAAGCTTTTACTGTAGCAGAAGAAAAATTATTTTTGTCTTATGCGTCATCAGATAGTGAAGGAAAATCTTTAAGAGCATCAAATTTGGTTTTAAGAATAAAAAAAATATTTCCAAAATTAATTGAAGAAAGTGACATAGTTTCAAAAGAAAAAAACTTTGAAATAGTAAATGAAGAAAAGTTATATGATGAATTAGTCTTAAAAATAAACGAAATCGAAAATGGAAAAAATCCAGAAAAATTATTTTATACAATTTTTAAATATTATCAAGAAAATAAAAAGTATACTAACTTATTAAATGAAAACATAAATTATATTAATTATAATTTTTCTGAAAAAATTAAAAGAGAAAACATAGATAAATTATATGGAAACAATTTAAACACAAGTATTTCAAAGCTAGAAAAATACATGTCATGCCCTTTTTCGTATTTTTTACAATATATCTTAAAATTAAAAGAAAAAGAAGAACTAAGAGTTCAAAGTTTTGATACTGGTTCATTTATGCATGAAGTAATTAATTCTTTCTTTGAGGAAATAAATAATTTAGGCAGTAATTTAAAAGATATTACAGAAGAAGAGATTGAAGAAATTGTAAGCAAAATCATAAATGAAAAATTGTTACAAGATAATAATTACATATTTACTGCAACAGAAAAATATAAATTATTAGTACAAAGATTAAAAAGAATAATTACAAAATCTTTAAAATATATTATTCAAAGTATAGTACAAAGCGAATTTAAGCTAGAAGGGACAGAAGTAGAATTTGGAGAAAAAGGAAAATATAAACCAATTATTCTAGATTTAGAAAATGGTAAGAAAGTAGAAATAACAGGAAAAATAGACAGAATAGATATCGCAAAAGATGAAAAAAATACATTTGTAAGAATTATAGATTATAAATCATCTGTAAAAAATTTAGACTTTGGAAATGTATATGCAGGACTTCAACTACAACTTATTACTTATTTAGATGCAGTATGTAAATTAGAAGATTTTGTACCAGCTGGAATTTTGTATTTTAATTTATTAGAACAATTAATTAGTTCCAACAAGAAACTAAGTGTAGAAGAAATAGAACAAAAGATAAAAAATAATTTCAAAATGAAAGGTTTAATTTTAGCAGATGTAAAGGTTGCGAAAATGCAAGATAAAAATCTAGAAAGCGGAGGTTCTGAAATAATTCCAGCATATATAGATAAAACAGGAGCATTAAGCCCTAAAAAGAGTAGCATAGCAACTCAAGAAGAATTTAGTAAGTTGCAAAATTACATTAATAAAACAATAAAAGAAATTGCAAATGAAATTTTTAATGGAAACATGGAGCTTAAGCCATTTTATAAAAACAAGAAAACTCCTTGTGAGTATTGTAGTTATAAATCAATGTGTGGATTTAATTCTGGAGTTTGCAAAAAAAATTACAGATTTATTAATAAATTAAATAAAGATGAAATTTTAGAAAAAATAAATCAGGGAGGCTAAAATGGATTTAACAAACAATAATGTAATTCATAAAAATAATGGAATAGAATATATACAATTTAGAAGACTACTTGAATTTTCTGAAATAAAGCATGCTTATGTAATTGGATTAGACAATAGCTTTAAAATTTATACAGATGATGGACACAAAAAAGAAAATGAAGCAGCAAAGAAAAGCTATAAGAAAATATGTAATGAACTTGATATAGAATATAAGAATCTTGTAAATACTATGCAAAATCATACAGATAACATTAAAATTGTAAAGAATAAAGTAAACAATGATGAACCTGACTTCAATATTTACCAAGATACAGATGGATTAATTACAAACTGTGAAGATATTGCATTATCAACAATAAATGCTGACTGTATATTACTAATTTTTTATGATCCAGTAAAAAAAGTAATTGCAAATGTGCACTCTGGTTGGAGAGGAACTATAAAAAGAATTTCTATAAAAACAGTAGAAAAAATGAAAAAAGAGTTTGGCTCTAAACCAGAAGATATAATTTGTTGCATGTCACCAAGTATATGTAAAAAACATTTCGAAGTAGATGAAGATGTATATAACTTATTTAAAAATGAATTCAATGAAATTAATGAATATGATAAAGTATATGAAAAAAAGAATGATAAATGGCTAATAGATACTATTTTAATAAATAGATTAATGTTAAAAAGGGCAGGCTTAAAAGAAGAAAATATTATAGATTCAGGAATTTGCTCGGTTTGTAATAAAGACTTAATTCATTCATATAGAGCACATGGAAAAGATGCAGGAAGGGCAACACTAATTATTTCTATGTCGAATAAATAACAATTAATAGGTTTATAGGTAAAAACTAAATTTAAAAAAGGAAGAAAAGATATGATTATACCCAATAAGTTAAATATAGGAGATATAATTGGAGTTGTAGCACCATCAGATCCAATTATTGGAGAAAATATAGATGAATTAGAAAAAGCAAAAAAGATTATAGAAGATAAAGGATTTAAAGTAAAGTTTTCTAAAAACGTATTTTCAAATACAAATGGATATTCAGCAACTGCAAGGGAAAAAGCAGAAGATTTAAATGAAATGTTTTTAGATAAGAATGTGAAAATGATATGGTGTGCAAAAGGTGGAGAAAATTCAAACTCAGTTTTGGATTACCTTGATTATGATAGTATAAAAAATAATCCTAAAATTATATGCGGATATAGTGATATAACATCTCTTACTAATGCAATTTATCAAAAAACAGGACTTGTAACATTTAGTGGAACAAATTTTAAAACAATTGCAACAGACGAAACGGATTACAGCTTAAATGAAGCATTAAAAAGATTTTGCGATTGTAGTTTAGAATTAGGGAAAGAGGATGATGAAGATATAACATTAAAAGACGGTGTTGCAGAAGGAATTTTGATTGGAGGAAATCTTAGCCTTATATATGGCTTAACTAGTGGAAAATATGCTTTAGATTTTAAAGACAAGATACTATTTTTAGAAGAATTAGGATATGAAAGTTCCCCTACATTAGTAAGTAATCATCTATATTATATGAAACAAAATGGAGTATTTGACTTGATAAAAGGTTTATGGATTGGAAACTATGAACATGAGACAAATATACCATTAGAAAAAATAGTTTTAGATACTATAGGGGATAAAATAAATTACCCAATAGTAAAGTCAAATTATTTTGGACATATAGAAAGAAAAACAGTTATTCCGATAGGGACAAGGGCTAAAATGGATACGAGTAAAAAAAGAAAAGTTGTTTTAACAGAAAATTGTGTAAAATTGTAAAAAAATGTTGAAAAAAATAAAAATATATAGTAAAATGAAAAAAAACGTAAGAGAAA
>JAEEGJ010006360.1_pt1 | contig 35518 bp, 32 predicted proteins | sample 8958761 | NCBI WGS metagenome assembly JAEEGJ01 (sample SAMN16246546, study PRJNA631951) | gut metagenome | biome: gut microbiome; feature: rumen; material: RS-attached | host: Bos | place: Iran: Karaj | collected 2018-10
CATTTTTGAGCCGTGAGTGTACCTTATTATATATATATTATATATTAGGTATATATTATATATATAATATATAATATATACCTAAAAGGACAGAACCCCCATCTTCCCCCAATTGAAAACAAAAAATTAACCAATTAACCTTTTAACCTTTTAACCAATTCAAAAAAAATGGAGGATTTATTTGGTGGTGTTGTGAATTTGTTTTACCTTTGTGGCTGAAAACCTACAACCTATGGCGAACGACATTCAGACCATACAAAACCTTATATATGAGATTCGTGGACAACGTGTGATGTTGGACAGGGATCAGGCTGAGTTGTATGGGGTGTCAACTGGTAACTTGAACAAAGCCGTAAAAAGAAACATCCGAAGATTCCCACCAGACTTTATGTTTCAGCTGACAAAAGAAGAGTTTGAGTTCTTGAAACAGTCTTTGATATTCCAAAATGGAATCTCAAACGAGGATTTGAAGAAGCAGAGGGAAAAGTCTCAAAATTACCCCCCCCCAATTAACAAATCTTAACAATCATGTAAGACAAGAGGTCAACCACGCCACCCTGCTTCATACGGCATATCGTCGTATGAGCAGGGCTTTTTATTGTCTTTTCCTGATTGTTTCCACCTTCTTTTTTGCCAGTTGTGAGTCTTATGAAGACCCTTCTCACCTCCTGATGAAGGACTATTTTGAGGAGTCACAAGGGCTTTCTCAGGCATCAACTGATAGTGTAGCACGCTTTTCGAAGAAAGTGAACGAGTTCACAACTCGCATTCCAGAAGCTAAAAATGACCCACTTTACACACGAATTCAAGAGAATATTCGCTTGGCGACCTTGCGAATCACCATAAAAATTGAAGATGAATGGGCAGGAGAGAAGGTGATAAACTTCAACGGTGTTGATAACCTTAACGATAACCTTAACGATAACTAATTATGAAAAAAACAAAGCAAACCCCAGTCGTCGCCCTGCTGCTCGATGTGTGGCATTTGTTGATGGGTGGTCAACAAGTAGGACCACATGATCGCATTGCCATGCAGATTGCTGCTCGATATGGGATGACCAAAGAGTACAAGACTGCACGTCGGAAGAATCTGCGCCCTTTGGAGGCGTTGGAAGATTGGGATTTGGTGAAGGAAGAAGAGAGAGAATTATTTTATGATTAAAAGAAAACCTATAGATATGACATTTACAGAAGCAAAAATAGATTACGACTCAAAGTTTGGTAATGCAAGTGATTTTGAGTGTTTTCTTCCAGACCATTTGACGTTTAATAAAGTTTGTTCCTTAAAAAAAAGAGACGGCTCTAAAAATGAACAATACTATAAGTGGCAATTTTTATATGGCATCATCAATTCAGGATTATACCCCAAAGATGTGATAGGAACAGAAGTTAATTTTCCGAAGGGGAATAAGTCTTCAGCAACAATTAAATTGGATGGTGCTATTTTTGACGATGCTATATGGTTCGAGAAATACAAAGACTATCATCAAAGCAATAATGCTGATAGTCTTGATTGGTTGCGTAAACATCTTATAGTTGCACTTGAATTTAAGAAGGAAGATAATAAAAACATTTCTGAGGTTTGGGACAAACAACTAAAAGCCTACATGAAAGAAAGTGAGGCTGAATTTTGTTTGGGAGTTTTATATGATACTGAAAGACTGTATTTATTCCGTAAAGAAAATAATAAGTTCTTACGTTATAGCGACGAATACAATACAAAAGGAGTTGAAAGTAAAACAAAAGAAATGTCTCTTCATCTCCCTGACCCCTATATGAATATTCCCAATATTGATAAAGTAATTCATTGGGCGGGAGCAAAAGAAATAGATCGGTCTAAGCGTTCCATCAATGATCTTGACATTATCTCAGGATTACAATCTTCTCAAATTAACAATGCAATGTCAGCAATCCTACGAACCTTGGATAAATTAGGGATGGTAAACCAAAAGGGCTTTGAATTATTGGTTCAGATACTTTCTTTGAAAATTTATGATGAAAAACGTAATGAAAAACAGCCCAGCCGCAAGCTTGATTTTTATATAAAAACAGAAGAACGACAATTCAATCAATTGGCTGAACCTGGAATCCAAAATTTTCTTACTCGCATCAATAATTTAAAAGACGAAGCGAGTGGAACTTATCACCGAATATTAAGAGAAATTTTGTTGGACGTAAAAAACGAGAAACATGTACGTATTTTGATAGAAGTTGTTACTCAATTCCAAGATTATTCATTTGTGAGTTCTCAGAAAACAGACCTTTATCAACTTGTTTTTTATAAGTTTGCAGGTCAATTTTCAAAAGACCAGAACGCACAATTTGTTACACCCCTTCCGATGATAGACTTCTTGGTTAACATCGTTAATCCAAGAAATGGGGAGACCATCATTGACCCAACTGTTGGCATAGCTGATTTTCTTTCTGTTTCATATGTGAATTCCAAGAGTAAACTGGATGATAGGAATATATTTGGAATGGACATCGATGACCAGATGGTAATGCTTGCTACGTTGAATATGCTTTTGAATGGTGATGGTAACGCAAAGATAGTTTCTCAATCAGATGGTTACGGATCACTTTTGACAAAATTCGATAATACAGGCGAGCCTATACAACTCATTCCAATCATGAATCAATATGGAGAGTGGGACAACCGCCCTGATACAAAAAAACTAAAAAAATTTGACGTGGTATTGACGAATCCACCATTTGGTGAAGATCGTGCTTTTATCCCTAAAGACTCAAAAGATGAGGAAGTTATCCGATGTTATGAACTGTGGAAATTATATGGGCAAAATGAAAAAGAAGCAACAAAAATTGATTTGGGCGTTATTTTTCTTGAAAATGCTTACCGAATTTTGAAGGAAAACGGACGTTTGGGAATAGTTTTATCCAATTCTATTGCAAGCATAGATTCCCATCGTATAGCTCGCAAATGGCTGATGGATAATATGCGAATCGTTGCGTTGTTTGATATGCCAGCAAGTGTTTTTGCAGAAACAGAAGTAACCACCACTATTATCGTTGCATATAAGCCATCACATGAGGACTTGAAACGTCTAAAAGAACAAAATTACGAAATCTTTGTTCGTGACATTCAGAAAGTCGGATATGAAGTGAAAACTAATAAAAGAGTGAAATATTTCGATCCAACTTACAAAATTAACTACGAAACATTTGAAACAGAAATAGACAAAGAAGGAAAGCCTGTACTTGATGAAGAATTCACACAAACAGTTGCAGACTTCCGACAATGGTGTATAAGCCAAGAAAGAACACTACAGAATCTTTTTATAAAAGAGAAATAATATGAGTTACAAATATATCGGGACTCCTAAAAGTATAACTTATCGTAATTGTTGTGAAAACGATAACATATTTGCTCCGTCGAAATATTCACGTTTTCTGCCGCACAATGAAAGTCTGTTTGTTTCACTTTCTTCTATCTGTGAGGAGAGCAAGAGCAAGATTTCATTTGATAGAAGAAAACAATATGCGTACTCTGAAATTGGGGATATAAATGTATCTAATGGAACAGTCGATTATCATTTACATTATGGAATTGATTTACCTTCGGAAAATCCAAAGCAGTGCAAAAAGGGAGATATATTGGTGTCAACAGTAAGGACATATAGAGGTGGAATAGGATTTGTGTCAAATGATTTGAAAAACCACTGCTGCTCTCCAGCAATATTAATTATTCGTAACATTACTGATAAGAGAATAACAAAAGAATATCTATTGGCTATATTGAGGACTGACTTTTTAAAAGAACAAATCCTTGGATTTCAAACGCGTGGGATGTATCCACGGCTTGATAGTGATGCTATGGACAAGATTGTTATTCCGATACCAAAAGAAACCGATGTTGTAAGATTCATTTCGCTATTATCAAAAGCCTACCAGAACAAATACAATCTTATAAGAAGACGCCATTCTGAAATTATAAATCTTATATACAAAGAATTAAACGATAATCAAAAACCAAATGTTTTTTATTATCACATGCCATCTTATGCGGAAATTACCGATTTGAATAGGATTGACACTAATATGTATCGACCTTATTTTAAGAAAGAAATTTTTGCTATTATCAATTATTGTAATGGAAGTAAAAATATTATAGACCTAGGCTTTGAATTATCTAGAGGACAAAACTTGCAAATTTCTAATATTGGCAAAAGTATTTATTCTGATACTAAACATTCAAATTTTTATACGCTTATTTTACCAATGTTTTTGTCGAAATATGGCACTGTTAATAATGTTAAATATTTGGGAAATCAAAAAACATTAAAAATTCTGAAGAAAGGAGATTTGATATTTGGTGCTGAAGGATTTGAAAAGGGGCGCTCAATAGTAGTTATAGAAGAACAATCGAACACGATAACAAATATACACGGCATTACATTACAACAAGACACTCACGACTTATCGAAAGCAATTTTTGTAAAGTGTTTCTTAGATTATTTAAGGACTAGAGGCTTGATTGATCTATTTGCCGTTGGTGGAAATGGAGGTAGTCTGGCTCAAAAATATTGGTCATATATTCCCTTCCCAAATTTTCCTGACTCCAAACAAAAAGAGATTGTCTCATTGTACTATAATTATCAAGAATACAACGCAAGTGAGTTCACACTTGACAATTTTCTAGAGAAAGATGAAAAGTATAATTCAACGGCAGGCATCTACGAACTGGACAAATCAGCAAAACTATTAAAGCAGATGTTAGATAAAACTATTGACGATATTGTAAACGACAGACTAGTGGATGTAGAAAATAGAATAAAAGAATTAACAGAAAATAACCCCATAACGCTTTAGCAGGCAACACTTAATTGTTCGGGGTTAAGGGTTCAGGGTGGATGATTGAAATCAAACCCTAACGATAACCCTAACGATAACCCTAACGATAACTGGGTTTAGAATATAGAGTTAAAGATTTAGAAACAAATAAAGTGATGAATCAGTTACTTGTCTCCATAATGACCGTAGGTGGTAAGAACAAGCACCACGACCTCATTATCGTTGATGGTGTAAATCAAACGGTGCTTTTTGGTGATGTGGCGACTCCATTGACCAGCACGATCGCCAGAGAGAGGTTCTGGATGACCAGTGCCAACTTTGGGGTGATCCATCAGTTCATCCAGCAACTTCCCAAGTTTCTTAAAAGCCTGTGGCTCTTCTCGTTTCAGACGTTGCATGTCCTGCAGAGCCCTGTCTGTATAATCGAGTTTGTACATCAAGTCAGAGGCTGTTTAAAAATTGGTGCAAATCTTCTTTTGACTCAATCCTGTGTACACGCCCCTGCCGAGCTTGCTCCAGAGATTCGTCCACACGAGCAAAGAACTCTTCCTTAGTCATTGCTGCGGAATCGGCTTTTCTCTCCATGACGAGTTTCTTGGCATATCGGGTCAATCGCTTCATCAGCGGTTCGCTGTCAGCAATGGCTCCAATGCTTTGCCAAAGTTCGACATTCATAGCGTTAAGTTGAATAGCTGTCATACTGCTTTCTATTTTTTTCCGCTGCAAAGGTACGATTAAGTGAGCACAATACAAAAAGAAAAACAATTTTTCTTTCTTATTGTCGAGCGTGAGTGCTTTCGGCGAAGCCAACATTAGGTATTATTTCTAAAAAATAAATAAAATTCAAAATAAAAAATTGTAACAATGGACGAGAAAGAACTGAAGGAGATATTTGAGTTTCTACAAGGAGCTGGGGCGAACCCTCAGCTATGTGATACGGAGGTGCCTTACTTTGAGGCATCAGTGAGGGCAGGCTTGCCTACTGAGAACTTTGCAGAGGAGGCTTTCGTGGAGATGATGTCGCTGCCTCGGAAGATGCTGGCATCGACCCCTGCCATGATATTGGATATTGATGGGGACTCGATGGAGGATGCCAATCTGTATGATGGCGACAGGGTGCTGGTGTTGATGAAGCAGCGATTTAGGGATGGCGACATCGTGGTGGCAAGGATTGGCGATGGATATACTGTGAAGTGCTACTATGAGGATGATGAGGGCAAGCATTGGCTGGTGGCTCAGAATAAGGAGAAGGAGAATGAATATCGTCCTATCCTGCTGGAGGAGCAGGAGAATGTGCAGCTGTATGGTGTGGTGGCGTTTGTGATGAGGAGCGAGCTTCGTGTGCCGACTCGCAACATCCGAAGGCTGGTGAACAAAGAGAGAGAGGAGAGAAGGAAGAATGAGGCTGTGCCTGAATGGAAGGTGAGAAGGGCTATCAGGGAGATTGGAAAGGAGATAGAGGTGAACAGGTTGTGGTTTGCTGTATATCGAAAGATGACGGAGTTGGGTGTGGTGGATGATGGCGATGTGAAAGGCTTTTGCGATATGGTGAAGGAGGAAGTGCCCAATCATGGGCATCTGCCTGTGGTGGATGATTTGCAAAGATTGGATGTGTTGAGCTTCACGAAAGCTGTGGTGCTGTGGGATGAGAATGATGCGCCTGTGAAGGGCAAGCGATTCAAATTGTATAAGGAAATCGCCCAAAAGACGGAATTGCTGCTTTTGAAGTAATTGGTCAAAAAGGGCGAAACTTTACGGAGAAATTGGTCAAAAACCGTAAAACTTTACGGAAAAGAGGCAAAAACTTTCAAAAACTTTACGGAAAAAAGGGCAATTTCGGGAAAAACTTTCAGAAACACCTGCTGAAAGGGTAAGATTTTCAGAAAAACTTTCAGAAACTTTACGGCGATGGAATAAAAATTCCGTCGCCTTTTTTATGTCCGTAACTTTGCATCGCAATCAGCCAACAAGCTGTAGCCGTGCAAGGGCTATTCCCTCGTGCGAACAATATTAAACTTAACAAATTAAAGTTATGGGACAAAACATTCAAGTATTTAACCACGAGATGTTCGGAAATATTCGGACATTGACAACCGAGAAGGGAGAGACCTTCTTCGTGGGTAAGGACGTGGCAAAAGCTCTGGGATATGCTAAGCCTGAAAATGCATTGGCAACCCACGTGGAGAAGGAGGACAAAACCACTACCCTGATTCAGGGGACTGGTTCTAACTACAAGTCAAAAACGGTTCTCATCAACGAAAGCGGTCTCTACGCTCTCATCCTCTCCTCCAAGTTGGAACAGGCGAGGGCGTTCAAGCGATGGGTGACCAGTGAGGTGCTGCCACAGATCCGTCAGACGGGCGGGTACATTCCAACAAGGAACATGCGCACGGGTGAACGACTGTCGGAGGGGGAGGTGCTGTATTTGGCACAGAACATCTTGCAGCGAACCATCGCCCAAAAGAACCTGCCTGCTGATGACTGCATGACCACAACGGAAATTGCCCGCTCGATGGGGGTGACGACGAAGGAACTGAATCAGCGGTTGGTGAAGCTGGGGGTGCAGTATCGGAAGGATGGACGCTACTGGTTGCAAGGACAGTACGGACATCTGGACTACGCACAGGAAAGAGACTACCACTACTATGGGCTGAACGGTGAGAAGAAGGAACGGAAGTATCTGGTGTGGACGAAACAGGGAAAGAAGTTTATAGAACAGTTGATCTGTATGAATTAAAGTAAACAATTACTCATAATACTCATTTATTAAACAAAAAACAATGATTAAACAAGGAACAATTAAAGCAATTGGTCAGCCACGCAGTTGGAAGACCAAGGAGGGTGAGGCAAGAGAGACTTACCCGGTGACAGTGGCCATCCCCTATGTGCGTCAGGATGGCAAGCAGGGGGAGGACTTGCTGGTGTGTGACCACATTTGTGCCAACCCCGATTACGTGAAGCAACTCAACGAACTGATGGAAAGTCAGGCAGAGCTGGATCTGACGATTTCGTTCTCCCTGCATGAGTACAATGGGAAGGAGTACACGAACATCAAGCTACTCAATTTATCACGCAAAATCAATTAAACGAACACAGATAGAACGGATGGAACGGATAAGGGTGTTAAGACGAACACGAATTTCACAAATAACACGAATAATTGGCTACGCCGAGCTGAAGGTTCGTGTTCGAAAAAACCCCAAAAATATCTGTGTAATCCGTGAGATCCGTGTTCGAAAAAAGAAAGGATTATGAAGATTGCAAAGAAGGACATTGAGGCCATTATCTGGCTGCTGAGGGAAATCATCGCATTATTTCTCAAACTCAAAAAACAAAACAAAGATGAAAAAAATGAAAGTGAAAAGTGAAAAAGGAAAAGTGAAAAATTGGATGCCAAGAGGACTCCGAAACAACAATCCGCTGAACATCAGATGGACACCGGGCACAAGACCTTGGCAGGGACAGCGGAGCCATGACGGGCAGTTCTGCATATTCGAGACAATGGAGGATGGGTATCGGGCAGCGTTCCGAGTGCTGGACTCCTACAACAAGAAGCACAACATCTATTCCGTGAGGGAGATCCTCTACAGATGGGCTCCTCCACAGGATCACAACAACACTCGTGCGTATATCGATAGGGTGTGCAAGGATGCCTGCCTGAAGGAGACTGACCTCATCGTGGTGGACTCTTGGATAGATGAGAAACGTGAGGATGCCATGTGGCTGGTGCTGGCCATGGCGAAGGTGGAGAACGGCGACCGGTATGTGACCGACGCTGACTTGGAAAAGGTGGAGAAAGGGTATTATAAGGCGTTTCCACAGTATAGTAAAGGTTAAAGGTTATAGGTTAAAGGTTAAAGAAGGGCTGACGCGATGTGCGAGCATTCTATAACCAACCGACTAAAAAAACTAAAAACTAAAAACTAAAAGTAAAAGTTACTTGACAACAGAAAAATCTGCGTAATCTGTGTAATCTACCGCAAAGCGGTGATGTTATAAAAGAACAGCTCCCCTGCTGGGAAATTACGGGGATTACGGGAATTAAAAAATTAACAACTTGAGTTGGAGTGGATGAGGTCTTCACGTGATTAAAGATGGCCATCGGATTTCAGAGGCTTCTTCTCGCAAAAAAACTCAAGATCATGACACAGAAAATTCAAATTGAAGTTAGCAACGAGGTGTTGCAGGCCATCATGGGTGGCAAGAGGGTGGAAGGCTCATTGGGTCTGAATCCATCGAACAAGAAAAACGAAAAGGTGATCGGCTTTAATGCCTATAACCGCAAGCCTTACCAGAGGCCGAAGGAGCAGGTGCTCTTCTATCTGGAACATGGTAGGGTTACTGAGTCGCCTGAATGCATCAAGATGTACGAAAGCGTGCCTAAGAGACTGGGTAGAGAGTATGTCGGAAAGGTGCTGATGAGGGAAGCGAAGAGCGCTTCGGAAAAGTTGACAGTTGACAATTGACAGTTAACAGTTAATTAAGAGGTTAGAGGTTAGGGGTTAGAGGTTAGAGAAGGGCTGACGCGATGTGTGAGTATTCTATAACCAACCAACTAACAAACTAACAAACTCATAATACTAACAAACTAAAGATGCCTAAAATAATCGTGAATGACAAGAAGGACTGGCTGGCTTTGAAGGAGAAGCACAGGACGGTCAAGAAGGCTTACATGAGCAAGGCGCTGTCGTTTCAGTTGAACACGCCGCTGGCATTGAGCATCAGAAAGGATGCACTGGCGATGAAATCAAGTGAACTCATAACACTAACAAACTAATACATACAATGCAGATTGATATTTATGGAAGTATGCGCAGTGTGCGCCCAATTACCTCTTGGAGGAGCAAGGCAGACATGTACAATTATCTTGAGGAGAACAAGAAGATTGTGGAGGTGTGTGCCGCCATCAAGGAGACGGGCGACAAGACAAAGAAGGAGGGGTTGCCCGCCATGATGCCTATGGGTCTGGTGGGCGACCGAACCCGAAAGAAGGAGAATTGCACGCCCACGGGTCTGGTGATGATTGACATAGACAACGCAGACCCTCTCTGCCCTAAAGGGCATCTCCCCCATAATGGGGAGAGCCATGCGGAGTGGATGAAGGGTGTGAGCCAGCACTTTGAGGAGAAGAAGGAGGAGCTGGAACGGATGGGTGTGCGACTGGTGCACATCACTCCATCGGGTTGGGGGTTGCGACTGCTGGTGTGTTGCCATGCGGAGGGCATGGAAGCGACCATCGGGCACTGTGTGGAGGCGCTGGAACTGGAGAAGTTCGGGCATATAGACCCTGCCTGCAAGGACTTGTCGAGGCTGTCGTATCTGGTGCCAGCGGACTACATCCTCTATGAGAAGGGACTGTTTGACGAAGTGCCGGCAGTGAGTGTGGAGGCGATGAAGAAGGTGATGGCGACCGGCACCATCGAGAAGAACAAGAATGTGCAGCTGAAGGTGGGCGATGTGCTCAAGAGCGATGAGGAGTACAAGGACTATGAGTACAACGGCAAGAAGGTGGCAGACTTGGTGAGGGAGTATCTGGACGTGACGGGTGGCGACCCTGAGGAAGGCATGAGACATAGCACGTACAACAACCTCATCGTGCAGTTCAGGAACCTCGTGAACAACGACCCGAAAATCCTGCATGCCGTGCTGCCCATGTTCGGAAACTCAGTGGAGGAGACTTGGGGGCAATGCGTGAGCCTCTGCTCCTCGAACCGCACCACGAGGCTGGAAAGGAACATCTACTTCTTCCTGAAGGACAGGGGCTACCTGCTGGAGCGTACAGCACCCGAGCGCCCTGAGATGCAGGAACCAGAGGAGGAGCAGCTGCCGCCCATGCCCAAGCTGCCGCCCGTGTTCAGGCAGTTCGTGAATGCGGCACCCGAGGACTTCAAGATCCCGACGGTGGTGGCGCTGCTGCCAGTGCTGGGTACGCTGACCAGCTATCTGAGGGCTGACTACTTCGACGACAAGGAGCAGAGCACGGAGTTCATCTCGCTGTTGTTCGCCCCGCCATCGTCGGGCAAGGAGTTCATCAAGCGCTTCCACTGGCTGCTGCAGAACATCAAGGAGAGAGATCAGCTGGCGAACAGGAGGGAAGAGATCTATGCGGCATCGGATCGGAAGAAGTCTGCCAACGAAAGGGGGCAGGATGCGCCCAAGGTGAGCGTGAGAATCGTAAAACCCATCATCTCCATCCCAGAGCTGCTGACAAAGATGAGGGACAATCACGGGCACCACATGTATATCGAGGTGGAAGAGCTGGACACCTTTGCAAAGGGCAACAGGAGCGCAGGAGGTGACAAGTCGGACTTGTGGCGCGTGACTTGGGACAACGGCACTTATGGCCAGTATTTCAAGAGCACGAACACGTTCAAGGGAGAGGCGCAGATGTTCCTGAACATGCTGATGACCTCGACCCAAGACCAGATAGACCGCTTCTTCAAGAATGTGGAGGACGGGCTGGTGACAAGGTTCAGCGTGTGCCCCATCCTGAACCAGCAGTATGCAAGGTTCACGCCATGGAAGCCCATCCCCAAGAACGAGGTGCTGCAGATCAGGAACATCCTGAACAGGCTGGACGCCAAGGTGTATAAGGAGCCGCTGAAGTTTGACCAGACGGATCTCATGGACATCAAGGCAGAGGACTTTGACCAGGTGGTGCCCTGGCAGTATGAGTTCCATGAACCAGAGAAGATAGACCTCTCGTATATCTATCCGACCCTGCTGGAATGGCTGGAGGAGGAGCGTGTGAAGAGCGCCATCACCCTGAACCCTGCAAGGGACGTGTTCAGAAGGAGGGCGGCAGTGAAGGGATTCCGTCTGGCACTGCTCTGCCACGGACTCTACGCCAATGTGGGCAAGAGGGAACAGGCGGTGATCATCGACTTCGTGAAGTGGTTCTGCAGCGTTGACCTGTACAACTCCCTCTACCAGTTTGGCGAACGCTACAACGAGCTGCAGGACAAGGCGGTGGCAAAGCGGATTCCGCACAACAAGGTGTTTGACAAGCTGAGTGAGACATTCAGCAGGACGGATGTACGCCTCATGCTGCAGAGGGTGGGCATGAAGACGCCGCTGAAGGTGGTGCTCTCGCTGTGGAAGACCAACGGACTCATCATGAAGGAAGGAGACAACTACGTAAAACTCAAAAAAGCATAAGAAAAAAGAAAGATGATTACATTAGAACTGACAAGGAGGTATGGCTGCAAGGGCTATACGACAGGCAAGATGGTGGAGCGGGTGACAGGTTTTTCCTGCTCCACCATGGAAAGACGAGACCCCCAGCATTGGCGGGGCATCAAGAACTACTGCGCCATCAAGGAGGGCACGTACAAGTTGAAGGTCTATACGAGAGAGAACCTGAAGCTGAACCTCCAGCTGTCGATGACTGGCGCCTACCACAACGCCACCCTCAGCGGAGCATGTGCGCCCCATGAACTGCCGGCTGGCTCCATCTGCGTGGGCAGGGGAATCGACCCAGACACCCCCATCATGAAAGGAGGGGACGAGGTGCTGGACGGCATAGACAGGTGGATTCGACAGCTGATGTGCGATGGACATATCACGCCCAAGATGAAGACAGGCGAGATCATGCTCAAGGTCAGCTATGCGGAGGGCTATGTGTGGGACGAGGGAAAAGCGGAACCAAAGGAGGAACACCATGAAGAGGAACAGCCAGACAGATGGAACTTTGCGGAATAACCCGTTCCGATTCAAGTTCGACAGGGAACCAGCGAACCTGGTGCATTGCTTCGCCATGGCGCTGGAGCGGATAGACGAGCACTTTCCCTACCTCGTGATTGAGCGGCGAGCCTTGGACAAGGTGCTGTTCGGCAAGGAGCTGGACTCGATGAAGCAGTACAGGCAGTACCCCTTCGTGATGAAGGGCGGCAAATGGAACACTGACTTCGAAAGCCACCTCATCAGCTACTTCGTCATCTGCTGGCTGCTCAGGAAGCTCGACCCCTCGGACTTCCCCATGAAAGCCCTACGTGTCGCATACGAGACGTATGTGGAAAGGTTAAAAGGTTAAAAGGTTAATTGGTTAATTTTTTGTTTTCCATACATGGTTTTTAATTTCATAATAATTTGAATTTAATAGTTAATAATGAGATTTGTGAGCATGGTTGTCCAGTCTGTGAAGATAGGGCAACCTTTTTCATGGTTAAAAGTGTTATTTTGTTTGAGATTTCATTCGTAAATTGTGCAAACTTTCCTCAAAGTTTTGTCAGCCTGCAAAGGTACGGATAAGTGAGAGAATAACCAAATTTTTGCCACATAAAAGGAGGGAACGCCGCCCATTCTCTGATCATTTGCCACCTTCACATTCCATTTTCGTATACAAATTTGCTTTCATTCTCCATAGGGACTGAGGCGGATTTTGTATGGAAAGCAGAATTTTTTAGGAAAATTTGGGAAATGTGAAAAAAAGTTGTATCTTTGCAAACGTAAAACAACATATACAACTTAATTCTATTATCAAATGAGAAAAACATTTTTACAATTTGTCATTGCAATGTTTCTGCCTCTATCAATGACGGCACAAACATTGAAGGGTACAGTGACCGACGCAATCACAGGTGAAACACTGATTGGTGCCGCCGTGAAGGTGGTTGAACTCCCAGGAACGGGTGGAGTGACCAATATGGATGGTGAATTTAGTTTCAATCTCAGCCAGTCGGGACGTTACACTATCGAGACATCCTACATCGGTTATGAACCGAGTGTGTTGAAGGAAGTGCTCGTGGCAGGTGCCAAAGAGGTGGTGCTCGACATCACGCTTCGTGAGAATAGTTCCGAACTGGCGGAAGTGGTGGTCAAGCCTCGTGTGAACAAGGAATCGACCGTTAACCCAACTGCATTGGCGGGTGGTATGATGCTCTCGATGGAGGAGGCCAGCCGATATGCAGGTGGTTATAACGATCCAGCCCGACTGGTGACCGCCTTTGCTGGTGTGGCTGGCGCGGGCGATGGCAACGGCATCTCCGTGCATGGTAACGCACCGCAGTTCATGAAGTATCGCTTGGAAGGTGTCGAAATCTTCACGCCCAACCACTTCTCGGGTCTTTACGACGCAGGTTACGGTATGGTGAGTGCGCTGAACTCCAATGTCATCACCAACTCCGACTTCTTCGTCTCCACATTCAACTCCAGCTATAACAATGCTCTGAGTGGTGTGTTCGACGTGAAAATGCGATCTGGTAACAACTCGAAGTTCGAGAATGGTGTGCAGGTGGGTTCGGTCGGCATTGAGTGGACAAGCGAAGGTCCTATCTCGAAGAAGCACAACTCCAGCTTCATCATCAACTATCGATTCGGCTTCACGACACTCGCCCGTGAGATGAAGATTCTTGACACGAATGGTTCGGCATACGACTTTCAGGACCTCTCTTTCAAGCTGAATTTCCCCACGAAGAAAATAGGTACCTTCTCCGTCTTTGCTTTGGGATTCATCGACAAATCGTGGGATACAGACTTGAAAATTCAGGACATTCACACAATCTATGACGCCAGCTACACGGATGGTAGGCTTTACAATGCAGCGGTGGGTGTCTCACACAAGATATACTTCGACAACAAGTGGACTTGGCGTACCACAGCGGCATACAACATGCAGCATAACAAGGTGGACATGCGTTACAGTGGACTTGAGTTCGATGCCGATAAAAAACCTATTGCTTTCGATGGAACTTCACATCCTTTCAGCTATCTGAAACAGAACGAAGACCGTGCAGTGTTTAATACGGAACTGTCCAAGCAGCTCAATCCTCGCTGGCTCATCCAGTTTGGTGGTGAGTACTCACATCGTTTCTTCAACCTCAGCTACCGCACGGCAGAATACGTCTATGACCCCGTGCCTGACGAGCCATATTATGCGACGAAGGACAATACGGGATTGGCAAGCATGTTCTGGTCAAACCTGTGGAAACCAACTGATAATTTGAGCGTCAACTTTGGTGTTTCAGGCAGCTATTTCCTTCTCTCAAAAGATTTTAGCTTTGAGCCTCGTGCTAGTGTGAAGTGGGAACCTGGCAAGCGTCATTCCATCTCCTTCGGTTATGGTTTGCACTCCATGATTGAGCAGCTGGATGCTTATTTCTTCCGCAATGCTGAGGGCAAATTGGCAAACAAGGATTTGGGCTTCTCAAAGGCTCATCATTTCCTTGCCACCTATATGTATAAGTTTATGGATAACCTGAACTTGCGTTTCAATGCCTACTATCAGTATGGTTTCAATGTCCCTGTGGGCATCAACGGAAGCACCTACTGTACGGTGAACCGCTTGTTCAATTACGTGGAAGAGCCGCTGGTCAACAAGGGTAACACTCGCAACTATGGTGCTGACATCACGCTTGAGCACTACATGAGCAAGGGTTTCTACGGACAGTTGAACTTCTCCCTCTTTAAGTCTCAATATCGAGGACTCGACAAGAAGTGGCGCAATCAGCTCTACGACCGTGGCTATATGTTCAAGGTGCTCGGTGGAAAAGAGTGGATGATGGGTAAGAAGAAGCAGAATGTGTTCAACGTCAGTGCCAAGTATACCCTGCAAGGAGCTCTCCGCCACACACCTATCGATGTGGCAGCTATGCAGGCAAATGTTGATGCAGACAAAATTGACCCCAATCCTATCTACAAGGATGAAGAGGCGATGACTTTGAAGTTTGATCCTATCAATCTTATTGACCTCACCATCAGCTATAAGATTAACTGCAAGAAGGTGAGTCATACCATAGCCTTCGAGGGTATCAATATTCTGCAAAACGAGACGCCTTATGCACAGCACTACGACTTCGGCACACGGCAGATCCGTGACGACAAGTCTGGTATCTCACTGCCTAACCTCTTCTACCGTCTCGATTTCTGATAGAGGGGAAGCATTTTGCTACGAAAGAAGAAGCTCGTCCGTAAGGATGGGCTTTTTTGTTGTTTTATTTGGCTATTCGCTCACTTATCCGTAACTTTGCAAGTGAATAGAAAACAAGATGATACATTCGTTTCAGGAGTCGATGGAGGAGGCAACTGAAAGAGGAATGAGGAGGGAGTGCCATATTGAAAAACCAACAAAACATGACCAAGAAACAAGCAATACAACTATTTGAGGAACGTAAGGTCCGCACAGTGTGGGACGACGAACAGGAGAAATGGTATTTCTCTATAGTAGATGTGTGTGGTGTACTCACAGATAGTAAGGATGCACTGACTGCGCGTAAGTATTGGAACAAGTTGAAACAGCGTCTCAGAGAAGAGGGAAATGAAACGGTGACAAATTGTCACCAGTTGAAACTTCGTGCTGCTGACGGCAAGATGCGACTGACGGATGTGGCTGACACTGAGCAACTTTTCCGCATCATCCAGTCCATCCCACTTTGATGGGTGAGGCAATTCGAAAGGCGCGCCTCTCTAAACATCTGACGCAAGAACAGTTGGGTGATATGATTGGTGTGAAACGGGCACAGGTGTCACGTATCGAAAAGGGGCACAATTTGACTTTTGCTACAATGGCGAGGGTGTTCCGTTCTATGGGCATTCGTGCGACACTTGATATGGGAAGTGTCGGAAAGGTCGCTTTGTGGTGACTTGTTTTTCAAGTCAAGTGACGGTTCTCAGATCCACTTTGGAAGAGAATCGAACTATCAGCCAGGTTAAAAAGTTATTTTGTTTTACGACATAAAAAAGAAGAGACTCTCACACGGGAGTCCCTTCTTCCTTGTTATATATGTTGTATAAGAGTGAGGAACTATGGTTTAGCGGCGATGATGGCGACGGAAGAGTGGAGCGCGCTTCTTGCTGCTGGACACCTGCTGCATGTCCTGACCGATCGTGTAATCTACGCCACGTGGGGCTGACACGATGACATCCACTGTGCCGTCGGACTGTTCGAGGGTCTCGAGGTCGCGGGCTGAGATGTTGAGCACGCCGTCCTTGATGCTCCAGGAGATGGCGGATGCGAGGCCTGATTCGCGTGAGGTGACGTCAACTGAGTATTCCCTGCTGGGGACGATGACCAGGTGCACGGGTGCGTTTACCTTTACTGAGTTGAACACTGCGGTGTTAACCTTCTTTGCATTGGCACTGATGGCGATGACTGCTGCGAGAGCGAGGGTGATGAACTTTTTCATAATTGTGGTTTTTTTATTGTTATTAATTTTTGTTTTTGTTTTTATGAATTGTCGTTCCTTTTGGTTGACGATGCAAAGTTACGGACTTTTGACAGGCGTTTCAAACTGAAAATCCCCAAACGGTAGGGGATTTCCTATAACAGATATAGGGATACGGATTTAAACCTTTTGCAACAGGTTGATTGTGAAAGGATAAGGGTGTAGGGGATTCCCGTTGTGGGTATGAAATGGAGAAAGAAAAAAATGAAAAAAAATAAAATTTTCATTTGTCATGTGCCAACTTCACAGATCCTCGTCCATCTCCAGCTTTGCCACGTGGGGTGCCAGCTTGTCCAGGTCGGGCAGTTGCATGTAGTTGCCATAGATGTGGCGCAGGTGGGCATCGGCATTGGCAGGCACAGGAAGTTCGTGTCCCTCGAACTCGTGGGTGGTGAGCGGGAAGATTTCATCTTCGAAGCGAGGGTTGTGGTAGGGGATGCCCATGCCAGAGGTGATGACCTTGTTGGGCAACAGGCGACAAAGGACACGAAGGAGGGGGAAAAAGAATTGGTCGTTGAAGTCGAAGATACGACGCACTTGCTTGATGCTCTTGGCATCGTCGGTGCTGGTACGCCAAATCTTGTACATGTGTCCGACGGTCTTCTCCGTGAGTTTGTGTAATCCTATGGGGTGCTTCTCCATCGGGAAGATGTCGATATAGATGCCTTGTTCCTTCCAGATGCGGTCGTAGTTGGTGTTTTCGTGCATCTTGGAACGACGGTCACGAATCTTGGCATAGAAGAAGAAGTAATTGGGGTCGGTGTCGCTGTTCTGCAAGGCAAGCCAGTCGGGAAGTTCGTCGGGCAGCACTTCCATCAGTTTCAGATAATCTTCTCGCATCATTTCGATGTCGAGATCATCGTCCCAAGGAATAAAACCTCCGTGTCGGAGAGCACCAATGAGGGTGCCGCTGCTGAGCCAGTAGCGGATGTGATGCTTCTGGCAGATACGGTCGATTTCGAGCAAGATGTCGAGCATACGAAGTTGCAGACGGCGCAACTGGGAGCCATCGGGATTGAAGCGAGAACGGAGGTCGGCAGCAAGAGACCCTGCCACTACATGACCTGAATTGTCACCTTCACGCGCACAAACCTTTATATTTCCCATGCTTAAAAATCCTTCTGTGATACAAAGATGGTGCAAAGATAGTGAAATTAATTGATAATTAACAAAAAAGTCGTACCTTTGCACGCAAATTCATCAGAAAGAAGAACATGGAACAGAAAAACTTTAAGAGAACAACTGTGACGGCAGCATTGCCTTATGCCAATGGTCCTGTACACATTGGACACTTAGCTGGCGTGTATGTGCCTGCCGATATATATGCACGATACCTGCGTTTGAAGGGACGTGACGTGATGTTTGTATGTGGCAGCGACGAGCATGGCGTGCCTGTAACCATCCGTGCGAAGAAAGAAGGATGCACGGTGCAGGACGTGGTGGATCGCTATCATGGCATCATCAAGAAGTCATTCGCTGATTTTGGCATCAGCTTCGACATCTTCTCACGCACAACCAGCAAGATACATCACCAGTTTGCCGCTGACTTCTTCAAGAAGCTCTACGATGAGGGCAAGTTTGTGGAAATCACCTCTGAGCAGTTCTACGATGAGGAGACGAAACAATTCTTGACGGACCGCAACATCAAGGGTGAATGTCCCCGTTGTCATGCAGAAGGGGCATATGGTGACCAATGTGAGAAATGTGGTGCGACCCTCTCGCCCGAAGAATTGATCAACCCTGTCAATGCCATCAACGGCAATCCGTTGGTGAAGAAAGCCACCAAGCACTGGTATCTGCCACTTGACCAATATCAGGAATGGTTGGAAAACTGGATTCTGAAAGGACATACAGAATGGCGCAGCAATGTCTATGGCCAGTGCAAGTCTTGGCTGGACAGTGGCTTGAAGCCCCGTGCTGTGACCCGTGACCTCGATTGGGGTATTCCTGTACCTGTGGAAGGCGCTGAAGGCAAGGTGCTCTATGTGTGGTTTGATGCGCCTATCGGCTATATCTCCAACACGAAGGAACTCTGTGAGAAGGAACCAGAGAAGTGGGGAACTTGGCAAACATGGTGGCAAGATGAAGAGACCCGTCTGGTACACTTCATCGGCAAGGACAACATTGTGTTCCACTGCATCGTGTTCCCATCGATGCTAAAAGCACACGGTGACTATATCCTGCCCGACAACGTGCCCTCCAATGAATTCCTGAACCTTGAAGGCAACAAAATCTCCACATCGAAGAACTACGCCGTTTGGCTCAATGAATATCTGGAAGAATTGCCCAATCGCCAGGACGAGTTGCGTTATGTGCTGACTGCCAATGCTCCTGAGACAAAGGACAATGACTTCACTTGGGCAGATTTCCAGGCACGTTGCAACAACGAGCTTGTGGCTGTATATGGCAACTTCGTGAACCGTGCTTTGCAACTCACCCAGAAATACTACGACGGCATCGTGCCTGAGTGTGGTGAACTGACAGAGACAGACAAGGCGACACTCGCTGAATTCGCTTCTGTGAAAGACAATGTAGAGAAGCTCATTGAGGGCTTCAAGTTCCGTGAGGCACAGAAAGAGGCGATGAATCTGGCACGTATCGGCAACAAATACATTGCTGATGAAGAACCTTGGAAAGTCATCAAGACAGACCCTGAACGTGTGAAGACCATCATTTATATCTCTCTGCAGCTCACTGCCAATCTGGCCATTGCCTTCGAGCCGTTCCTGCCTTTCTCCTCAGCAAAGTTGCGTGAGATGATCTGCATGGACGAGCTGAACTGGGAGGAACTGGGCAAGACCGATCTCCTGCCTGCTGGCAAGCAACTGGGCAAGCCAAGTCTGTTGTTCTCAAAGATTGAGGATGAAACCATCAAGTTCCAGATGGACAAGCTTGAAGCCACTATCAAGGCAAACGAAGCCGCCAATGCAGAAGTGGCACCTGTGAAAGAAACAGTGGCATTTGATGACTTCACGAAACTCGACATCCGTGTAGCCACTGTGCTGGAATGTGAACGTGTGCCCAAGATGAAGAAACTGCTCAAATTCAAGCTCGATGATGGCACGCCAAAGGGACGCACCATCGTCAGCGGCATCGCACAATGGTATGAACCCGAGCAGTTGGTGGGCAAGCAGGTACTTTTCATCGCCAACTTGGCACCTCGTGAGTTCAAGAACGGACTTGTGAGCGAAGGCATGATCCTGTCAGCCGAGAACTATGACGGCAGCATCAGCGTGACCACTGTGGAGAAGCCTGTGAAGGGCGGCAGTCAGGTTTGCTAACCAGCTCATGCGTAAAAGCAAAAGCATATTACGTCCCCTCTTATGGTTGGTACTGCTGGCCGCTATCGCAGGATGGTGCGCCAGCCGTTGGGATGTGTGGTTTCACAACCCAGAGGAAGCACCATACGAAGCATCTGCTGTACCAACAAGAGTGCTGTTGACATTTGGTGATGAGGACGGGATGCGGAGCCGCAATGTGAGTTGGATGTGTGGCGATGAGGTGCAGGCAGCGCATGTAGAACTGGTTGACAACGCTCAACTGAATGATAACTGTCAACTCTCAACTCTCAACTCTCAACTCATCCAAGCCACAGGCGAGGTGTTTGAATCGCGTAGTGGAAAAGCCGCTTATTATGTGGCGAGATTGCGTGACTTGAAAGAGGGACACACCTATCGGTATCGTGTCTGCACAGGGAAAGAACACTCGGAATGGTATGAGTTTCACCTACCCCATCAGGATGAGCACGAAACAGCGTTCATCTATATGGGCGACATTCAAGACTCCATTGGTGGCATTGCCAACCAGCTCTTGAAAGCGGCTTTCAAGCAGAACCCTGATGCAGCGTTCTTCGTATGTGGAGGGGATTTGACGGAGCGACCCACCGATGCCTATTGGGGTGAGACGTTCGAAAGTCTTGATTCCATTGGACAGGTGATGCCTGTACTGACAGTGACGGGTAATCATGACTATTTGAAAGGCGTTATTTGCCAACTGGAACGGCGTTTCTCGCTCATTCACTCGTACTACCTCGACTCGATGGTTGGCGAGAACCAGGTGTTCACTGTTCGTTACAAAGACGTGCAGCTTTTCTGTTTGGACAGCAATCGCGAACTGTTCTATTTGTGGACTCAGCGAAGATGGCTGGAGGAACAATTGATGAAGAGCCAAGCGAAGTGGAAGATTGTGGTGGCGCACCATCCGTTCTATTCCGTTCGTGGAGAGATGAACAATCTGATTCAGCGATGGATGTTTGATGACCTGATCCAAGAATACGGGGTGAACCTTGTGCTGCAAGGACATGAGCATGCCTATGCCCGACGCACAACCAAACACGCAACCACCTACATCATCAGTCATTGCTCTCCCAAGGGGTATCGCATCAACCCACCAGAAGGACGTTTCGACAAGATAGAAAAAGACATCCGCACCTATCAGAAAGTGCGCATCAGCAGTGACACCCTCTTCCTGACGGCATTCAATGCAGAAATGGGAACGCTCATCGACTCCCTCTGCATTCCCAAACCACACTTTAACCGCTAACCCATAACAGCTAACCATTTCAAAAGGTATGAAACGCTTACAACTTCAAAAGTCATTCATTTCCAGTCCGATTGCCTTCATCTACAATCTGGCACTGGTCTATATCGTCTATGGTTTGTGCCGATTGACTTATCTGTTTGAGAACTGGGCAGTCCTGTCGGAAGGTTTTGACACACTTTCATTTTGGGAAGCGTTCAAGGGATGCTGGATGTTCGACACGTCAGCCATCCTTTACACCAATGCGTTGTATGCGATGCTGATGCTGATTCCCTTGCACTTCAAAGAGAAGAACTGGTGGCAGACGATGGCGAAATGGGTGTATGTGGTGGTGAACGCACTCTGCATCATTGCCAATCTGGCCGACGCCGTTTATTTCCAATATACAGGAAGACGCACGACCTCATCGGTCTTTCAGGAGTTCAGCAACGAAGGCAACATTGGCGACGTGATTGGTGTGGAACTGCTGCGCCACTGGTATCTGGTTTTGGTGGGCATTGTACTGATCGTGGGGTTGGCGGTGCTGTATGCCAAACCCAAAGGGAAGTTGAAGTTGCGCATGTTGAAAGACAAACTCACCTATTATATCATTCATCTCGTTTGTTTTGGACTCTATGTACCTATCATGATTGCCGGCATGCGTGGTGGTGCCACAACGGCTGTGCGTCCCATCACCATCAGCAATGCCAACCAGTACGTCAACCGACCTGCTGAAGCAGCACTGATTCTGAACACGCCCTTCTCGATGATACGCACCATCAACAAGAATGTATTTGTCGACCCCAAGTTCTTTTCTCGCGAAGAACTGGGCACCATTTATAGCCCGATCCACACCCCTGCCGACAGTGTGGTGATGAAAAAGAAGAATGTGGTGGTGCTCATTATGGAGAGTTACGGCAAAGAATATATTGGTGCCTATAACGACTATCCAGGTTATACTCCCTTTACCGATTCGCTGATCCAGCAATCGTTGACTTTTGACCTGACCATTGCCAATGGACGCAAAAGCATTGACGGTATGCCCTCTATCCTTTCCAGCATTCCACGCTTCATCGAACCCTTCTTCCTCACCCCTGCCTCGATGAATGAAGTGAGCGGATTGGCTGGCGAACTGGGAAAGGTTGGGTACGAATCCGCCTTCTTCCATGGGGCAGAGAATGGGTCAATGGGCTTTGAGGCATTTGCCAAGACAACAGGCTACAAGCACTATCTCGGCAGAACGGAATACAACCAAGACAAACGGTTCAACGGCGACAAAGACTTTGACGGCATGTGGGCCATCTGGGATGAGGAATTCTTGCAGTTCTATGCCTTGAAGATGAGTGAGATGAAAGAGCCGTTTATCACCTCTGTGTTCACAGCCAGTTCGCATCATCCGTATGCTGTACCTGAGCGCTACAAGAACATCTACAAGGATGAACCAGGCGATGACAACATCATGCACAAATGTATCCGATACGTGGACAACGCCTTGAGGCTCTTCTTCGAAACGGCTAAAAAGCAACCTTGGTACGAAAACACCATCTTTGTGCTGACTGCCGATCACACAAACATGAACTCTGAACCCATGTATCAGACGGAACTGGGCGTGTGCAGCGTACCCATCCTGATTTTCGACCCCTCTGGCGACATCCAACCCGAACGCCGTCATTGCATTGCCCAACAGATAGACATCATGCCGACGGTATTGAGCTACATAGGATATAACAAACCCTACGTGGCATTCGGCCAAGACCTGCTCCATACGGCTGACCAAGACACATGGGCTATCACCAACAATAACGGACTCTACCATTACGTGAAGGGGGATTATGTCCTACTCTTCACGGAAAGTGGACAGACCAAAGCCATCTACAACTACAAGAAAGACTGGTATCTGAAGCAGAACCTGTTGGGAAAGACAGGCAAGACGGAGAAGCAGATGGAACGTGAGCTGAAAGGACTCATCCAGTCTTACATGGAGCGTATGACTGAAGACCGACTGGTGGTGAAGAATTAAAAGTTGACCAGTCCACGCGCTGGGCGAAAGTTTAAAATTGAAAGTTAAGAATTGGCCATGAAACATCGTAACCACGCTTTTGACCTCCTGTGCGGACTTTGCATCCTCCGCATGATTCTGCTTCACGTGATGAGCACGTGTGGATATAGGAGTGAGTTCTGGTTCACGAAAGTGATGGCGTGGTCGTTCTTCTTCATGTCCTTCTTCTTTTTCAAGGCAGGTTACTTCAACAAAGGCATTTCCACCCCGACTTGGCCCTATCTGAAAGACAGGGTAAAACGTCTGCTGGTTCCCTACGCCACATGGGGCATGATCGGCAGCCTCATCTTCTTCGGATACCTGCTGATCTTCCCAGACAATTTCCAGCGATACTACAAGGTGCTGCGCTGGTCACACTTGTGGGAAGACAGTCACGTGTGGGGCGATCCTCCGTTGTGGTTCCTCATGTCTTTCTTCATGTCGTATCTCTTGGTGCATTTCCTCAACAAAGTGAAATACCTGCGCTGGATAGCTGTAGCGTTCCCCTTCATCAGCTATTGGCTCTGGACGAAGCACAATCCTTTGTGGCTGAGTCTCGACAACGTTTTTATGGGTGTATTCTTCTTCTACTTGGGCAGAAGCTGGCGCTGGTTGCAAGCACGGGTGCCCAAAGGTTGGCTTATCGTTCTGAGCATACTGCTCATTGCCGAATTTGTAGTGTGCAACCGTCTGTGGCATGGGGAGTACGACATGAGTCTCAACAAGTTCGTGCAGAATCCGTGGGGAGCAGGCATCAACACCTTATGTGCATTGGTAGGCATTTCTGGACTGTTGTTGGCACTGCCCATGCGACGAGTTCCCTGGGTGGGATTCATCGGTGAGCATTCAATGGTCTATTTCGTGGCTCACTATCCCCTCATCTTCCTTTATGCCTTCACGCATATCGTATTTCACCACTCCGTAGCGCATCGTTGGGAAGATGTCATTCTGATGATGGCTTTTGTACTCATCACCTGCACTTGGATCACTCCATATGTGGAAAAAGTGCCTTGGCTGAGTGGCAGATACAAAAAAACTCCTGACTCCTAACATCTAATTCCCAACTTTTCCCTATCTTTGCAGCGATGAAGGAACGCAACCATACTTTCGATTTCCTGTGTGGCATCTGCATCATCCGTATGATTTGCCTGCACACCATCACCTTCTGCGGTCACAAGGACGACGAATGGTGGCTTGAGGTGATGGGGTGGTCGTTCTTCTTCATGTGCTTTTTCTTCTTCAAGGCAGGTTACTTCAACAAAACCGTATCAGGCGACACCAAGGCGTACATCACAGACAAGACGAAGCGATTGCTCATCCCCTATGTGGTGTGGGGCACCATTGGCTTCATCATCTACGCCATCTACATCCCCTTCGAAATCGACCGCTACCACCACCCCATTGAGCCGATGGAGTGGAGCCACTTGTGGAAGACCAGTTCTTTCTGGGGCAATGAACCCGTCTGGTTCCTCTTCTCCTTCTGGGCAGCCTATGTGCTCGTGCATTTCATCAAGAAGATACACATCGTCAAACCCATCTCCGTGTTCCAGACGGTCATCATCCTTCTCTGTCCCCTGCTGAGTTACTGGCTATGGACACAAGAAAACCCTTTGCCTATGAGTCTGAGCAATGTACCAATGGGTGTGTTCTTCTTCAATATGGGACGAACCTGGCGATGGCTCATCGACAAGATGGGACGACGCACTACGCTCAGCATCTCTGGCATACTCATCGTGGCGTTTATCGTACTCAATATCCTATGGCACGGCGAATACGTGATGAGCACCAACTTATTCAGAGGTAACCCTTGGGCAGCCTTCTTCAACACAATAATCATCCTCATCGGACTGTCCGGTTTCCTCATCAAACTGCCTTTGCCACGTGTACCAGTAGTGAATTACATCGGTCAGCATTCGATGGTCTATTTCGTGGCTCACTACCCTATCCTGCAATTCTACCGCTTCACCCATATCGTCTTTGGCCACAGCATCTACGGGCATTGGGACGACTTTATCGTCCTGCTCGTTTTCGTGTTCGCTCTTTGCACCTGGCTTGTACCATATGTGGAGCAGGTGCCTTGGCTGTCAGGACGCTGGAACAGCCCACGCCCTGGGCGATTTTCGACCCTCAACCCTCAACTCTAAACGCTTTCATGAATATCGCCTATCTCATATCAGCCCATACCGATGCACCCCAACTGAAACGATTGGTGGAGGCGCTGCATCCAGATGCTCACTTCTTCATCCACATCGATAGGAAGTCGGACATCACCCCTTTCCAAGCAGCACTGCAAGGGGACAACGTGCATTTCTTGCAGGACAGGATTGACGTGCGATGGGGCACCATACTCGAGGTGGAATATCAAATGGCACTTATCAAAGCTGTCATCGAACATCCCATCACTTTTAACCGCATCTTTTTCCTCTCTGGTATGGACTATCCGCTGTGGAGCAACGCCCACATCACCGAGTGGCTGGAGAAACAAGGCGACAAGGAAATCCTCAGCGGCATTTGTATGGACACACCTCTGCTGAGCAAACAGCAGCATGATCTCTACTCGCAAGCACGCCCCTTCTTTCACTTCGGATGGCTCAGCAACAAAAGCAACGAAAGACTCAGTATCGCATGTCGAAAGATAAAAGCTTCGTTGGGAATGCGCAAGCCCCTTTCTTTTCAGGTTGGGGATCAACTGTGGCACCTCTACAAGGGTTCTGCGTGGTGGTGCATCAGCCAGCAATTAGCTACCTATATCTATCAAACCTACATGAATGAGCCTGCCATCCGACACTACTTCATCGACTCTTTCGGACAGGCTGAGACCCTCATACAGACGATTGCCTTCAACACTCCAGAATGGGCATCGCGCTGCATCCTTCATGAAGGCAAATACCCAGGACTAGCGGCACTCACACCCCTCCACTACATCCTCTACGAACCCGTCATCAAGGTGATGGACGAGACCGACCACACCACCCTGATGGCAAGTGGCAAGATGTTCGCACGAAAGTTCATTAGTGGCAAAAGCGACAAGTTAGTGGAGATTTTAGAGTCGAGAATATAGAGTTAAGAGATAAAAGTCAAGGTTAAAATGAATAGTATGAAGCAAAGACTTGAATGGCTCGATGCCATGCGTGGATTTACCATGATACTGGTTGTCGCCTATCATGTGGCGCAATCAGGGTTCATGGAGTCAGAGAAGATTTCCGCTTCTCTGCCCTTCCTTGTACTCTTCCGCATGCCCCTATTCTTCTTCGTCAGCGGCTTTCTGGCATATAAGGAAAAATGGCTTTGGACACCCCAAAACTTTGCTTCTCTCACTTGGAAGAAAATCAAGGTACAGGTACTTCCCACACTCGTTTTCCTTTGTGTGTTCATCGTGCTGCGCACCCAATACCCCTTCGACGAGGGTTTTCTTCGTGCCATGAAGACTCCCACCAAATTCGGTTATTGGTTTACATGGGTGCTCCTCCAGATGTTCCTTATCTACTACGTGGTGGCAGCCTTCTTCCAACGCTTTGGTAAACGCACTGAGCACATCGCTATTATCGTTCTTTGGATTGTGAGCCTTTGCGCTTACGTTTCCCTCAACTTACCCCAGACACTCGGCAAATGGTGGAAGACCGATTTCATGATGTACAGTTCTTTCTATGAGACCTTGAAGTTCATGCACTTCTTCCTGCTCGGCAACATCGCCCACCGCTACTGGCCAAGCGTCCAACGGCTTTTCGACGCTAAGGGCTTTTTCCTCATCACCGTCCTGCTCGCCTTTTTCTGCTGCGCAGACATCTTCAGGTGGCACTGCATCAAGCACGAGTGGACAAACCTGCCTAAAACTATGGCAATGTACACCCTCATGCTTATCGTGGTGATGTACTTCCGTAACCACCAAAACCTCTTCACCCAACAGACACGTATCGGACGAGGACTCCAATACATCGGCGTACGTACACTCGATGTCTATCTTCTCCATTTCCTCCTCCTGCCCAAACTACCCGAAGTAGGCAAGTGGCTCAATGAGCACCACCCCAATTTCGTCATTGACATCGTTCTCGCCGTCGGCATGGCCATCATCGTCATTGCCTTCTGCCTCCTCATTTCCGAAATCTTACGTATGAGTCCATTTTTGAAGAAATATTTATTTGGAAGAACATGAAACATCCTGCCAACATAGACGTATCCGTCCTCATCCTCTTCTTCAATCGTCCAGACTTCCTCCAGAAAGTCTTCGACGAGGTGAAGAAAGCACGCCCCACCCGCCTTTTCCTCTATCAGGATGGACCACGCGGTGAGCAAGACATGGAACGCATCATGCAATGCCGTCAAGTCGTTGCCGACATCGACTGGGAGTGTGAAGTCCACCAACTCTACCAAGAGAAGAACTACGGGTGCGACCCTTCTGAATACCTCTCTCAGAAGTGGGCATTCTCCATCGTTGACCGCTGCATCGTACTCGAAGACGACGATGTACCCTCACAATCCTTCTTCCCCTTCTGCAAGGAGCTCCTTGACCGTTATGCCGATGACGATCGCATCGGCATGATTGCCGGCTTCAACAGCGACGAGGTCACCCCCGATGTGCCCGACGACTACTTCTTCACCACCGTCTTCAGCATTTGGGGATGGGCAAGTTGGCGACGCGTCATTGACCAGTGGGACAGTCATTACACCTTCCTTGACGACCCCTATGCCATGCAGCAAGTGCGCGACCTCTGGAAACTACGCCAGTATCGTCCCCATTTACTTGATATGTGTTATCATCACCGCGACTCTGGCAAGGAGTATTACGAGACCATCTTCCTTATGAGCCTCGTACTCAACCACCAACTCGCTATCATGCCGACACGCAACCTTGTCAACAATCTCGGAGCAACCCCCGACAGTACTCACTACGCTGCCAATCTCAACACCATCCCTGCCCGTTTGCGTCGCATGTACACCATGAAGCGCCACAATCTCAAGTTCCCTCTGCGACATCCAGCCCATATCATTGAACACATAGCTTTCAAAGAACACGTTTATCGCACCAACGCATGGGGACATCCTTGGCTCAAAATTGGTCGTTCCTTCGAAGAACTTTTCAACAACCTCCGCTACGGCAACTTCCGACAAATCGGACAAGCCATCCGTAATCGCTGGAACATCTTGACAAAGAGGAATCAGTACAAGTAAAGAGAATGTTTCACTTTATTTCACAAATAAATAGTGAGAAATTTGGTGGAATGAAATAAATGTCGTACCTTTGCAGGCGAAAAGAATGAGGGGACTGAAGAGTTCCCTCATTTCTATTAGGCCCGATGGCTCGTGGCTGATTGTAAGAATAAATAATGTATGATTGACAAAAACAAAGTGAAGGATTTGGCTCTCGAATGGTTGGAGGGCAAAGAGTATTTCTTGGTGGACGCTACAGTGGACGAGCAAAACAAAATCACCGTAGAGATTGACCACAAGGATGGCGTATGGATTGACGATTGCTGTGAACTGAGTCGCTTTATTGAAGATCACCTCGACCGCGATGTGGAGGATTTCGAACTGGAAGTAGGCTCGGCTGGTATTGGACAGCCCTTCAAGGTGCTGCAGCAATACATCAATTCTATTGGCTATGACGTGGAGTTGCTGACGGCTGATGGAAAGAAGATGGAGGGTGCATTGAAGAGTGCTGACGAGAAGGGCTTTGTGGTGACGGTGATTGAAAAGCAGAAGATAGAGGGGAAGAAGCGCCCTCAGATGGTGGAAGTGGACAAGGCGTTTGGTTATGGCGACGTGAAGTGGGTAAAGAACATCATTGATTTTAAGTAGCGCTTCGCTAAGTGATAAATTGACAAATGATAAACGACAAATAAATAAAATGGCTACAAAGAAAATTTCAGAACGTGTCAACTTGATAGACACTTTTAAGGACTTCAAGGAGACCAAGAACATTGACAGAACCACTCTGGTGAGTGTGATTGAGGACAGTTTCCGCAGCGTATTGCAAAAAACGTATGGCTCGGACGAAAACTTCGATGTGATTGTGAACCCTGACAAAGGTGACTTCGAGATTTATCGTAATCGTGTGGTGGTGGAAGATGGTGAGGTGCAGAACGAAAATGCGGAAATCAGCCTGTCAGAGGCACAGCAGATTGACAAGGACTTCGAAGTGGGTGAAGAAGTAAGTGAGAAGGTGGAATTCGCTAAATTTGGTCGCCGTGCAATCCTGACGCTGCGTCAGACGATGGCAAGCAAGATTCTTGATTTGGAGCACGACAACCTCTACAACAAGTATGTGGACAAAGTGGGGCAGATTGTGAGCGGTGAGGTGTATCAGATCTGGAAGCGCGAGATGCTGCTGCTTGATGATGAGGGCAATGAACTGCTTCTGCCAAAGAGCGAGCAGATTCCTGGCGACTTCTTCCGTAAGGGTGAGACAGCTCGCGCTGTGGTGCTCCGAGTGGACAACCTGAACAACAATCCTAAGATTATCCTCTCACGTACCTCTCCAGAGTTCTTGCGCCGTCTGTTGGAGCAAGAAGTGCCTGAGATCAACGATGGTCTGATTACCGTACAGCGCATTGCCCGCATCCCTGGCGAGCGTGCCAAGATTGCTGTAGAGAGCTACAACGAACGTATCGACCCTGTAGGTGCCTGCGTAGGTGTAAAGGGTAGCCGTATTCACGGTATCGTGCGTGAGTTGCACAACGAAAACATCGATGTCATCAACTATACGAGCAATATCAAGCTGTTCATCCAGCGTTCACTCAGTCCTGCTGCCGTATCTTCTATCACGCTTGACGATGAGAAGAAAAAGGCAGAGGTGTATCTGCAGCCTGACCAAGTGAGTCTCGCTATTGGTAAGAATGGTGACAACATCAAGTTGGCAAGTATGCTGACAGGCTACACTATTGACGTCTTCCGCGAACTGAATGGCGAAGAGCCTGACGAGGAAGACATTTATCTGGATGAGTTCACAGACGAAATCGAACCTTGGATCATTGACGCTATCAAGGGCATCGGTCTGGATACAGCAAAGGCTGTTCTGGGTGCTCCACGTGCAATGCTCGTTGAGAAGGCCGACCTCGAAGAGGATACTGTGGACGAAGTGCTCCGCATTTTGAAGGCTGAATTTGAAGAATAATCTCATGTACAATTAAATAAGTCTATATGGCAGTAAGACTGAACAAAGCATTAAAAGAACTGAATGTAGGAATCAACACCGTGGCTGAATTCCTGCAAAAGAAGGGTTTGGCGCTACAAGACGCGACGCCAAACGCCAAAATCACGGACGAGCAATATGCGCTGCTCCAAAAGGAGTTCGGCGAGGACATGAAGCAGAACGCCGAGACGAAGCAAAAGATCCAGAACCAGAAGGTAAAGGAACAGCAGGAGAAGAAGGAACGGCAGCAGGCAGCCCGTGAGGAAAAAGAACGCTTGGAAAAAGAGCGCCTTGAGAAAGAAAAGGCAGCCAAGAAGCCTCAACTGAAGATTGTTGGCAACATCAACGACCTGAAGAAAGAGGAACCCAAGCCCAAACAGGAAGTGAAAACTGAGGTTGAGCCCAAGTCCGCTGATCCTGCTCCAAAGGAGGAAACTCCTGTGGTTGAAACGGAGAAGAAGGAGGTCGAGCCAGCTCCAGCTGCACCTGTTGAACAGGCTGAAACTCCTGCAACAGAAGAGGCTGCCCAGAAAGAGACTACAGCGAAGAAGAAAGGCAAGCAGTCTCCAGCAGACCGTCTGGAACAGGACGAGAATGGTGTCTATCATTTGGCAGCACCAGCTGAGGCAGGTGTACAGTTCAAGCAGGTGGGCTTCATCGATTTGTCGAGTCTGAACAGCAAGACACGTCCTGATCGCAAGAGTAAGGCTGAACGCCGTAAAGAGCGTCAGCAGGCGCAGGGCGATGCACAGGGTCAGAACGGACAAAATGCCCAGAAGAAGCGCAACCGCATCAAGAGCAACAAAGTTGACATTGATGCCGCTGCCAAGCAGAACAATGGTCAGAACCAGCAAGGTCAAGGCAAGAAGCAAGGTGGCAAGCAGGGGCAGAACAATAACCAGCAGCAGAAGGTTCAGCAGCAGGCTCAGCAACAGGGTCAAGGTAAAAAGAAGAACAAGAAGAAACAGCCTCCAAAGCCACAGGAACTGACTGAAGAGGAAGTGGCAAAGCAGGTAAAGGAGACGTTGGCACGTCTCACAGCCAAGCAGGAGAAGAAGGGCGTGAAGTACCGCAAGGACAAGCGTCAGGCTATCCACGAGCGTATGGCTGAAGAGGAAATGGCTGAGAATGCAGAAAGCAAGGTGTTGAAGATTACAGAGTTCGTAACTGCCAACGAACTGGCGACGATGATGGACATTTCTGTGAATCAGGTCATTGCCACTTGTATGTCAATCGGTATGATGGTGAGCATCAATCAGCGTCTGGATGCAGAGACCATCAATATCGTGGCGGAGGAGTTTGGCTTCACTACACAATATGTGTCTGGCGAGGTGTCTAACGCCATCGAAGAAGTGGAAGATAAGGAGGAAGATCTCGAAAGACGTGCACCAATCATCACGGTGATGGGTCACGTTGACCACGGTAAGACCTCGCTCCTCGACTATATCCGCAACACGAACGTGATTGCAGGTGAGGCTGGTGGTATCACCCAGCACATCGGTGCCTACAAGGTAAAGTTGAAGGATGGTCGTAAGATTACTTTCCTCGACACCCCTGGTCACGAGGCGTTTACAGCCATGCGTGCCCGTGGTGCTCAGGTGACAGATATCGCCATCATCATCATTGCTGCCGACGACGACGTGATGCCTCAGACAAAGGAGGCTATCGCCCATGCTCAGGCAGCAGGTGTGCCAATGGTGTTTGCCATCAACAAGATTGATAAGCCGGGTGCTAATCCCGACAAAATCAAGGAGCAGCTTTCTGCCATGAATCTCCTTGTGGAGGAATGGGGCGGCAAGTACCAGAGTCAGGACATCAGTGCCAAGAAGGGCATCGGTGTAGAGGAACTCATGGACAAGGTGCTGCTGGAGGCTGAGATGCTGGACCTGAAGGCGAACCCTAACCGAAAAGCCACTGGTTCCATCATTGAGTCAACGCTGGACAAGGGACGTGGCTATGTGGCAACCGTGCTCGTGCAGAATGGTACGCTCCATCAGGGCGACATCGTACTGGCAGGTACGCACTACGGTCGAATCAAGGCTATGTTCAACGAGCGTGGTCAGCGCATTGAACAGGCACTTCCTGCCGAGCCTGCCGTCATTCTTGGTCTGAACGGTGCACCGACTGCAGGTGACACTTTCCATGTGATGGACACCGAGCAGGAGGCTCGTGAAATCTGCAATAAGCGTGAACAGTTGAAGCGTGAGCAGGGTCTTCGCACTCAGACACGTCTGACATTGGACGAGCTGGGACGCCGTATTGCCTTGGGCGACTTCAAGGAACTCAACTTGGTGGTGAAGGGCGATGTGGACGGTTCTATCGAAGCACTTTCCGACTCACTCATCAAACTCTCCACAGAGAAGATTCAGGTGAATGTCATCCACAAGGCTGTGGGTCAAATCAGCGAGAACGATGTGGAGTTGGCACATGCTTCGGACAACGTCATCATCATTGGTTTCCAGGTGCGTCCATCTGCTGCTGCCCGGCGTTTGGCAGAGCAGTATGGCGTGGACATCCGTCTCTACTCCATCATCTATGATGCCATCGAGGAGGTGAAGGATGCCATGGAAGGCATGCTGGCTCCGACTCTTAAGGAGGAAGTTACGGCTCAGGTGGATGTACGTCAGGTATATCATATCACGAAGGTTGGCACTGTGGCTGGTTGTTGGGTGACCGAAGGAAAGGTTCACCGCAACGACAAGGTACGTGTGGTGCGCGACGGCATTGTGGTGCACACTGGCGAAATCCTTGCCCTCAAGCGTTTCAAGGACGATGTGAAGGAGGTGGGACGCGACTTCGAGTGCGGCATCTCCATCGTCAACTACAACGACATTCGTGAGGGTGATGTGCTTGAGACCTACACCGAGGTGGAGGTGAAAGCAAAACTTTGAATAAATTGAGACTTGAAAGTTAAAATTCAGGTATGGATATACTCATCTATATCGTACTGATTGTTGGTGCTGTCATAGGTTGGAAACAAGGCGCCTTCAAGCAGGTGGCACACTTTTTGGGTGTGGCGGTCGGTTTGCTCATCGCCGCCACACTCTATCATCAGTTTGGCGATTTCTTGGCAGACAAGACAGGTGCCAGCATCGGATTCGGACGTCTGATTGCCTTTGTGCTCATCGTCATCATCGTGCCGCTTGTCTTAGGTTGGCTTGCCGCCTTTCTCACAGAGTTCTTCAAGAAGCTGAAGCTCAACTTCCTCAACCGCATACTGGGTGCCTTGGTGGGAGTGGTCTGCTATGCCTTGATGCTCAGTGTGGCGCTCAACCTCTTCGACTTCATAGCCAGCAATGCAGGGTTCAAAATGCAGAAGTTAGAGGCACGCTCCGACCTGTTCTATCAGGTGAAGCATGCCACACAGGTGGTCATCCCCGACATCCTTTTGGTGACCGACCAGACCGAGATTGCCAATGGCTGTGAACCCAAGTACGGTTTCAAACCAGTGGTGGACAAATTGAAGCCCACCAAGAACGAGGGAATGAAAGAATGAGAGAGAAAGGCAAAGAGGAGAAGAATGAATTTGTGCGCAGTGTGGCGGAGAAGAAATACGAATTTGGCTTCACCACCGAAGTACATACTGAAATCATAGAGAAAGGCTTGAACGAGGAGGTTGTTCGTCTCATTTCAGAGAAGAAAGGCGAACCCGGCTGGTTATTACAATTCCGTCTGGAAGCCTACCGTTATTGGCTCACACAGGTTCAGCCCACATGGGGGCACGTGCATCTTCCAGAGATTGACTACCAAGCCATCTCCTACTATGCTGACCCGACCGCAAAAAGCAAGAAAGGTTCTCTGTCTGTAGAGGAGATTGACCCTGAACTGATGAAGACTTTCGACAAGCTTGGCATCCCCCTCGAAGAGAGGTTGGCGCTGTCGGGCACAGCGGTGGACGCAGTGATGGACTCGGTGTCTGTGAAGACCACCTTCAAGGAGAAACTTTCCGAGAAGGGCATCATCTTCTGTTCCATCAGCGAAGCAGTGAAGAATCACCCCGATTTGGTCAGACAATATCTGGGCAGTGTGGTGCCATACCGCGACAACTACTTTGCCGCTCTCAATAGCGCCGTGTTCTCCGATGGCTCGTTCGTCTATATTCCCAAGAACACCCGTTGTCCCATGGAACTCTCCACCTATTTCCGCATCAATGCACGCAACACGGGGCAGTTTGAGCGCACCCTCATCGTATGTGACGAAGGCTCCTACGTGTCCTATCTAGAGGGATGCACCGCACCCATGCGCGACGAGAACCAGCTGCATGCCGCCATCGTCGAGATTGTGGTGATGGATAATGCGGAGGTGAAATATTCGACCGTGCAGAACTGGTATCCCGGTGATGCTGAGGGCAAGGGCGGTGTGCTCAATCTCGTCACCAAGCGCGGCGACCTGCGGGGCGTGAACAGCAAACTCTCTTGGACACAAGTCGAGACAGGTTCTGCCATCACGTGGAAATACCCCTCCTGTGTGCTCCGTGGCGACAACAGCGTGGCAGAGTTCTATTCAGTGGCAGTCACCAACAACCATCAAGAGGCAGACACTGGCACAAAGATGATACATATAGGCAAGAACACCCGCTCCACCATCATCTCCAAGGGCATCTCGGCAGGCAAGTCACAAAACTCCTACCGTGGACTCGTCAGAGTGGGCAAGCAAGCAGACAACGCTCGCAACTATTCCTCATGCGATTCCCTGCTGCTAGGCAGCCAGTGCGGAGCCCACACCTTCCCCTATATGGACATCCACAACAACACAGCCACCGTAGAGCACGAGGCCACCACCTCCAAAATCAATGAAGACCAGCTCTTCTATTGCAACCAGCGTGGCATCTCCACCGAAGAGGCAGTCGGTCTCATCGTGAAC
>JAEEGJ010006361.1_pt1 | contig 35517 bp, 28 predicted proteins | sample 8958761 | NCBI WGS metagenome assembly JAEEGJ01 (sample SAMN16246546, study PRJNA631951) | gut metagenome | biome: gut microbiome; feature: rumen; material: RS-attached | host: Bos | place: Iran: Karaj | collected 2018-10
AAATTCGATGGTTTTGAAGTGGTTCAGGAATTGTGGCAGCACCTGATGGTAGGCGGCGGCCACCACGGCGGGGTCGTTGCGGAACGCGCCGCAGCCGAATGCGCCGAGTATCAGCACCTCAGCCCCGTTCGCGGCAGCGGCGGAAAGAATCTTGCGAGCACGTTTCAGGTGCAACTCCAAAAGTTTTTCCGGAGTGATATGCACTGCATCGCCGTCGTTCCGATTGTATCGGTTGGAAGGTCTCTCCCGCAGATTGGGGGCGGCGCAGGTGATCACATCCACGCGGAACGGAGCCGAGAGGGGACGATAGTCGTCGTCTTTCAGCACCACCACGTCTTGGGTGTAGATAATATCGTCGTTGTGGAGCGGGTTGGGAGCGGCACGGTGCGGAGCATAGAATTGGTCGCACGCCGCTTGGGTTTTCAGGCACGGATAGAGGGTTGACACGCGGCAGAGGCACTCCTCCTGCGCCGAAGCACCGTTCTCCACTCCGCCGCCGGGAGAGGTGGAGGAGGCGAAGTTCAGCACGGTCACCTTTTGTCCGGGATACCTTGCCGCCGCCTCGAAGGAGCGCAGACGGCTCACCACCACCCGGGCCTTTTCGGTATAGAAGGGTGCGGGAAGTTCTATCTTGTCGGCATCGCCGATATACTGCTGTGAGGCGATGCTTTGGCTGACAGCGGCTTGCAGCTCCTGGCTGCTGCCAATCCGCTGCAGGGTGTCGTTGAACACGGACACCAACAGTCTTTTACGGTCAAAGTAGGATGGGTTTGTCATAATCGAGTTTTTTTACGCGGCAAAGATAGGATAAAAACGGATACGGGCGGCGGAATTGCGAGTAGCAAAAAACACCGGCAGCGAGGGTGCAAGCCGGTGTTAGTGAAGAAGGTGTGAGAAATTCCTTTTTCTATTTCAGAAATTCATAATGGAACAAGAAAGGAACAATTTCTTTTATGTAATATTCTTTCACCTTCTGTTTCAATGTTGTCAAATTTGTGTGTAATTGCGTGTAGTTGTATTGGGTATCACCATTTGGATCAATATAAGTAGTGTCCAATTCATTGATTATCTGATATATCCCATAATTCCATTTAGAATCATATTCTTTGGTTTTCTTCGCCTCCGAAATAACGCCATTCCACAAATTAACAAGCACTTTCTCTTCATTGTTCATCTTCATTCCTGCCAAATCTTTTGCTGCAAGAGTTGCGCCGTTTGTCGTGTCAAGAGTAAACTCGTTTCTATATGTACGTCCATCACTCCCGACAAATTCCCTGCAATGGTTTTGTGTTTCAAGGACAGTGAAAAGGAGGCATTTCAACAAGAAAGTGGTACATTTCCCGCTTGCAACATCCTTGCCATATTTCACATATCCATCAGCAGATTTCATAATTCTGGCACGTTCAGTCCAATGGCGGTTATATGTCACATAACGGCTTGCGGCGAACATCGGCAACTTCTCAAGGTAGTTGTCTTTGTGAAGATAGAAACCATGTTCATCATACCTACACGCTACGAGTAAACTTGATTTTGCATCTGGATTGTCAAATCCAGCGGCATGCGCAACCATATAGCCAACCATATCAGCAGAATATAATGGTTTGAGTTTCTTTGATTTGTTTGGACGTTCCGTACCATCCAAACCGGTCACAATGCCGTTATTAAAAGATTTTGCAAATGCCCGCTTGTCATAATATTTCTTGCTGAATATTTCCGTAATTCTTCTGACATCAATTTTGCCTTCATAGTCCAAAGTTTCAGTCTTTGTGTTGCCATTCTTCACAAACTTGATGTCGTAAGCATCAAGCATCAGATTGTTTATCTTGTCGTTCTCATTAGACCAATAGATGCAAGAAACGCAAGCGTCAATATTTGTGTGGAAATGTTTTCTGTTGAAAGCAAATCCGCCCATAAACTTCTTGTCTATGAGTTTCTGAACCTTCCAATATTTAACGGGAGAATAAACAACGTAACTGTCCGTATCATGACGGAGATAATATTTGAACGCCGACCAAATGAACACATTTCCCAAATCGTTAAGCGCCGTTCCTTTCACACATTTCTTCATTTCATGCACGACATAACTTTGTTTCCACACAGAAGACACCTTCCCCTTTCCTGCACGTTGGTGTTCCAATGATGTTGTTTCTGCATAGGGCGGGTTTTCAAACAGAATGATCGTACATTTCTCGTTTTGCACATATTGCTGTATGATAGGATTCTCAACATATTCTTGTGTCAGGGCATCGGCACCATTTACAAGTCCTTTGTTGAATGTGTTTGTGGTCTCAATAGGCGGTATGATATGTCTTACCTTGTGCCCTATTCTTTCAACCAACACACGGTACTCGTAGTATTCAAGTGTGGAAACAATGGTATGCTCCAATTCCTCATCAGTAAGAAGAAGTTCAAGGTTTCCAGTCCCAGCGCACCTGTCAAGAATGATATAGTCGTTTCCTTTCGGCACTCTCTTAATCGCTTCACGCAATAGTTCAAGTGACTTTTCGGCGTACAATTCGGGTGTGTAGAACGTGCCAAGATTCTTCTTGGTGAGATTGTCGTTGAGTTTGTCCATAAGATACCCGAACTCCTCGTTGTTCGCTCCCGAATATGGATATATGTAGTCTTTGAATAAATTAGGTTGCCGTATTTCGCCTACGGTTTTGTGCAACCCTGAAGCATCTCCAATAAAATCCTCTTTTCTCACTTTCACCGACTTGTTTATGCGGTAAAAGTACTCCGCCCATCCAACAATGCAGTTGACATCAATGTTTATCTTCGTGTAGTTGTTTTGTTTCAAGAGATTGATAATTTGTGCTTGTCCTGCCATTGATGTCATATCAATTATTTGAATCGGTGTTCCTCCAACAAAAGACGAGTTGTTTGTGCTTGCACCGCCAATATAGACTTTTTCAATGTCTGACAGATAGTTGCTGCTATCATAAACGTAGCATTTGTCATCATTCAAGGAAACAAGCAGTATGTTCTTCGGCACAGGTTTCCCCTTGATACGCATAACAGACAGATACTTTATCGCCTGCAGCAAAGTGCTGTTCAAATTTGAAATTTGAAGTTTGAACTCCAGTATATTGCCGTTTACAACGCCATCTGTATAGTCGTTAAGGATTTGGCTTGTGGTCAATGTTTTATCAACCATTGGCAAATATTGGAGATAAAATTGGTCTTGCCCTTGTTTTTCATTTGCGAAGTTACTCATAATTTGATACTGTTTTTAGCACAAACTATCAATCACTTACGGGCAAAAAGAAAGGTGCGAACCTCTCTACTCGCGTTCGCGGGAAGCGTAGGAGAAACCCGCTGCATCTCTATAGATTAGTTCACACCCTTTTGGGCAAACTTTATAGAGATGCACTGCGGACTTCCGCCTTACGGCTTCGCCGCGAACTTTATCCGTTTTTCAAGAAAACAGTTTCCTACGCTTTTTTCTTTGAACGCGAATAATAGTTAACGCTATGGTTTATACTATGTTTATTACTCTATTTCTCTACTATTTATGGTTTTTCGTTAAAAATTCTTTTGAAAGTGCAAAAATAGCAAAAAAAATTGGAACATATATCCCTTATTTCTTGGCTGGATGCGCGTCGGCCCAGCGCACGCCTTCAAGGAAGGCTCTCCCGTATGCGCCGTGTATCTCGTGCGGTGCAATCGCCTCGCACACCGCAATCGCCCGCCGGTCGATATGCAGCATCTCGGCGAGACGCTCGTTGCTGAGCGGTGCGCCGTTCAACTTGTAACCACCACGGAAACAAGTGACAGTATCGTTGCCTTTCACCCACTTGTTACCCCTCATCAGATAGTGGTACATGGTCCATCCATCTCGTTCAAATGCTTCATGGACAAGCATATAATTAATGTTGCTGATTTTTTCCATTTTTTTTCGGAATTATCCCTTTTAGTCTTGTAATTTTGTATAGTCTAATACTTCGGACGTTTCATCAACTTGCGTTTTATCTGTATTGTTGTCATTCCACATAGATAAAGCATATTCCCAATTCGTTTTATAACGCTTATTTTTCTTGCATTCATCTTTCAAGAATATCACCAACTGCTCTTTTTGGTCTTGTGTTAAGACATCTTCTTTCCCGTTATGGTGAAAATATTCTATTTTAGTTAAACAAACACACGTATGCAATTGCTTGCCATTGGTGTCATCATCCCATATGTGCATATGTGGTTCGTTACCTTCTCCGCCATTTACAAACACTTTGAACTTTGGTGATTCTGGCTTCCCATTTTTTTTGAAAGTGTTGAAATATCCGACAGATGCCATCTCAAATAGCATATCGGTTTCTTCTATGACATTGGATGACTTTTCATTTATATCATCCATAAACTCATTAAATTTCTTAACGCTTTCCATTTGTAGTACTTTTATTTTACAGTATTTATATTGCTTTATTTGAAAATAATAAAAATTTCGCAAAAATACACATCATAACACGTTTTTTACAAGACTAAAAGGGATAATTCTGATGTTTTTTACGGTGCAAAAGTACAATATTGGGAAACAAGAGGGTGATTTTTGCGAGTAGCAGTTATTTCCCGAACGCGTTGCACCATTCCGCAAGACGCGCCAGCGTCGAGCAGAACCTCAATGATTTCGTATTTCATAATGATTGGTATGTATTTCTATTATTTGCGGTGATTACCATCCAACGATGCCATCCATTTCGGTGATGTATCGGTATTCTTGGCAACATGGAAATTCGTACTTGTAAAAAGACATCTCAGACAAAATCGGTTGCAGATCAGCTGGGGAGAAGAAACGCAAATCGTTCGTGGCTTCAAATTTCATCACGATTTCACCTTTCGGGTTCATCCATACAGCGTCACCATCATTGGGAAATTTCACAGAAAAAACCTCTTGGTCAAACTCCTCTTTTGCACACAATCGCTTCCCGTATGCAAGCAATTCCTCAAACATACACTTGTATTGATGCTCTTTTGCATTGATCTTTCCTCGATGAATGCCATCAATTTTATCAATATAAACAACAAAAAAATGTTCGAGGATGCGCATCCCGTTTTCAACGTATTTTATTGCGAATAAGGAGAATGTGTACCCGTCGGTTTTCAGTCGGTCTCTCAATCTTGAAGCCTCAGCACCTCCATTGAGTATGATGTATCCATCTGGATGATGTCGGTGAAACCGATACCCTATATCTTTTATTTCAACCATCGGAGCAAGGTAAAGCCGTTGGTTTCCATAAATACCTGACAGACAAGCATCTTTATTGTTGGATTTGTTGGATATTAGAAGCTGTTTCATGATTGTTTGCGGATTTATGCATCTGAATAATTTTCGCACCCCATTCCAAACATTCCCCCATGGCATTCAGTCTGTTTGGGGGACAATTCCCTGCTTCCAATTCGTTGTGGATATGGAGCAGCTGTTTCGCAAGTTCATCCAAGAGTTGCTCCATGGAGATTTGAGTGTCCACCTCCTCCTCGATGATATGAATGATAATATCCACAATGATTTTCGATTGTTCAATTTCAGATTTTTTTGAAAAATAGTGTTTAAAAATGGAATCTGTAAATGGGTATATATTCTCAAGGAGCATAATCTTATTTTTCAATGTTTTATCATTGTGGCGTGCCTTTGGCACGCGGGTTGTCCGTTTGGTACGTCATTCCCCACACTGCGCGTCACTTTGTTCCGCTGGTGTGAGGTTACTGGGAGTGCGTTCCTCTGGAACGCTAATCGGAATGTCGCCCATAATGATTCAGGATAAATTTCATTTTGGCTTCTTCTTGCAAAAAGTGAGTGCTTCATACCGTTCAAGGCCTTTCCCGAACATATTAGCATCACATAATCGGTACCCTTTCCCCTCATATTCCTTAATGGTCGGATTGTTCTCATACACACCGGGTTCTCCGCCATTCAAAACAACGATGGCTTCCGTGCCAAATTTATCAATGGCCTCCAAAGTGTAGATTCTCAACATTGTTGCGATAAAGTCTTTTTCCATATTTTTTGAAATTTTATGATGCAAAATTACGAGGTTTATCAATAGGGATGAGGTTCTTGCTATTAGCAGAGATTTGGTGCACCCTGTAGAGCCGCGGTGCACCACGGCTCTACGGTTGTTCCGTTGCAACGTTCTGGGGTGCCTGCATGGCGTTGCACCACTCCTCGCTGAACCAGATGTTGTCGGGGATTTCGCCTGCGGAGAGGAAGCACTGTATCATCTGCGCGCCCGTGTAACCGCAAAGGGTCCTCACATTCGGCTGGTTGCGGTAGGCCACCATGAACCGCTTGTCCGGCATCTGTCTCGCCACCTCGTAAAGGCGGCGCACATTTTCAGTGATCTGTTCCAAGGTGATACGGGGCCATCCTTTGCGCATCTCTGTGGTTATCAGAGCATACGATTGCCCATGAAGACCGTCGCCTTTACCGTACTTGGCACCGAACTTCTGAAGGGCGACCTTGGCCGAACCGGCGCCGTGCTTTCCTTCCGGGTTGCTTCCGAACACAAAAATGATGTCCTTCCCCGGCGTGATATTTCCTGTGTAGTGATTCATAGTGTTAATTGTTTGGTTGTTTGTATTTTGTACTTCTCTTGTGCCACTTTATGTGCTGCCTCTTTTAATTCTGCACGAAATTCCTCCATCGTGATAGTGCCCTTGCTTGCAAAATAGCTGAACCAATCTTCATCTGTCCAGGCAGCAGCCACTTTTTTCTTTTCTACTTCGGAAAGCTGCTCAAATTTTTCAAAATCAATGTTGGTCATCATCAGTATTCTATGTTTTTATTTTTCAAAAAATTGTCCTCATCTGGGGAGCGGGCCATCCGATTCGGACTCCCCATCGGACAATGTTAGTTCTTCTATCACGAGTAGCCCTACCGATACCCTTCGTGCCTCGAAGAACCCTTTGGTGTTATTTTTCCCGCAGACTCCGCTGATTTTCGCAGAAACAGGTCAGCGTGATTCTGCGCGTACATGCCGCCCATGCTCGTGCCGATGATGATGTCGAAGTGTTCGTCATCGCAAAGGTTTCTCAGGTAGGGTAATGCTTCTGCGGGATCCACAGGGATGTCGGGCGCGGTGATATGGTCATTGGGCAGGGCTTTTTTCAGAAATTCCACGGTGCTGCTCTGCCCTGACGAGCCGTAACCGTGCAGGTATAGGATGTTCATGGTTGATTTGTTATTTGATTTTTACGTTGTAATGGGGTGCGGTAGAGACGCGCCATGGCACGTCTCTTCCAATGTTGCGGTTTACAATTTCCAATTTTCCATTTTCAATTCTCCATTTATTTGTTGAATCCGATGGCCGCGGCCTTGCCGGCATGCAATTTCTCGCCCTTGCACCACGCCTCCAGCATTTCGAGGGTGGGACGGTTGCCCGTGAGCACCTCCTCCATGAAACTCTTGCGGACGATGTTGTCGATCTCGCCACCCGACAGGTCGAACTGGGCGGCCAGCTTGCCGCAGTCTTCCTCAGGGAGCCACGAGATCTTGCTCTTCCAGATGGCCTTCTTCGCCGCCTTGTCGGGCTGACCAAACTTCACCTTGAAGAGGAAACGGCGCTCGAAGGCCGTGTCGAAGTTGTTGCACAAGTTGGTGGTGGCAATAAGAATGCCGTCCAACGTCTCCAGCTCCTCCAAAAGGATATTCTGAAGCGCGTTCTCGGTCTGGGCGCAGTTGCCGGAGTCCACGTCGCGGCGCTTGCTGAAGAGTGCGTCGGCCTCGTTGAACAGCAGGATGGGCTTGCGCTCCTGCGTTTCGCACATGCGGCGATAATCAGTGAAAATCTTCTTGAACAACTTCTCGCTCTCGCCGAACCAGCAGGTCTTGGAGGCGGCGATATCCACGTGATAGACACTGCGGCCTGTGGCTTTTGCAATCATATCCACCGCAGCGGTCTTGCCCGTGCCTGGCAGCCCGTGGAAGAGCGCCGCCACCCCCTTGGGCAGCGAGTTCTCCTCCAAGCGTTTCTGCAACTCCACGAAAGCGGTGTCCTCCAGACTATTCTTCACGAAGTCGAGGTCTTTGGTAAGTTCCTCGCTGAAGAACAACTCGCGGGACGGAATCTTCTCGGGGGCAACCAGCCGCTTGTCGGCCCCTCCCTTGCGCTGGAAAAGGTCGTAATCAGCCTCCAAAAACAGCTGCTTGCCTTTCTCGGTCAGCGCGAGGGCGGCATCGCCGAAGAAACTGGCAGGCAGAACCTCCACCAACTCATTGACGATGAGCGCATGATCCTTTTCCATGATGGACTTGGCCACATTGAGACGGCTGCGGCAGGTGTCGTAGATGTCCGACAGCGTACAATCAAGCCCGGTGGCAGCACGTCTGCGGCTGTCTCTCACAAAATCATCGCAGATTTCATAAAAGAGCGTACGATCCTCCACCGAACTCAGCATCTTTTTCACCTCCTTGACCAATTTGAGCTTGCCGTTGTTCTCCTCCGATTCTCCCACAAGATTGAAAAGTTCGTGGGTTTCAATCTCATCATCGCTGCGCATCTCGATGAGGTCGGAAATGTCCGCACAGAACCGATAGCGATCCATCGGTTTTTCCTTTTCGGGCTTGAAGGGGGTGTGGTTAAGAAGCGCGGTCTCAGCCGCCTTGCTGATTTTGTACTCGTCATAGCGGCGGTGGCGTTCCATCATGCGAATCTGTCCCTTTTTCAGAAGGGTCGGGAGACAGTTTTTCAGCGGCAGGAAGTCCAGTTCGCTGATGCCGAAAAAGCGCGTGATGTCGCGGGTGTCGGCAGCAGCATTGTGTACCAACTGGTAGGCATAAATGGCGATGAATACCATGGCCTCCACAGGGGTGGCTTTCAAAAATTGACTGAACGCCTCGAGGTTCTCCTGAAACTGCTGACGCTCACTTTCCGATTTGATTTTCGGATCTTTACGATCAACAGGAATCTTGGCAATGGTCTCGTCATACATTCCAAGGATCTCGCTGTGCGAATCGTCCAATAAACGGGCCAGGTCGGTGAAGGTGCTGATGGCGTTGAAGTTTTGTGTGCTTTTTTTCATGATGATTATATTTTTAGTGATTATTTATTGATTTTGATGTTGCAAAAATAGCATAGCACTATGAAATTGTATGGCATAGTGAGGAGGAAATCGCCCAAACTAGGCACACAGTCATATATAACCGGATTCATGAAAAGTTTACCCTTTCAGAATCACGGTGCAAAGATGAGGAAAATAGTAAAGAAGGTGCCATTTTTGCGAGTAGCAAAAACGGCACCTTTCTAAAATGCTATAAATGCGCGACTTATTGTTAGTGCTGCCATAATATGACAGCCCTACGAACAAATTATTCCTTCACCACCTTGAACGTGCTGACACCGGTGGTGGTGGCAATACGTACCATATAGACGCCAGAAGCGAATTCGCAGAAGTTGAGTTCCGTGCGCTCGGCAGCGACTTTGGAGGTCATCAACCGTTTGCCGAAAGCATCGAACACGGTGATGTCGGCGCCCACCGCGTCGCTCTCAACGGTCACGTTGCCGGCGGTCGGGTTGGGATAGACGTTGGCAGTAATGCCGTATGTGTGGATATTTGCTGTAATGTTGCCCACCACCACATCGTCCACATATACGCCCTCGGCATTGTTCGATCTCGCCTGGAAAGCAATCTGGTAGGTTGCCGACGGCTGCGGAAGAGCTACAGCCACCTGCTCATATCCATCGGTCGGGAAAAGGTACTGTGCAATGGAGTGCCACTCGTCGGTGGCGGAGGTGCGGTACCATACCGACAACTCATCCACATCGGTATAACCCTGTGACTGCTTGCGCTTGAAGAACAGATAGGGATCGGTGACCGCGGTAAGATCCAACGGGAGAGAAATCAGCCGTGCCTCATCGCCCAGCCATGAGAAGAAAGCAGCATTGTTGACAATAAGATAACCATGGTCCACCACCCAATTGTCAGAGCCGGAGATGGGTTCTGAAGTCCAGCACACAAAATTGTCATCTCCCTCAAAATCATCTCTATAGGGATTGGCATCCGTAACTGGGAACACGCCACACTCGGTGTTGAACACGACCGGCGTGGACCAGTCGGAACTATTGTCGGCATCGCAGTTGGCCTTGATACGCACCGTATAATTCGTCTGCGGGAACAAACCCGTCAGCGTGAAGGGGTTGCTATTCACATTCACCGGCGACTCCACGCCGTCCAACTCCAAGGTCCAGCTGGTTTCGCCGTTGTTGGCTGTCCAGTTGAGCACAGCGGAGGTGGTGGAAATGTCGGAAACCTGCACGCTGGTAGGCCGCGCGCAGCCGCCAGCCACCGTAATCTCAATGTTGGTAATATAGTCGAGCAAGCCGCCCATATCACGTCCCCAAAAGGAGATTTGATACGTAGAAGAAAGGTCGGTGAGGGGATACGACTGTTCCAAATAATTGGAACTGATGGTGGTGAGAGTTCCCAAAGTATGCCACGCGTCGGTTTCGGAGGTGCGGTAGCTCACCGTAATCTCATCGGCAGAATAGAAGGCGTACAGGAAATAGACGAACGACAGCTGAGCCGAAGCAGCCCCCGACAGGTCGAAAACGGGAGAGATGATGCGGGCTTCTGCGCCGGTGCTGTCGCTGGAGTAAGTGAAGGCCAAGGCCGATGCGTCGCTGCCGTGAATGTTGACCCAGCGGCCACCATGGAGCGTGTCGGCCAAGGTCCAGCAGGCGAAACCGTCGCCGGCAAAATCCTCAAAATAGGGTTCATCGGCGGTTACCACTATCGGGTCGCACTGTGCGAAGGCGGTGGTAATGCTCAAAAAAAACACGGCTATAGCTGCCGGCAAAGATGGAAAATGGAAAGGAGTTTTCATAAAATGGATTTATTAAAAATGATGGTGCAAAGATACAAAAAAATCCCGCAGTTGCCTGCGGGATTTTTTGTTGAAATGAATTGTTGTGCCTTATTTCTTCACAACCTTGATGGTGGAGATAGCAGTATCGTTGGCGATACGTACCATATAGACGCCAGGAGCAAACTCGCTGAAGTTGAGTTCAGTGCGCTCGGTGGCGACTTTGGAGGTCATCATCAGTTTGCCGAAAGCGTCGAACACGGTGATGTCGGCGTTGATAGCGTCGCTTTCAACGGTCACATTGCCGGTGGTCGGGTTCGGGTAAATGTTGGCACTGATGCTGTAGTTGTTGACACCGTCAATGATGTAGTCAAATTCAACAGCTTCGCTCCATTCGGAGAGGTCATCCTCAGCGCAGACAGCCTGAACGGCCACGCTAGCATGGGTGTTATTCTCAAGACCTTCAACAGTGAATGTGGTGGTGCTGACGGTGGTGTCGATCACAACCTCACCGGCAACGGTAACCTGAACATTGTAGTTGGCGGCATCGCCGGTCCAAGTCACGATGTTGTTCTCAACCGTAACGTCGGTCGGGGTGGCGCAGGTGTCTTCCTCGATGAAGGCGATGACAACGTCATCAATACCGCAGCAGTAGTAGCTGTTGCTGTTGCTGTAGCAGAATGCCAAGCGTGTTCCAGCGGGAATCGACGGAAGCGTGTATTCAAAATCTTGCGCGGTGGTAGAGGCTGCTACCGTGTCAATTGCAGTGAATGTAGTTTGGTCAACACCGGTAATGTAGCCGTAGGTCAAAACGCCAGGAGCGTAGCTGCTCTCCAATTTCGCTTTGAAAGACAGCGTGTATCCCTGCAGGTCGTTAGTAAATTCCGGAAGAACAGCCAAGTTGGGAGAGCCGTAATTTGAGGAAGTGCCTGAAGTGAAAATAAGTGCGTTGTCGTTAGAGCCGTTGGGTCCGTATGAGCCGGCATAAACGTGGGGGCCATAGGTTGCAGCTGCAATGGCATCCCAGCAGGTGGGCATGACACCGAGTTCACTGTAGTTGGTAGCGGTATATCCGCTGAAATCCTCGCTGAATTGGTCAGTAATCGTAATGGCATCGCAAGCGGTGGTGAAAGTGAGTTCATTGCTCCATTGAGACTGGTCGTCGGCAGAGCAGTTGGCTTTCACACGGATGGTGTAGGTTGTGGCAGGAGTCAGGTTGGTGAGTGTGATGGGGTTGGTGGTGACGATGGTGTCAACGCCGTCAACCTCGACAGTCCATTCAGTTTCTTCGCCGCCGGGGGTCCAGCCAATTTCAGCGGAAGTGGTGGTGATGGCAGAAGCGGTCAGGTCGGTCGGTTTAGGACAGGTGGGGGTGGCTTCCACAACTATTTCGTCCAATTGTACTCCATAACCATTGTGTTCAACGCCTTTGAAGGCGATCTGGTAGGTAGCGGTCGGGTTGGGCAGGATCATGGTTTCCAGCGTGAACTCTTCGTAATTGCTGGTATAATCGGCCAACAGCGTCCACGTGTCGGTGGGGCTGGTACGATAATATACGTGCAACTCTTCATTATAGGTGTCATTCCAATCATCATATTCTGCTTGTTGGTGATAGAATGACAACTGAGGTTCCGTGGTGATTTGTGTCAAATCAAATACAGGGGAAACGAGGTAGGCGCTTCCAGAAGAGCTATAGGTGCCGCCGAAAGAGACACTTTGATTCCCTACTTCAGCATAGTCTTCAGTAATCTCCCATTCCAAGGATCCAGAGATGATGTCATTGTTCCAGCAAATCAGATTTTCGGTCTCGAAACCTTCAGAATAGGGCTCTTGGTCGGTGACAACAATCACATCACATGCGGTGGTAAAGGTCATTTCAGAACTCCATTCAGACTCATCAGTTGCAGAGCAGTTAGCCTTTACTCTAATCGTATAGCTAGTGGCAGCAGTCAAATCAGTCAGCGTGTAGGGATTCTCGGTGATACCCGTCATTTCGGTACCGTTCACTTCAATCGTCCATTCAGTTTCACCGTTGTTAGCAGTCCAAGCAATGTCAGCAGAGGTAGCAGTAACATTGTTGGCAGCAAGGCCATTAGGAGCAACGCAGGCGGGAGCTTCGCCAACGGTCACATCGTCAAGATAAATGTATGCGTCGCCGCTGCCATAGTTACTGGTACCCTGGAACACGATAACGACATTGTCGGTAGCATCAAGACCGCTCAACATCAACGTCAGTGATGACCAATCGGTCATATCCGTCAAACCAGTAGCCAAAGCAGTGGGGTAGGTTGCGCCACCGTCAGTAGATACGAAAACTGAGAAATCACCACCGGTGGGGTTCTTGTAGTTGAAAGTGACACACGGATTGGTCAGCTGGGTAATATCCAGCACGGGGGTTTTCAGCATGTTGGTATTGCCATTGGAGTTGAAATAAGAGTTAAATCTTACGCAAGCACCAGAAGCGCCAGTTGCATAATAGGACCATTTGGAGGTACTGGATGTAGTTGTTCCATCGGTATTGTCCCAGCAATTGGGAATACCTGCAGTAAGGGTGTTGAAATCTTCCATAAAGGGAGAGGTTTCCGTCACTGTGATAGTAGCACAAGGAGTGGTGAAAGAGACAGAAGTGCTCCAAGGGGAAACGTCAGTAGCTGAACAGTTGGCTTTCACCTTCACTGTGTAGTTGGTGGCGGGATTCACCGTCAGCGTGTAGGGATTTGCGGTGATGCCGGTCATTTCAGTGCCGTTCACTTCGAGGGTCCATTCGGTTTCGCTGCCGCCAGCCGTCCAAGAGAGGTCAACGGAAGTAGCGGTCACATTGTTGTAAGCCAAATCCGTAGGTTTGGTACAACCGCCTACAGCGGTGAAAACGAAGTCATCCAAGTAGAAATAAAACTGGTCATTGGAGGTGCACTGAATGGCAATGTACTTGGTGCCAGCAGGGAAATTGTTGTCATAAAGCGTCCAAGTGCCATTCGGCTCCTCGATTTCCTCGCCCCAAGTGAAAGAAGCAATGTCGTTGGTGGTGGTAGAATAACCAACCATGAAGGTTTCAGTGAAGGTAGTGGAGTTGCTCTTGTAGTAGAAGGCAACTTCCACACCAGCATCCGTACCGTTCAATTCAGGTGAAATGAGGTACTGGGGGGGATTAGTGGTCCAATGGAAACGGAAGGAATAGGTGCCAGAATTAGCAGCTACATTGTTAATGCTTGATGATGCATCACAGTCCACCATTGTCCATCCCTCGGCAGTGAGGTCGTTGTTCTCAAAGCCGTACTCATAGGGCAAGGATACTTGCGCCTGCACTGCCAACGGCAGCATCGCCGCCATCAGCATCATAATGAATAAACGTAACTTTTTCATAATAAATGATTTAGTGAATAAATTGGTTTTTCTTAATAAGCTTGCAAAAATACAATAATATTACTTATTTCAGCACTCATTTCGCTGAATATTATATTTTTTTGGCAGTAAAATGTCAGATCAGAAAAAAAACATCTTTTGAAAGCCCTATTTGTTGGCCTTCTCCTCGTCGTTGTTGTACCACTCCAAATAGGATTCCGTATATTGCTTTCCTGAATTCAGAAGATCGCTCTTCTTCTCATCCGAAATGTTGAAATCAACAGAACCCACTCCCAACGTGTCGATATAGATCGTGCGCTGCCAGTCGTCGCTGTGCAAATGCACATTGTTCTGAAAATCAATGAGGGTGGTCACCAACGCCTTGGTGTAACCGAGGAAATTCTTGATCTCTTTGACCTCCGCCGAACCCTGGCCGAGATACATCGAAATCTCATCCGACGAATCCAGGCGAAAGCCTAACGTCTCCTTGTTGTACACATATTCGGTCTTGGCAATGCCCTTTTGCATGCACTTGGTGTTGATCGTATCGTAATACTCGGTACGACGGATGCTGTTCGCATTGGCGATAAAATCCACCTGGTCAAAGGTTTTGATAGGATAATTCTCCAAAAGACCGCCGTCTACATAGATGTGATCCTTTTTCTTCCCCCCTTTCACCGAAGCGAAGAACAGCGGGATGGACATGGAGATACGGGCGGCGTCGGCCACCTTCATCTGCGGGGTGGTCTTATGACTGAACACTTCCGAGAGACCGGTGGAAAGGTTAGCCCCCACCAGATAGATTTCGCGGTATTTCTTCGTTTTAGCAAGGTCGCCAAAGGTAATCTCACCATTGCCAGTTTTCCGCTTGATCAGGTCGGCCATCGTTTTGCGGAAGAAGTCGCCCTTATACCAGCCGTACTCCTTCAGCAGCCGCGTGGTATTGGCCAAGAAGAAGCCTGATTTGTCCATGAAATTATTGAAATCGAGGTGCCACAACACATCTTTCACCTCCTCAGCGGAGTATTTCAACCCGACCAAAACCGCCACCATGGCGCCGGCCGACGTGCCCGCCACTCGCTCAATATTATTCAAAATCCCCTCTCTATCAAGCACTTCCATAGCGCCCACGTAGGCGATGCCTTTCACACCACCGCCTTCAAAAACCAAATTCTTAAAATGATACGACATAATGAAACTATTTTTTTTGCAAAAATACGCAAAATAATTCATGTCACCACATCACCAGTTTTACAATAGAAACAATCTTCTTCCCATTTCATCGGGTTTTGAACCATATATTGCACAATGTTCTGGTATGCGGTTGTATTTCTGATGATGTGTTCGTAATAATTGCGTTGCCATGGCGAATGTCCCATGCGGTGTGTCACCCCAATTTTAATTCCCCGCACCACCGATCCCACGGTTCGGGATGTGCCTGTCGGACGTGTCGATGCCAATGCCATGGATGTATTGGATGGTCGTTGTAGGGGCGAATAATTATTCGCCCCTACGATGTGATTGCAAATTTCAATAATACCGTGTATATGATTGGGCATGATTACATATTCCCGTACAACAACATGCGGAAAATGACAAGGGATTTCTTGCCAACACAAATCCACAATTTCGCCGATTTCAGACAAAAACATCATGCCATTACGAATCTGTCCAAAAAGACATTCCCGGTTTCGGGTGCAGATGGTCAAGAAATAAAAACCATTTTGTGAATAATCGTATCCAGATAGGCGAATAGAATGACGGTGATGTTGTTTCATTGCGGCAAAGATTGATGAGGCCGCAAAGATACTATAAACGCGATGCCATTTTCAAGGGTTTCGCAAAAATTACAAAAAAATCCCCCCGAAATTCGGAGGGATTTTTTTCAAGAATCGTAATGAAACGATTAGATGATGCCCTGAGCAAGCATAGCTTTTGCAACGCGCATGAAACCGGCGATGTTAGCACCCTTCACATAGTTGATGGTGCCGTCAGCCTGCTTACCATATTCAACGCACATATCATAGATGTCGTTCATGATCTTGTGCAGTTTCTGGTCAACTTCAGGAGCAGTCCAGTTGATGTGACCAGCGTTCTGGCAGATTTCGAGACCAGAGGTAGCCACGCCACCAGCGTTCACAGCCTTGCCAGGTCCGAAGGGGATCTTAGCAGCCTGGAAAGCGGCGATAGCACCGGGCTGGCAACCCATGTTGGAAACTTCAGCCACATACTTCACGCCATTGGCGATGAGTTCTTTAGCGTCAGCTTCAGCCAGCTCGTTTTGGAAAGCGCACGGGCAAGCGATGTCGCACTTCACGCTCCAAGCTTTCTTGCCAGCAGTGAATTTGGCTTTTCCGGGGAACTTGGTGGCCATATCCTCAACTTTGTTGCGGTTGGAAGCACGCATCTCGAGCATATAGTCGATCATTTCCTTGTTGATACCTTCGGGAAGTTCGCAAACGCCGTCGGGGCCGGAGAGGGCCACAACCTTTGCGCCAAGTTCGGTAGCCTTGATGGCAGCACCCCAAGCCACGTTGCCGAAGCCGGAGAGAGCAATTCTCTTGCCTTCCATCTTGTCACCTTTTTCTTTCACCATTCTCTCTACATAGTAGATAGCGCCGAAACCGGTAGCTTCGGGACGGATGAGGGAACCACCCCAACCGTAGCTCTTACCAGTGAGAGCGCCGGTGCTGTGCTCGCGAGCGATTTTCTTGTATGCGCCATAGAGGTAGCCGATTTCACGACCGCCAACACCTACGTCACCGGCAGGGCTGTCCTGATCGGGACCGATGTTGCGCCACAACTCATACATGAAGGCCTGGCAGAAACGCATGATTTCTTCGTCGGTCTTGCCAACGGGATCGAAATCAGAACCGCCCTTACCACCGCCGAGAGGCAGGTTGGTCAGAGAGTTTTTGAAGATCTGCTCGAAACCTAAGAATTTCAGCATGGAAACGTTCACAGCCTTGTGGAAACGGAGACCGCCTTTGTATGCACCAAGAGCGGCGTTGTACTGCACGCGATAACCGAGGTTGGTCTGGACTTCGCCATTGCGGTCAACCCAAGTCACACGGAAAGTGAAGATACGATCGGGCTCAACCAAGCGCTCAACGATCTTAGCTTTCTCGAATTCAGGATGCTGGTTGTAAACTTCCTCGATGGATTCGAGAACTTCTTGAACCGCCTGCAAATACTCATTTTCACCAGGATGTTTGGCCTCCAGGTTAGCCATGATTTTTTTAACTTCCATAATATAACTTTTTTAAGTTGTTAGAATTTGTTCCGATAACGGGCTGCAAAATTATTACTATTTTTTGAATTATTATCCTTTCTGAAAAATTATTTTTTTATGATGATTTTTTTTGTAATTTTGCCGCCGATTTTATGGTGAGAAATCCCTTGTGGATTTCGAGAGGGAAGCAGGTGAAATTCCTGCACAGTACCCGCTGCTGTAATCTCCACAATGCCCCAGGCAAAGGTCACTGTCGCACCGCGATGGGAAGACGCCTGAAGGCGGAGTAAGTCAGAAAACCTGCCATAACATCTATCACGGTAAGCTCCGGGCATTGGGCTGCTGCCAACGGGTCACCTCCGCTGTGCTTCGTATGCCTTCCCCGGTCTTCCATCGGGAGGATTTTCTATTTTCCTCCAACTTGATGATTGAATAATATAGTATGATGAAGAAAGGGCATACAAAACAAAAAAATCAAAGTCGTTTCAGCGCAAAACTGAAAGGGATGCTCATAATGGGAATGGTGGCCGTAGTCGCTCTGACCGGCTGCGAAAAACCCAAACCACCCCAGCCCGATCCAGTGGATCCCATTGAGGCCGCCGCCTCCGGCATCTATGTGCTGTGCGAGGGTCTGATGGACATGAATAATACCACCCTCACCTTCTACAATTTTATTACTAACGACATCGACAACAACTACTTTTTAACCCAAAACGGCCGCGGACTCGGCGACACCGGCAACGACCTCAAAGCCTACGGCGCGAAAATGTACTGCGTGGTAAATGTTTCCGAAACGGTGGAGATTATGGAACTGAAGAGCGCCAAATCGCTGAAACAGATTTCGTTGTCGGGCAAACAGCCCCGCCGTATCGCCTTCGCCGACGGCTACGCCTACGTGTGCTGCTTCGATGGCGACGTGGTGAAAATCGATACTGCCACCCTGACCGTGACCGCCACCGCACAGGCCGGCAGCAACCCCGACGGCATCTGCACCGCCAACGGCAAACTGTATGTGGCCAACTCAGGCGGACTCAACTACCCCAACTACGGCAACACCGTCAGCGTGTTCGACCTCGCCACCTTCACCCACATCAAGGACATTCCCGTGGTCATCAACCCCACCCGCATGGCCGCCGACAGCCAGGGCGATGTGTATGTGGTGTCGAACGGCAACTACACCTCCGTTCCGATGACTTTCCAACGCATTGATTCACAAACCGATGAAGTGGTGCAGACCTTCGATTTCGCCGTCACCAACTTCGCCATCTGCGACAACCTATGCTATTTCTACCATTATGATTATGGTACTGAACAATGTTCGGTAAAGGTGTTGGATGTGATGACGGAACAAATTGTCAACGAGCATTTTATTGCCGATGGAACTGAGTTGCGAACACCTTACGGCATCGCCGTCAACCCCGAAAACGGTGACGTGTATCTCACCGATGCTTACCAATATACTACCAATGGGGATGTCTATTGCTTCGGCAGCAACGGGCAGAAGAAGTTCCAGTTTGAGGCCGGCCTCAACCCCAACAACATTATTTTTCTAAAAGCCAACTAATAATTCAATAATTCAAAGATTCAAAATTTAATAATTTAACAATTTAATGATTTAGTAATTATGAGAAAAATTCTATTGATTTTATTTGCTTTCTGCACTTTAATGGGTGCGGTGAAAGCGCAGGAAGATGCCACCATCTCTCCTGATGAAATCCAGTATTGGATTGGCGAGGGTGAAAACGAAGCCATCCTCATCGTGCAATGGTGCGACCCCGAAATCGCCTTCGCATGGGGCTACCGCTTCGATGGCGATGCTACAGTACAAACCATGATGGAAGACATTGCTGCTGCCGACGAGCGTTTCTATTATGATGGTGGAGAGAGTGTAGTGAACCAAATCTACTATCAGGATGAGGATTACGACTTCTCTAGCTATACCGCAGGTATGTATGGCTGGTGGTTGCTTGTCAATGGCGAATCTGCGAATTGGGGCTACACCGTACAAACAGTTACGGATGGTGATGTCATCAAATGGGGTGATACAGAATGTTCACCCAGTAGTGAGTTCTGGGTTTACTATTGGACCACACCCGTAACTCCCGTTTCCAACCCGAACGGCGATGAAGTAGTAGATGCTACTATCTCCGCTGACGAAATTGAATATTGGGTTGGCGAAGGCGAAAACGAAGTGGTGATTGCCATCAGTTGGTGCAGTTACACCCAAACCGCCTTAGCATGGGGCTACCGTTTCGACGGAGAGACCAACCTCCTCGCTGCCTTGAATGCCATTGCCGAAGCCGACAGCCGTCTTACGGTATTTGGTTCCGCTCCCACCAACATCACCTATCAGGATGACCAATATGACCTGACCATGCAGCCCAACCCGAATGCGGAGTGGGGTGATGACGACTATGATATTCCGATGCACAGCGTGAATGGTGCAATGGGTCAAGTGGGTATGGCTGCACAAGAACTCCACAACAACGATTTTGTCAAAGTGGGTGGATATGCCTGCGGCATTATGGATGAATACTGGACCAGCATTGTATGGACTACCGAAATTGATCCCGTTTCCAACCCGAACACCCCCGAAGAGGTGGTGGATGCTACCATCTCCGCCGATGAAGTTGAGTACTGGCTGGGTGAAGGTGAGAACCAAGTGGTGGTCGCCATTAGCTGGTGCAGCAACACCCAGGCCGCTCTGGCATGGGGTTACCGTTTCCATGGTGATGCCACCGTCTTTGACGCGCTGACCGCCATTGCTGCTGCCGACAGCCGTCTGGCTGTGGTGGGTGCCGCTCCCTCCAACGTCACTTATCAGGATGGTGAGCTCGACCTTACCATGCAGCCCAACCCGAACGCTCAGTGGGGCGATCCCGATTACGATGCGCCCATGCATAGCATCAATGGTTTGATGGGCCAGAACTATATGGCCGCCGAACCAATTCACGATGGTGATTTTGTGAAGATTGGTGGCAGTGCGTGCGGCATCTTCTCCGATGACTGGAGCACCATCTCATGGACTACCACCATCAATCCCGCCACTGCACCCACTGAAGTGGGTCCGAGCGACGAGACCTTCGACGGTATCGTGGGTACCGAAGGCTGCCAGGGCATCTATTGCCAAGATCCCGCTATCTTGGGTTGGGCAACCTCATGCACCATTGAACGTGGCCGCCAGAACATCACTACTCCCGGTGTTTTCGTCACCTATGGTACAGAAAACGACGGTATCGGTGCTGCTACCGAAGCCACGGGCGACGTGGTCAGCTTAGGCGACTACGGTATTGCCGTCCTTACCTTCGACATCCCGATTCAGAACGGTGACGGTTACGATTTCGCCGTGTTTGAAAACTCGCTGAACGACTCCTTCCTTGAAATGGCCTTTGTGGAGGTGAGCTCCGACGGTGTGAACTACTTCCGCTTCCCCGCTATCTCCAACTCCGACACCACTGTTCAGGTGGACAACGGCGGCAGCGTGGATGCCACCCTCATCCACAACCTTGCCGGTAAATATCGCGCTGGCTGGGGTACTCCTTTCGATCTGGAAGAACTCGCCGGCAACGATAATCTCGACATCAACAACATCACCCACATCCGTCTCGTGGACGTGGTGGGCTGCGTTGAACCGCGCTATGCTACCCGCGACAGCCGCGGCCACATCATCAACGATCCTTATCCGACTCCCTTCTATTCCAGCGGTTTCGACCTTGACGGCGTTTGCGTGCTCAACGGCTGGAGACCCAATGGCGTTGAAGAGAATACTACGATGAATCATACTCTTACGGTATATCCCAACCCGTGCCACAGCACCCTTACCCTCAACACCGAAGCTCATGACGTGGTCATGCTCTTCAACCTGCAGGGCGCACTGCTGCAGCGCGTAGTGGCTACCGACAATACGACTACCTTGAATATGCAAGACCTGCCCGCCGGCATGTACATCGTGCGCTGCGGCAACCAGTCGGCCAAGGTCGTCAAACAGTAAATCAGACTTTACGACTGATTTGATTAGGACGCTTTTAGCGGGTTGTGCTCTGAACGGGTGCAATCCGCTAAATTATTTTTCAGAAATATGTATGAAATCCCCCTATTTCGACATTAGAGAAAAGCGAAATTTGTTGTAATTTTGCAGCCCAATCGAATGATGAGAGAAAGGATCAAAACGGATTTTAGACTTGCAGTCACTTTGCTGTGCACTCTGTTGCTGCTATGTGGCACGATGGTGCGAGCTCAGCAGCAAGACACTGTCTATCAGCTGGATGCTGTTACAGTGCAGGGTAAGAATGAGATTCCTGCCGTGCAGAGCATCGCGCCGGTGCAGAGCATGGATGCCGAAAGGTTGGAGGCCATGCCCGCCGTGCAGGTCAGCGACGTGCTGAAGCTCTTCTCCGGCGTGGTCATCAAGGACTACGGCGGCGTGGGCGGCATGAAAACCGTGTCGGTGCGCGGCTTCGGCAGTCAGCATACGGCGGTGTGCTACGACGGTATCGTGGTGAGCGACTGCCAGACCGGCCAGATCGACCTGTCGAAATTCTCGCTGCAAAATACCGGCAACGTGGAGCTGGTGACCGGCTCCGACAACAGCATCTTCCTGCCCGCGCGCGCCGCCGCCAGCGCCAGCACCATCACCCTCAACACCAAAGTGCCACCCCACCCTCTCAACCGTCCCATACAGCGCAGCGAACTTCCCGTGAACGTCGATTTCCGCTTTACCGGCGGCTCCTTCGGCCTCATCAACCCCTCGCTCATCATCGAAAACCGATTTCTTCCACATGCCAAAGAACCCTATCCGTATATTGCTTCATCGCTAAATATCAACTATTTACAATCCGAAGGAAATTATCCTTTCGTGCTGTATTACGGCAACCAGGGCGATAGCACCTCGGTGGAGCGCCGCAGCAACTCCGATGTCCACATCTTCAATGTGGAGGAGAATCTTTTCGTGGACTTCAGCCCCCAGTCGCAGCTGAAGTTCAAGCTCTACTACTACCAGTCGGAGCGTGGACTGCCGGGCGCGGTCATTTTCTACAAACAGGGCAACAGTCAGCGGTTGTACGACCAGAATGCCTTCGGACAGGTGCATTTCGAACACCGCTTCCAACGGCCGTGGGCCTACCAGCTCAACGCCAAGTTCAACTTCGCCCTGCAACGCTACATCGACTCCAACTACCTCAATGCGGAAGGTTTTCTGCACAATGTGTATACGCAGCGCGAGTATTACCTGTCGAATGTGGTGCTCTATCAGCCGCACAAAATCATCTCGCTGTCGTTGGCCAACGACCTGATTTACGGCAACATGAGTGCCAACCTGCATGAGTTTGTCACTCCTAGTCGGTTCCAGTCGCTCACCGTGTTGGCGGCGAAGGTGACGGTACGGCATATCAATGCCCATGCACGGTTGTTGCACACCGGCGTGGTCAACCGCGTCAAGATTGGCGAGGCCTCCGGCAACCTGAGCCGTTTCTCGCCGTCGGCGGGCATCTCCTACCAGCCGCTGCTCAACGAAGACCTCCACCTCCGTCTTTTCTACCAGAATATCTTCCGTCTTCCCACCTTCAACGACCTCTATTACACCGAGGTAGGCAACCGCAACCTGCGGCCCGAAGACACCCACCAGCTCGATGCTGGCGTTACCTACAGCAAGAGTTTCCACTGGGGATTGCTGGAGTCCACCACCTCGGCCGAAGGTGACTATCGCCACACCTTCAGCCTGTTTTTCACCGCTGATGGCTATTACAACCGCGTGAAAGACAAGATTGTAGCCATTCCCAGTAAGAATCTTTTCGTATGGACCATGCTGAATTTTGGCAAAGTGGAGATGGCGGGGATGGATGTCAATGCCCATTTCAGTTACGAGTACGGTGCTTCCAAATGGTTCAAGGGAGTTTCATTATCAGGAAGTTACTCGTTGCAGTATGCGGTCGACCGCACCGATCCCACGGGCAAGACCTACGGGCATCAGATTCCTTACACGCCGTTGCATTCGGGTTCGGTGGCAGCGAGCGTGCAGATGCAGTATGTGGAGGTGGGCTACACCCTGGTGGCGGCTGGCAAGCGCTACACGCTGCAGCAGAATGTGCCCACCAACGAGTTGCAGCCCTACACCGACCACAGCCTGTCGCTCACGGCGCGCTGGCCGATGGTAGTGAACCGCTGTGTGGGGCGTGTGGGACGGCGCTACATCATCGAGTTGGGGCTCAAGGCTGAGCTGTTGAATCTGGCGGACCGCCACTACGAAATCATCCGCAACTACCCGATGCAGGGCCGCAGTTTCCGATTGACGGGATGGGTGAAGTTCTAACGGCACTCCGCCCGATTTCTTCACGCCTCCATTTGCAAGGCGGCGGTTAGCCGACGCAGCACCGCATTTATCACGCGTTTCGGAGAAACGCAATCTCAGTAACCCCAGACAAGCGGAACAAAGTGGAGCGCAGTCTGGGGGACGGCGGCCACCCGCGATAAAAAGCGTGTCGGAGACACGCGACTAATTGACCGCGGATGGACCCACCATTCCGCAGGCCGCAGGCTGGCGGAATCTCACTCCTTCTGCCGCAGTTCCCGCCTCAACTGCGCCAGTTCCTCTTCCAACTGCTTGATCCGTTCCACATTCTCGCGCCGCACCGAATGCCGGATTTTGAACATGGCGAGATTCATCTCGATGGTGGTCTCGCTGCTCTGTTTTGGCAGCACATCCGACATCAGTTCCTCCACCAGCTGGCCGCTGCGGTGTGCTAGTTTCTTTTGCATCTCCTTGTTTTCTTGTTGTTTGGGAATTTCTACAATTACCCGAGACAACTCTTTCAATTTGGCATATGCCTCTACGATAGCGATGGTGGTCTGTACCGCCCGTGGACTCTTCAAAATGGTGGCCAGCATATAGAGACCTTTCTCGGTGAAGGCTTTAGGAGTGACTGTAGAGTGCTTCTGTTTCACGAACCGGTGGAAATTTTCCACCAGTTCTTTTTTCTCTTTCTCATCCAAGTCAAAGATGTATCCGTCTGGAAACTTTTCAGGATTGTTTTTTACGGATTTATTAATGTCACGCGTCTCTACACCGTACAATTCGGCGACATCACAATCGAGGATGACCTGCTGGTTGCGCAGGGTGATGATTTTCTCTTCTACTTGTGGAAGCAAATTAGTTTTCATAGTTTTAAAATTTAAGTTAGTAATAACATTTACGTCCGCAAAGATACACCATCCAAAATTTAAAATCAAGGCCTTTGAAAAATTATTTCACTGAAAATCAATGAAATAAAAATGCAATTTTTGATTAAAAAATGGTCAAAAATTCCGATGAAAACCACAAATGGGCAAAAATGTGCATTTTTTGATTATGCCAATTTTTGGCAGGATATGATATGTTTTCGGAGAAATTGGGAAGGATTTTGCGCGCGACGATATTGACCGCGGATTACGCGAATTACGCGAATTCGGGCAGGTTGATTGCGACGGCCCGTAGGGGCGAATAATCATTCGCCCCTACAATAATTATTCGCCCCTACGATTTGGGCATCGAATGTATGTTGCGTCCGTAGAGACGTTGCGCGCAACGTCTCTACAATTGCCATGTGATTGGCCGCGACAATGTCCGGCGACCGCCCGCACGTCAGTGTGGGGTGGGCCCAGCACAGAAGAAATAAGCGTGCCAGCGGTACGCGTTCTCATAAGGTGGGTAAAGGAAAGCGCGTGCCGCTGGCACGCTATGACACGGGTGGTCTTGCTCTCCCCCACATTGCATGTGGGGTTACTGAAAACAGCTCCCTCCGGGAGCAAAGGCAAACAATATCCAACTGGAAACGCTGTTCCTTTTGAGTATTGAAAATGAAAGTGTTGCTCTGGCAAGAGAAGGAAATGAAATAAATTTGTATTTTTGCTCGCTTGTTTTTTCAAGAGAACATAAGTGTTGTAACAAATAATAAACAAAGACCAATGACGCCTGAACAGTTGAATAGCATCATTCATCATTACAAAAAACTTGCTGCTGAGGAAAATATATTGGGATGTGACTTGGAGAAACGCAACCGTCTTCTCAAGATGGCGCGTGAATTAGAAGACAATTTCGATGAATATCTTGAATATGAATACGCTCCGGATGATCTTGATACCACACTTGAACTACTTGTTGATAGTGATGAACCTAAATCTTTTTTTGACAGATTATTTTACCATCCTGACGATGACCTGACTTTGGATGACGAAATGGACTTGATTGATTATGAGGATTTTGCAGATTTTGAAGATGACGAGTTCTAATTAGATTTGGGGATAAACCTTTTTAGAACTGCGAACACGAGGCAGGCGAGGAAAAGGGTAATGTGTTTTTTCATAAGATGGGGATGATTACAATTGAAAGTGCAAAGATACTCTAAAATTTCTGATTCACAATGGGAGTGAATTTTGTGTTATTTGTTCCATGAAATAGCATCCATGGATCTATAGTTTCTACTATACTTCCTGAAGCTTCTTCTCCAACTCTTCTATAATTTTTTGTTGCGAGTTATAGGCTTTAATGGCCCTTTGTTTCAAGTCCTCGTAGGCTGCTTTCCATTTGGCGGCCTCTTCTTGGGCGGCGGCCAGCTGTTGCTGAAGCAGCGGCACGGTTTGTTCCAATTGTATTCGGCGGTTGTCTTGTTGCTTGCGAAACTCAGTGCGCGCTTTGTGCATTCGCTCTTTCACGCCGCCTTCCTTGATAAAGGTTTCTTCTAATGTTTTCAGATACCTGTTCATCATAACATCTACCTGGTAGCATAAAGTAAGACCGACATTGGCCATTTCTTCGGCACTCCAGCGATGAAAGTAAGGCTCGTAATCGCTGAGGGTGTTGTGTGTTTTGGTAAAGTCCTGCATGGGACTGAAACGCTTATCGACAGGAGTCCATATTGCCAGATGACGGGATTTGAGATAATCTCCGAAATCCTGACGCAGCTCGCCGATGCTTGCCCGGGCGACGTTAAACAATTTGAGTTCCATCTCATTAGACATTTTCCCGTCCTCGGCGCCCTCCACGATGTTCTGTTTGCCGGAGCGTGCCGCCTGAATCATCTGATCTACGGTGCGATCTCCGTATTTGGGCAGAAAACGTTCACAAAACACGTAGGTGAGTTGATACAAGACCTCCGTTTTCTGATAAAATCGCAATTCCTTCCAGTTGGTCACTTGGCGAAAGAAGCCTGGCATCTCGATTGCATGCTCTTGTTGTTCTCCCTGTTTCATAATTTTTTATTTCTTAAAAATAACACAACGATATAACATCTGATTTTAGTATCTGTTTATTTTTTTATTTTTAACATATCACACAACAAAATTTGGCATAGTTTTTGCAATTAACCAGTCTAAAGTATTTTTACGGAACAAAGAACCAACAATTATTATTATGCAGAACCCCGACACAGAATACGAACGATTTACCCAAGAGGTCTTTAGAAAACTGTCGGAATATCATCATTTTAACATAAGAACCGTTCAGCACAACATTAAGTTGAAAGGGCATTCGGGATGCGAACACCAAATTGATGTTTATTGGGAATATGAAAAGGATGGTATAAATCATCGTGTGGCTATTGAGTGTAAAAACTATAACAAGCGAGTAGAAAAAGAGAAAGTGTGCGCTTTCCAAGGCGTTCTTGCGGACGTGGACAATGTTAAAGGTATAATGGTCACGAAAATAGGTTTTCAGAAAGGGGCCAAGACTTTTGCAAAACAATACGACATTTTACTGAAAGAATTACGTGAACCCGACAAGGGGGAAACAATAATCGGAGAAATAGAAATCCATAATCATATTGAGAAAGGGAGTAAGCGTTATAAAGTGGACGAAAAATGGGCAGAAGAACACCGGATGAACATTCCCGAATATAAACGCAACCTGGATTTATGTTTTGCCCCAAACGACCACAAATGGAGGAATGCCACCTATATCCCATTGACAATCATTGATGATGTTGTTCGAAATGCAAAAGGAGATTACCTCATTTCATTAGAATCTGTAGAACCTCAAATACGAAAACGCCCTGCAAAGGACTTCCCGTATGTATTACCTTTTGAGGATGGGTATATTAACTCAAAAGAATATGGAACAATAAAGATTCTCGAAGTGAAATATGATTTCGAACGTGAAAAGCAACAGACAAACTTTGCTCTTGATGCCGAAGGCTTCGTTAAAGCAATTCTGAAAGATACATTTAGCGATAATACAGACCTCGTGGTATTGCGTTAGATTGACTTTGTTCTCACCAAGTTATCACCTTGTCCACAATCTCCTGCTGCTCGCTTGCTGTTCTTCTTAAATAAATACGTGTTGTTTCAATACTTTCATGTCCCATCAGGTCGGCGAGCAAGGCGATGTCATTGTATTTTTCGAGGAAGTTTTTGGCGAAGCGGTGACGGAAAGAGTGGGGATAGACCACTTCCCGCCTTAGCCCATACTTGTCAGCAAAGTGCTTTAGCTGCATGGCGATGCCTCGGGTGGTGATGCGCTTGCCGAAACGGTTCAGAAAGATATAACCCGAAGATATTTGCCGCTCGGACAACCATAATAGGGCTTTATTCTGTAAGGTTCTTGGAATATAAATGCGCCGGACTTTACCGCCTTTGGTGTAAAGGTCAATGTGTCCGGCCTGCACATGCTCCGCCTTGATTTGCAGTAGCTCGCTCACACGCGCCCCCGTGGCGGCCATGAACCAAACCACAAAATACCAATCCTTTTGTCCGTCTTTCAACAGACTGGATTTCAAAAATTTGTAATCGGCATTGCTGATCACGTTTTCAAGGAAGTTTTTCTGCTGCACCTTCACGAACCTCATTTTCATTTCGTCATGATGGGTAAACTCCAAATACTTGTTGACAGCCTGAAGCCGGAGATTTACCGTCTGCGGTTTGAAATGCTCCACAAGGTAGCCCTTGTAGGCCAACAGATTCTTTTTATTGAACTCCCCGTATGTTTTTTCAAAATAGCGCACCGTCCAAACATACGAACTAACGGTATTCTTCGAAAGGTCTGACCTCTGAAGAAACGATTCGAACTTTGTTACCATAACTTATTAAATTTTAAGTGATATGGTAATATAAGCGGCTTCTCGTAAGCCGCATTATGAGAATGTGCCGTTTGAAATACCGGATAATTGGGTATGGACGACGATTGGCGAATTGCTCATTAACAGAGATTCAGAACGAATTCCATTATCAACTGCGGTTAGAGAAAAACAAACCAATAAGATATATGATTATTATGGCGCAGCTGGAGTAATTGATAAAGTTGACAACTATATTTTTTCTGAGAGGCTTCTGCTAATAGGCGAAGATGGTGCTAATCTATTATCGAGAAGTAAGGACAATGCTTTCTTTGCAGATGGCAAATACTGGGTTAATAATCATGCTCATGTACTTGATTGCACAAATAAGATAGCTTTGGATTTTGTTGCTTTTGTAATAAATGCTTTTTCATTAGACATGTATATAACTGGCAGTGCTCAACCAAAACTGTCACAAGATAATTTGAATAAAATTCTTATTCCTTTACCACCTCTTGATGAACAAAGGCGACTTATAGAGGCTAAAAATGAATGGTTTGCCATAATTGACGAACTAGAATTAAACAAACAAGATTTACAAGAGATTGTCAAACAAACGAAAAGCAAAGTATTAGACCTTGCCATCCACGGCAAACTCGTGCCGCAAGACCCAAATGACGAACCCGCGATGGAACTATTGAAACGTATAAATCCGGCAACAAAGCCTTGTGATACCTCGCATTATGGGAACTTGCCGAAAGGATGGTGTGCTACCACATTCGAATATCTCAGTACTAATATAGCTTCTAAAAAGTATCAGATAAAACAAAGTGAAATTAATGAAAGCGGTAAATATCCAGTTATTAGTCAAAGTGCCAATTTCATTGAGGGCTATTCGGATGTAGATAGCAAGTTGCTTCATATGCCTTCGCCAATAATTGTATTTGGTGACCATACAAGAATTACCAAATACATTGATTTTGATTTTATTGTCGGTGCTGATGGAGTTAAAATATTACAGCCATTAATATCAGCAAGGTACTTTTATTATCTAACGCAATATGTGGCCAAAAAGATTGAAAACAGGGGATATAGCAGACATTATAGCTACTTGTCGAGATACATTGTTCCTTTACCTCCAAGAGTGGAGCAAGAAAGAATTGCCTTAAGAATTGAAGAGCTCTTTGATGTTCTAGATAAAATAAGCGCAGACCTATAATCCCTCGCAAATTTCTTGGATTCTTTTCTCTATTTCTTGAATCTTTTGAACAATTCTAACTTGTTCCTTTTTTGGTGGCAGTGGGACTTGTATGGAAAGTAAATCAGCCGCTGATAATGATGTAATGGCGACTCCCTTCCCATTAAGTAAGCCTTTCTGCTTTAAGTACATCAAAATATAATAGTAAAACAGATTATCTATTGTGTTTTCGTACTTGGGTCTTAATCTAGAAATATGATTTTGGATGCAAATATCTTCATCATAATTCCATATTGCAGCTCTACCAACATCCCCACCATTACACAACAACAAATCGCCTTTATGAACCGTACACTTTTCAATTTCTTCATCGGTAAAATACATCGAACGAACTTCTGTGAGATCAAAAGAATTCCAATACAGATTTGATGTGGTAATATATTTTCTCAACACCCCGTAGGTATTGGATTTCTTCAAGGCTTTCCCTGTTGTGTGGTTATAAATATCACCCAATCTCACTATACACCATCCTTTCGGCAAGTTCCCATAATGCGAGGTATCACAAGGAACCGCGTGTGGCGCGATACGCTTGAGCAACTCTGTCGCTGGCTCATCATCAGGGTCGTGTGATACTAGGTTACCGTGGATGGCCAATTCTAAAATTTTTGCTTTGGTTTGCAGGATAGTTTCTTGCAAATCATGCTTATTCGATTCAAGATCATCTACAATTTCAAACCATTGACCAACTGCTGCAACTATCCTAACTTGTTCCGCAAGAGGAGGTAAAGGAAATGTATATTCTCCTACTTTTTCTATGGTGATCGTATCTACCGTAGTTCCTTTTGATTTATCATACATCTGCTCCTGTACTAACAGACTACTCAATACAAGTTGAATGTACGAAGAGTTTAATGAGTGGATGTTTTGAAGACACAAGACACTTGCGTCTTTATAGTAGAATCTATCATCATTCTTAACTACATATGATTTCCCAATTGTTCCAACAGCAGACAGCATAATATCACTAGACTGCGGAATTCCATATGCTTCTTTTAATTTTTGGTAATGCTCTTCTGATATAAATAGATCGTTATTTACACTACCAAATTGAGCTAGTTTTACAATCTCGCGTGCGCGGTAGAATGGCACTCCTTCTCGTTGCCATTCCGCTTGTAACACTCTTTTGGCTGATACTGCATTATATAATTGGCCCAGCCTAACCCACTCCCAACTTTCCGGAACCTCAAACGGAGTATCTTCATTCTCATAATGCGGCTTATCACCAGTCTTTTTTGAGCGTTTTATCTTGCCTTCCGCAATGAGCTTTTCCTTTTCAGCACGGATGCGCTTGAGGAGTTCGCTTGCAGGCTCGTCGTTGGGGTCTTGCGGCACGAGTTTGCCTCGGATGGCAAGGTCAAGGATTTTTTGTTTGAGCAGTTTCGTGTTCATATCAATCCTCCTTTATGTTCGCCAATAATGCTTGAAGTTTGGTAACAGCGTCGGCTATCTTATTGCTCTTCTCCTGAATGGTGGTGAGCAACTCAGCCAGAGACATGTCTTCGGTTTCGTCGCCCTGCTTTATCCAGCTGATATCGAGGCTGGTTTTGTCGCGAGCCGTAATCTCTTCCAGCGTAAACTTACGCCATCTGCCATTCGGGTTGGTTTCCGCATCGTAAGTTTCCTTACGTTTACCCATATCATCAGCGCAATAGCACTCAACAAACTCATCCAAATGATGACGTTGCATCGGGTTGGTGGCAAGTGTATGCTTCACTCCTGTGCGATAATCGAAATACCAGATCTCTTTCGTCGGAGTTCCTTTGGTGAAAAACAGGACATTTGCCTTAACACCTTGAGCGTAGAAGATGCCGGTGGGCAGACGCAAAATGGTATGGAGGTTGAAGTTTTTGAGCAATTCTTTTCTGACCGTCTCACCGGCATTGCCCTCAAACAACACATTATCGGGCAACACCACTGCCGCACGGCCACCCTGTTTGAGTGACACCATTATATGTTGAAGGAAATTCAGCTGGTTGTTTTTGGTATCGACATAAAAATCATCACGGCTAATCTCCACAGAACCCGCAGGACGAGTACCGAAAGGCGGATTGGCAAGAATCACATCGACAAGGCTTTCCGGAGCCTTTTCCAACGAATCACGACAAACAATAGGACTTCTGTTGGTACCGATACCATGCAAATAAAGATTCATCGAAGCCAACGTTACCACAAGGGCGGTATTATCGACTCCCGACAAGGCTTCGTTCCGCAGAAAGTCTTGTTTCTCCTTGTCCTGCGACTGATTTTTCATATAATCGTATGCCGCCAACAGGAAGCCGCCGGTTCCGCAAGCCGGGTCGCAAACGGTCTCGCCAATCTTGGGTCGGGTTACGTCGACCATTGCCTGAATCAACGAACGAGGCGTAAAATACTGACCTGCACCACTTTTCTTATCTTGTCCATTCTTTTCAAGAATACTTTCGTAAATGGCACCCTTCACATCCCCATCCATCACAAGCCATTTTTCTTCATCGATGAGCGTGATCACTTTTTTCAGGTAAACAGGCTTATCGATTTTGTTTTGAGCCTTTGTGTAGATAGTACCAATAAGATTATCCTCTTTCTGCAAGATGTTGAGCGTGTCCTCGTATTGCTTAATGAGTGCGAGACCGTCAAGTGCAAGTAAATCTTTCCATCTGAATCCTTCCGGAATAGCTGATTCCTCGCCAAAAGTCTCAGTATTCTCATCGTCCATCTTTAAAAACAAAAGATAAGTGAGCTGGGTTATATAATCGGTAAAACCAATACCTTGTCCCGCTAAAACCGTGGCAAGCTGCCAAACTTTCTGGGATAATGTCTGTTCCCTTTGAAGTGTTTCTTTAGCCATAAAAACTTACGCTGCTTTTCTATAAATAATAAATCTTGATAACGATTCCAATGCCTCATTTGCTTTGTCCAAGCCCTTGTATTCCGAAATGAGCTGCGCCGCAAATGTTTTGTCATAATCTTTAATGTCTGAAATCTGACACGTTCCGTTGGCCGCAATATAATCGACAATCTGACGCATCAATTTAATCTGTTCTGCTGTAATATCGCGCTGCATCTGACCATACCACAAATTAAAACGCTGTTGAGCACCCGTACATAAACTTTCCAACCGTGCAATCTTATGCCATGCGAACCGCACCAACTGAATGAGGTTTGTGAGTGCTTCCTTCTCGTTTTTCTGGTCAGCGCCATTATAAACCGCTACGTTTTTGATGTCAACCACAGAATAAGAATGCCAAAGATTGGCAATGGTAAACTTGTTATTAAATGCTTTCATACGGTTCTGCAAGTCCTTTAGCATCTTGAAAGTGATAGGAGCACCGTCATTATTATAAATGATTCGCAACGCTTCTATTTCATCCTTGTGCTCGTCGCAATATTCCTCAAATGCGGATGTGGTTGCAATCGCTTCTTCTCTCGAAAACCCACTGTATATGAGATTGTCCTCTCCCGGCATAAGCGTATTGATAAATCCTGCGTTCACAATCAGAAGAAAGTTTCGGGCTGGCACATTATTGATCAGTAATGCAATCAAAGTTTTGCGCTCAAGATTGGTCTCGTTAATGTCCACAAATGGAGGAAATGATTTGTCTTCCAAAGCATTAAAGATGTCTGTAGCAAGTTGACTCATCGTTATATGTGACAGATTCGCAAATTCTTCTCTTTGAGAATCCGTACATTTATTATGAATTCTTGACAAGCGACTCGCTAACATCCGCAAATTATCATCTTCCAAATTACCATGCGCAAGCAATTCCAACAATTCTTTCAGTGTGGGCGGAACAGGTTTCGGTCCGTTACCTGGTTTGGGCACCGACTTTTGTCTTTCCGTAACACCGACGGCATCAACAAGATAAAAACAGTCTTTGCTAATGGCGTTTGGCGTAACATTCCTCAACTGATCATCGCCTATCGTACGCACTCCTCTGCCTTTCATTTGGACAAACAATGGTTCTGACGCCACATCACGCATAAATATCAGAACTTCCAAGGGCTTGACATCAGTGCCCGTGGCCACCAGCGTACACGTAACCGCTATGCGAAAATCCTTATCGTTACGGAATTGTCGTATCAAAGCGTTGCTGTCACCAACAGAATAAGTGATTTTCTGCACATATTTATCATCATGCCTATTGAAGACATCTTTTGCAATCTTCACGATATTGTTAGCGTGATTTTCATTCAACGCAAAAATCAATGTTTTCGGCAGATAGTCGAAATTTGGTTCGCGCTGTGGGTCAACAAACATTTCGGTATAAACAGAATCACGATAGGTTTCCAAAATCAACTTAATCTGTGCAGGATTGATGATACTTCTGTTTAATTCCTCTCGGGTATAATTCTTGTTCTCCTGCCAGACAACATTTTCCGTTTTCCCAGTATATACTGTAGTTTGACGAGTTTTATCACCTTGGAGAATAGCACCACCGTTTTCAGTCACTTCAGTGCGAATCCTGAAAGTGCGGTGATCAACATTCACGCCATCTTTAATGGAATCTTCCAATGTGTAGTTGACAACGATATTATCATTGAAAAACGCGACAGTCTCAGGGATTGGAGTGGCTGTCAAGCCAATGATTTTGGCTGTTTTGAAATAATCCAATACTTGTCTCCAATTACCATAAATGGAACGATGGCACTCATCAATGATAATCAAATCGAAATAATCGGGTGGAAGCAATGGATTGGCCGGCAGACTCACCACTTTATCCTCATTATCATCAAAAGCACTCTCTTCGTCATTATCATCAACATCGTCACCCTTCAGCAACGAAAACAATCTTTGAATCGTGGAAATAACCACATTGCTGTCTGATGGTATCTTTGCTGATTTCAAACGATTGACACCAAAAATAGTGTTGAACGGTTCTTTGTTTTCAGTAAGTCTGAATGTCCCAAACTCACCTTCAGCCTGCTTGCCCAAATTGTTACGGTCAACCAAGAACAACACTTTCCGCATCGGCGTATAGGACAGGAAACGATAAGCGGCAAGACAAGCGGTATAAGTCTTACCTGCACCTGTCGCCAAAACCATTAAAGCTCGTTTTTGTCCTTCTCTGAAGCTTTCCTCCAAACCTTTAATGGCATCAAACTGACATTGTCTTAATCCCTTTTTTTGTAACGTGGGCAATCCTGCATAAAAATCATCTATACCTAAAGTGTCAACAATCTCTTTGGGAGTATGGATGCGATTTATTTCTATATAACTTCCATCTTTTTTTGCGTAATCGTAAAACAGAACTTTTTCACCATTGGAAAGATAGATAATCCTCAAAGGTTTCTCGTAAGCGGCATAAATTGACGGCACATTGTTTACATACTTCTCAGCCTGAGCTTTAACTTCATCACAATCCACATCAATCTCCGCCCTCTTTGCCTCAAGCACACCAACGGCCTTGCCATTGATAAACAAGAAATAATCAGCCTCAAGATTATGTTTAAGCAAACCTTCTTTAATCGCAGCAGCAGTCAGATTAGGGGTATATTCATCCCGGCTAACGACCTGCCAACCGGCATCCCCAAACATTCTGTCAATTTTAACTCTTGCCTTCTCTTCAGGCGTTGTAAAGTCATTGTGCAATAACATATATTATCGGAAGTTGTTATTCAAAAAAAATTATTCTTTCTCCCTCTCCAACCTGATCTCCCACAACGTCTTTCCTTGATAGCTGAAATACTTCGGTCCCTGGTAGGATTCGCTCTTGTTGTGCATTTCTTCGGGCAGGTAGGTGCCACAGAAAGCGGAGAGGCTCCAGAGGCGGCCCTCATACTCCACCTTATTTTTGCCTGCTACTTTTACAGGAAGGTTCAGTGCATCGAATATGACAGTGTCACCCACATTCAGGCCAATCATACTGAAATCAAAAGCTTTGCGGATTTCCTTCTT
>JAEEGJ010006362.1_pt1 | contig 35514 bp, 26 predicted proteins | sample 8958761 | NCBI WGS metagenome assembly JAEEGJ01 (sample SAMN16246546, study PRJNA631951) | gut metagenome | biome: gut microbiome; feature: rumen; material: RS-attached | host: Bos | place: Iran: Karaj | collected 2018-10
ATTCTCATTTCATGATATGGTTTACGCGTTCGTAATTAAAGTTGATGCAAATATACAAGGATAATTCTAAATTTCAAAATATTATTTCAAAATTCAGAAGACATTATAATAAATGGCTTACTAAAGACCTTTAGATTTCGCTTCGTTCCAGAGTGAGTCCATCTCCTCAAGTGTCATATCCTTGAGCTGTTTGCCTTGATTGAGGGCGGCCTTCTCTACGTAGTTGAAACGGCGGATGAACTTCTTGTTGGTGCGCTCCAGGGCGTCATCGGGATGGATCTTGTAGAGGCGTGCCACATTGATGATTGAGAACAGCAGGTCACCCAGTTCCTGCTCGGCTTTCTCCTTATCGTGGGCCGATATCTCCTGCTTTAGTTCTGCATATTCTTCGCGAACTTTATCAAGGGCGCCCTCGGGGGTATCCCAGTCAAAGCCCACGTGGGCAGCCTTCTCCTGGATGCGGAAAGCCTTGATGGTCGATGGCAGGGCATCGGGCACACCGGCAAGAACGCGTTTGTTGCCGCCCTTCTCTTTGAGCTTGAGCTGCTCCCAGTTCTGGAGCACCTGCTCTGCACCATCTACATTGGTGGTGCCGTATATGTGGGGGTGGCGGTATATCAGTTTGTCGCAGAGTTTGTCACAAACGTCCTTGATATCGTAATCACCCGTCTCGCTGCCTATCTTGGCGTAGAATACCACATGCAGCAAAACATCGCCCAACTCCTTGCAGATATCGGCCTTGTTGTCCTTCATGATGGCATCGCAAAGCTCATAAACCTCCTCAATGGTATTCTGACGGAGTGTGTCATTTGTCTGTACACTGTCCCAAGGACACTTCTCCCTTAACTCATCCATTATGTCAAGCAGGCGGCCGAATGCCTGCATCTTCTCCTCGCGTGTATGCATATTATTATATTTTAGCGCAAAATTACGTATAAAATCCGTACCTTTGCACCCAATTTGAAACAGAGGTTTTTCTTTATGGAATTAGCAAGCAAATACAACCCCGCCGATGTAGAGGGAAAGTGGTACAAGTATTGGGAGGATGGCAAGTTTTTTCACTCTGAGCCCGATGGCCGTGAGCCTTACACTATAGTCATTCCGCCACCAAACGTGACCGGTGTTCTGCACATGGGTCATATGCTTAACAACACAATCCAGGATATCCTGGTGCGCCGTGCCCGCATGATGGGCAAGAACGCTCTTTGGGTACCCGGAACCGACCATGCATCAATAGCTACCGAGGCTAAGGTTGTAGGCAAGCTTGCCGCACAGGGTATCAAGAAGACAGACCTGACCCGTGAGGAGTTCCTCAAGCACGCATGGGAGTGGAAAGAGGAGCACGGAGGCATAATCCTTAAGCAACTCCGCCGTCTGGGCTGCAGCTGTGACTGGGACCGCACTGCATTCACCATGGATGACCTGCGCTCAGAGAGCGTTATCAAGGTTTTTGTTGACCTTTACAACAAGGGTCTTATCTACCGCGGCGTACGTATGGTAAACTGGGACCCCAAGGCTCAGACTGCTCTGAGTGATGAGGAGGTTGTTTACAAGGAGGAGCACAGCAAGCTGTACTATCTTAAGTACTACGTAGCTGACCAGGAGACCGTTAAGCCTACCGGCGCTGAAGGTGAGGTGGTTCACAAGGATGCCAAGGGCTACTATGCAGTAGTTGCCACTACACGTCCCGAGACCATCATGGGCGATACCGCCATGTGCATCAACCCCGCTGATCCCAAGAACGGCTGGCTGAAGGGTCACAAGGTGATCGTACCTCTGGTAAACCGCGTAATACCTGTAATCGAGGATGATTATGTTGACATTGAGTTCGGTACCGGTTGCCTTAAGGTAACTCCCGCTCACGATGTCAATGACTATATGCTTGGTGAAAAGTACAACCTGGAGACCATCGACATATTCAACGACAACGGCACTCTGAGCGAGAAGGCCGGCCTGTACATCGGTATGGACCGCTTTGCCGTAAAGAAGCAGATTGCCATTGACCTGGATAACGCAGGCTTGCTGGAAAAGATGGAGGACTACACCAACAAGGTTGGTTACAGCGAGCGCAACCCGGATACCGTAATTGAGCCAAAGCTCTCAATGCAGTGGTTCCTCAAGATGAAGCATTTTGCCGATATGGCTCTGCCTCCCGTTATGAACGATGAGCTCAAGTTCTATCCGCCCAAGTACAAGAACACATACCGCAACTGGCTGGAGAACATCAAGGACTGGTGCATAAGCCGTCAGCTCTGGTGGGGTCACAGAATTCCTGCATACTTCATGCCCAAGGGCGGATTCGTAGTTGCCGAGACAATCGATAAGGCTGTCGAGCTGGCACGCGCCAAGAGCGGTGACAACAGCCTGACCGCAGCTGACCTGCGTCAGGATGAGGATGTACTGGATACATGGTTCAGCTCATGGCTCTGGCCTATCAGTCTGTTTGACGGCATCAACAACCCCGACAACAAGGAGATCAACTACTACTATCCCACAAACGACCTGGTAACCGGTCCGGATATCATATTCTTCTGGGTAGCACGTATGATCATGTCAGGTTACGAGTACCGTAAGGATATGCCTTTCCGCAACGTTTACTTTACCGGTATCGTTCGTGACAAGCTGGGCCGCAAGATGAGTAAGTCACTGGGTAACTCACCCGATCCCATCGGCCTGATTGAGAAGTACGGCGCCGACGGCGTACGTATGGGTCTTATGCTTTCAGCTCCTGCAGGTAACGACATACCGTTCGACGAGGCTATCTGCGAGCAGGGCCGTAACTTCAACAATAAGATTTGGAATGCGTTCCGTCTGACACAGACCTGGACCGTAGCCGATATAGAGCAGCCCGAGAGTTCAAAACTGGCTGTTGACTGGTTCCGCAGCAAACTGAACAGCACCGCTGCCGAGATGGATGACCTGATGTCAAAGTACCGTATCAGCGAGGCTCTGATGGTAGTTTACAAGCTGTTCTGGGATGAGTTCGCAAGCTGGTACCTGGAGATCATCAAGCCCGTTTACGGACAGCCCATCGACTCCAAAACATACAACGCAACACTGCAGTTGTTTGAGGAACTGCTCATGCTGCTGCATCCGTTCATGCCGTTCATTACCGAGGAACTCTGGCAGGCCGTACGCGAGCGTAAGGCAGGCGAGAGCATAATGAACCAGAGCATCGTTGACCTGGTTAAGGGCAAGGCCGATGCCAAGCTCCTGGCCCAGTTTGAGGATGCCAAGCAGATCGTTACCGAGGTCCGCTCGGTACGCAAGGCCAAGAATATCGGCCCCCGTGAGCCGCTGACTGTTGAGGCTGTGGGCTCCAACCCGCTTTCAGCACTTGACAGTGTGGTTCTGAAGATGGCCGGACTTGAGGAGATTGTTGTAGTAGCTGCCAAGAGCGAAGGCACAGCAGCATTCATGGTTGGAACCCAGGAGTACGCCGTACGTCTGGGCGGCCTGATTGACGTTGAGGCTGAGCTTAAGAAGATGGAGGCTGAGCTGGAGCATCTGGAGGGATTCCTGAAGGGTGTCAACGCCAAGCTTTCTAATGAGAACTTTGTGGCTCACGCACCTGCCGCAGTCGTTGAGAACGAGCGCAAGAAACAGGCCGATGCCACTCAGAAGATAGCAACATTAAAGGAGAGCATAGCTGCTCTTAAGAAATAATGGAGGAAGAGAAGAAATCGGGTAAGACCGGACTGATAATAACGATCATCGCCGCTGTCCTGCTTGCAGGTGCAGCCGTGTATCTGTTCATCGACAGCCAGAGCAAGGGCCGTGAGATTGAGGAGATGACCCAACTCTTTGAGATTGAGAAGGAGGAGATGGAGAATGAATACTCCGGATTCGCCGTCCAGTATGATGAGATGAAGGTGCATATCTCAAACGACTCCCTGATACGTCAGTTGGACCGTGAGAAGCAGCGTACCCAGCAACTTCTGGAGGAACTGCGTCAGACCAAGGCTACCAATGCAGCCGAGATCACCCGACTTAAGAAGGAACTTACCACCGTGCGCCAGGTAATGCGTACATACGTAAGGCAGATTGACTCTCTGGATCAGGTAAACAAGCAATTGGCCAAGGAGAATACCCGTGTACGTCAGCAGTACCAGGAGCAGACCAAGGTCGTTGCCCAGCTTACTGTCGACAAGCAGAAGGCCGAGGAGAAGGTGGCATTGGCATCTCAGTTGGATGCCGCCGCCATAACGGTTGTTGGCCATAACAAACGCGGCAAGGATGAGAAAAAGTCCAAGAACGTAACCCAGTTCGTTGTCAACTTTACCATTGTCAAGAACATTACCGTCCAGACAGGCGAGAAGACCGTTTATCTGCGCATTGTCAAACCCAACGAGGAGGTCCTGGGTAAGGATATGGGTTATACCTGTAAGTATGAAAACGTTGTTCTGGAGTGCTCGGAAAAGAAGATAATTGAGTACACCGGTGAGCAGCAGGAGGTTACCATGTACGTTGACGTGGCAGAATTCCTGAGTTCCGGCACATACACTGCATATCTGTTCGTTGAAGGAGTCATGATTGGCGAGCAGAGCGTTACACTTAACTGATTTTTTTGATGAGTACATTCCGCGATCTTGGGGTATCAGGCCCGATACTCAAGGCAATTGAAGAGTTAGGATTTGAGAACCCCATGCCCGTTCAGGAGGCGGTTATACCGTACCTGCTGGAGGAGGGCAGCGGTGATGTGGTGGCTTTGGCCCAGACCGGTACCGGCAAGACAGCAGCATACGGTATCCCTGTAATCCAGCAGACTGATGTAGACAGTAAGGATGCCCAGTTCCTTATACTGAGCCCCACACGCGAACTCTGCGTTCAGATAGCCAGTGACCTGGCTGATTTCTCACATTATATTGAGGGGCTTCACGTTATCCCCATGTACGGAGGTTCATCGATCGAGAACCAGATCCGCAATTTCAAGCGTGGCGCACACGTAATCGTGGCCACTCCCGGCCGTCTGATTGACCTTATGGAGCGCGGCGTGGTGAAACTGGACACCATACGCACCGTTATCCTTGATGAGGCCGATGAGATGCTCAACATGGGATTCTCTGAGGACCTTGAAAAGATACTCTCATCGGTCCCCGTAGAGCGTAAGATGCTTATGTTCTCGGCCACCATGAGCAAGGAGATTCAGGCCATATCAAAGAAATACCTTCATGATGCCCGCGAGATTGTCATCGGCACACGTAATGAGGGCGCCGAGAACGTGGAGCATGTCTATTATATGGTTCACGCCAAGGACAAGTACCTGGCTCTGAAGCGTATCGTTGATTATTACCCTTCAATATACGCAATCATATTCTGTCGTACCCGCCTGGAGACGCAGGAGATTGCCGACAAGCTGATGCAGGACGGCTACAATGCCGACTCGCTGCACGGCGACCTTTCACAGGCGCAGCGTGACCTTACCATGAACAAGTTCCGCAAGCGTCAGTTACAGTTGCTGGTGGCTACCGATGTGGCCGCACGCGGACTTGATGTGGACAATCTGACCCACGTAATAAACTTCGGGTTGCCCGATGACATTGAGAACTATACCCACCGCAGCGGCCGTACGGGTCGTGCAGGCAAGAAGGGTATTTCAATATCCATCGTGAATCTGCGTGAGAAGGGCAAGATACGGTTTATAGAGAAGGCCATCGGCAAGACATTCGTTCAGGGTGTGATGCCTACCGGCACCCAGATATGCGAGAAGCAGCTCTATAAGGTTATAGATGACCTGGAGCGCATTGAGGTGAACGAGGAGCAGATTGAGAAGTTCCTGCCCGATATATTCCGCCGTCTGGATTGGATGGACAAGAACGATATCATAAAGCGTATCGTGACCCGTGAGTTCGGGCGTTTTGTGCGCTACTATCAGGATGCGCCGGAACTTGAGGAGGTTACGCGCAATGATGTTGAAGGCGAGAAACGCAAGAAAAAGGACCGCCACCGTGCTCAGAAGGGTTACACCCGCTTCTTTATAAATATAGGTAAGAAAGACCACGTACAGCCTGTCCATATCATTGAGATGCTCAACCGTAATGTGGCCGGACGTGTGGATGTGGGCCGCATCGATTTGATGCAGAACTTCTCGTTCTTTGAGTGTCCTGAGGAGTATACCGAGGAGATTGTCATCGGCATGGACGGCGTAAACTACAAGGGCCGTCAGGTACATGTCGAGGTGGCCGAGACCAGGTTCGAGGGCTCTCAGGAGGCCGATGAGAAGCCGGTACGCGAGCGCAAGCCCCGCCGCGAGGAGAAGTCCCGCAGGGAGGAGAAACCCCGTAGGGAGGAAAAGCCCCGCCGTGAAGAGAAGCCCCGCCGTGAGGAGAGGAAATCAGGTAAGATTGAGCGTCACAGCGCACAACGTGCTCCCAAGGTACAGATAGCCCAGGATGAAGAGTTCTGGAAGAATTTTGAGAACGAGGACTGGCACCAGTTCTTCCGCAATGAGGAGGGCAAGTCCCGTCACAAGAAGTCATCGGGCCGTAAGGAAAAGGTGAACGGCCGTAAGGCTTCCCGTACCAAGCCAGCCAAACCTTCCAGGAAACCGCGCCGCTGATTCTGATAGAACCGGCAAACGCGTTGCTTTTCTGAAGATAATCAGTATCTTTGGAAAACTGATTTTTGTTTTGTTGCTAACCTTACATTATGAGAACATCGCGTTTTTTTGCCGTATTGGCGGTATTGGCTCTGTTCATATCGTGCAGCCAGAGTGATCAGTTGGTGGTCAAGGTAGAAGGTGGAAAGATAAAGGGTGTTACGTCCCAGGCATCGGACGTAGCCGTGTTCAAGGGTATTCCGTATGCCGCTCCTCCTGTCGGTGATTTGCGCTGGAAGAAACCTCAGCCTGTAGTTGCATGGAAAGGCGTGAGGGATTGCAGCGAGTTTGGGAATATCAGCATTCAGTTGGGACATGACGAAGGGTCGTTCTATTGGAAGGAGTTCTATTACATGGGATTCCCCACTCAGAGCGAGGATTGCCTGTATCTTAACGTATATGCACCGGCAGCTTCAATAAACAGCCCGAAAGCCAAACTTCCGGTAGCCATGTGGGTGCATGGCGGAGCTTTCCATAACGGTTACAGCAATGAGATAACCATGGATGGTGACGCATGGGCACAACGCGGCGTAATACTGGTTACCATCAATTACCGCCTTGGTCTTATGGGATTCCTTAACCATCCGGAACTTACCCAAGAGGGTGGAGGAACATCGGGCGGATACGGCATGTATGACCAGATTGCGGCTCTGCAGTGGGTGCATGACAACATATCCTCTTTTGGCGGAGATCCGGATAATATTACTGTGTTCGGACAGAGCGCAGGTGCGATGAGTGTAAAGAACCTGGTATCATCACCTCTTTCAAAGGGATTGATAGCCAAGGCCATCATCCAGAGCGGCGGCGGACTGAACCCGCAGGGTCGTGGAGGTGGAGCACCGGCCGGCGGGCAGGCTAATTTTGACCGTACAGGAACTAATATTCAGCAGGCCGGCGGTTTTGCCGATCTGAAGGCAATGCGTGCCGCTACCCCGGATGAACTTAAGGCTGCCGTGGCCAAGTTGACACGCGGAGTGTCATATCGGCCCCATACTGACGGCGTGATGCTGACGGAGTCTTTTGACGAAGCGGTTTGGGACAACTCCATAGCAGACATACCTTATATGATAGGATGCACCGCGCAGGATATGGGTGGCCTGGGCGGCGTTGCAATAGACCGTTTTGCCGATGTTCGTGACTCGTTGAGCAGCAAGCCGGTCTATAAGTATTTCTTCCAGCGTAACCCGCCCGGTGATGACGATGACCCGGCGCAGGATGCGGGTGCGTTCCACTCATCGGAACTCTGGTACATGTTTCACACCTTGGACCGCAGTTGGCGTCCTTTCACCAAGGCCGATTATGAGCTGAGTGACCGCATGATGGATTATTGGACCAATTTCTGCAAGTACGCCGACCCCAAGGGTGACTGGAAACGCTCCACCCGCAAGGATCCCTATACACAGATTCTGGATATTAAATGAAACAGCATATGAAAAAGTTCTTATCGATTCTGATGGCGACTGTAATTATGATGCAGTTTGCCGGATGCAACTCACCGGGCAAGAATGAACTTAAGCGCGGCAAGCCCAGCGCTGAACTTGTGGCTGCGGCCGATGCCTTTTACGAGGCTACCAAGACCGAGCCTCAGGGCAGGGATCATATCAACCTGCACAGCATCATGGTGCTCAAGCACGGCAAGGTGGTGCTGGAGCGCTGGTATAATGGTGAATCGGCCGATAAACCTCATACTATGTGGTCTGTAAGCAAGACTTTCACGGCTACTGCAATAGGTTTTGCAATTAACGAGGGCCTGATCAAGCTTGATGACCCGGTTTTCAGTTTCTTTCCCGAGAAGCTGCCGCCTAATCTGGATGAGAACCTGGCACTGATGACTATCCGTGACCTGCTCACAATGACCTGCGGACATGATGTGGCCATCAACTTTAATACCTACACCGCCCCTGACTGGGTTGAGGGATTCCTGGCTGAGCCGGTTTCGCATACTCCAGGAACTTACTTTGTGTACAATTCGGTGGGCACTTATATGCTGTCGGCCATAATTACCAAGGTGACAGGACAGGATATGAATGACTATCTGGAGCCGCGCTTGTGGCAGCCGCTGGGCATAGACAAGCCCGAATGGGACAAGAGCCCTCAGGGTATGAGCTGCGGCGGCTGGGGTCTGCACCTTAAGACCGAGGATATGGCCCGCATGGGACAGTGCATGCTGCAGAACGGCAAGTGGAAAGGAAAGCAGGTGATTCCTGCATCGTGGGTTAAGGAGATGTCAACATATAAGGTAGAATCGGGCCCCGCAGGAACGCGTCTGGAGGATATGCTGCGTCTGGGCATAACCAAGGAGAACAACCAGTGGGCCAAGGGCTACTGCTATCAGATGTGGATATGCTCCGATAACGGTTACCGTGCCGACGGAGCCAACGGTCAGTATTTCATGGTATTCCCCGATAAGGATGCCGTGCTGGTGCTCACCACAGACTCCAACCTCTATCAGCCCTATATGGACATTATCTGGAAGTACCTTATACCTGCACTCTAAAACGCCACAAAAGGTGCGTTTTGCCAAAGTGTCCCACGCTTACCCCGCTCACAAGGCTTGTGGGGCACATTGGTGCGTTACACACCCTCCAGATGAAGGTATGTAACACAGCGAGCGGTGCCAGGAGGCTCACAGGGCCGATGAACGCGGGACACTTTGGCGGGAATTGCTTGCGAGTGTCAAAAAGTTAGACGATTTTGGGGTGGAAAGTACGATTTTGATGTTTTTTCTTGGAGAATGGTGGTGGGAGGGGATAATTTTGGAGCAGTAATATTTCAGGTCCTTTATTATGTTCCTTCACTATCTCAAAATGGCTTTCCGTAGTCTGGGCAAGTACCGGATGCAGAATCTCATATCAATAGTAAGCCTTGCCGTTGCCCTGTTCTGTTTCAGCATCAACATGTATTTAAGCCGATTCATGATCCAGGTGGACAACTGGCTGGATGACAGGGTTGTCTTCATGACAGACGTAAATGGCGGCAGTTCTGTGAACTTTGACCTGGCAAAGGAGATTACCGCCCAAAGGCCGGAGATAGAGGCTCTGGTGCGTTTCAATCCATATGTCCGTTCTTCATGGAAAAAGGCCGACGATAAATCAAGCATAGCGAATACAGATATTTTTATCCATACTGATACTACTTTGCTTGATGTACTCGGGCTTAAGCTGATAGCAGGTAACTGGAAATCCGTGTGCAACACAAATGCCAAGCATTGTCTGGCGCTATCTGAGTCTTTTGCCAGGAAACAATACGGATCAGCCGATGCCGCAGTGGGCCAGGAGATTCTTATTGAAGAACTTGGAGTTGTTACCGTACAGGCTGTAGTTCAAGACCTGCCATTTGCAAATTCCATAATGAATTTTGAATATGCGGCAGGCTGGATGTTCAGTAAGGATGATGAGTTCCTGAGCGGACGACGTCTTGGTTATGCCTGGGTGAAAATAAAGGAAGGCATTGATTCTGAAACCTTCTGTAATACCCCATATTCCGTATGGCTTGATGATGAGAGAGCAATATCAAGTGACAGTTATTGGAATCTTAAGGACAAGGATATCAATGTCGGTGGCGGAATCAAATTCACCACAAGGTCACCAGGAAAGACAGGAAAGAGTGACTTGGGCTTTTGGAAATTCTCTTTGTCCTTATTGTTGGTTTCTCTGCCCGGCATCCTGATTCTGATAGTGGCATTGTTCAACTATTTCCATCTGCTTGTAAACAGCATTTTGGCCAACAGGAGAGAATATGCCCTAAGACGCGTACACGGAGCAAATACGGCTGATATGTGGCGGATGGTAAGTACACAGATAGTCGTTGTAACCATCCTGACAGGTTTCCTGAGCCTTTTTATAGCCCGATATGTCACTCCCATGATAAGGGTTGCCGATTCACAGGGGCCCGGGGTGACGCAATTTTTCATGGATACCAATGTCATACTCACACATACATTGGAATACATAGTAATGCTGGTTGCTGCCGGTTTGCTTATAGCCTGGATTGCCGTAACCCGTGTAAGACGCGCAGATATGAGCGGTACTTTGAAACGCGGTTACAGCGGACGCAACTTCATGCTGGGTGTCCAACTTACTGTTGCGCAGTTGATGATAACGTTGCTGGTAGCCCTGTTGCTTAAGATGAGGTCAAATCTGACAGATCCCTATTCGTGGCTAAGCAAGGAGGATAAGACCTGCATAATAACGGACAGGATATACAATGACAACAGAAGTATGATGGATCCTGAGATATCATACCTGAAATCACTGCCGTATATCACTCACGCCGTATGTATGTATAATGAGCATCTGGGAGGCAGCACATTGAATACCGAGTTCAACACTTCTGGCTACTCCAATGAAACGGATTGTTACAGGACAATCATTGATGCTGAAACTATGGATATGCTTGGAGTCCGTATCAGGGAAGGCCGTATGCCTGTAAGGTCAACAGAGATAATGGTTGATGATCAGTTTACTGAAAGATTCAGGTTGGATATTGGTGATACATTGAAGGTCAGGGATTTCATGAGGAACTACCCTGATGCCGATTATAATTATACGGGTGATGAAACTGCCTGGGTGCCTCTGGTTATAGTAGGCCATATTGACAATCTGCTTGATAAATCCATATTGACAACCGGGTATTATTCGAGCATCCAACACCCGTCAATATACTGTAACTGGAAAGTCCTGAGCGGATTCGTGGTTGTACGATGCCTCCCCGGTTATCAGAAAGAGGCAAAGGATGCTATTGCCAGATATCACAATCCCGATTATAACGAAGGTGATTATCACATGGCGATGTCACTCTATGATTACATGGACCAGAACAACTCCATATGGCACAGCATAGGATTCATAGCATGGACTGTAGCCATCATAGCCTTCATAATCACTCTGCTTGGCATATATTCGGCAATATCGATTGATACCACCCGTCGCCGCAGGGAGATGGCTGTCCGCAAGATAAATGGTGCCAGGAAACGTAATATAACCATGCTGTTTGCAAACCTGTATGTAAAGCTGTTCATCATATCATCAGTGATTTCAATTCCCATAAGCGCCTTCTTAATAAAAGTGGCCATCTTGAACAACAGGCCGTTTGAGAAAGGTGCAGGTTATGCAATCCTGTTCTACCTGTTCATACTGCTGATCATGGTGGTGTTTGTCAGCCTGACGATAGGTTTCAAGATAGGCCGTATTTCACGCGAGAACCCGGCCGATGTGGTCAAGAGCGAGTAGGGGTGTCAATAGCTGAGAGCAGCAGGGAGATGACGGCAAAGGCTGCGCCCACGCAGCATACGCCGGTCCATCCAAAGTGGTTCCAGCTCTGGCCGGCACAGAAGGTGGCCAGGCTGCCCATTACAAAGAATGTGGTCATGAATATGGTGTTCACGCGGTTGGTGGCCTGCGGCAGCTGTTGGAGTGATCCGCTCTGGTTACTTATCTGCAGACACTGTGCCCCAACATCAACCAGAATAATTGCAGCAATAAGGCCCGCATAGGTGTGGCCGTACAGGAACGCTACAACCCACGCCGCCAGTTGGCTCAGTGAACCTATGACAGACATTCGGTGTACTCCTACTTTTGGAACATATTTGCCAACTCCGCTGGCTGCCAGCGCTCCTGCCACTCCGCACAGGCTTAGCATACCAACTTTGTCGCTGCCGGCCATGAAAGGTGGCTGAGCCAGATGGAATGCCAGGCAAGCCCAAATGGGCAGAAGACTGCCGAATCCCATTGACGCCCGGAAAGAGTATAGGCGTATTTTAGGTTGCGTCACGAATATGTGCCCTACGGTATGCATAAGTTCCTTGTAGGTACCTTTAAACGATAGGGTGGCCTGAGGCATCATGAACAGAATTACCGCAAGCCCTATGATCATCAGGGCGCTTACAATGTAGAACATTCCTCTCCAACCCAGCCAGCTGCCTATGTACCCGCTTATGAATCGGGCCGACAAAATACCGGTAAGAAGGCCCGACATTACCAGACCCATGTTGCGTGATTTGTTCTGCGGTTTGGAATAGAGCGTGGCCATGGGCACAAACAGCTGCGGTACTATGGAGCAGAGTCCCAATGTAAGTGACGATACCCACAACATCCAAACATTGACCGCTCTTGCCATAATGAATGCCGATGCCGCCGCAAGTATCATTGCTGTTATGGTTATCCGGCGCACCGGCAGCATATCGGCCAAGGGGATAATGAAAAGCAGTCCCAATGCGTAGCCGGTCTGTGTGAAGACGGTTATCAGATTGGCCTCAACCTGGCTGATGCCCGTATCGCGGCAGATAAGTTCCAGAAGCGGCTGGTTGTAGTAGAGGTTGGCCACCGTGACTCCGGCCAGCACAGCCATCATGAGCAATATGTGACGCGGAATACCTTGGTCGGGCCGGAACTGTATCATCTTGATATGCTATAAGGTTATGCAAAAGTAATCATTTTGCTCTCTTTTGCCAAAGTGTCCCACATCGGCCCCACTCATAGGGTTTGTGGGGCACATCAGTGTGTTACACACCCTCCAGATTAAGGTATGTAACACAGTGAGTGATGCTATGAGGCTTACAGTGCCGATGAGCGCGGGACACTTTGGCGGGAAAAACTGGCGAGTGTCAAAAAATTAGACGATTTTGGGGCGGAAAGGACGTTTTTGCCCTTTTTTCTTGGAGAATGGTGCGTAGAGGGGATAATTTTGGTGGCAGAATAAAAAAGTCCTGATATGCTTATACATTATCTCAAGTCCTCTTTCCGATACATGTGGAAGTTTGCCTTGCAGAATATCATCAGTATGGTGGGCCTTGCAGCCGGTTTTGTGGCGTATGCGTTTTCATCGCTTTGGACCGGATACGTAAACTCCTATGACACTTTCCATAAGGATGCTGACAGGATTTATACGTTTGCACACCATGAAGACGGCAAGACAACAATAGGAAATGAGAGGGCACGTGCGGGAAACGGTGATGCATTCTATATTCTGTTCAGGGAATTCGAAAGACGTAATCTGCTTGATTCCTTGGGGATAGAAGCCATAATGTATTCATATTTCCAGGAATATGAGGTTGATGACAAGGGCGCAAAATGTTTGGATATTGATTCGGCATTCATCAATTTCTTTAATCCTATACTGGTGGCGGGTGACTGGTCTTTCCTGGAAGATGTGGGAAAGATTGCGGTGACAAAATCATACGCCCAAAAGGAATATGGAGATGATAACCCCTTAGGAAAGGAAATAACCGTATGGCGTGATCATTATACTGTCGGTGCGGTTATTGAAGATTATGACCATTCCTTCCTGGAGTTTGACCTTATGAGAAAATGGAATCAAGAAAGTGTTTTCTATTACAATTGGCTGTTCTTTAAACTCCAAGAGGGCATAAGCGTACAGAATATGCTTGACCGATGTGAGACGGTTTTTGCTGATATGTTTGAAGAGTCAATGACATATGTAATGCGCGGCAAACGCATTGTGCCTCTAAAAGAGATCTATAAAAATCTGGAGGAGGCCGATGCAGAAACTTTCGTAAAATATGACGGCCTTGAACTGTTATCTAAGGCAAGTCTGCTGATATTGCTCTGTGCCATAGTCAATCACTTTACCTTCTTCCTGAATTATTTGAAGAGAAGGAGGCGTGAAATGTCTCTTCGCAAGGTTTGTGGAGCATCAACCGGCAGTATTGCAACACAAATGGTTTTTGAGAGCAGTATTCCGGTGATTGTCTCTCTGTTGATGGGGTTATGGGTTGTTATGGTGCTTAAGAATCCATATATGCGCCTTGCTGATATAGAAATGACAGACTCATATTATATGAAGGGCAGTTTTTTCATTATATTGGCAGTGCTGTCAGCTTCCGTGATTCTGAGTCTGATAGAGGTTCTTGTAATTAACCATCGGACTGTTCAGACAAGCATCAGACAAAACAATGATAAGGCATTCCGTAGATTAGGTGTAGGAATTCAGATTGCATCTGGTATGATACTTATGTTTGCTCTGGTTGTTATGAGTCATCAGTTCAGTTTTATGGAGAATCTCAATTGGGGAACACAGAGAAAAAATACGGCTATTGTCTTTTTTCCTAAGGAGAGTATGTACACTAATGATGGCAAACCATACTGGGGAGATGTCTATCTGGATGAACTTGAAAACAAATATGGACTAAAAGAAAGGATATCTGCCATACCGTGTGTAACGGGTGTATTTATGAACTTTGCAGATATGTCAGTGTCTCATTTCGGGAATTCGGCCAGCGTTGGTCTGAAAGATGTTGATGACTCTCTTTTCCCTGATGTTTATGATTATATATATCCGGGTCTTATAGACCGCCTTGGTCTGACGGTACTGGAAGGGAATATTCCGCAAGAGGGACTCAGGGATGATGAAGTTGTAGTTACGGAGAACATTCTCAAGGCATTAGGCAAAAAGAGTCTGGAGGAGATGCCCGGATTATATATCGCTTTGAGCGATACCGCAAGAGCCAACAAACCTTTCAATGTGGTTGCTGTGGTAAAGAATATTCATCTGAATAATTTTGATGAAGTACCGTCATTTATATTGCTGTGCGGATTCAGGAATAAGTATCTTGTTCCCGAATTTTCATACGGAGCGAATCGTGCCGGCGGATCAATATGGGGAGAACTTTCAGTACAGTATCGGCCGGATACCAGAAAGGAACTGGAATCATCAATAAAAAAGATGATGGAAGAGTTGGATATAGATTATAAGATAGAGTATCCTGCGGATAGTTTCTTCAAGCATCTGTCAAAAGACAGGAATCTGTCAAAGGTATTGTCCATACTGTGCCTGATAAGCATATTCATTGCCTTGTTCGGAGTGTTCTCGCAGATATCGCTTTCATGTATGGAGCGCAGGCGTGAGATAGCCATCCGCAAGACTCATGGGGCAAAAGTAGGGGAGATTCTGGTCATATTTGCCCGTGAATACGGTACCATATTCCTTGTTTCATCGGTCGTAGCAATGGCATTGGGTTATATGGTGATGCACCGCTGGATACAGCAGTTCTATTATCAGGCTGCCATAAGCTGGTGGATTTACCTCTCTGTATTTGTCTTTACCGCACTTGTTATTGTTGCAACGGTACTTAACCGCGTGCTCCGTACCGCACGCGAAAATCCTGCCGATGTGATCAAGAGCGAGTGATGCAGTAAGACCACTCATCGGGATGTGAATCCAATGGGTGGTTCGCAGATACTGTGTCCCTGGCTTTCGGCCAGATGGATTATCTGCAGCATATCGGCTGGTGTGACTATGTGCCCGTTTATGGGAAAGTGTTTCAGATTCCCTGTTATCAGGTATGAACCGTCAACACTCAGGGATACCTCATAGAATACTATGTCATCTGGGTCCGGGAATGTTTCATTTGATTCCTTGCGGTCACACATGATTCCCATGTCTGTAATAAAACCAACCAGGTCACAAACTGTTTGTTCCGAGATATCAAACTTACGCCTTCTTAAAACGGTATTATATTCTTCAATTATATCTTTTTGAATAAGAGGTACTATTATTCCTTCTTTGACTAGTTCAATGATCTTTACGACCGAAGAATCTCGGTTTTTAGTTAGCAGATAAGAAACAAGGATGTTTGTATCAATCACGGCAAGGTATTTCATAATGTGCTTTTTATTGTTGTATGTTATTGTTCATTTGACGGCGTTCCTCTCGGCATTTCCTTATCTCCTCATCAATTTCATCCATTGTTAGTTCCGGCAAATTGTTCTCTGCCTTATACCTTTCTATTCTTTCGAACGTTTCACGTGCTTGGCGAAGTCTGGTCTCGCGCTCGGATTCCACCTCGAACGGTATTCGTTGCTTCTTGATTACCGTCCTGGCAAAAATGTTGAATGCGGTATTGGAACTCATACCAAAGTCCTTGCAGAGTTCATCAAACTGCTTTTTCACCTCAGAGTCCATACGGACTGTAAATGCTGTCTGTGCCATATTTATTATTGTTTGGTTGCAAATATATTAAATATTGCACCGTATTGCAACCAATAAGATTCTTTTTTTAGTCTTTTGCCAAAGTGTCCCACACCGGCCCCACTCATAGGGCTTGTGGGGCACATCGGTGTGTTACACACCCTCCAGATGAAGGTATGTAACACAGTGAGTGATGCTATGAGGCTTACAGTGCCGATGAGCGCGGGACACTTTGGCGGGAAAAACTGGCGAGTGTCAAAAAATTAGACGATTTTGGGCCGGAAAGTGCGATTTTGATGTTTTTTCTTGGAGAATGGAGTAGTTGAGGGATAATTTTGAGTCAGAAATTAGAAATAAGAAATCAATAACCTAATAATTTGAAATATGATTGAAGTACAGAATTTGCAGAAGATCTTCCGTACAGAGGAAGTTGAGACATGGGCTCTGAATGATGTATCGTTCAATGTTGCCGACGGTGAGTTTGTGGCCATTATGGGCCCGTCAGGTTGCGGTAAGTCAACCCTTCTTAATATCCTTGGTTTGCTTGACAACCCCACCAAGGGCAGTTACAAGCTGCAGGGCGTTGAGGTTGCAGATCTTGATGAGAACCATCGCACCGATTTGCGCAAGGGCGTGATTGGCTTTGTGTTCCAGAGCTTTAACCTTATTGATGAATTGAACGTACGTGAGAATATTGAACTTCCGTTGCTCTACATGGGCGTGCCCGCCAAGGAGCGTCGCCGCCGTGCCGAGGAGGTTATGGAGCGTATGAACATATCGCATCGCGAGAAGCATTTTCCCAACCAGCTGAGCGGTGGTCAGCAGCAGCGCGTAGCCATAGCCCGTGCCGTAATAGCAGGTCCCAAACTGATACTGGCCGATGAGCCCACCGGTAACCTGGATTCAGTGAACGGTCAGGAGGTTATGAACCTCTTGAAGGAGCTCAACCAGCAGGGCACCACTATCGTAATGGTAACCCACAGCCGTCATGATGCATCGTACGCCAACCGCATCATCAACCTGTTTGACGGAAGCATCGTAAAGGAACTCCCGTTGTAAAAATGACGCAAAACGAAACGACCCCTTTGCGTCACTTTTGTCCTTGCAATGATTGTCCATTATCTTAAGATAGCGCTACGCAATCTGGCCAAGTACAAGGCCCAGAACATAATCAGTATTGTATCACTTGCGGTGGGCATGACCGTGCTTGCGGTGATACAATGCCTGCTGTTCCTTATCAGGAAGCCTGATGTGTACAAGGAGCCGTACGCAGACCGATGCTATACTATAAGTCTTGAGAAGGAGGCCGATGACGGGTTGCATAATTTCACCAACTATGAAGCCCATCTCCTGTTAAGCAACGGAGGTATGGCATGTGTGGACAAACTGTTCCCGGTTAACGGCTCATTTGAAAGCGGGTACGTGATTTTCTGCCTTGAAGACAGTTCATACCGCCGCAAGGCTATGGATCTGGTGCTTGTACGTGGCGACTATCCCAATTACCGTGGATTGAGGTCGGCGGTTACAGGCAGTAAGGTGCCGGTACTCAGAAAGAATGAGGTCCTGCTCAGTCAGTCCATGGCCAAAAAGGTATATGGTGACACCAATCCCGTGGGCTCCACGATCTCATTCTATTTCCAGAACGAGTTACATGATTTTGTGTTGGCCGATGTGTTTGAGGACGTTCCTTTGACGGAGTCCCAGGACCACCATCTTCTTTTCAGTTTCTATGATGATGACGATTTTGACTGGCTGGCAGCCTGGATTCCGTATTGCGAGGTCATACTCCGTGACGGATTCACTCCGGAGCAACTCAAGGCAGAGGCCGATGCCCGACTCAAACCGGCCGGCATGACGGTCAGCGTGAAATCATTGAAAGAACAGGGCAAGGGTTCCATATCGGACATTACCCGTATCGTAATATGGGTTGCCGGCTCACTTATACTGCTTTCGGCTCTTATCAGTTTCCTCAGGATGCAGGTCCAGTTGCTCAGGATGCGCGGCAGGGAACTGGCCCTGCGCAGGATTAACGGCGCATCGGCATCAAAACTTTTCCTGATGCTTTTGACGGAATATGCCGTTACTGTTATTCTGAGCACCCTGCTGGCTGTTGTCCTTACGGATATGCTGATTGGTTTTGGCGATACCCGTCTGGCCGGACTGCTGGGAGATTGGAACTGGAGCTGGCATGGAATATACGGCAGTGTATTGACCCAAGGGGCTCTCATGCTTGCCATCTGCGCAGCGGTAATAGGGCTGTGTCTTGTGGGCTCTGTCAGAAAAGGCAATGCAATATCGGATACCATTCGCGGCTCCGGCGGCATGATGCGCAAGACAATGCTTGTTATTCAGACCGTTATAAGCACAGTGTTCATAAGCGGTACACTGTCTCTGCTTCAGTTCGTGGCAGGTGAGTCGCGCCTGAACAATATCCCTGATAATGACCGCTATTACAGAAAGTGTATCCTGGCCCAGTCATACAGGATAAATGACAAGATTGGGTTCCAGAGAGAACTGAAGGGCTTAAGACATGCCGACCGTATAATACCTTACAGCGAATCATTCACGGAACTGAATCGTGATGAGTCCGATCCTGTGGGCGCGTTGCTCAGGGACCTGCGTCTGGGGTCACTGCGCAATTACCATCTGGCAGACACGGCGCTGTTTGATTTCTATGGAATGAAGATCAGCTGGAACCGGACGCCGGAGCAGGGTGAGAGCTATGTGCTTTTGAGTCAGGGCTACAGTGAACTGCACCGGAAAGCCGGAAAGGAACTCCCGGATATGGAAACCGCCTCCGATGGCCGCGTGCTCCCTGTACTGGGCGTTTACTCAACCAAACCCTATTCCAGATTGCGGTCCGAGAATATAAGCATTGCTGTAGTAACTCCCGGGGCGGACAGAACCTATGACAGCTATATCTTAGTACCACATAAAGGTGAGTACCAGGCTCTGATGGCCGATGTGACAGAACTGATGAACCGTTTCAGTCCCGAATCGGTTGAACTGGATGTGTATAATTTCCGTGACAGGATAGGTGCCGAGGTGACTATTCTCGATGCCATGCGCGGGGGTGCGTTGATTCTGTCGGCAGTCTGCCTGATAATTTGCGCCATGAGCCTGTACAGCACGCTGCTGTTGAGCATCCGTGCCCGCCGTAAGGAGGTGGCCATCCGCAAGGTTAACGGTGCCCGCAAGGCTGATGTGGCAATACTGTTCGGCCGCCTTTACATCTCATTGGCTGTAATAAGTATCCTGATATCGGCCCCTATAGCTATCCTGTTCAACCAGGTGGTGGTTGATATGTCCGACGGAGATCTGACCGCTGGAGACATATCGGCTTGGATATCGGCAGTAGGGGGAATCCTGTTCATGCTGGTGGTAATTACCGTCACCGTATGGGGTAACATACACCGCATAATGAAACTTAATCCTGTAGATTATATCGCAACTGAATAAAAAACCTTGACTATGTTTTTGCATTACATTAAGACCGCATGGAGGAATATCCGTAGCAACTGGGTATACAGCTTGCTGAGTGTGTGTTGCCTTGCTATCGGCACGACGATGTTTGCCACTCTTTTCTATGGTCTGAACCATGAGTATTATGAGTATAACCGCCGTCCGCTGTATGACCGCAGCGCGATAGCTTATGAGGATATACCGGACGATGAGAATTATAGCGTTAACCGCGGTCTTGTCAGAAAAGGAATTCGCATGCCAATCAGTTTTGAAATGATGGCCAAGTTGGATCTCCCGGAGATAGAATATGTATCGGGTGAGTGTCAAGGTGATGTTCCGGCTCATTTTGAAGTTTCTGATTCGGAGCGGGTCTATCTGAATGGCGCAGTCAGAGGCAAGGAGGTCTGCGGAGATTATTTCAAGTTTCATAACCTTACGCTTCTGTACGGGGACAGGGTGCCGCAGAACAGCAATGAGATTGTGGTTACTGAGTCATTCTTAAGGAAGATAGGTTATGACAAGGATATCAGCCAGTGCCGTATAAAGGAATCGCACCGTAACATGGACTACGTGATAGTCAATGTGGTTAAGGATGATGTGTGGAGCCGATACGTGAACCAGGAGATATTCTTTATGCTGGACAGATACGCACTATCGGTATTGATAAACCCCAATAGCATCACTTGTAATGTAGTGCTCAGAAAAGGAGCCGATATAAACGAGGTAAACAGACAGCTTTCAACATCATACATTCAGGAGAACAACAGGTATGTAGTACAGTTGTATCACTATGATCACAGGCCCGATGATCCTCTGCTGAGCATATTGAGCATAATAGTGCTGGTGGTGGCCGCCGCCAACTTCTTTAAGCATACGGTTATGCTGCTCAGACAGCGCGGAAGGGCTAACATAATCCGATACAGTCTTGGTGCCGGCAGCGGCAGCCTGTCGGTCATGATGATGACAGAGATGCTGACAGTACTGCTTGTGTCACTTGCCATAGCTCTATATCTGTCTTTCCATGTATGTGCATGGCTTAACAGCGCAGCTGAATTTCTGGGTTACATATACTTCAATTATACCGATGTGGCAGTACTGGATATAGCGGGTATTGTCATGGTGGGAATTACGGGTGCCGTTGTGTGCCGGATATCGGCCGTAAGGCAGAACCGTCTGCTCAGGCAGAGGATCGTGGCCCAAAGAGGTGGCAGTAAGATGATCAAATATATTGTCATAGGGCTTGAGACTATTGTAGCCGTGTGCGCCTTGTCGGTTGCGCTATATACGTGGATGAATGTTCCAAGACCTTACAATCCTCTGCCAAGCCAGGTGAGCAGGAGAGTGTTTTATGTGCATCATGAGGAGGGTGAAAACGTGGAGGTATACTATAAGAAACTGCAGCAGTTGCCGCAGGTGGATGAAATCATACCTACCGATGGTTCATGGAATGATTATCCCGGATTCACCCAGATCAAATCAGGAAACAGTATGTGGCATTTCTCGGTTCTTGGAAAAGACATCAACTATTTCCGGTTCTTTGACATCCCTGTTGAATGGTTTGACCCAGTGCCTCCCAGTTCAGGATTCCTTCTGGACCGTAAGTCATATGAGGAACTGCAGCGGACTGGCGTGGATATAGAGTCGTTGGAATACGCAGATAACAATCATTTGGATAAGAAGATACATGTATCCGGAGTCTTTGACCACCGCATATGCGAAGACCTGACCGGTTATTCGGAACGTGTAAACAGCAAGCTGACGATTGGAATGCCGGTTACCGTATATACTGCGTTCCGATATTGGGATCATTCGAATATAAATTATGTCAGAGAGTTCTTTATCAAATTCAATAATTCTTTATCTCCCGCACAGTGCGAATCCATTATCAGGGATGAGTGGGCCAAGGTGTATCCCATGTCGTCCGGCGGTCCGGAGATAAAACGCCTGCCGGAGTATGTTGATGATGAGCTGAAGTATCGTGTGCTGGCATTCAACCTAGGCAGCATAGTCTGCATACTGCTGGTGATACTGAGCGTGTCGTCGTCCATATCGGCCGATACCGGCATGCGCCGCAAGGAGGTGGCCTTGCGTAAGGTAAACGGCGCCAAGGCTCAGGATATAATGGCACTGTTCATCAAACCTTATTGTGTGATACTGCTCATGGCTGCGGTTATAGGAAACCTGGTTGCGGTGGTTCTGATCAAAAAGAGTGATATAGGTTTTGGTGGAGACTTTCTGCTTATATCACTAGTGTCTCTGATACTTATGGCGCTGATTATCATGCTCTCCATATGGAGAAGGATTCGCACCATCATGCATACCAATCCGGCCGATGTAATAAAAAGCGAGTGACGCAAAGGGAAACGACCCCTTTGCGTCATTTTTTCATATCTTTGTGGTGTTATGACGGATGCTAAGATTCTTGTGATTGATGATAACACGGCGGTTTTGAGTACGCTTAAGATTGTGCTCAAGAGCGTGTTCAAGACTGTGGTGGCAGTTAGTGACCCTCAGCTTATCCCGGCTCTTATAAGTGCGGGCGATGTGGATGCGGTGCTGCTGGACATGAACTTCGGGTCCGATAAACTGGACGGGCAGGACGGCCTGTTCTGGCTGGACAGGATTATGAGCCGCAGCGGTCTGGACAATCCTCCGGCTGTGGTCATGATCACTGCGTTCGGCGATGTGGGCTTGGCGGTGACATCACTCAAGAAAGGGGCGCTGGACTTTATCCAGAAGCCCTGGGACAACAACGACCTGATACGTAAACTGCAGGAGGCCATAGCCAAACGTGATGCGCTCTATGCCGAGAAGCAGAAGAACCCCGCTGCTGCCGAGACTGCTGAGCAGGAGGCGCCCAGTTCACTGGATGAGATGGAGAAAATCACCATCCAGCGTGTGCTGGAGTCAAGCGGACGCAATCTTACTACAGCAGCCGAAAAACTTGGTATTAGCCGTCAGACACTGTACAACAAGATGAAACATCATGGCATCTTATAGCCGGCATTATACACTGCATGTGACGGCATCGGTCGTGATGGTAATGGCTCTGCCGGCAGTTGGCGTGTGGCTCTCTTTTAAGGGTTATGCGCCGTTTGCCGTACTAATGGGCATACTGACCCTTGCGGCAGTATACAGGCTCATAAGACTGCTGCGCTACCCCATATCGCAGACCGAGATGATGGCCCGTGCCATAAAGAACCATGACCTGATGCTGCATATCCCCGAGACTGATGATGTGCTGCTGCGTCAGGCATCGGCCGATATGAACCGCATACTGCTCTCTTACCGGCGCGACCAGAATGAACTGGAAACCCGCAAGAACTACTATGACCGCATACTGCGTGTGATGACGCACGAACTGCGCAACACCGTGACTCCCATAGTTTCTCTGACTGATTTCATGATTGAGAACCCCGATGCACAGTCCGAGGAGGACCGCCGGGAGGCCATCAGTATCATAAATTCACAGGCACACAACGTCTGCTCATTCCTTGAGTCATACCGTCAGCTTACGGTGCTGGCTCAGCCGTCCATGACCGATATCCCTGTGGCGCGCATTTTCAGCAACCTGCAGACTCTCCTCAAGGCCGAGCCCGGTGCGGATCGCGTGCGTTTTGAGACGGCGGGTGATGTTATTATCCATGCTGATTCCAGCCTTATACCTCTGGCGCTGATAAACATTATCCGTAATGCCATCCAGGCAACCGATGGGGTAGAGGACGGTCAGATTTCGGTAATGGCATCGGCCCCCGGAGGCAAGCCCTGCATAACCGTAACCAATAACGGACCGGAGATTCCGGAGAGCCAGATAGAGCAGATATTCATGCCATTCTATTCCACCAAGAAGAGGGGCAGCGGCAGCGGTATAGGCCTTGCCCTCTCGCGCCAGATCATGCAGCTTCATGAGGGTACGCTCACCTGCTCATCGCACTATCCCTATACCACTTTCACTCTCCAGTTCAGTTAGTGACGCAAAACGAAACGACCCCTTTGCGTCACTTTCAGTTGAGCACTACTTCATCGGCATCGGATATGCGGTCGTAGCCGGTTATTATGATTTCGTCACCGGGCTCAAGGCCCTCAAGTATCTCAAAGTGGCGCGGGTTCTGGCGGCCGATGCTTACGGGCACGCGGACGGCGTGGGTGTGCTGTGCGTTTACCTTGAATACCCAGCTGCCGTGGGTGTAGTTGTAGAAGTTACCCTTGGGAACTATTATGGATTGCGCCTGGCCGCCCATCTCTATGCGGGCCTGATAGGACTTTCCGATGCGGGCGTTATCGGGTATGGAGTCCGTGAATACCAGATAGACATCAAATGATCCTCCCTTGATCTCGGGTACGGTGCTGCTGATGGTCATGGGATAGGCCTTTTTCTCATAGGTTATGGTGGCGGGCTGGCCCACGGTTATCTTGTCTATGTAGAACTCGTTTATGCTCAGGCGCATGCGGAACTGGTCCATGCGTTTTATGTCGGCAATGGCGGTTCCGGAGCTGATGCGCTGGCTGGGTTCAAGCGAGAGTCCGCTCAGCTGGCCGTCGGCGGGAGCTGTTACTATCAGGTCGTTCAGACGCTCCTCGGTCTTGCGTAGCTGGCGCTGGGCTTCGGCCAGTTCATCCTGCAGGGCCTCCTGGCGGATTGCGTTCAGCACGGAGTCCTGACGGCGGCTCTCCAGCTGCAAGCGTACGGTCTCCATCTTGTAGTTGTACTCCTCATCGGCTACATCCAGTTGGGCGCGGCTGCGTATTCCCATACGGAACTCCTCCTGTGCCAGGTTGTGCTCCTTTTCCAGACGCTTCAGTTCATATTTGGTCTGCAGTATGCTCTGTGCCAGTGACAGACGGCGCTGGTCCATCTCAATCATGCTGGTGCGGTAGGAGCGGTTCTGCTTGCGCCAGCTCTCCCGTGCGGTCTCAATGGTACGCTGCAACTCAGGGTCGCTCAGAATCATGAGCGTATCACCTTTATGCACCAGAGCGCCGTCCTGAACCAGCACGCTCTCCACAAATCCGCCTTCACGGGTATAGACCTTGATGGTCTGAATGGGCTGGAGGGTACCTTCGGCATTCACGTACTCCGAGAACTCGCCGCTCTGGACGGTTGCGGTCTGCACGCTGTCAGAGTTTATCCTGATTATCTTGGGGCCGGTTGAAACCTTGATAAGCATCACTATGAGTCCTGCGGCCAGAATGCCAGCCACAATGTGTATGCGGTATTTTACATACCATTTCTTGGGTGGTAACTTAACGTCCATATTCTACTTGCTGTTCTATAAGTTCATTATTATTAAAATCAAATGCTGTGAGGCTGCGTATGGTGTAGTATAACTGCCAGTAACGGCTCAGGGCCGATACGTAACCCCTGTAGGCCGAATCCTTGGCGGTTATGGCCGAGTTCAGGTCCAGTATTGTGGAGTTTCCGCTAACGTACAGGTGACGTGCCACCTCATACCGGTGCTGGGCTGTCTGCATGGTGCGGCGTGCTATATCCACCTGACGCTCCTGCATGTTGAACTGGCTCACGGTGCGGATGACCATCTTTTCAAAACTTACTTCGTTCTGCTCTATGTGCATACGGGTAAGTTCCAGATTGTTCTGCGCAATCTTTACGCGGCCGCGGGCACGTCCCCAGTCAAGTATGGGAATGCTTATGGATACGCTGACTGACTGCTCGTCGTTAAGGTTGCGGAAACTCTCGGGCAGTTCATCGGCTGTCTGTGCCAGTCCCAGACGCATATAGATGGATGCCTTGAATCCGGCCTGAGACTTGGCGTATGCCAGGTTGCTCTCGCTGTTAAGACGGCTCAGTTCCAAGCTCTCTATATCGGGGCTGTTCTGACGGGCCAGTTCCATGGCCTGGTCAAGCGGCACCGTAAAATGCGGAATGCTGTCGGTGGTAACAACCTCTATCTGTGTGTCTGATGTCAGGTTAAGGAAGTTGCGGAGCTGATCCACGGCGTCATCGAACGACATCTGCGATGACATTATGCTGGTCTCGCTGTTGAGTTTGTTGAGTTCCAGCTGGAGCAGTTCGTTCTCGGTTATGGTGCCAATGTTGTATCGGCCCAGTCCGTATGTGTAAAGGGTGTCGGTTGCGGCATGGTTGAGTTGGGCAATCTCCAACTCTGTCTGGGCCGATACCAGATTAAAGAACACCATTGCGGCCTGCGATGCCACCAGTTCCATGGTCTCGGCATACTGCTTGCGTGCCCTGCGGTACTCAATGGGCTCGGTCTTGCGGCTCCATTTGAAAGAGTTGTAACCGTTAAGGCTCTGTGAGAAACTCAGTTGCAGCGGCTGTGAGTAGTAACTGTGGGTGGGGTTCTCGCCCAGCTGGTCCAATCGGCTCAGATTACTGGAAAGAGAAATGGTACCGCCGGTAAACCACACGTTCTGGGACAGGTCCAGAGAGACGTTATTGCGCATGCTGTTACTGCGGGCAAACAGTTCGGATCCGTCGGGCAGTGTCACGTAGTTGGTGCTGCGGTTGAGAGACGGCGATGATGACAGGGACAGGGTGGGGAGCATGCTGGCTTTGTAACTGCGGTAACTGAGCCAGGCTGACTCAAACGTGTTGCGTGCCTGCACCGCCTGCGGCGATGACTCCTGAGCCATACGGATAACCTGGCTCATGGTTAATCGAACCGTATCGCCACCGGCATAGCCGGCAGCAGATACGTTCGGCAAAACAAGGAGAGTAATTATCTTGATCAGCTGTTTCATATTTCTGTGTTTTGATTTACATCCCAAAAGTACCATCGCCGCAATGCCATGACAAACTATAAGAGCAAAATCGTGTTTTTGGGGGCAATAACGTCTAATTTTTTGACACTGTTTCTGAATAACGTTAATTTTTTTTACGTTTGTAATTTAAAAAGGTAAACTATAACCAACAGACAATGCTTTTCAATTCATTCGCTTTTGGGTTTTTCCTGTTGTTATCATGCACTCTGTATTGGTTGGTATTCAATCGCAATAAGGCCGTCAGGAATACTTTCCTGCTTGTGGCCAGTTATTTCTTCTATGCATGTTGGGATTGGCGTTTCCTGTTTCTGATCATTGCTGTTACAGTCACAGACTATACAATCGGATTGCTTATCCATTCCACAGAGTCACCCGTTAAGCGAAAGTGGTTTCTGGCATCGGCCCTTATCATAAACCTGGGATTCCTGTTTTATTTCAAGTATTTCAACTTCTTTATTACAAGTCTAAACAGCGTCCTGGGGTTGGCCGGCGTGGCAGATAAATTCAGCACCTTGAATATTATTCTGCCGGTGGGAATCAGCTTTTTCACTTTCCAGGGTTTGGGCTATGTCATAGATATTTATCGCCGGCAGTTTGAACCGGTCAGGGATGTTGTGGCTTTTTCAACTTTCATTGCATTTTTCCCGCAGTTGGTTGCCGGTCCTATTGAACGTGCCAAGGATCTCCTGCCTCAGTTCCTGGATAATGACCGTAAACAGTATGTCTATGAAAAGATGCGCAAAGGTTTGCTGCTCATTGCAGTGGGCCTGTTCAAGAAGATGGTGATTGCAGACCGTCTGGCTGTTTATGTGGATGCTGTTTACCTGAATCCCGTAAAAGGACTTCCGGTACTGATGGCAACAGTTTTCTTCTGTTTCCAACTGTATCTGGATTTCTCGGCCTATTCGCAGATTGCAGTGGGAACGGCCCATCTGTTCGGCTTCAGCCTGTCAACCAACTTCCGCCGCCCGTACGTATCGGTCACGTTCAAGGATTTCTGGTCCAGATGGCATATTACCCTGACCAGCTGGTTCCGCGATTATCTGTACATTCCGCTGGGAGGAAACAGGCGCGGCCTGGCTATAGCGCTGCTTAATACACTTATAGTATTCGTGGTAAGCGGAATATGGCACGGAGCTTCATGGAACTTTGTGATATGGGGCGCTGTCAACGGGCTTGCACTGATTGTATTTGACAAATGGCTCAAGTTGAAGCCTGCCTCTTTTTTGCAAAGGTTGTTCAGTTCCCTTTTTGTCACGTCATATTGGGCCCTTTCGCTGATATTCTTCCGTTCGCCGACATTCCAGACTGCAATGCTGATGTTCAGTGACCTGGGCTTCGGCAATGCGGACGCTTTGTACTCATTTGGCCTTCCTCAGCCGGAATTCCGTTTTGTCATCGGCGTCCTGGCAGGACTGATGATAATTGAACTGATGGAGGAGAGGTGGAAAGAAAAGCTGGAGTCATTCTTCTTTAACAGTTTCTGGCTTGTGAGATGGATTCCGTATATCGCCATTGTTCTGGGAGCTATTTTCTTTGGCATTTACGGTAACGGCAGTGACAATAACTTCATTTACTTTCAGTTCTGAGAAAAATGAAAAAGGAAAACAATCAGTCGCGCGCTGTCAGACCGTTCCACCTGCTGGTCCGCCTTGCAATCATTATACTGATTGCGGTGATATCGGTTGTATATTCAGACAAGAAGGCTTTCTTTATCACTGACCAGAAAGAGCCTCATCATGAGATGCGATGGGAATCAATCTACAGGCTCACCCCTAAAACTCCTATTGATATAGTCGTTCTTGGTAATTCACATGTTAATACGGGTGTTGAGCCTTTCAGCCTGTCATGTGCTTTGAATTGCACCGCGTTTGACATGGCTCCCAGTGGAATTATGATAGCCGATGCCTACTACTGCCTGAAGGAACTTCTGACACGGACTACTCCGAAACTGGTTGTGGTTGAGACTTACCTTATGCGCGGTATAGAGAACAATAAACTGAAGGGAGCCGCCCTGGCGGATGAGTTCCGAAGTTTCTATCCCCGGCGTAACCTGAAGATCAAACTGGAGTCCCTGCCGTTCCTCTTTGACGCGGAATCCTGTCTGCCGGCCTGGTCTTTCACCCTGAGAAATCACGAACTGCTTCTGCGAAACCGTGATTTGATGAAGTATAACAGGGACCTGTATGAGAAGAGGCATAAGTCTAAGGATAACAGCCTGTATCTGGGCCGATACTCACGCTTTAAAACGGGTATCAACGACAGCATCATGCACCTTTATGAAACTGAAGGCCCGGCTGTAGACGGACGTAAGGAGAAGATCAGCAAGAGAGACATCAGATATGCCCGTAAGATTGTTGACCTGTGTAATGAGAAAGGTATCGAGGTCATGTTCTTTACATTGCCCATGTATGAACTGCATATAGGCAACTATGATGATTGGATGGATGAACAGGCCAAGGCTATTGCTCCTACTGAAAAGAACTGGTATAACATGCAGAGGCCCTATGCTTCGGGTCTTAAGCGCGACTGCTTTGAGCCTACATATGACAAGAACCAGCATCTGACCATCCAAGGCTCAATTGTTGCCACCTACAAACTGGCCCATTATATATCGGATCATTTTAAAGATATTTTGCCTGACAGGAGCACTGACAGTAAATGGGTTGACCTTTTTTACGGTAAGGACGGTTATTTTGAGAACCATACTCCAAGAGAGGATGATCCGGACAGGAGACTGATTGCCAAGGATATTATTTTGGAAAATGAACATATCATTGACTTCTTCCAGGATAACAGGGGATGGCTTTTCCTAAAACTGGATAGTGATACCTCCCGTCCCGGTGACGTCTATGTCCTGGCAGAACTGCTTGATGGCGATGAAAAGGTAATAGGAATACTGGATATGTCTGTTTCAAGAGGATTGGATCCTGTAAATAACAAACTGTACGTTGCCCGTTTAAAGGACAACGTACAGGTATTGAACTTGGTAGGCTTTTATGAAATGCCTGTTACAAGGTCAAGGTGAAGCCGCCCATGAAGGCTATACCCGGCATGGGATAACCGTCATTGATCTGATACTTGGTGTTGAGCAGGTTGTCTCCGTTCACCCATACACGAATCATGTCTGAAATCTGATATGCCACGCGTGCGTTCCAAAGCATGAAGTTTTCCTTCTTGTTCTTTGTGGGATCATTTGCGTTGACAACTGAGTAAAGTCCGTTTATATACTGCAGACCGGTGCTGGCGTGCAGACTGCCCTGAGTGTAAGAACCTCCCAGATAAACCTTGTGCTCGGGTGCTCCGATAACAGGATTATCCATCTTGAGGAAACTGTAGTTTCCGTTTACGGCAAATGATTTTGAAATAAGGTATGATGCCTCAAGTTCTACGCCCTTGTTCTTGAGTTTACCGCTGTTCTGGTTGAGCATTGGAGGGGGAGCCATGGGATTGGGGGCTGTAACGATGATGTTCTTGGCATCAAGATAGAACAGGTTGACTCCATAGGAGAGTTTGCCTGACAGGAGTGTCTGCGAGAAAGCAATTTCATAGTTCCAGAGAGACTCAGCCTTAAGTGCGTCGTTCTGGGGAGGATACATAAACATCTCCCTGATGATAGGATAGCGGAATCCCTTGCCTGCAGACAGTTTGACCTCGGCATTGGCGGGCAGATGGAATGCGACGCCGGCCTGAGGTACCAGTTCGGTTCCGGCCTTGGAGTGATGGTCTACACGCAGACCTGCATTCAAGGTAAGCCAATCGCCGATGGCCTGGCGGTCCTCAATATAACCTGCTATCTCATCTTCGCTTGCATCGACCTGAAGAACATCTGTTCCTGCGGTAGGTCCGTCAACAAAATGATTGTTGGCCTTGCCACCGTAACGGTAATAATCAAGACCCAGTGTCAGGCGGTTGCCTTCAAACAGGCTTGCGCTCTGCCATGCCGATGCTCCCCACATTTCATCATATGAGATAAAACGGAAAGCCTTGGGATCAGCCCCTACATTATGTCCGTCATTGATCCAGTGGTTGCCCCAGCTGTAGAATAAACTTACGGCACCGGATGTGTTCCTGTAATTGTTCTCTATGAACAGGGCCGATGTTCCGCGGGTGATGTCCTGATCGGCGTCAATCAGAGGAGTACTCACGGAACCAGGCTGTGAAGCCTTGAAACGTGTGATATCCACGTTGGCCGATGCGTTCCAATTGTCTGAGATGTCATAACCCAGTTTGGCATAACCGCCGAACTGCTCAAAATTCATGTTGTCACGGTGTCCGTCAGTGCGGTTGTATGAGCCTGATGCTACGGCACTGAACTTTCCCTGACGGGTATTTACCGAGAGTTCGCTCTCGGCGGTGTTGAATGAACCGTAACCTGCATTCAGACGTACGCTGGTGCCGTCCTTGGGCTTTTTGGTGACAATATTGATGACGCCGGCCATGGCATCTGAACCGTAAAGGAGTGATGCGGGACCGCGCAGAACCTCGACTCTCTCGGTCATGAGGGACTGATATGAATCGGCTATGGGGTGTCCGTAGATGCCTGCGTAGTTGGGGTGTCCGTCTATGAGGATGAGCATACGTGCAGAACTGCCTGACATACCGCGCATGGATATGTTACCTGCGGCACCGCCCGATACACCGTAGCCGGCATAACCGCGCTGTGTGATAAAGAGTCCGGGAACCTGTTGGGTAAGCAACGGTAAAAGTGATGTACGGTTGGTCTCCTCAATGGCAGTGCGGTCAACCACGTTCACGGTTTGTGAGAGATGACGTACATCAGTGGCGGCGCGTGTGCCGGTTATAACTACCTCCTGGAGAATGGAATCCAAGGGTTCTGTTGCCTGTGCTGTGCCGAATGATACGGCTGCTGCGGCAAGAATCAGTGCAATGTGTTTCATAAAAAGGTTTGGTTAGTTCCGGTTGCAAATATAGCGAAGTGACACGAATTTTATAAATCGTAACACCGGTTATTTATGTAACAACGCACTTTTTTTGATTATTTTTGACTTTCGGAACAGGAGTCCGTATAACTAAATGAGATGCAACAGATAGAGGCCGACATAATCAGCAGGTGCAAGGCGGGTGACAAGACCGCTTTCCGCACCGTGGTGCAGAATTGTCAGGGCATGGTCTATTCGCTCTCGCTCAAGATGCTGGCCGATATCGAGGAAGCCAAGGATGTTGTGCAGGATACTTTTATAAAGGTGTGGCAGAACATTGGCAGTTACGATGACCGCTACGGATTCAGCACATGGGTCTACACTATTGCATCAAGGCTCTGTCTGGACCGTTTGCGCAAGGTAAGGCCCATCGGCCCGGCCGATGTTGATGAACGCGTGTTTGAACAGGTGGCCGATGACACAGACCCGGAGCGGCAGTTGGAAAGCAGCGAGTGGGTATCGGTCATAAAGGTAATGGCCGATGAACTTAGCGGAAAACAGAAACTGGTGTTTACCCTGAGCCAACTTGAAGGGCTGGAAACGGAGCAGATAACGGAGATTACAGGCCTGGATGCAGACCAGATTAAGAGCAATCTGTATGCGGCCAAGAAGAATATTCGTGAACGATTGATAAAGATGGGTTATGGAAAGGATTGATGATTTGATGGAACGGCTGAAAGGGCAGATGCCTGAGGTTCCTGGTGCCGATGCACTGACTGACAGCATCATGTCGGCCATCGGGGAGACCGAAGAGAGGAAGCCGGTTACGGTTCCGATGTGGCTCTCCGTGCTCAGGACCGTTTCATCGGTGGCGGCAGTTATACTTCTGATGCTCTTTGTGCGACTTAAGAATGACTTTGCAGAACCGTCAGAGAATACACCTGTAAACTATCTTGAGGTGGCGGGTAATGAGTGTGAAGAGTGCTCTCCGGCTGAAAGATATAACCTCAGGATAGAGAAAATGAGATTAATGAACAGACGTAGAATCCTTAAAGAAAAGTATTATGCGAACTACGATTTTTAAGTTTTTGTTTGCCATCACAGCATTGGCTGTAGTCTCCTGTGATGAATGGAATGTAGAGATTGATACCCAGATCATGCGTGACGGATCGTGCGTTCGCACGGTCAAATCAGACAACAACGGTTGTCTTACTGAAGATGAAGGGTGGACTGTCGTGGAAGCCAAAGACTCTGTCCGTAAATTTTCTAATGACAAAATACAGGCTGTGGTTATAAGCAGGAGGTTTGACAGGGCAGAGGATATGAATGGATATCCGGCTTTACAGATATATGGAAAACCAGTCAAATCAGAGTCATCTCTTGTCAAGAGTTTCAAATGGTTCTATACCGACTATACTTACACTGAGACTTTTCCGGGATGGCAGGATTCTTTTGATATTCCCATAACGGATTATGTGAGTCCGGATGAGGCTTCTTTCTGGTTTACCGGCTATCCGGAGCTTCCGCAGGGCATTACAGGAGAGGAACTGACTTATATTTCAGATATCTCGTGGAGAATAGACCATTGGTATTTTGATGTTATGTGGGATCTCTATTTCAAGTCAATAGCCAGTTTCTATGACGAGATAGAGAATCCGCCGGTGGACCGTGAAACATTCCTTTCCATGCGTGATTCGGTTATGAATACCGCTTTTAATGAAGATTGGGAATTTTGGGGTGAAGAAGGTGAAAATGACCCTCTTAAATATTTGGACGGCTTTTTCCATACAAAAGTGTTTTCGGAGACCAAAAGCCCTGAGGCGGAGTCTTATGGAGAGAAGCTATGGTATCAGAGCATAGGACTGGATGAATTGAATGCTTCATATGTGCTCAAAATGCCGGGAAAAATAACTGATGCAGGACGTGGTATAGTGGAGAATAATATAATAAGGTGTCGTTTTGGAGGGGCATACCTGATACCGGGTGACTATACCTTTTCTGCATCATCCAGATGCGTGAACGTGTGGGCGTTCCTGCTCTCAGGCCTGATACTGGTTGTGGCAGTAGGCAGTTTCTTTATAAAGCGCTAATCGGCCCGGCTCATAAGGAGCTTGCCGTGACGGATACCCTTGATAGACGTCATCTCATCGGCCAGGGCAGTAAGCAGACGGGCCTCACCCATGACGGTGCAAACGTGCAGGCAGGTGCCCTCATTGATGTAGTGCTGCTGAGATGAAAGGACAAGATTCTGGTGGCGGATCTGTATATCCGATATGCGTGCGGATATATCGGTCCGCTGCTGGTCATATATGATGAATATGGTGCCGGCAACAATGTGGTTGCACTGCCATTTCTTTTCGGCCACATTCTTCTCTATCAGAAAACGTATGGCCTGCGAACGGTTGGCGAAACCGTCCTCCTTAACCAGCGAGTCAAGCTGCTCAAGCAACTCGTCCTCAAGTGATACTCCGAATCTTTTCAGTGCCATGATCCGTGAAACAAAAAATTCAATACAAACATACACAAAATAGACATATTTGTATTAAGTTTGTCAAAAGAATAGAAGTATCCTAAAATGAAATCATTCCGCATTTTTCCGTTGGCAGTCATTGCTTTGACTTTATTTGCTTCATGTGACGAGAATAAAGATAATGATCTTGAAGTTGTAGACTCTGTCCGTTTATCGGTTTCATTCAAGAATCCTGATTTGGATCTTCTCTGGGGAGAGGATTGGAAAACTGATTGGCAGTATGACTGGGATAGCAGTGATACTACATATGGTACGTTAGGTTACTCTATACCTGAAATAATCAAGGGTTCTATTTACAACCTTGATGCCAACACGGGCAAGCGTTATAGTAATTTCTTTAAGCTGTTTGGTCTTAATGAAAATCCGGCTACATTGCCAAGCGGTGGCAAGTATGATATTCTGTTATATAATACAGATACGGAAAACATCATATTCCAGGCAAGCGATGACTTTGAAAAATATACGGCTTCAACCACTATTACTCCTTTTGGGTTTGACTCTTTGGGGGTTCCATACAAACATCTCGATGAGCCTGATGAATTGTTGGGCGCATTTGTGACGGGAGTTGATCTCAGTAAACCGTCGACAGACTCAATGGAGATAGATGTGGAATTGAATCCTTATTCCATAATCTATCTTATTCAGGTGGTTATTCTGAATAATGATGATGATCAGGAAATGCAAGCCATCGGTGCCAGTGGGATTACCATAACAGGTCTTTCCCAGGGTGTTGATCTTTTTACCCGCAAGACTTTCGACAAAACAATCTTGATCACTACTGAAGATATCAAGCCTCTCCAGAATCACGCCAACGTCCGTCTGGAGGATGGTACAGTAGTTGAGAATGCCGATATACTTGCTGCAAGAATGCTTACATGGGGACTACCTGGCATCAATCCGATGGAGCCCACTAAGTATGGCTCCAAGGCTGTTGTGGTCAATCAGAACTTTATCGGTATTGAAGTTACACTCCGTAACGGAAGACCCTACACCGTATCATATGAAATTACCGAGCAGCTTCGCAATAAACCTGCCGGCGGAGTGCTGACTGTTTGTATTGATTGGAATGATTTAAATCTTTTTCTCGATTATTGAATAGTTTGAACCGCCTCTGATATGCTGTACGGGGGCTGTTGAAAACTTCTCTTTCGGAACGCCTTTGAAGTTATCAACAGGCCGTACCAACTTATCCTTTTTATAATATCTTTGCCTACGTCATTGGTTTCCGAAGGAGGACACTCCAAAGGAATAATTTGGAATCCGGTGAAAATCCGGGACAGTACCTGCTGCTGTAAATCCCTGATTATGAGTCCGATGCACTCTCTGCCACTGGCCGTTAAGGGACCGGGAAGGCGCATGGGACGGGACAA